>Ga0315910_10000380_pt1 | contig 44887 bp, 28 predicted proteins | sample EdamamesoilMG_FD_204470 | JGI IMG/M metagenome (GOLD analysis project Ga0315910, IMG submission 204470) | Garden soil microbial communities collected in Santa Monica, California, United States - Edamame soil | ecosystem: Environmental > Terrestrial > Soil > Garden | place: USA: California...
GGCGTCGCAACTTCCGCCGCCCAGGCCCGCCTGGCTGGCCACGCGATTGTCCAGCGCTTTTTCGACTTATACGGGCAGGCCGCCCAGGCCTGCGCGGCGCGCGAGCTCGAGCGCCGCGCGGGCACCGCGCCGCGCGAGATTGCGGCTGTCGGCGGGCAGGTCGGCGCTGGCCATCGGCCCCGAAAGTCGCAGCGCTGCCGCCGCTGCCGCGCTGGGGCGGAGCTCGATGCGATCGGCGAGGTCCAGCGCCAGAAAGCTCAGATCGAGCTCGTGGTAGCCGTCGCCGCGGCGCTCGACGACCACCAGCGTCGGGTTGATCTTCGCGGGCGCGAGGACACGCGCGCGGACCAAGCCCGAAGCGCTCACCGCACCCCCGACGAGGGCTCGTCCAGGCGCAGGTTGTCGATCAAGCGCGTGCGCCCCACGCGCACGGCGAGCAGCGCGATCGCGCGCTCCAGCGGATTCTCGGGCGCCAGCGCGGTCCAGCGCTCAGGATCGCGGATCTCCGCGTATTCGACGTCGAATTCGTGCCGCAGCAGCTCGGCGCGCAGCAGCTCGCCCAGCGCACGCGCCTCGCGCACGCCGCCGATCCAGGCTTCGCGCGCGAGCCCGAGCGCGGCGAACAGGCCCTGCGCGCGCTCGCGTTCCGCCGGCGAAAGCAGCTGGTTGCGCGAGGAACGCGCCAGCCCACCGGGCTCGCGCGAGGTGGGACAGATCACGATCTCGGGCGCGCCGCGAGCGCGCGCCAGGTCTTGGACCACCAGCGTTTGCTGGAAATCCTTCTGGCCGAAGTAGGCGCGCGCGGGTTCGATCAGCTCGAACAGGCGCGCGACGATCGTGGCCACGCCGCGGAAATGGCCGGGACGGCGGCTGCCTTCGAGTCCGGCGGCGCTGGGGCCCGGTTCCAGCCACAGCTGCGGGGCGAGCCCGCCGTCGGCCTGCACGCGGCCGGGAAAGAACTGCTCGAGCGTGCCGGTGAAGACCAGCGCGCAGCCTGCGCCGGCGAGCAAACGGCTGTCGCCCTCGAAGTCGCGCGGGTAGCGAGCGAAGTCCGCGGGATCGTTGAACTGCAGCGGATTGACGAACACGCTGACCACCGCGCGATCGTTCTCCGCGGCAGCGCGCCGCGCGAGTTCGAGGTGCCCCGCGTGCAGCGCGCCCATGGTCGGCACGAAGCCGATGCTCCGTCCGCGCGCGCGCTGCTCGCGGCACCACGCCTGCGCGCTCTGCGGATCGTTCAAGCGCACGATCGGCGCTGCGGCGGGTCGTGCAGCGTCGTCGCCGCGCAAGCGCAGGAGCTGCTCGCGCACCGTGAGGCCGGAACGCGCGAGCCGGCGCTCGGGCTCCAGCTCGGCCAGCGGCCCGAGCACGAATTCGCGCTGCTCCAGCCGCGGGTGCGGGAGCTGCAGTCCCGGCTCGTCGAGGCTGGCCTCGCCGTGGAACAGCAGGTCGAGGTCCAGGCGCCGCGGCCCGTTGCGCAGCTCGTGCGCGCGATCGCGGCCGGCGCGCGCCTCCAGCGCCTGCAGACGCTGCAGCAGTTCGCGCGGGCCCAGCGCGGTCTCCACTCGCGCTACGCCATTGAGGTAGCGCGCCTGCCCCGGCGGCCCCCCCACCGGATCGGTCTCGTGCCAACCGGAAACCTCCAGCAGCCGCACCCCGGGCTCGCGGGCCAGGCGCGCCAGCGCCAATTCCAGCTCGACCCGGCGGTCGCCGAGGTTCGAACCCAGCGCCAGCAGCGCGCGGACAGGCTCGCGCTGGGCGTTCAAGCGGCGCGCGGCCGGCTGCGGCGGATCAGCGCGCGCACCACGCCGAGCAGCACGAATCCGTTGAAGACGAGGAACAGGATCGGGATCGGCGCGAGCCACAGCAGGAAGGATCCGAACACGAGGTAGACCAGCGTCAGGAACGGTCCGCGGCGGGTCAAGGCGCTGGCGACGTGCGTGTAGCGCACGCGGCTGACCATCAGGAGACCCAAGATCGGCAGGTAGACCGCCATCGCCGGCAGGAACCACCAGGGCAAGGTGAAGTCCATGCCGCCCGCCAGGCGCAGCAGGTGCCCGACCGGAGTCGGAGTGCCGGTGTCGGTCTCCAGCTCCGGCCGGCGCGCGACCAGGTAGAGCAGGATCGCCGCGGCCACCGCGCCGGCCGCGGCCGGCGAGGGCAGGCCCTTGAACGACTGGTGCGCATCGGCGTCGGGCTCGGTCTCCAGGTTGAAGCGCACCAGGCGCAGGATCGCCATCAGACTGAAGGCCGCGGCGCACAGGAAGTGGATGCGCGGGTTGCCGTGGTAGCCCAGCAGCGGCCCTTCGTGCTCGATCAGCATCTTGGCCAGCAAGGCCGGCGCGCAGCCGAAGGTCAGCGCGTCGGCGAAGGAGTCGAGTTGCGCGCCGAACGCGCTCGAGCCGCCGGTCCAGCGCGCCACCTTGCCGTCGAGCATGTCGAAGACCATGCCCAGGAAGATCAGCCAGGCCGCGGCTTCCATCTTCGCGTAGTAGAGCGCCGGCGCCGCATCGCCGAGCGCCAGTGCGTCGATGCCCTTGGACAGGGCGAGCAAGCCACAGAACGCGTTGGCCAGCGTCAGCAGATTGGGCAGAGCGATGATCTCGCGCATCAGGTCGGACTCGCCTTCGCGAGGCGGCCATCTTGGCGAGGGGCGAGGTCGCTGGCAATCCGATCCGCGGCTCGCGCCGTCGCGCAGGCCCGATCGAGAGCCGGCAGCGGCGCCGAGGGCCCTTTTTTCAGGCCGCCGCCTCGCTATGCTCCGGGTACATGAGCGAGATCCTGCACTTGGAAGCACGCGAGATCCTCGATTCGCGCGGCAACCCGACCATCGAAGTCGAAGTCCAACTGGAGAGCGGCGCCCGCGGGCACGCCGCCGTGCCTTCCGGTGCGAGCACCGGCGTGCACGAGGCGCACGAGCTGCGCGACGGCGGTGCGCGCTACGGCGGCAAGGGCGTGCTGCAGGCGGTCGAGAGCGTCAACGGCGAACTCGCGAACGCGGTGCTCGGCATGGAGGCCTTCGATCAGGCGGCGATCGATCGGCGCATGATCGACCTCGACGGAACTCCCAACAAGAAGCGCCTGGGCGCGAATTCGATCCTTGGCATCTCGCTCGCCGTGGCCAAGGCCGCGGCCGAGGAATGCCAACTCCCCTTGTACCGCTATGTCGGCGGCACGGTCGCGAACGTGCTGCCCGTGCCGATGATGAACATCGTCAACGGCGGCGTGCACGCGGACAACAACGTCGATCTGCAGGAGTTCATGGTGATGCCCTTCGGCGCACCGAACTTCCGCGAGGGCCTGCGCATGGGCACCGAGGTGTTCCACGCGCTGAAAAAAGTCTGCAAGTCCAAGGGCTACAACACCAACGTCGGGGACGAGGGCGGTTTCGCTCCCAACCTGGGCTCCAACGAGGAGGCGATCGAGCTGATCCTGTCCGCGGTGCGCAGCGTGGGCTTGACGCCGGGCAAGGACGTCAAGCTCGCGATCGACTCGGCCTCGGCGGAGTTCCTGAAGGACGGCAAGTACCACGTCGACGGCAAGCCGCACACTTCGGCGCAAATGGTCGAGTTCTATGCCGGCTGGTGCGAGAAGTACCCGATCTTCTCGATCGAGGACGGTCTCGATCAGGACGACTGGGACGGCTGGCTCTTGTTGACCCAGCGGCTGGGCGCGCGCACGCAGCTCGTGGGCGACGATCTGTTCGTCACGAACACGCAGCGCCTGCAGATGGGCATCGACAAGGGCTGCGCGAACGCGGTGCTCGTCAAGGTCAACCAGATCGGCACGCTGACCGAGACGCTGGACACGATCGCGCTCGCGCAGCGCCACGGCATGCGCTGCGTGATGTCGCACCGCTCGGGCGAGACCGAGGACACGACGATCGCCGATCTGGCGGTCGCGACCAACTGCGGCCAGATCAAGACCGGCGCGCCCTGCCGTTCGGATCGCGTCGCGAAGTACAATCGTCTGCTGCGCATCGAAGCCGAGCTTGGCGCGAGCGCCCGCTACGGAGCCGCGCGTACCGCCTGATCGCGCTCCCCACCACGGAGTTCTGCCCGCATGAACCAAGAGCAAGAATCGAGTTCCGCCTCGCCGACGCTGTCGCTGCGCGCGGTCTTCTTCTACTGGCTGCCGGTGCTGGTCGCGCTGGCGGTCTTCGGCCAGGTGGCCTTGCTCGGTCTGCGCCCGGCCCTGACCGAGGAGCGCCGGCTCGCGGACGCGACCACGCTGCTGCTCGAGCGCCAGACCGCCGCGCTGGAGGAATCCGCGCGGCTCTCGCGCCTGCTGCAAGCGCAGCAGGATCCCGTGTTCCTCGAGCGTGAGCGGCGCGACCAGCGCATCGATCCGGACGCCCCCGCGCGCGGACGCTAGCGCGGCCGCAGCCGGAACCCGCGATGAGCTTTGCAGGCAAGCACGCGCGCCTGCTCGTCGGCGCCTGCCTGCTGCACGCCGGCGTCGCTCGAGCGGCGCAGGTCGAAGGCCCGCTGGACAACGACGCCTACCTGCCGGTCAACGCCGCCGCGGAAGCCGAGTTGGCGCGCGGCGACCAGGCGCTGGCGCTGGCTCGGCGCAGCGCGGACGATCCACAGGCCTCCGCCGCGGCCTGGACGGCGGCCTGCGAAGCTTGGCGCAGCGCGCTGCTGCGCGGCCGCGTCGGCGAATCCGTCAGCCCGCGGCCGGTGTCGAATCCCGGAGAGGTCTCGCCTTGGCCCGAGCCGGAGCGCGGCGTCCAGCGCAGCACGCAAGGCCTGGAGGAATCGGTGCTCTGGCGGCTGTCGCAGCTGCCCGCGGCCGGTCGCACGGCCTGGAAGGGACGCTTCGAGGCCCTGGCGCAAGAGGCGCTCGCCTCGGCCGTGCTGCCGGAGTCGCTGCTGCCCATCGAGCGCGGTCTGCCCGCGACGACGAGCGCGGTGCGCGCGGCGCTGCTGCTGGCCGAGTACGCCGGCGAGCGCGGCGAGTCGGCCGCCGCGCGCCGCTGGCTCGCGCGTGGACGCAGGCACCTCGCGCTGCTGGAACCGCCGGATGCCGCGCTGCTCGCCGCGCTCGAACGCCGCGAGCAGCGCTTCCCGCGCGAGCCCGAGCCCGCCGCGGAGATTTGGCAGCGCGCCGAGGCGCTCGAGTTCGTCGCGCTGCGCGCGCTCGAAGCTCCGCGCGGGCAGACGCCGCGCGTGCGCGCGCTGGGCAGCGGACCGCAGGCGGGCATGCAGGCGCTCGACGAGCGCCGCGAACTGCTGCAGACGCCCGGCGCGCTGTGGTGGCTCGAAGCGCAGACCGCGCAGCTGCGCGGCCCCTTCGAGAACAACTCCTGGCTCGCCGCCGCAGGGCTGCAGGTCGATCCCGCGATCGCTCCCGGCGACGGGCCGGGTTGGAGGTTGGATCCCGCGGTCCAGGCCTCGAGCGCGGTCGTGGTCGCCGGGCGCTCGGTCGGCGGCGAGTCCAACGTGCTCGCCTGCGTGGATTGTCCCGGCGAGGCCACGGCTCCGCGCTTGCGCTGGGCGCTGGCCGCCGACGCCGCGAGCCTGGCTTCGGGAGACGGCGCGGACGAGGGCGAGGACTTCGAGTTCCAACCCGGCCCCCTGTGGCGCGACGGTCTTGTCATCGTGCTGCGCAGCCGTTCGCGCGCCGCGGTCGGTGAGCGCGAGATCGAACTGCTCGCCCTGGAGGCGCAAGGCGGGCAGCTGCGCTGGCGCGCGTTCCTCGGCAAGGGCGGCGAGCGCACGCGCGACATGGGCCGCTTCGCGCGCCGCGGCACGGCCAGCCTGCCGGCCGAACCCCTGCTGGCGGCCGAGGGCGGGATCTTCGCCAGCGCGCAGCTGGGCTTTGGGGCCCTGGTCGACCCGCTCGACGGCCGCCTGCGCTACAGCCTGCGCAACCGCCGACGCGCGGAGGAAGAGCGCGGCTGGCCAGGCTGGGGCGCGAGCCCTGGCGATTCCGGGCGCCTGATCGCCTGGGCTCCGGCCGACTCCGACCACCTTTATCTGCTCGACGGCGCCGAAGCTCCCCAGGGCCCCAGCCCGCTGCTGGCCGAGCCCCAGGCGATCGGCGAGGCCGAGGCGTTGGTGGCCGCCGATCGCGGCACGGCCCTGCTGCTCTCGCGGACCGGCGCCCGCCGCTCCCTGGCGAGCTGGGAGCGTACCAGCGGCGAGCGCCAGGACGCCCTGCGCCTGGGTCCGGAGGAGGTCTTCGCCGGGCGGGCAGTCGCCAGCAGCGCCCGCGTGCTCGCCTGCAGCGACCGCGCCCTGTACCTGTTCGACCGCGAGCGGGAGCTGCGACTGCTGGCCGTCGCCAGCCTCCAAGGCGGCGTGCCGCGCGGCGGCAACGTCTGGGCCCGCGGTCCGTGGGTCTTCGTGCTCTCCAACCGCACGATCGAGATTTTTCGCGCGCGCTGAGCAGCCGGCGATTTCGACCAGCGCCCTCAGGGGCGCGGCGTACCCAACCGATCTGGGTGAAACTATTGTAGAGCATCGGGATCCGCCGGCCCGCGGTGCTAAGTTCGCAACGGGCCGCGGCGTCGACGCGTGCGTCGTCGCAGCCCGTGCCCCAAGCCCTCCAGAACCCCGCTCGTTTCCCCGGCCCCAAGAACAAGCCATGTCCGACCCCGCCCTCGACCGCCTGCGCGCCGCGCACGCGAACATGAAGGAAGAGCTGCACCGCACGATCGTGGGGCAGGAAGAGGTGATCGACCAGTTGCTGATCGGCGTGCTCACGCGCGGTCACTGCCTGCTGGTCGGGGTTCCCGGACTGGCGAAGACCCTGTTGATCTCCAGCCTGGCGAAGACGCTGGACCTGTCGTTCAACCGCATCCAGTTCACGCCCGACCTGATGCCCGGAGACATCACCGGCACCGACCTGCTGCACGTCGACCCGGGCACCAACGAACGCACCTTCCGTTTTGCGCCCGGCCCCTTGTTCGCGAACGTGGTGCTCGCCGACGAGATCAACCGCACGCCGCCCAAGACGCAGGCCGCGCTGCTGGAGTCGATGGTCGAAGGGCAGGTCACGGTCGGCGGCCGCCGCCACCCGCTGCCCAATCCCTTCTTCGTGCTGGCCACGCAGAATCCGATCGAACAAGAGGGCACCTACCCGCTGCCCGAGGCGCAGCTCGACCGCTTCATGTTCATGATCCGCGTCGACTACCCTTCGCGCGAGGAAGAGCGCGAGATCCTGCGCCGCACCACCGGCGGCGTGCAGGGCGAGCCGAACAAGGTGCTCGGCAGCGAGGAGCTGATCGAGCTGCAGCGCATCGTGCGCGGCGTGCCGGTCGCCGACCATGTCTACGATTACGTGCTGGCGCTGACGCGCGGCACGCGCGTGGGCTCGACCGAGCAGGTGCCCTTCCTGCGCGAGTGGGTCACCTGGGGCGCGGGTCCGCGCGCGGGCCAGTTCCTGGTGCTCGGCGCCAAGGCCCACGCCGCGCTGCACGGCCGCAGCCACGCCGCGGTCGAGGACGTGCGCGCGATCGTGCGCCCGGTGATGCGCCACCGCATCGTGACCAACTTCTCCGCTTCGGCGGAGGGCATGTCGGCCGACATGATCGTCGATCGCCTGCTGTCGGAGATCGATCCCTCGGCGAATGTCGGCGCCGGCCTGCCGGGCGTGCGCGTGCAACAGAAGGGCTAGCAAGCCGCGACATGGCCGGCTCCCTCGATCCCGCCGTCCTGGACCGGCTCGCGGGCCTGTCCCTGGTCGCAAGAACCGTCGTCGACGGCTACCTCGCGGGCCAGCACCGCTCGCCGCTGCGCGGCAACTCGGCCGAGTTCGCGCAGCACCGCGAATATGTTCCCGGCGACGAGCTGCGCCGCCTGGACTGGAAGGTCTTCGCGCGCTCCGACCGCCTGGTGATCAAGGAGTACGACGAGGAGACTTCGCTCGACTGCCACATCCTGGTCGACGGCTCGGAGTCGATGGCCTTCGGTTCGCTGGCCTGGACGAAGTTCGAGTACGCGCGTTGGTGCGCGGCGGCGCTGACGCACCTGGTGCTCGAGGCGCGCGACACCGCCGGCCTGGTGCTCTTCGACGAAGCCGAGCGCAAGAAGGTCCCGCCCAAGACCGGCGCCGGCCAGGAGCGCGACATCCTGGCCGCGCTCGATGCCTACCAGCCCGGCGGCAAGACCAGGATCGGCGACGTGCTGTTCTGGTTGAGCGGCCGCCTGCGGCGCAAGGGCATCGTGGCGATCTTCAGCGACTTCTTCGACGACCTCGACAAGATCGTCGAAGGCCTGCGGCGGCTCTCGTACGCAGGGCACGAGCCGATCCTGTTCCAGATCGTCGATCCGCTGGAGATGACCTTCGACATCTCCTACCTGGTGCGCCTCGACGGCCTCGAGGGCGCGGGCGTGCAGAAGGTCGACCCCAAGTCGCTGCGCGCGGCCTACGTCGAGGAGTTCGAGTCGCACCAGCGCCAGCTGGCCACGCGCACGCGCCAGCTGGGCCTGGACTGCCTGCACCTTTCGACCGCCCAGGACCTGGGCGCCGCGCTGTCGACCTACCTCGCCCATCGTCGGGCGCGCAGCCGCGGCGGGAGGCGCTAGGTGTTCGACGGCTTCGTGCATCCCGGCCTGGTCATCGGCGCTGCGCTTGCCGCGGTGCCGCTGCTGATCCACCTGCTCAACCGCCAGCGTTTCAAGCCGCTGTCGTGGGCGGCGATGCGTTTCGTCGAGGCGGCCTACCGCAAGACCCGCCGCCGGGCGCGGCTGGAGAACCTGCTGCTTTTGTTGCTGCGCATGGGCGCCGTCGCGCTGCTGGCGCTGGCGATCGCGCGGCCCTACGTCGGCGCGCGATCGGCGCTCTCCGGCCTGACCGAGAGCCGCCGCGACGTAGCGCTGATCCTCGACGCCTCGTACTCGACCGGCTGGCGCGACGGCGCGCGCACGGTGTTCGAGCGCGAGGTCGAGCGCGCGCGCGAACTGCTCGCCTCGCTCGACGGCGCGCGCGGAGATCGCGCGCGTCTGGTCGTCGCCGCGCGCGTTCCGCGGCTCTTGTCGTGGCGCAGCCCCGACGAGGCCCTGGACCTGCTCGACACCCTGGGCGCGCCGACCGACGAGCCGCTCGACCTGGCCTACGCGCTGGGCGAGGTGCGCGAATACGCCGAGGAGCTGGCGCGCGGCGAGGGCGCGCAGAGCCTGGAGGTGCACCTGCTGACCGACTTGCAGCGCTCCAGCTTCACGCCCGACCTGCGCGAGACGACGGAATCCGTGCCGACCGACGGCGAGCTCGCCGCCGAGGCGAAACCGCGCCTGTTCGAGGAGCTGGACCGCCTCAAGGAACTCGGCCTGCACTTGTGGGTGCACGATCTGGGGCCGCAGGATCCCTTCCCGGTCAACCTCGCGATCAGCGAACTCGGGCCGCAGACGCGCGTGCTCGGCCCCGACCAGCCGGTCGACCTCGCGCTGCGCATCGACAACCATGGCGCCGGCGCGCGCAGCGGCGTGCGCGTGGCGCTGGAGATCGACGGCGAACGCCGGCCGCACCGGTTGATCGACGTAGCCGGCCGCGGCTACACGCGCGTGGTCTTCAGCGAGACCTTCCGCGAGCGCGGGCCGCACCGCGTGCGCGCGATGCTGGAATCGGATGCGCTGGCCGTCGACGACTCGCGCGCAGCGATCGTGCTCGTGCCTGCCGCGGTGCGCGTGCTGCTGGTCAACGGCGCGCCCTCGAGCGACCTGGCGCGCGACGAGATCGGCTACCTGTCGGCTGCGCTCGATCCTTCGCGCGCGGACGACTCCGGCGCGCTGTCGAGCGCGCCCTTCGAGGTGCGCGCCGTCGATCCGGCGCGGCTGGCCGAGAGCGATCTCGACCTCGCGGCCGTCGACGTGATCTGGCTGGCGAACGTCGACAACCTGCTGCCCAAGGCGGTCGAGCGCCTCGAGGCGCGTGTCGCCTCCGGCGCGGCGCTGATCGTCTCGCTGGGCGACCGCGCCGATCCGATCGCGTATGCGGCGCGGCTGTTCAAGCCCGACGGCACGGGGCTGCTGCCGGCCGAGCTGCTCACGCGCTCGCTGGTCGCGCGCGACGAGCGCTACTGGCGCATCCAGGACTTCGAGCCGACGCACCCGGCGCTGGCCTTCTTCGCCGACGAACGCTGGAAGCCGCTGCTCACGGAGATCCCCTTCTACGGCTTCTACGAGACCCGCCCGCTGGCCGACGCGCGCGTGCTGGCGCGCTTCGACGATCCCGCACGCAGCGCGGCGCTGATCGAGCGCAACTTCGACCGCGGCCGCGTCTACCTGTGGACCTCGAGCATCGACGCCGACTGGACCCGCATGCCCGAGTCGCCGCGCACCCTGGTGCCTTTCCTGCACGAGCTGGTGCGCAACGCCGGCGCTTCGCGCGAGAGCGAGCCCAACCTGAGCGTCGGCGCGAGCTACGCGGCGCGCGTCGACAGCTTCCCGCGCAAGCTCGCTCTGCTGACGCCCGACGGCACGCGGCGCGCGATCGCCGGCGAACCCGCGCCGATCGGGCCGGGCGCGTGGCTGCTGCCGGCGATCAGCTCCACCGAGCGCGCGGGCCTGTACGAGATCGAGGTCGAAGGCCGCCAGAACCTGCCGATCGCCGTGGCGCTGGACACGCGCGAGAGCGACCTCGCGCGCATGACGAGCGCCGAGCTTCCCGGCCTGCACCCCATGCTGCAGCCCTCCGGCGCCGGCGACGGACCGCGGCGCAACGACAACAGCCAGAACGACCAAAAGGGCGAGCTGTGGCGCGTGATCGCCGCGCTCGCGCTGGCCTGCGTCGTGCTGGAAACCCTCTGGGCCGCGTGGATCGGCCGCACACGGAGCGCGCGCCCATGATCGCCGCGATGAGCTGGACCTTGGCGCTGCCGGGCCTGCTGCTGCAGGCCGAACCCAGCATCGGCACGCGCGCGAGCTTCCGCCTGATCGACCTGCCGCCCGCGTGGGTGCTGGTGCTGGTCGTGGCACCGCTGGTCTTCGCCGTGTGCTTCGCCGGCTACCGCGGCGAGCGCCTCTCGCTGCGCGCGCGCCTGCTGCTCGCCGGCCTGCGCATGGCGGCGATCGTCACGCTGCTGATCGTGCTGTTCCGCCCGGCGCTGGTCGAGCGTCGCGAGGACGTGCAGAAGGCCGAGGTCCTGCTGCTGCTCGACGACTCGGCGAGCATGCGGCGCAAGGACGCCTACTCCGGCGACGAGGCCGGCCGCGCGGCGGCCGAGCGGCTCAGCGGCAAGCCCGCGGCCGAGAGCATGCGCCTCGAACTGGAGCAGGCGCTGCTGCAGAAGGAGTTGCTGCCGCAGCTGGCCGCGCGCGGCTACGTGCCGCGTGCCTTCCGCTTCGCCGAGGGCCTGACCCCTTTCGCGCTCGCGTCCGCGAGCAGCGAGGCCGCCGGCGACCAGCTCGAGGGCCACGGCGCGAGCACGCAGCTGGGCGACGCGCTCAGCGGCGCGATCGCCGCGCACCGCGGACGCCACGTGACCGACGTGCTGGTGATCAGCGACGGGCGCTCGAACGCGGGCCTGGCGCCGCTTGAGGCCGCGCGCGCCGCGACCTCGGCCGGCATCCCCGTGCACACGCTGCTGCTGGGCGACGCGCGGCGCGAGAAGAACGCGCTGATCGAGATCGTCGAGGCCCCGACCACCGCTCTGGAAGGCGACGAGATCGCGGTCAGCGTGCGCGTGGTCGGCCGCGGCGTCGACGCCGGTGCGCGCACCAACGTGCAACTCGAGGAGCTGCACGGCGAGAGCGCCAGCGTGGCCGCCGAGGAACAGCTGGAGCTGAGCGAGACCGGCGAGCGCGCGACGCTGCTGGCGCGCGCGGGCCCCGCGAATTCGCGCACCGGCGAGCGCCGCTTCCGCGTCAGCGTGCCGCCGATCGAGGGCGAGACCCTGCTCGACGACAATGCCCTGGAGTTCTCGGTGCACGTGACCCCGGCCAAGGTGCGCGTGCTGTACGTCGAGGGCTATCCGCGCTGGGAATACCGTTTCCTGAAGGAGTTGCTCAAGCGCTCCGACGAGAAGCTCGAAGTCAGTTGCATGCTGCTCAGCGCCTCGCCCGACTTCCCGCAGGAGACCTCGCGCGGCCTGCTGCCGCTGAGCAGCGTGCCGACCGACCGCAAGCAGCTGCTCGAGGACTACGACGTCGTGATCCTCGGCGACGTCAACCCCTACGCGGTTTCCCAGGATCCGGCGCGCGCCGACGAGTTCATGCGCAGCCTGCGCGAATTCGTCGAGCGCGGCGGCGGCCTGCTGTTCCTCGCCGGCGAGCACGACAACCCGCGCGCGCTGCTGCGCACGCCGCTGGAAGAACTGCTGCCGGTGGCGGTCGACGCCTCCGACGAGAACGCGCTCTCGATCTCGCGCAACGCCTGGCAGCCGGTCCTGGAGGACCCGCTGGTCCCGCACGAGGTCGTGCGCCTGCTGCCGGAGACCGCGACCAACCGCAAGCTGTGGGAGGATCCGAGCGGACTCTCCGGGATGTACTGGTTCGCGCCGATCTCGCGCGCCAAGCCGGGCACGCAGGTGCTGCTGCGCCACCCGACCTTGGAGAATTCCTCGGGCCGCTATCCGCTGCTGGTCGCGGGCTACTTCCCCTCGGGGCGCACGCTGTTCGTCGGCTTCGACGAGACCTGGCGTTGGCGCTTCCACTACGGCGACACCTACCACGAGCGCTTTTGGCGCAACGCGATCCGCTGGCTCGCGCTGGGCCGGCTCAAGAGCGGCGACCGGCGCTTCCGCGTCGAGGTCGCGCGCGCGAGCTACACGCTGGGCGAGCGCGCGGTGGTCGAGGCGCGCGTGCTCGACGAGGACTTCCGGCCTTCCTCCGCGCCGCTGCAGGAGGTGCTTTGGAGCGATCCCGAGGGCAAGGAGACGCGCCTGGAACTTCCGCTGGTGGCCGGCCGCGCCGGCGTGTTCCGCTCGACGCTCGACGCCGAGCGCCTGGGCCCCTACCGCGTGTGGATCGAGGCCGGCGGCACGCGCGTCGCGACCGCGGACTTCGAGGTGGTGCTGCCCAGCCTGGAGAACCAGGATCCTTCGCCCGATCCGGGCCTGCTGCGCGAGCTCTCCGCGATGACCGGGGGCAAGTTCGTCGAGCTCGCCGCGGCGCGTGAACTGCTGGCGCAGTTCCCCGGCGGCGAGGAACGTCGCGAACCGATCTCCTCGCGGCTGGACGACATCTGGGACCGCTGGGCGACGCTGTGGATCGCGCTGGCGCTGCTGGCGACCGAATGGATCCTGCGCAAGCGCTGGGAGCTGGTCTAGGAGGCCGCATGCAATTCCCTCGCCGCTGCGCGCCTCGACGTGGAACCGCGCAGAGGGCCTGCGGTTTCGCTTGGCTGCTGTGCGCGATCGGCTTTGCCGGCGCCGCGCCCGGCTCCGCGCAGTCGCTTCCGCAGGTGGGCGCCGCGCCCGACGACGAATTCATCGAGTCGCGGCCCTTCTCGATCCCCGACAAGCAGAGCGCGCGCGCGCTCTACGACGTGGCCGCGGGCCACGTGCAGGCAGGCCGCTGGACGGAGGGCATCACCGCGCTCGAGCGCCTGATCGTCGAGCATGCCGGCTCGGTGCTCGAGCTGCCGTCGGACTCCGAGGTGCGCCGTCGCTCCACGCAGCCGGTGTACCGCGGCGCTGCCGACGCCGCGCGCGAACTCATCGAGCGCCTGCCGCCCGCGGCGCGCGCGGCCTACGGCGACCGCTACTCCGCGCTGACGCAGGAGTTGCTCGCTCGTGCGCGCGCCGCGCAGGATCGCCCCGCGCTGGCCGAGCTGGCGCGGCGCTATCCGCTGAGCGAGGCGGCGCGCGACGCATGGTGGGCGCTGGGCGACCTCGAGGCCGAGGCCGGGCACGTCGCCGCCGCGCGCGCCGCCTGGGGACGCGCCGCGCGCCACGCGGGCGAGGCGCCGCTGAGCGAGGAGTTGAAGCGTCGCGCGGCATGGACTCCCGGCGATGCCGCCGAGCGCGGCGCGCGCGCGAGCTTCCTGAGCATCGCGAACGAGGCCAGCGAAGGGCGCGAGACCCCTGACGGCGAGGCACACGGCTGGGACAGCGCGGTGCGCATCGACGCCGGCCTTCCCGGTCCCTTCGGCAGCTCGCGCCAAGGCGACCAGTTCAACCTTTTCCCGATCGTCGCCGGCGACCTGGTGCTCGGCTCGAACTCGCTGACCTTGACCGCGGTCGACGCCTTGACCGGCGACCTGCGCTGGCGCAGCGACGAAGCGCCAGGCTGGGCGGCGATGCGCACGGGCTCCACGCGCGCGCGCGACGGCTCGGCGATTCCGTTCTCGGGTTTCTTCGAGGGCCTGGACCGCGACAGCCTGATGCTCGCGCCCGCGGCCGGCTCGGGCATCGCGATCGCGGCGCTGCAGGTGCCCGTGACGCAGAACGGGAACACGACCTTCCAGGGCCAGATCCGCATCACCACCGTGATCCCCGACCGGCGCCTGTTCGCCTTCGACCTGCAAAGCGGCAGGCCGCTGTGGAACCACCTGCCCTCGCTCTTGTGGGACGGCGATTCGGGGCCCTTCGAGCAGCGCATGCGCGTCGCCGGCCCGCCGGTGATCGCCGGCTCGCGCATCCTGGTCCCGGCCTGGCGTCCGCAGGGCCGCATCTCCTACTACGTCGCCTGCTACGACTTGAGCAGCGGTGCCTACCTGTGGTCGACGCAGGTCGCCAGCGGACAGCGCCCCTTGAACATGTTCGGCCGCCTGGAGCGCGAGTTCTGCGCGCCGCCGCTGGTGGTCGCCGGCGAGAAGGTGATCGCGTTGACGCAGCTGGGCGCGGTCGCCGCGCTGGACTTGTTCAGCGGCGAGATCCTGTGGGAGACCACCTACCTGCAAATCGCCCTGCCCGGCGCCGACGGGATCCAGGCCGGGCAGCGCCACGCGGTGTGGCGCAACGCGCCGCCTGTGGTCGAGCGCGGCGTGGTCGTGGTCACGCCGCAGGACTCGCCGGACATGCTGGGCATCGACCTCGAGGACGGCGCGGTGCTCTGGTCGCTGGGATCCTCGCGCATCGCCGAGCCGCGCTCGCGGCATGGCGCGACGTGGTGCCTGCTGGGCGTGCGCGATGAGACGATCTACCTCGGCGGGCGCAGCGTGCTCGCGCTGCGCGCGCCCGAAGGCCTGGGCAGCCGCAGCGGGCCGATCAGCTACGCCTCCAGCGAGAACCTGTTCGGCGACGGCTTCGCCGATCCCTCGCGCCTGCCGCGCGCGGTGCTCCTGGAAGATCACGTGATCGTGCCGACGCGCGAGGGCCGCATCGCGCTCGACCGCCGCGACCTGGCGCGCCAGCAGCCGGAGTTCTCCGGCGACTGGGGCACGGCCCTCGCCGCTGGAATGGGCAACCTGGCGGTCGGCGAGGGCGCGCTGTACGCGCTCTCCGGCCAGCTGCTGTGCGGCCTGCTCGACTGGCGCTCGATCGAAACCCGCCTGGAGCAGGAGTTGGCGCAACGGCCCGACGACGGCGAGCTGGCGGCGCGCCTGGGAACGCTGCTGCGCGAGCGCGCGGCGGCCGAGCGCGCCGACTCGCGACCGGAGGCGGCGCTGGCGCACCTGGCTCGCGCGCAGCAAGTCCTGCAGGCGCCAGCCGCAGCGGGTCTCAGCTCGGCGCGCGTGGCCTTGTTCGAGTGCCTGCGGCTGGAAGCGCGCGTGCTGGTCGACAGCGCCCAGGCCTCGCTCTCGCTCGAGCGCCTGGAGGCCGCGCTGCCGCTGGCGCCGGACGATCTGCACCTGGCGGTGGTGCTCGCGGAGATCGTGCGCCTGGCGGAGGGACGCATGCCCGAGCGCTTCGAGTCCGCGCTCGCACGGCTGGAGCGCGACTGCGCCGACCTGGAATTCCCCGACACGGGCATGCCCTCGATCGAGGCGCGCGAGGTGCGCCGCTGGGTGCTGGAGCGGCGCCTGAGCCATGCCGTCGCGCGCTCCGACCAGCGCCGCGAGTACGAGGCCTTGATCGGGATCCTGGAGCAGTGCGGCGACGGGCCGCTGAGCCCTGGCGTCGCCGAGCAGAACGACGAGACGCCGTCGCGGCGCATCGAAAGGCGGCTGGCCGCGGGCCAGCGCGCCGCCTGGCAGCCCTTCGAGGAAAAGGCGCGCGAGGCTTTCGTGAAGGCGCGGGACGCCGGGGACGCGCCGGCGCTCGAACGCCTGACGCGGCTGTTCCCGCACACGCGCGCGGCGCACGACGCACGCGACGCCCGGCTGGCGCTGGCGCTGGAGGCCGGCGATTGCGCCACCGCGGTGCGCACCGCCTTCGAGGAGCTGCCGCCCGACTGGTCGGCGCAGAACTCGACGCCGCGGCAGGCGCAGCTCGCCTGGGCCGCGGCGACGGCCTTGAAGCAGCAGGGCAACGGGCACTACGCGCGCTCGTTGCTCGAGCGCCTGGGTCGCTTCCAGGCCGAGGTGCAAGCGGACCTGGGGCGGCCCGGCCAGAGCTTCGGCGAGCTGGCGCAGCGTCAAGCCGCTGAGCTGGAGGATCGAGGAACTCCGCAGGTCGAGTCGCGTTTCGCGGCGCCCGCGCGCGAGGCTCCCATCTCGCCCGGCGACAGCGTGCTGCTCGGGGCGCTCACGCAGAGCGGCAAGTCGATCTTCGTGCTGGCCGGCCGCGACCGCTTCAGCGCGCTCGACGCCGAGGGCGCACAGCTGTGGTCCAAGCCGGTCAAGGCCGCTTCCGCGCCCCAGGCCTGGCTGAACACCGCCACGCTCGCTCCCGCATCCTGCGCGCCGGATCGCTACGCCAGCGACTGCGGGGGCCGCGTACTGTTGAGCTGGAGCCGCGGGGTGCAAGCCCTCGACGCCGCGAGCGGCGAGGAGGTCTGGAGCTGGTCCGCGCGCGGAAGCCTGCTCGAGCAGGCGATCGCCGCCGAGGCCGGCGTGCTGACCGTGGCGATGCTGCCCGAGGGCGGCAGCGCCGTGCTGGTCGGCCTGGATCTGGCGCAGGGCACCGAGCTGTGGGAATACCCCTGCGCGGCCGAGCTGTGGCCGCAGCCGGTGCTCGGCTCGGGATTCGTCGTGCTGCTGCCCAAGCTGCCCGGCAACCGCAACGCCGAGGTGCTCGAGATCGCCAGCGGGACGCTGCTGCGTTCGCTCGACGTCGGCCAGCACGCGCCGGTCGAGGACCGTCGCGCGGCGTGGATCGAGGACGGCCGGCTGATCCTGCCGCACTTCTCGCGTTCGCGCGGCGGACCGGACGTGGTGGTCGCCTATGACCTCGACACCGGCGCGCGCGTCTGGCGCGTGCCGGGCGACGCGGAGCGCGAGCTGGATTCGATCGTGCGCAGCGAAGGCGCGACCTACCTGGTCTACCTCGGCTCGGGAGGCGGCTCCGCCAACGGCGGTCTGGTCGAGCTGGAAACGCGCGTCGGCGCCGTGCGCGACGTGCCCGGCGTGCAGATCGGGCCGGGCGACATGCCGATCGGGGTGCGCCCCAACGCGGTCACCCGGCTGGAAGCTCCGTACCTTTTTCTGCGCTCGGCGGCTCCTGGCGGCAAGGAGACCCTGGTGCGCGCCGTGCACCTGCCGTATGGACAACGTTGGGTCTGGAAACTGCCGCTGGCGCAGGACGACCTGTATTCGCAGGCCCTGCCCTTGCCGGCGGTCTCGGCTCACCTGGTGGCGCTGGCTTACACCGAGGAGATGCGGCCGAGTTCGGGCCGCAGCCAGTCGAAAACGCACCTGGTGCTGATCGAACGCGACAGCGGCAGCGCGCGCGAGCGGCGCATCCTGCCCGCGGAAATGGGCCGCTCGGAAGCGCTGGAATTGGCTACGTTGGGCAACCTGTTGATCGTGCGCGGGCAGTCGCGAACCATGATCTTGACCGGCAGCAACGCGGAGGAACAGCGATGAACAAACGGCGTGCATGGCTCGTGGCAGGCAGCTTGGCGCTGCTGGCGATCTGCGGCGGCCCGCGCGGCGCCACGGCGCTGGCGCAGGAGCCGGCGGGTCGCGAGAGCACGCTCCTGGTGGTCACCCCCGAGCAGGCCAAGGCGGTCGAGCAGGGGCTCGCCTGGCTGCACGACAACCAGGAGCCGGACGGCAGCTGGATCGCGAAGATCGGCTACAAGCTCAACACCGACTACCGCTACACCGAGGACTCGCGCGGCCACGTCGGCGTCACCGGCCTGGCGGGCATGGCCTTCCTCGCCGGCGGTCACGTGCCCGGCCGCGGCCAGTACGGCCCGACGGTCGAGCGCGCGCTGGACTTCGTGCTCAATTGCGTGCAGGAGGACGGCTACATCACGCACGCCGGCTCGCGCATGTACAGCCACGCCTTCGCGACGATCTTCCTGGCCGAGATCTGCGGCATGACCGAGCGGCCGGACGTGCGCGCGAAGCTGCAGCTGGCGGTCGACTTCATCGTGCACTCGCAGAACGCCGACGGCGGCTGGCGCTACGAGCCCTACGCGGTCGAGAGCGACATGTCGATCGTGGTCTGCCAGGTGCTCGCGCTGCGCGCGGCGCGCAACATCGGCGTGCGCGTGCCCAAGGCGGTGATCGACAAGGCGGCGCGCTACGTGGTCGATTCGGCGGTGACCGAGAACAGCGTGCCGCGCGGCTTCGGCCGGCACGTCAGCTACCAGAGCGAGATCGGCTCCTTCCATTATCAGAAGCAGGACGGCTCGCGCTCCTCTTTCCCGCTGACCGCCGCGGGCGTGACCGCGCTGCACGGCGTCGGCATCTACTCGGCCGAGTCGATCGACGCGGGCGTGCGCTACTTGATGTCGAACCTGGAGCCCTTCAACCGCTCGCGCGGCTACTCGGCGGGTTACCACTACTTCTTCTGGTACGGCCACTATTACGGCGTGCAGGCGATGTACACCGCCGGCGGGCCGGTCTGGGACTCCTACTTCGAGACGCTGCGCGCGGAGATCCTGCGCGGGCAGGACTCCAACGGCTCGTGGCCCAACGAGACCGGCCCCGGGCGCGCCTTCGGCACCGCCTGCGCGGTGCTGATCCTCGAGATCCCCTACCGTTTCCTGCCCATCTTCCAACGCTAGACCTGACGTGGAAACCTCGCGAGCCGACGACCGTCCGTTGCAGCGCACGCCCACGCTCGAGCGTGTGCTGGAGCGGCTGTCGGCGAAACTGACGCGCCAGATCTGGCTCTTCGGCCTGGGAACTCTGCTCGCCTGGCTCAGCGCCTGGCTCTTGTTCGCCTTCCTCGCCGACTATGGCTTGCGCGTGCCCCAGGGCGTGCGCGTGCTGCACACGCTGGTTGCCGTCGTGCTGCCCTGTTGGTGCGCCTGGCGCTACCTGCTGCGGCCGCTGGGCCGCCGCCCCGATCGCGCGAGCACGGCGGTGCTGCTGGAGCGCGCGCGTCCGCAGACCTCCGACCTGTTCGTCAGCGCCGTGCAACTGCAGCAGCGCGAACGCGTCGAGGGCGCGCGCGAGCTGATCGACGACGTGCTGCGCGAGGCCGAGCGCCAGGCGCACGGCGCGCAGCTCCAGGGCGTGCTCGACGAGTCTCCGGCGCGCAAGCGCGCCGCGCTCGGCGGCGGCAGCGTGGCCCTGCTCGCCGGCCTGTCCCTCGCCTTCCCGGAACTCGCGCGCACCTTCGTGCTGCGCGCCTTCGACCCCTCGGTGCGCTGGCCGCAGCGCACGCACCTGACGCTCGAAATCCCGCTGGGCGCCGAAAAGGCGGCGGTCGAATCCAAGGACGGCGAGCTGTTCGTGCGCGTCGCGCGCGGCAGCGACGTGCCGATCCTCGTGCGCGCCTCGGGCCTGGCGCCCGACGAGATCCAGCTGCAGCTGCGCGGAGCGGATGCGCTGTCGATCACGGCCTCCTCGGACGACACCTACCGCACGCTGCTGCGCTCGCTGCAGCAAGACGTGGAGCTGCGCGCCAGCGGCGGCGACGACGACGGCTCGAACGCGCGCGCGCGCATCCAGGTGCTCTCGCCCCCGGACGTCTCCGGGCTGGCCATGAGCATCGAGCCGCCCGCGTATTCGGGCCTGCCGGCACGCGTCGAGTTCGACCGCGACGTCGAGGTGCTCGCCGGCTCGCGCCTTCAGGTCAGCGTGCTCACCCAACCCGCCGAAGCGCGGGCGCAGGCGCGGCTGCTGCCCGAGGATCGCCTGGTCGAGCTCGGGCCGCTGGCCTTTCCCGCGCGCGAAGCCGGTGCCGAGCCGCTGCCCGGCCGCGGCTTCGAGCTGCTGGCGCTGGAGTCGCTGCGCCTGCGCTTCGAGCTCCAGGACGAGCACGGCCTCAAGAATCCCGATCCGGGCCTGTTCGGTGTGCGCGTTTTCGCCGACGAGAAGCCGCAGGTCTCGATCTACTCGCCGGCGCGCGCGGAGTTCGACACCCTGGTCGGAGGCTGGATCCCGTTGCGTGCGCGCGCCAGCGACGACTTCGGGATCGCCGCCATGCAGTGGAGCGTGCGCAGCCCCGGCGACGAGAGCGCGCCGCCGCCGCGCGAGATCGAATGGCGCGTGATCGCCGACGGCGAGCGCGAGAGCGACGAGACGCGCGCCGTCGTCGCGCTGGCCGGCGCGCGCCTGGAGGTGACCGCGCTCGGCGATGCCGCACGCCCGGTGGTCGAGGGCGCGCAGTACACGCTCGAGGTGCTGGCGAACGACAACCGCCCCGGCGCAGCGGAAGCCGGCGCGGCGCGCTCGGCGGCGCTGCACGTGCGCGTGGTCTCCACCGAGGAATTCCTGCGCCGCACGCAGGACCGGCTGGCGCGCGTGCGCCTCTCGGTGGGCGAACTCGAAAGCCTGGCGCGCGACAAGGGCCGCCGTGCGCGCGAGCTGGTCGCCAGCCTGGAGTCGGATGCGCCCGAGCGCGGCGCGGCCGCCAGCGAGCTCGCAGCGCTGCATTCCGGGGCGCGGCGCGTCGAGGGCGATGCCCAGGCGATCGCGCGCGAACTGTGCTCGATCGCCGAGGCCGTGCTCTACGCGCGGCTGGACGAGGAGGCCGACAGCGCCCTGATGGCGCTCGACACCGCGCTGTCCACGGCGCCGCGCTCGGGCTCCTTTCCCTGGGACGCGTGGCGTGGCTTCGGTCGCGGCTCGGAGTCCGGGCGCGGCCGGGCGACGCTCGCTGGGCAGCTGGCCGGCCTGGTGGACCTGGGCCTGACCATCGACCTGGACGATGCGCGCGCCGCGGCCAAGGCGGCCGAACGCGCGGCGCAGTCCGTCGACATCGGCGAGATCCACGCCGCGCTCGGCGAGCACGTGCGCCTGGCCGAACAGCTCGACGGGCACGTGCAGGACCTGCTGGCGCGCCTGGCCGAGTGGGACAACTTCCAGTCGATCCTGTCGCTGACCAAGGACATCCTCAACCGCCAGAAGGCCCTGCGCGAACGCGCCAAGGCCGCGCTGGGAGGCAAGTGATGCGTGCGCACGCCAACGCCGCGAGGTCGCCCATGACAAGCATCCGCCATCGCATCCGTGCACTCCCGCTGGCCGTTTTCGCGGTGCTGCTGCTGCTTGGAGCTCCCGGCGCGCGCGCGCAGGACGGCTCGGGCAGTCTGATCGGCATCTCGCAGGAACAGGAGCTGCTGGCGCGCCAGCTCGATCGCCTGCGGCGCACGATGGAAGCCTTGATCCCGCGCCTGGAGAAAGAAGGCCGGCCGCGCGCCCTCGAGTTGGTCAAGAACGCGCTCGCCGAACTGGACAGCCGGCCCGAAGAGACGCAGTCGCGCACGCTGCAGGAGGTCATGGAGTCGGCGCGCAGCGGGCTTTCGAGCGGACAGGCGGTGCTCTCGCTGGAGGAGCAGGAGCTGATCGTGCGCCGTCTCGACCGGCTGCTCTCGATCCTGCTCGACCGCACCAGCATCGACAGCCTCGAGCGCTCGCTGAACGAGCTCAAGGAACTCAAGCAGACGATCGCGGAGCTCTCGCAACGCGAGGCACAGCTGCAGCAGGCCACGCGCGATCTGGCCGAAAAATCGCGCAGCGAGGCCTCGAAGGATCTCGAGCGGCAGCTGAAGCAGATCGAACAGCGCCAGCGCGAGCTGCTGCGGCAGAGCGAGACCAGCGCGCGCGAGGATCGCGAGCTGGACCTGGCGCAGCTCGAGCGCGCGCTCGAGGAGCTCGTGGCGCGCGAGGAACGCGACCGGCGCATCCTCGAGAGCTTCGACCCGCAGGCAGCCGAAGGCCTGGCGAAGGCGCGCGAACCGCTGGAAGCTTCGCGCGCCGACAGCGCGCGCGCGCAGCGCCTGCGCGCCGCCGCCAAGGAGTTGCGCCAGGCCGCGGAATCCACGCGCGAAGCGGCGGCCGCCTCGCAGACCACCGGCCAGGACGGCAAGCCGAGCAGCTCCCCCGACAGCGAAGCCGCCGAGGAGCGCGCCGCGCGCGAGGCCGCGGGAGAACTCGAGGCCGCGGCCGAGCGCGAGGAGCGCCGCCAGCGCGCCTCGAACGATCCGGCCACGGCGCCGGCCAAAGACTCGCTGCGCGCCGGCGCCGAGCAGTTGGAGAACGCCGCCCCCGGCGGCCGGCCGGCGCGCGAGGCGGCGGCCGAATCGCTGGAGGAAGCGGCGCGCAAGCTCGAAGCCAGCGCCGCCGAACTCGAGGCCAGCGCGCAGGCCGCGCGTGCCAACGCGCTGGAGGAACTGGCCAGGCCGGCCGAAGCGCAGAACGTGGCCGGCGAAGCCGCACGCGCCGCGAAGGCCGCGCTGGAGCGCGCGCAGGAGAGCGCCGAGGCCGCGCGCGCTGCCGCGCTGGCGCCGGAATCCGCCGCCCCCGACGCCGCGGGCGCGAACCCGAATCCGGCCGCGTCGAAGAGCAAGGACGCCGAGTCCGAGCGCGCGGCGGCGGCGCGCAGCAAGGCCGCCGAAGCGGCGCGCGCGGCCGACGAGGCGGCGCGCGCCCTGGACACGGGCTTGGCCGAAGAACGCGCGCTGCCCGAGGGCATCGCCCGCTCGCAGGAGGCCGCGGCCGAGGAGGCCCTGCGCATCGCTCAGGGACTCGAGAGCCTGCCGCAGACGCAGGGCCCCGAAGGCAAGTCCGCGCAGGCGGAACTGGAGCGCGCGGCGGAAGCGATGCGCGAGGCCGCGAGCCAGGCCAAGAGCCAGGCCGGCTCCAAGGCCGAATCGGCCGCGTCGCGCGCCAAACAATCCCTGGAAGCGGCGCAGGCGGCGCTCTCCCAGGCGCGCGAGTCGAGCAGCTCTTCCTCGCCCTCCGCGGCGGCGCGGGCGCAGCAGGCCCAGCAGCAGGGCGAACTTTCCAAGGCGACCGAGCAGGCCGCGCAGACCGCGCCCAAGTCCGAGCTTTCTCCGCAGGCGCAGGAACAGCTCGATCAAGGCCTGCAGCAGGCGCAGGAGGCGATGCAGCGCGCCGCGAAGGACATGCAGCAGGGGCGCCAGTCCTCCGCCGCCAGCGAGCAGCGCCAGGCGATGGAACAGCTCGAGCGCGCCATGCAGGCGCTGGCCAAGGGCACGCGCGCGCAAAGCCCCGAGGCGAAGCAGGCCGCCGAGGCCCAAGCCGCCGAGCAGGAGCAGATCCGCAAGCAGCTGCTCGATCTGGCCAAGCGCAACAAGGAGCGCAAGGACGCCAAGCCCAGCCCCAGCCTCGACCAGGCCGAGCAGCAGGCCGGCCAGGCGCGCAGTTCGCTCGAAGAGGGCGATCTGAGCGAGGCCGAACAGGCCGAGGAGGCCGTGCAGAAGGAGCTCGAGCAGGCGATGCAGGAGCTGGAGCAGGAAGAAGAGGAGTACCAGCGCCTGCGCCAGGAAGAGCTGCTGTTCAAGATCGGCGAGGAGCTCGAGGCGCTGGTCAAGACACACCGCGAGGCCAGCGCGGCGACGCGCGAGCTCGACGGCAAGCGCGAGTCGCAGGACAGGCCCAGCCGCGCGCAGCGCCTGGCGCTCAAGCGCATCGCCAAGGACGAGGCCGCGATCGGCGCGCGCGCGCGCGAGCTCGCCGACGCGCTCGAACAAGAGGGCTCGGTGGTCTTCGCCAGCGTCTTGTCGGCGCTGCGCCAGGACCTCGAACGTGTGGCCATCGACCTCGACGAAGCCGGCGACTGGCAAAGCGGCCCGCGCACGCAGGCGCTGCAGGACGAGATCGAGCGCGGCTTCAACCAGTTGATCGAGGCGCTCAAGGCCGAGCGCCAGCGGCGCGAAGAAGAGGCGCGCGACAAGCAGGAGAACCCCAGCGGCGAAGGCCAGGGCCAGGAGGGGCAAAACCAGAAGGAGCCGCTGGTTCCCGACGTGGCCGAGCTCAAGCTGCTCGCCGCCCAGGAGGCCGACACCGTGCGCAGCCTCAATCGCCTGATCGAGCTCTACCCCGAGTTGGCGGTCGAGGGCGCCGAAGTCGACCCGCGCGTGCTCAATGACGTGCAGCGGCTGGCGGAGCGCCACGAGCGCACCACAAGGCTGTTCAAACTTTTCCGCGAGCGCCTGGGCCTGCCCGAACCCGGCCAGCAGTGAACCCGGATGCAGCATCCGATCGATAGGAGCCCAGCATGAGACCTCAATACGCCGCAGCCCTGATCGCGCTCTCGCTCGCCGCTTCGAGCCGTGCGCAGGACCCCGCGCCGACACCCCCGCCGCAGCCCGCGCCCGCGCCCGCGCCCGAAAAAGAACCGGTGCACCTGCCGCCGATGCCGGGGACACAACCCGGCGACGACCGGCTGCAGCAGGAGCTGTTGGAGCTCTTCGGCAAGGTCGAGCTGCGCCTGCGCGCGATCGACACCCAGATGTACGACGCCGCCGCGGGCCGCGTGCCGACCAAGCCGGTGACGGGATCGGGCATCGAGGAACTGCTGCGCGCCGGCCAGCAGGCGCAAACGCCGCAGAGCGTGGGCGAGCTGCTCAAGAGCGCTTCGAAGGACAGCCAGCAGACGCAGACGGACATCCAGCGCATCCTGCAGATCGCCGAGCAACTGGATTCGAAGTCGAAGTCGCAGCAGGGCAGCGGGCAGGGTCAGCCCAAGTCTGAACCGGGCGGCAAGTCGCCGCTGGACAAGCAGGGCGGAGAGCCTTCGGGCCGCGAACAGACGCCGCAGGGTCCGGGATCGAAGCCCGAAAGCCCCAAGCCGGGCGAAGGCGAGCAGCCCCAGGACGCGAACCAACCCGACGATCCCAACAAGCCGACCGAGAATCGACTCGGCTCGCCGCCGCCCGACTCCAAGACCGGATCGGGAACTTCGTCCGAGGGCGCGGATCGCTGGGGCGACCTGCCCGTGCGCGCACGCGAGATCTTCCGCGTCGAGGGCGCGTCGGATCTGCCGCCGCAGTACCGCGACTGGATCGACGGCTACTACCGCCGACTGCAGAGCCTGGAGCGGCGCTGATCCGGGGCCACGGGCCTTCCGCGATGCGCACGCTGTCGGGACTGATGCTGCTGGCGCTCTGCGGCGGGCTCGGGTCCGAGTCGCGCGAGGCGCGCGACCAGGGCAGCAAGCCGCCGCTGCCTTTCCCGGCGGGACGCGACGAAGCCGGTTCGCGCAGCAGCCAGCAGCGCCTCGCGCGCAACGAGGAGATCGAGCGGCGCGCCAACGCCAGCGTGCAGAAGAGCCTCGACTACCTGGCGCGCATCCAGTCCGCCTCGCTCGACGGCTCCTTCCCTTCGAGCGGCGCGCAACACGCCGTGCCCGTGCCCGTCGCGGCGTTGGGTGCGCTGGCCTACATGGCCGCGGGCAGCACGCCCGAGCGCGGCCCGCACGGCGAGCAGCTGACGCGCGCGATCGATTACCTGATCTCGCGCTGCGAGCTCGCCGCGGGCTCGCCGACCCTGGGCTACGTCTCCAGCCCCGGCGACAAGCATTCGCGCATGCACGGCCACGGATTCGCGACGCTGGCCCTGGCCCAGGCCTACGCCATGTCGCCGGCGACCGCTCGCGGCGCGCGCCTGCGCGAGGCGCTCTCGGCCGCGGTGCGCTGCATCGAGAGCAGCCAGGGCCCCGAGGGCGGGTGGTACTACGACCCGCGCTCCTCCTACGAGCACGAGAACTCGGTCACCGTCTGCCTGGTGCAGGCGCTGCGCGGCGCGCACGGCGCCGGCATCCACGTCGATCCGGCGGTGATCCAGCGCGCGGTCGACTACGTCAAGCGCTGCCAGGCCGAGGACGGATCCTTCAAGTACGCGCTCAACCGCGACAGCACCTCGGCGGCGCTGACCGCCGCGGGCATCGCGACCTTGAATTCCATCGGAGTCTACGAGGATCCGGTGATCACGCGCGCGCTGGAATCGCTGACGCGCGACCTGGCCGCACGCGAGCTGGAAAACGCGATCGGCGGCTCGCCGCACGTGCATTACGAGCGCTTCTACATCGCGCAGGCGCTGTGGCAGGCGCCCGACGCGCGGCTGTGGGACGACTGGCGGCCGAGGATCGTCGCCCAGCTCGAGGGCGAGCAGGCGGCCGACGGCTCCTGGCACGACGCCGAGTACGGCGATGCCTACGCGACCGCGATGCACAGCCTGGTGCTGGCGATTCCGCTCGGCCTGCTGCCGATCTTTCAGCGCTGAGCCGGTGCAGCGGGAGCGCGGTAGAGCGCCAGCTCGAAACGCGCGAAGCCCGCGGCGGCGAGCCGGCGCGCGATCGACGCGCTGACGGCGCTGGCGCGCTGGAATTCGTCCTGGCCGACTTCGACGCGCGCGAATTCGCCGTGGTCGCGCACGCGCAACACGCGCAGGCCGAGGTCTCTCAGCGCGTTCTCGCAGTCCTCGATGCGCGCCAGGCGCTCGCGGCTCACCGCCGTGCCGGTCGGCAGCCGCGAGGCCAGGCAGGCGCTGGCGGGCTTGTCCGCGCACTCCAGGCCATGCTCGCGCGCGTAGCGGCGCACGTCGTCCTTGGTGAAACCGGCCGCGGACAGGGGCGCGATCACGCCGAACTCGCGCGCCGCGCGCGCGCCGTGGCGCAATAGCGCCAGGTCGTCGGCGATCTCGCCGAAGGCCGCGTGCGCGATGCCGCGTTCGCGGCAAACGCGCATCATCGCCTCGAACAGCGCGTGTTTGCAGAAGTAGCAGCGATCGGCGCCGTTCGCCTGGTAGCGCGGATCGGCGAGCTCCTGCGTGGCGATCACCAGCAGCTCGACGCCGATGCGCGAGGCCGCGGCGCGCGCCAGCTCCAGTTCCCGGCGCGGCAGCGAAGCGGAGTCGGCGATCACGCCCAGCGCGCGCTCGCCCAGGCGCGCGCGCGCCGCATGCAACAGCACGCTGGAGTCGACTCCACCGGAGAAGGCGATCGCCAGGCTGGGCAGCGCATCCAGCTGCGCCCGCAGGCGCGCGAGCCGCGTGGGGTACTCGTCCAGGAGCGCGAGTTCGGTGCTCACAGGTACTGCCTGATCTTTTCCACGTAGTCCTTTGCCGAGTGCAGCAAGGCGGCAACTTCCGCGGCGCTCAGTTCGCGCACGATCCTGGCCGGCACGCCGGCGACCAGGGTGCGCGGCGGGACGAGGAAGCGCTCGCGCACCACCGAGCCGGCTGCGACCAGCGCGCCCTCGCCGACCACGCTGCCGCCCAGCAGCACCGCTCCCATGCCGATCAGCGCAGCGTCGCCCACGCGCACGCCGTGCAGCACGCAGCGATGGCCGATGGTCACGTCGCAGCCGATGTGATTGGGCACGCCGGTATCGGCGTGGATCATCGTCAGGTCCTGCACGTTGGTGCGCGCGCCGATCGTGATCGGCGCATCGTCGCCGCGCACCACGCAGCCGAACCAGATGCCGACGTCCTCGCCCAGCGTGACCTCGCCGGTCAGCACCGCGCCCTGGGCCAGGAACGCGCCGCCTTCGACGCGGCGGAACAGGCCTCGTGCGGGGAAAAGGCTCATGCGCAGAAGATCGCACGCGGGCTGCCGCGCGCGCAACCTCAGGTAGCGCCCAGCAGCAGGAAGGCCAGGCCGTTGTGCGCCGCGTGCACGAGCCAGGCCGCGGCCAGGCGCTGGGTGCGCAGCATCAAGCTGCCCAGGAGCAGCGACAGGCCCAGGATCGGCAGCAGGGCGCTGTCGCCGTGCAGCACGGCGAAGACCAGGCTGGCGAGGAACACGCCGCCGCGGTCGCCGAGGTTTTGCACCAAGAGCGGTTGCAGGAAGCCGCGGAAGATCAGCTCCTCGAAGAACGGCAGCACGAGCACGGCCAGCAGCGCGGCCAGCAGGCGCTGGCTGCCGGCAAGATCGGCCAGCGCGTTGGCGAGCTCCTGCGGCTTGAACTCGCCGCCGAGACGCTCCAGCAGCCAGGGCCACGAGAGCGACAGCCCGAACAGGCCGGGGACCAGCAGCGCGTAGCACACCAGGCCCGCGCCGGCCGCGCGCAGCGAGCCGCGCGCGCGCAGGCCCAGGCTTGCCGCGCCCTCCGGGTCCAGGCGCGAGGCGAAGAGCAGGATCGGGATCGCGGTCAGGCCCAGCGCGATCAGGCTGGCCCCCAAGCCGGCCAAGGCCTCGGGCAGCAGGCTCCTGGGCGCGAGCGCGTCGATCGCGCGCGGCGCCAAGCTCGACGCGAGCAGCAGCACCAGGGCGACGACTCCGACGTGCAGGAAACGCCAGCGCGCGAAGAACACCTGCGCCTGGGGCACGATGCGGCGCACGATCACGACGCAGATCGGCGTCAGCGCCAGGCCGCCGAGCACCAGCGCCGCTCCCGCGAGCGCCAGCTCGCGCGAATCCGGCGCCAAGAGCGGCGCAGCTTCCTGGACGCTCACGGGGCTCGACCGAGGTCGGCCGCGATCTGGCCCTCGAGCGGCGAACTGGCGTTGGCGTACAGCAGGCGCGGGATGCGGCCGGCCAGGAAGGCCATTCGCCCGGCGTGGCAGGCGTCGCGCATCGCCGCCGCCATGCGCAGCGGTTCGCGCGCGCCGGCGATCGCCGTGTTCAGCAGCACGCCGTGCGCTCCCAGCTCCATCGCCAGCGCGACGTCGGAGGCCGTGCCCACGCCGGCGTCGACGATCACCGGCACGCGCACCAGTTCGAGGATGATGCGCAGCGCGTTCGGGTTGAGGATCCCCTGGCCCGAACCGATCGGCGAACCCGCGGGCATCACGCTCGCCGCGCCGGCCTGCTCCAGGCGCGCGCACAGCCGCGGGTCGTCGGAGCAGTAGACCAGCACCTGGAAGCCCTGGGCCACGAGTTCGCGCGTCGCTTCCAGCGTGCCGACCGGGTCGGGCAACAGCGTGCGCGGGTCGCCCAGCACCTCGAGCTTGACCAGCGGCGTATCGAGGATCGCGCGCGCCAGTTCGGCGGTGCGCACCGCGCTCGCGGCGTCGAAGCAGCCCGCGGTGTTGGGCAGGATGTGGAATCGCTTGCGGTCGATGAAGTCCAGCAGCGATGGGCCGGCCTTGGCGTCGAGGTTGACGCGGCGCACGGCGACGGTCACGCATTCGCTGCCGCTGATCTCCAGCGCCTCGCGGGTCTGCTCGAAGCTCGCGTACTTGCCGGTGCCGACCAGCAGGCGCGAACGCAGGCTCACGCCGCCGACCAGCAGCGGCTGGTCGGACTCGTGCGCTCGCGGCTGGTCGCCGGGCATCTCAGCCGCCTCCCACCAGGGTGACCAGCTCGAGTTCGTCGCCCTCGAGCACTTCGGTGCTGGCCAGATCCTGCGCGCGCACCAGCTTGCGGTTGCGTTCGACCGCCACGCCGCGCACGCTCAGGCCCAGCTCCGCCAGCAGATCCGCCAACATGAGCTGCTCGCGCACGCGCCGCTGCGTGCCGTTGACCGTGATGCACACTCCCTGCTGCATGGATGCGCGGAGAACCAGCCGATCCGCGGCGCGACACGATAGCCGACCGCGCGCGCGCGCTCAAGCCGCGGCGCGCGCTACTCGACGCGCACGAAGGCGCACTTGAGGTAGGCCGACTCCGGCAGGGTCAGCAGCACCGGGTGGTCCGCCGACGCGCCGCGGAAGTCGAGCAGCCAGGCCGCGCGCCCGCTGTCTGCGGCTGCCTGCCGCAGGCAATCCTGGAACTCGGCCGAACCCATGGCGTGCGAGCAGGAGGCGCTGACCAGCAGGCCGCCGGGCTCGAGCAGTTGCATGCCGCGCAGGTTGAGCTCGCGGTAGCCGCGCAGCGCCCCGGGCAGCTCGCGCTTGTTGCGCGCGAAGGCCGGCGGATCGAGCACGACCATGCCCCAGCGTTCGCCGCGTTGCGCGCGATCGCGCAGGTCCCCCATCGCATCGACCTTCTCGAAGCCCAGGCGATCGGCGACGCCGTTGCGCGCCGCGTTCTCCAGGCAGCGCTCGCCCGCCTTGGCCGACTGGTCCAGGCACAGGACGCGCTGTGCGCCGGCGAGCGCCGCGCGCACGCCGAACAGCCCGTCGTAGCTGAACACGTCGAGCACGCTCTTCCCGCACGCGAAGCTGGCCGCGAGCCGGCGGTTGTCGCGCTGGTCGAGGTAGTGGCCGGTCTTGTGCCCGGACTGCACGTCGACCGCGTAGCGCAGATCGTCCTCGCGCACCTCGATCGGGCCGCCCTGCTCGCCGCGCAGCCACTGCGTGCGCGCCGTCAGGCCTTCCAGCTTGCGCACCCCGGAATCCGAGCGGTCGAGCACGCGCCGCACGCCGGGCAGGCGCTCCAGCAGCAGCGCCAGCCACTCGTCGCGCAGGCGATCGGCCCCGGCAGAGCCGCACTGCAGCACCAGCGTGTCCGCGTAGCGGTCGGCGACGAAGCCAGGGAAACCCTCGGCGTCGCCGCCGATCAGGCGGCAGGCTCCCGCCGGATCGGCGAAGCCCAGCTTCTCGCGCAAGTCGACGCAGCGCGCGACGCGCTCGCGCCAGAAGGCCGCGTCGGGCGCCGAGGCGCCGCGCGAGACCAGGCGCACGCGGATCTTCGAGGCGGCGCTGTACAGGCCGTGCCCGAGGGCGCGGCCCGCGGGATCGAGCACCAGGACCAGCGCGCCGGATGCGATGTCGGCCGTGCTGACGCTGGCCACGTCGTTCTCGAACAGCCAGGGATGGCCGGACTCCAGCCAACGCCGGCCGCGGCCGCTGGTGCACAGGGTCTCGATCACCGGCGAATTCGCGGCCGAGGGATTCACTCGCCGACCAGGGCCTTGAAGCGCGGCTCGCCGCGCAGCTTCTCGAGATCGGGGTCGCTGCGCGCCCACAGGCGCTGGCGCTCGATCGCGCCCGGCGACTTGCTGCCCGCGCGCAGCTCGCGCTCGAGGTAGTCCAGGGCCAGCTCGACGTCGCCGAGCAGCGCGTAGGTGCAGGCCAGGTTGTAGTAGTTGTAGGGCGACTCGGGCATCTCGCGCAGCAGCGCGCGCGCCTCTTCGCCGCGCCCGGCGCGCGCGCGGTAGCAGGCCAGCAGCGTGCGCGTGAAATCGTCCTGGCGCAGCTCGTAGGCGCGCTCGAAGTAGGCCAGGGCCTTGAGCGGATCGCGCAGCTTGACGTTGGCGTTGACCGCCAGGCTGACCAGCACGTTGGAGCGCACGGCCTTCGAGCGCGAGTCGTCGATGCCCGAGCGGCTGAGCGTCTCCAGGCGCGAGAGCGCCGCGTTGAGGATCCGGTCGGCGGCCTGCGGGTCGCCTGCGTCGGTCGCGCACGAACCCACGATCGACTCGGCGCGTGCGATCAGCTCCTGCACGTAGGGGCCGCCGAACAGGAAGTCCGCGCGCTCCAGCGCGGCCTTGGCCTGGCGGCTGAGCTCGCCGGCCTCCGCGGCGCGCCCCTCGTCGCGCAGCTCGCCGGCCAGCTCGATCGCCAGCGCGGAGGGCAGGCGCACGCGGTGCAGGTCGGGCTCGCGCGCGAGCTCCGAGCCGAGCACGCGCAGGGCGTTCTCCAGCTCCGGCCGCTCGCCGCTGTCGGCGGGCAGGCGCGCGAGCTCGCGCTGGATCTGGTCGATGCGCGCGAACTCGATTTGCGTGAGCAGCGCGCCGCGCAGCTCGTCGAGTTCGCCGGGCTGCGTGGCGGCGGCGAAGCCCGGCAGCTCGTCGGGCGCCTCGTGGGCCAGGGCGCGCCCCAGGGACAAGGCCAGATCGCGCGGGTTCGCACCCAGGTGGCGCGCCAGCTCGGGGTTGGACAACAGCAGCTCGAAGGGTGCGTGCGGGTGGTGGATCAGGCTGTCCAGGTCGCCGGTCCAGCTCTCCAGCGCGCCGGCGGTCGAGAGCAGCTGCGCGCGCAGCGACAACTCGTGCAGCAGGCGCGCGACCTGCCTGCACTCCGGCGAATCGAAGGCCTGACCGGCGCGCAGCAGGGCGAGCAGGGCGTAGCTCTCGACCACCGCCCGCTCCGCCGCGACCTCGGCGGCCAGCTGCGCGCCTTGGCTGCCGCCGCGTTCCAGACCCTCCGCGGCCAGGCCGGCGAGCAGCGTGCGCGCCTGCTCCAAGAAGGCCGCCGCCGATTCGGGTCTGCCGCAGGCCACGTGCGTCGCGGCCTCGAGCGTGTGTGCGACCGCGAGATCGAAACGCCCGGCAGAATCCTCGCGCCGCGGCGGCGAGCGCAGCGCGGCGATTCGTTCCAGGGGCTCCAACGCACGCGTCGGATCCGAGCCGCTGGACAAGCTCAGGACCGCGCTCGCCAGCAGGATCGGCACGGGGTCGGAGACTTCCTGCGCGAGCGCGGCGCAGACCGCTTCCGCGCGCGCGCTCGCACCGAGGAAGCTCGCGCGGCCCAGGAATCCGCGCAGGGCGAGCTGGCTGGCGGCTGCGACGGCGGGCGAGAGGTCCTTGCCGCCGCGGGCCAAGGCTGCGCGCTCGCGCGGCTCGAGCCCGCCGCGTTCCTGCTCGGCGAGCGCCGGGCCGTAGCCCTCCGCGAGCAGCACCGCGAGCACGGGTTCGGACAGCCGCGACCGCGGGGACTCGAAGCTGGCGGCGACCATCTCGACCAACGCCTCGCCGCCGCGCGGAGAGTTCGCCAGAGCGCGCGCGACCAAGGCGCCCTCGCCGCCGCGGCTGGCGCGCGCCAGCTCGGCCAGCGCCGCAGCCGCCGGCTCGGAGTCCGCGCGCGAGAGCGCTTCGAGCGCGGCGCTGCGCACGCCCAGCGCCACGTCCTCGCCCGCCCAATCGCGCAGCAGCACGCAGATGCGCGCGCCGAGCTCGCGCGCGGGACGCGGATGCTGGCGCAGGGCGGGGCCGAGCACGGCGGCGAACTCGGCGCGCACCTCGGGGCTGGGATCGGAGCAGACCTCGAGCACGGCGGGGAGCAAGCTGGCGTCGGCGTTGGCGCGCAGCACCTGGGCGCGCAGCAGGCGCGAGCGCGGCGGCGCGCCGGCGAAGCCGAGCAGCACCGCGCGGGCGCCGGCCAGCCCCGCCTCGCGCAGGCTCGCGGCCGCGGCCTCGCGCCGCTCGAAGTCCGGGCTGTCCAGGGCGCCAACCGCCGCCGCCAGATCCGCGCCAGCGGCCTGGGCCCGCGCGGAGCGCGGCGCGAGCACCAGACACAGCACGAAAAGGGCCAGCAACCAGGGCGACCCTGGACCGCCGGCCCAACGCCGACCCGCCCGCGCCGCCCAGCGCACGCAGCTCGGGCCCGAAGGGGCGCGCTGGGACCACGGAGCAGGAAATTGCATTGGGCTGGACCTGATGCGCGGGTGCCGCCGCGGAGCTCGGAAGACCCCGCTGCAGCGCCCGCAAACCGCGCAGCCGGGCCTGCGCGGTTGACTGTCGAGCGTGGATATACCAAACTCCTCCCTCGAACTCTCCCCGGCCCAGCGGCCGCGGCCAGGGGAGCGTGCGCTGATGAGAGCGGGGCAACCCGCTCTCTTCGTTCCATGAGCTCACGAACCCGGCCGGTTGCCCCGAGGGGAGCGTCAGCCCCGCCGCGGGGCTTCTCGCCGTACGTCCCGCCCTGCCCGCCGCCATCAACCCAGTACCTCCACCACCAAGAGCCATGAACAAGGACGATTTCCTGCGGATGATTGACGTCATTCACCGCGACAAGGACATCCCCAAGGAGGTCATCTTCCAGGCTCTGGAGGAAGCGCTCGCCCTGGGGGCGCGCAAGCGTCTGGGTGCCGGCGAGGACCTGATGGTGAAGATCGACCGCAAGAGCGGCGAGATCACCATGGAGGACGACGAGGAGGTCTACGAGTTCGACCTCCAGGAGTTGGGCCGCATCGCCGCCCAGGCGGTCAAGCAGGTCATGCTGCAGAAGTTCCGCGAAGCCGAGCGCGACGTGCTCTACGACGAGTACGAGAACCGCGTCGGCCAGCTGGTCAACGGCAACGTGCAGCGCTACGACGGCGACGAACTGGTGATCAACCTGGGCAAGGTGGAAGCTTATCTGCCCAAGGAAGAGCGCGTGCGCGGCGAGACCTTCGCCCCCGGCGACCGCATCCGCGCGATCGTCGTCGAGGTGCGCAAGGACGGTCCGCGCGTGCGCATCATCGTCAGCCGCGCCCACGCCGACCTGGTGCGCAGCCTGTTCGAGCTGGAAGTGCCCGAGATCGCCGACTCGATCATCGAGATCAAGCGCGTGGTCCGCGAGCCGGGTTATCGCACGAAGATGGCGGTGATCTCTCAGGATCCCAAGATCGACTGCATCGGCGCCTGCGTCGGCGTGCGCGGCTCGCGCATCAAGGCGGTGATCGACGAACTGCGCGGCGAGCGCATCGACATCATCCGCTGGAGCGACTCGCTCGAGACGCTGATCATGAACGGGCTCAAGCCCGCCACGATCCACCTGGACAACATCTATCCCGACGTCGACACGCGCACCGCGGTGGTGATCGTCGACGAGGACCAGCAGTCGCTGGCGATCGGCAAGAAGGGCCAGAACGTGCGCCTGGCCAGCCGCCTGTGCGGCTGGGACATCGACATCAAGACGCGCGCGGACTTCGAGTCCGAGGGCCTCTCCGGCGAGGCCGCCGGGGACGCGGCCCAGGGCGAGGGTCCGCTGACCGACGATTCACTGGAAGACGCCGCGCGCAGCAGCGCGGCCGACGAGCGAGGCAAGGGCGGCGCGGGGGGCTAGGCCGCGGACAGGGCCCGCGCTCCCGTCCGCTGCGACGGAGGCTGCGCCCCTCTCGCGCCCGCCCCTCCCACCACCCAATGTTCAACGGTTATCCTTTCCGGCCGGCTGCGCAGCGCAGCGGACCGGCGATCCGAGCTTAGGGGTTTTGTGTCGACGAAGAAAAAGCGCATCCACGAGTTGGCGAAGGAACTGGGCCTCAGCGCCCAGGACTTGGTCACCAAGCTCCAGAAACTGGGCTTCAGCGACGTCAAGGGCCCGCAGTCGGCCCTCGACGAGTTCTCCTTGCTGCGCGTCCAGGGAACGCTCGAGGCCTACGGGATCGTCGCCAAGGAGAATGCGCCGGAGGCCACCACGCTGCAGACCGGCGGCCTGACCGTGCGCAAGAAGAAGAAGCGCACCTCGGTCGATTCCGCCCCCGAGGAGCTCGAGGAGCCCGCCGTCGTCGAGAGCGCGGCGCCTGCCGTCGCTCCCAAGCCGCCCGCCGAGCCCGCCCTGCCGTCGCCGGAGCCGGTGGAGGCCGCCAAGCCCAGCGCGCCGATCGAGATCCCCCCTCCGAGCGAAGCCCCCGCCGCGATCGAGCGTCCGGCGGCGCCTGCTCCCGCGGCGCGGACCGAGACGCAGCGCCCCGCGCACGCGGTCCCGTCCACCCGAGGTCCTGAGCCGGAGCTCGAGCCCGAGCTTCCCGAGGAAGAGGCTTCCCCCGAGCCCGAGTTGGATCGCGACGTGCTCGCGCCCGCCGCTCGCAGCAGCGCGCCGGTCGCACACCCCGCGGAGCCCCAGCCGCTCGCCGGCGAGGACCTGGGCCAGGATCTGGACCCTGCGCCCAGTATCGTCGCCCCGAGCGCGCCCGAGTCCGACCTGGTCAAGCCCGCGGCCCAACGCCGGCCGGGCAAGGTGGTCGGCTTCGTCGACCTCTCCAAGGTCCAGGCGCCGCCGCGGCCGCAGACCCAGGCGCGCAAGCTGCGCTCCAAGGACGACGTCGCGCCCAACGTTCAGCCGACCTTCGGCAACGACCGCAAGAAGGCCTTGGTGCGCGGGGACCACGCGCAGCGCGGCAGCCTGACCGCCTCGCAGCTGCGCGAAAAGGAATCCTCGCGCTTCCTGCGCCGCCGCGGCGCGCCCGTCGGTGGCCCCGGTCCGGCGCGCAGCGGACAGGGCGGCCCCTCGCGCACGCAAGCCGTGGCCAGCGGCCTCTCGCCGCTCTCGGGCAGCGAGGCGACGATCGTCGCCCCGATCACGGTCAAGAAACTGGCCGACGTGCTCTCGGTCAAGGCCAACCAGATCCTGGGCTACGCGCTGACCGAGCTGAGCCTGCCGGTCAACATCAACTCGGTGCTCGACGACGTCACCGCCGAGCTGCTGGCCGACAAGTTCGACGTCAAGCTGATCGTCTCGCAGACGCTCGAGGCCGAGCAGGCGCTGCTGGACAAGATGGACCAGGCGCGCGGCCAGGTCGAAGATGCGCAGCTGGTGCTGCGACCGCCGACGGTCGCCTTCCTCGGCCACGTCGACCACGGCAAGACCACGCTGCTGGACTCGATCCGCGACTCGCGGGTCGCCAAGGGCGAGTCCGGCGGCATCACGCAGCACATCGGCGCCTACCAGGTGACGACCAAGAAGGGCGACCTGATCACGATCCTGGACACGCCCGGCCACGAGGCCTTCACCGCGATGCGCGCGCGCGGCGCGCAGGCCGTGGACATCGTCGTGCTGGTGGTCGCCGCCGACGACGGCGTGATGCCCAGCACGATCGAAGCCATCGCCCACGCCAAGGCGGCCAAGACGCCGGTGGTCGTCGCGCTGAACAAGTGCGACAAGCCCGAGGCCAACCCAGAGCGCGTCAGGCAACAGCTCACCGGCCACGACCTGCTGTGGGAGCAGTACGGCGGCCTAGTCGGCATGCTCGAGGTCTCCGCGACCAAGGGCACTGGCATCGACGAGTTGCTGGATCGCATCGTCGACGAAGGCTCGCTGCTGCAGCTCAAGAGCCACCCCGCGGGCCCCGCCTCGGGCGTGGTGCTCGAAGCCGAGGTCCAGGAGGGCAAGGGCCGCGTCGCCTTCTTGCTGGTCAAGGAAGGCACGCTGGCGCAGGGCGACGTGATCCTGGCCGGCGAGGGTTACGGACGCGTGCGCTCGATCCACGACGACCGCGGCCGCGCGATCAAGAACGCCGGTCCCTCGATGCCGGTCGAAGTCTCGGGCCTCTCCGAGTTGCCCGGCGTCGGCGACCAGTTCCACGTGGTCGAGAACCTCGAGGAAGCTCGCGGCGTCGCCGAGGAGCGCGCGCGCAAGAACCGCACGATGTCGCTGGCAGAGCGCCGCGCGATCACGGCCGACAGCCTGGGCCAGGCGCTTTCGGACAAGCACAAGAAGACGATCAACGTCGTGCTCAAGGCCGACGTGCAGGGTTCGCTGGAAGCGCTCAAGAAGCAGATCGAAAGCCTGGTGCACAACGAAGTCGACGTGCGCCTCTTGCACTCGGCCCTGGGCACGGTCACCGAGAGCGACGTCAACCTCGCCACGACTTCGAACGCCGCGATCCTGGCCTTCCACGTCGGCGTCAACGAGAAGGCGCGCACCGCGGCCGATCGCAGCGGCGTCGAGATCCGACCCTACGAGGTGATCTACGAGATGATGGACGACCTGCGCGGCATCATGGAAGGCACGCTGGCGCCCGAGATCACCGAGCAGATCGTCGGCCATGCCGAGGTGCGCGCGCTGTTCAAGTCCTCGAAGTTCGGCAGCGTCGCCGGTTCGCACGTGATCGACGGCCTGCTCACGCGCGACAGCAAGGTGCGCGTGCTGCGCGGCAAGCAGGTGACCTTCACCGGCCAGATCGCGGGCCTGCGCCGCGAGAAGGACGAGGTCAAGGAGGTCCGCGATGGCTTCGACTGCGGCATCACGCTGAAGGACTTCGACGCCTACCAGGTCGGCGACGTGATCGAGGCGTACAAGATGGTCTCGACCAAGCGCCTGCTGAAGATTTGACGGGCGCATGCTCGCGCGGCGGACCGCGTCCCGCGGGACCGGTCCCCGCGCGGCGCCACCCCCTCCCATGGCCAGCCCCAGGACGATCGCCAAGATCGAGGCGCGCATCCACGAGCGCGCCGCGTACTGCCTGCAGTTCGAGCTCGCCGACCCGCGCTCGGGCATGATCACGCTCACCGGGGTCAAGCTCTCGCCCGACCTGTCGATCGCGCGCATCCGCTACACGGTCTTGGGCGGTCCCGCGGAGCGCTCCAAGGCCGAGCACATGCTGGCCTCGGCCGCGGGCTTCATCCAGCGTCAGGTGGGGCGCGTGCTCGACATGCGGCGCACGCCGACGCTGCACTTCCACTACGACGAAGGCCTCGAGGAGGCCCGTCGCGTCGAGGACCTGATCGCCCAGGCGCTGGAGCGCGACAAGCGCATCCATCAGGAAGGATTCGCGCCCGAGGACGCGGGATCCACGCTCGAGATCACCGGCCAGCGCATCGGCAAGGCGCGCGGCACGCCAGGCCACGCGCCCTCGCGTGGCGACGATGCGGCCCTGCCCGGCGAGGCCGGCAGCGGGCCCGGAGGCCGTGAGTACGACCACGATCTCGATGCGCACACCGGCGACGGAGGCGAGGCCGGCGACGACACAGGCGGCGACGGCGGCGGCGACTAGCCAGGCCGCGAGCGACCGAGCTCGCTCAGGCCGGCCCGCTGCGCGTGGCCAGCGAGCCGTGCGCCTCCCGGGCCAGCTCGAAGAGCCGCGCCTGGGCGGCCTCCTGCGGCGCCAGGTACAGCAGCGAGGGCAGGTTGCCCAGCGAGTGGATCAACTGACCGTCGTCGAGCGCGAGCGCCAGGTCGAGATGGTGCGCCAGGTTCGACAGCGCCGCCGAACGCGTGTGCTCCAGGTTCTCGGCCCACTCGTGGTGGCAGCCGGCGACCGAGGCGAATTCGCCGGGCAGCTTCCATTTGCGCGCCATCGCCGCGCCGGCTTCCTGGTGGTAGACGTGGAACACGTGGCCGACCAGGGCCGGCGTGCAATCCGTGGCGACCTTGATTTCCTTGGTGAGCATCGCGAGCAGCGAGATCTTGCCGATGTCCTGGAGCAGCCCCAGCAGGAAGGCCTTCTCCGGATCGACGCCCACGACCGGAGCGATCGCGCGCGCGATCATCGCCACCGAGTAGGACTGGCGCCACACGTCCTCGGCGTAGTCGGACAGCGCGCCCGAGCGCAGGATCGTGCCGCGCATCGACACCGAGAAGATCATCGAGCGCAGCGCGCGCAGGCCGATGCGCACCACGGCCGAGTGCAGCGTCTCCACCGGCTCCTCGGTCGCGTACAGCGCCGAGTTGGCGGTGCGCAGCAGCTCGCTGGAAAGCACCGGGTCCATCGAGATCTGCGTGACCAGCTGGCGGAACTCGACCGCCGGGTTGTTGGCCAGCTCGATCACCGACATGCTGGTCGAGGGCAGCGTCGGCAGGTCCATGCGACCCGACTCGATGCGCCGCGCGATCGACCACAGGATCTGCTCCTCGGGACCTTCGAGGATCACGGTCAGGGTCTCCTCCGAGTCCAGGCTGGCGAACTTGCGCCGCTTGGGCAGCGCCGAGGCAGGCTCGGGATGCTCCGGCTGCGGCGGGCGCGCCAGTCTGGCCTCGGCATCGGCGCGGTCCTGGCGGCGGACCGTGTCCGGCTGGTAGGGCAAGGCCGAGGGCACCGAGGCCAGATCGATGGCCGGCGCGGCGCTGACCTCGACGTCCGTGGCTTCGCCCGCGGGCCGCTGCTCGGGGATCGAATGCGTGTGCGGGGAAACCGCGGTCGCCGTGACCTCGGCACGCAGGCCGAGCCAACGGAGCAGCGTCGCCCAGAGTGACATGCCTGCGGTATCGACGCTCCGGGGAGCAAGATTGAGCGCCCGGCTCCCAGTTCGGGAAGTCGGGGGCCCAGCTGCAGGCCGCCGCCGCCCCAGGGCCCCGAGGCGGCCGATTCCGCTCAGCCGCGCCGCCGCCAGACCACGCCCTGGGGGGTGTCCTCCAGCACGATGCCCTCGGCCAGCAGCTCGTCGCGGATCTGGTCGGCGAGCTTGAAGTCGCGCTGCTGCCGCGCCGCTTGTCGCGCGTCGATGCGCGCCTGCACGCGCGCGCCCAGCTCCTGCTCCGCCGTGTCGAGCACGCCCAGCACGCGGTTGGCATCCTCCAGCAGCCGGCGCGCGGCCGTGGCTGCCTCGCGCGAGAGCCGTCCCTCGAGCGCCGCGCTGCGCAGGCCAAAGAGCGCCGGCAGCGCGGCCGGCACGTTCAAATCGTCGTCCATCCCGGCCACGAACTGCGCGCGCGCGTTGGCCACCAGGTCCATGCCCGCGTCGCCGGCCGGGGCCTCGCCGCGCTCGAGGCGCTGCAGGCGCTGGTTCAGGTCGTCGAGCGTGGCCAGCGCGCTGGCCGCGTCCTTGAGCCCCTCCCAGGTGAAGTTCAGCGGCGAACGGTAGTGGCCGCGCAGCAGCGCGAAACGCAGGGCGCGCGTACTGAAGCCGCGCCCGGTCACGTCTTCGACCGAGTAGGTGTTGCCCAGGCTCTTGGACATCTTGCCGCCGTCGACCTGCAGGAACTTCGAATGCATCCAGTAGGTCGAGAAGCCGTGCCCCGTGAACGACTCGGTCTGCGCGATCTCGCACTCGTGGTGCGGGAAGATGTTGTCCTCGCCGCCGGTGTGGATGTCGATGCGCTCGCCGAGGTGCTTGCGCGCCATCGCCGAGCACTCGATGTGCCAGCCGGGGAACCCGTCGGGGCCAAAGCGCGAGGCCCACTTCATGACGTGCTTGGGATCGCTCTTCCACAGCGCGAAGTCCGCGGGATCGCGCTTGTCCTCGCGCACCGCGACGCGCGCGCCGGCCTCGGTCTCCTCGACGCGATTCCCCGAGAGCCGGCCGTAGCGCGGGAAGCTCTTGACCTCGAAGTACACGTTGCCGTCGGCCTGGTAGGCGTGCCCCTTGGCGATCAGGCCGTCGATGATCTCCAGCATTTCGGCCACGTGCGCCGAGGCGCGCGGGTAGACCATCGCCGGCTGGATGCCCAGGCGCCCAAGGTCCTTCAGGAACAGGTCCGTGTAGTGCTCGGCGATCTTCCAAGGATCGCGGCCCTCGTTGCGCGCGGCCTTCTCCATGCGGTCCTCGCCGTCGCCGCCGACGTCGTCGGTCAAGTGCCCGACGTCGGTGATGTTCATGACCTGCAGCACGCGGAAGCCGGAGAACTCCAGCCAACGCCGCAGCAAATCCGCGAACAAAAACGCGCGAAAATTGCCGATGTGCGCGCGGCTGTAGACCGTCGGGCCGCAGTTGTACATGCGCACCACGCCGGGCTCGAGCGATCGGAAGGGTTCCTTGCGCCGGGTCAGCGAGTTGAAGACCTCGAAACTCATCGTTCCTATTCTAGAAGACCCGCGCCTGAAACCAGCGTGGACAGGACAGCGGATCGCGCCACTTCCACCGCGAGCGACGCGTGCTATCCTCCCGACCCGCATCCGTCCGCGTTCGCCCCCTCCAGCCCTTGCGTCCTAGGAATGACCGAGCCCCCCCGCATCGAGCTCGAGGGTGAGATCGGCGCCGGCGCCACGGGACGCGTGTGGCGCGCACGCCTGTTGCAGGAATGCGCAGGCATGCCGCCGGGCAGCGAGCTCGCGCTCAAGCGCCTGCATCCGGAGCTCGTCGACGATCCTCAGGCTCGGCGCGCGTTCGCCATCGAGGGCGAGGCCGGATCCGCCGTGCAACATCCCGGTCTCGTGCGCGTGGTGCAGGCCGGGCAGGACGACGCGGGCCCCTACCTGCTGACCGAGTACGTGCCTGGCCAGACCTTGGAGACGCTGCTCGTGGAGCAGGGCCCGTTGCCCGAGCCGCTGCTGCGTTCGGTCGCGCGCCAGCTGGCCGGCGCGCTGGCCGCCCTGCATGCCGCCGGGTGGATCCACGGCGACGTCAAGCCCGAGAACATGCGCCTCGACGCGCGCGGCCGCGCGGTGCTGCTGGACCTGGGTTTCGCACGCCGGCTGGAGTCGCGAGCGAGCCGCCTGCAGAGCGCGCGCAGGCCCAAGACCGCGGAGCCTGGGGCGATCGAGCTGGCGCACGCCGGCGACTTCAATTCCGGCAGCCTCGCCTACCTCGCGCCGGAACGCGCGCGCGGCGAGGCCGGCGACGACAAGAGCGACGTGTTCGCGCTGGGCGTGACGCTCTTCGAACTCGCCACCGGCGCGCACCCGTTTGCCGCGGACTTCGCCGAGGAGGGCCTGGATGGCGCGGCCTCGAGCGCGCTGCCGATGCTGCGCTCGCTGGGCGCCAAGGGCGCTGACCGCCTGCTGGCCGCGATCTCCAGCGCGCGCTACCGGCCGGCCTCGCGCATCGCGCCCCAGCTCTCGCCCTTCCTCGACCACGTGCTCGGCGACGCGCTGCGCCGCGATCCCCTGACGCGGCTGTCCTCGCGCGAGTTGGCGCGCCGGCTGGAGGAAGAGGAGTCCGGCGCGTGGTGGCGCGCGCAGATCGACGCGAACGAGACCACAGCGGTCGCCACGCTCGCCGAAAGGGACAGCGCGCACCTGACGCCGCTGGTGGGGCGCGAGCGCGAGCTGGCGCGCATCGAGGAGCTCTACCGCCAGGCGGTCGGCGGCGTCTTCGACTCCGAGCCCCAGGAGCAGGCCGAGGCTTCCGCCCCGGCGGAGCAGCCGCCGCGGGCAGCGCAAGGAGCCGCGCTGTGGCTCGCGGGCCCCGTCGGCAGCGGCAAGTCGCGGCTGATGAGCGCCTTCGCCGACCGCGCGCGCACTTCGAGCCGTCCGCCGCTGTACTTGTACGGACGCTGCACGCCGCACGAAGAGGAACGTCCTTGCGGGCCCGTGTTGCGGCTCCTGCTGCGCTGGCTGCGTCTTCCGCCGCAAACCACGCAGCTGGGCGCGCGTGAGCTCGCCGGCTTGGCGCGCGTGGCGCCGCCCAAGGAGGCCCAGACGCTGGCGCGTGCGCTGGACGCGCGCTTCGCCGGCACCACCGAGACCTCGGTGGTCGCGGCGCTGGCGCGCTGGCTGGTCCTCTTGTCCAAGCGCGCGCCGCTGGTCGTGTTCCTCGACGACGTCAACTTCGCGGACGAGGGCACGCTGAGCGTGCTGGTGCGCGTGGCCGAGGAACTCGCCGGCAAGCCGCTGCTCCTGGTGCTCGGCCAGCGCATGCACGAGCGCTCCACGCACGAGCGCATGCAGGACCAGCTCGAGCGCACGCTGGCCTCGCGCGAACTCGAGTCGCGCATCGAGCTCGGCCCGCTCGACGAGCAGGCCGTGGTCGACCTGGTCACGCGCCTGTTCCACCACTCCGCGCCGCGCCTGCGCATCGCGCAGGTGCTGCTGGCGCGCAGCCGCGGCAATCCCGGACTGATCGCCGAGATCCTGCGCGGGCTGCTGCAGCGCGGCGAGGCCTACCCGCACGGCGACGAGCGCAAGGCCGGCTCGCTGGTGCTGGCGCTGCCGCCCGAGCGACTGCCGCTGCCGGAGTCGCTGCCGACGCTGATCAACGAGCGTTACCAGAAGCTGCCGCCGGAGGAACGGCGCTGGCTGCAGCGCTTGGCGATCGTGGGCGGCCGCATCAGCACCGAGTTCCTGCTGGCGGCCTTCCAACCCGTGGGCGAGGCCGAACTCTCCGACCTGCTGCGCGGCATGGTGCAGGCCGGCTGGATCGTGCCCGCGGGCGATCGCTTCCGTTTCGCGCGTCCGGCGCTGCGCGAGGCGGTGTACCGCGCGATCCCCGAGGAGAGCCGCGCGCGGTTGCACGCGCAGGCGGCGCACGCGCTCGATCCCGGCCGCGGCAAGGGCCTGAGCATCGCCGACGCCTTCCAACGCGCCTTCCACCTGCGCGCCGCGGGCGATCCGCAGAGCCTGTTGCGCGTGCTGCGCCCGCTGCTGCACGCCATGGCCAAGCGCGGCCAGACGCAGCGCGCCTACTCGATCTCGCGCTGGGGCATCGAGGCGCTCGACGCCCTGCCGCGCACGAAGTCGCGCGAGATCCTGCGCATCGAGTTCCTCGAGGCCGCGGCGGACGCCGCCGACCGTCTCGGCTACCGCGGCGAGCAGCGCGACTGGCTCGACCAGCTCTCGGACCTGGGGCTCTCGCCCGAACGCGATCCCAAGGCCTTGGCGCGCGTCTACCTGCTGCACGGGAGGCACGCGGTGTCCACCGGGCAGTACGGACTGGCGCGCGGCTTCCTCAAGAACGCGGTCGAGCTGGCGCAGCGCGCGAGCGACGCGGGGCTGCTGGTTTCCGAGGCCCAGCGGCGCTTGTCGGCGGTGCAGGCCCACGTCGGCGAGCTCGACCAGGCGCGCGAGTTGGCGGGCGAGGCGCTGGACAGCGCGCAGCACGATCCGCAGCGCGCCGTCGCGCGCATGCAGCTGGCGGTGGTCGACCTGCTCGAGGACGACCTGGAGTCGGCGCTGCGCGAGGTCGATCGCGCGCTGGTGCTGCTGCGCAATTCGCACGACTGGACCCTGCCCAGCGTGCTGGCCGCCGCGCACATGCTGCGCGGGCGCATCTACCGCCTGCTCGGCCGGCCGGGCCGCGCGCTGGGCGCGATGCAGCACGCGGTGCGCTTGGCGCGCCAGTCCGCCGAGCGGCGCCTGGAGATGGAGGCCACGGCGCGGCTGGGCGGACTGCTGCTGGACATCAATCGCGCCGAGGAGGCCGAGGCGCGCCTGCGCGATGCCCTGCTGATGGCCAACGAGATCGAGGATCGCCGCGGCCAGACCCTGGCCGGACTGTGGCTGGGCATCCTGCTCTGGGAGCACGGCGACCCCGAGGCCCCGCGCCTGCTCTCGCGCGTGGGTCGGCTGGCGCGCGAGATGGGGCTCTCGCGCGCCGAGGCCCTGTGCCTGGCGATCCAGGCGCGCATCGCCCACGCGGGAGCCGACCTCGAATCGGCGCTGCAGGATTCCTCGCGCGCGATGGAACTGCTGGAGCGCCACGGCTCGGAGCTCGCCGACCGCATCGTGATCACCGGCACGCGCGCCCTGATCCTGCACTCCGCCGGCCTGCACGAGCAGGGAGCCGAGATGATCAAGGAGCTGCGCCGGCGGCTGCGGCGCGAGTCCGACCGCCTGAGCCGGGACGAGGTGCGCCAGTCGCACCGCAACGCCTCGTTGCGCCTGCTGGAGGCGGTGCTCTCGCCGGTCGGCCCG
>Ga0315910_10000381_pt1 | contig 44708 bp, 54 predicted proteins | sample EdamamesoilMG_FD_204470 | JGI IMG/M metagenome (GOLD analysis project Ga0315910, IMG submission 204470) | Garden soil microbial communities collected in Santa Monica, California, United States - Edamame soil | ecosystem: Environmental > Terrestrial > Soil > Garden | place: USA: California...
GTGTATCTCGCGGACGTTGCGTGGTGGCTACCACGTGAGAGCGGCACGATCGCGCAGGCCGCGATCGAAAGTGCGCTCATGCGTGACGCTGGAACTGGCCTCTACATGGCAGGCAAGATTCTGTTGAGCGTTGGCGCGCCAGTGTCGGCAGATGACGCAGCGACAAAGGGATACGTGGACGCTGTGGCCGGCGCGGTCAGCAGCACCTTCGCTTGGGCGAGCAACGCAGCCACGATCGCAGTCACTGGCACCGGCGCAGTAGCTGCAGCATCGAACACGATGACTGGCAACTGCACGCTGACCCTATTGGGCGGCGTCGATGGGGTGCGCGGGACGTTCTACGTCAAGCAGGACGGGACCGGCAGTCACACGCTGACATTGACCGCGTCAGGTCGCACGATCCTACGCGACACGGGCGTGACAGATGACAACCCGAGTGCCGGCGCCAACACTGTCACTGGGTACGAATACGAGTTCGTGACCGTCGTTGGCACCGCGTGCGTACGCGTGAGGAAGATGCCGCTCGTATGACTGACTTCGTTGTCGTCGTACCGTCTGCGCCGCTGCCGCCAAGCGTGATTGTCACGCCCACGAAGGCGCTGACGGTCGACGTCACGCAGGAGCAAGGGCCGCAGGGACCCACGGGCGCGACTGGCGCGCAGGGGCCACAGGGTGAAGTCGGGCCGCAGGGCGAGACCGGAGCGCAAGGGGAGCAGGGGCCGCAGGGTGACGTGGGGCCCGTCGGTGCCACGGGACCGCAAGGCGAAGTCGGCGCTACTGGTGCGCAAGGCCCGCAGGGGGAGACGGGGGCTCAGGGGCCGCAGGGTGACGTCGGCGCTACCGGAGCGACAGGGCCGCAAGGTGAAGTCGGCCCGCAAGGCGAGACAGGCGCAACGGGGGCAGCTGGGCCGAGCAATGTGATTCGAGAGTCAGGCGGTCCGACGGATCTAATCGTGGGGCTGTGGGCGGACGGGACATGGCTCAGGCGGTCAGGCGCAACAGCAATCGGCGCGACGCCTAACGCGAGTGATGTGGGCGCAGCCGCAGCCACGCACGGAACGCAACACGCGCGTGGTGGCTCGGACATCGTGGTGGCGAGCAAGCTTTCGGAGTCGAGCGGGCCGACGACGTTGGACATAGGTGCCGTAGCGAGCGGCGAAGTGCTCACGCGCTCGGGCAGTAACGTCGTCGGAGCGAGCGCCACGTCTGTGGTCACGAGCGGGTGCATCAAGGCGCTGATTTACCTGAGCGCTGCCGCGAACTCTCACAACACCAGCGCGTGGGGGAAGGTGCCGCTCAATGCGGTGTCGTTCGACACGGCGTCTTGCTGGAACGCGGCCAATTTGCGGTTTGTGCCTAACCGCGCAGGCTACTACATGGTGACCGCGCGGGTTCGGCGCAACAGCGCGGGTACACTCATAGTAGGGGTGTACCGAAGCGGCTCGTTCGGCTTGGCTGTCGGTGACGACATCCCGTCGGTAGCGTTGGCGTCGGCGGGCTCGGCGCTCATGTTCTGCAACGGCAGCACAGACTACATCGAGATGTATTGTTACAGCGCCGCGACGATAGCCTATACGACAGGGCTGTTCGACACGTACATGACTATTGTCGGTCCGTTCTGAAGCGCACCACCATGCTGACACTCGACTTCACCCCTCCAAGCATCACCGTCCGCACCATCGTCGGAGCCTCGGTCGCGTTCAGCCTCACCGCGAAGAACGCCGATGGCTCGCTGTTCCCGCTCGCCGGGTACACGGTCACCGCGCCCTTCCTGCCGCGCGATGGGGTGGCGCCACCGGTCGATTCGCTGACCGTCGAGCTCACCGACGTCGCGACGCTGACATGCACGCTCACGGGTGAGCAGACGCAGCAGCTCGCCGCTGGCTACGTGCAGATGCCGCTCGTCTGGAACTGGGTCACCTGGCTTGTCAACGACGTTGAGCGCATCGCCCTGGTTCGCGGGGGGCTCTCACTCACGCTTCCCTGATCGAGTCAACGACTTGTATCCATGGTGACTTCACCATAACGTGTGACTTCACCTGTCTCACTTCAGAGGCAGGCAACACAGAGTCACACGGACAATGAGCAAAAAAAGCACTGGCACACGGACATACGCGACAGACGGTACGGTCATCCTGCGAATCAGCCTCCGGGGCGGGGTGAAGATCTCGGTGAGCCTGCTCCGCACCCTGGGCGACCCTCAGCTGGACTGGCTACAGAGCACCGTAAACGACTATGCCCGCGAGCTACACGCGGGTGGGGCCCTGTCGCGCAGCGGCATTCACGATGCCCTCGAGCGAGCTCTCACCGCTACCCGGGGCGTGCCCCCGGAGAAGCTGCGCGGTACCTGGCAGCGGATGATGGAGCGGGGGCTGCTCAGTACCCCCACGGTGGCCGAGGGTGAGGCAGCGCGGTTCGTGGATGGCAAGGTCATCGGACGGCCCACCGTGAAGGACATCGCGGGCTGGTGGCTGTCAGGTGACATCACCAAGCACCACCCGAAGATCGTACACCCCAAGCGCCACGACTACATCAAGCGCACGCTGGAGCTGTACGTGTACCCGGAGATCGGGGACATGTACGCTGACCAGGTCCAGGTGGAGCACTTCAACACAGTGTTCACCGCGCCCCGCCAGGCTCACCTCATGCGCAGCTCGCGCATACTCACCTGGCGATACATGACTCAGCTGATGTCACTGGCTGAGTACCCCTTGAAGGTCATTGAGCGCCGACCTAACTCAGCCGCGGCCAAGCCTGAGGAAGACACACGTGTGAACGCCTTCCTCCAGCCTGCCGACGTCAGCATCGTGTGCGGGTGTCAGAGCATCTCGGTACATGACCGGGTGTTCTACGGGTTCCTCGCTCAGGAGGGCACACGTGTGAGCGAAGCGCGTAGCCTGCGGTGGATGGACGTCTCTCTGATGGGAGCCACCGCGGTGCCGATGGTCAACGTGTACCGCACGAAGACAGACACCCGGGGGCGCTGGATCCTCGCCCCGGGAATGTGGGATGCGCTGCAGCGCTACCGGGAAAGGTTCCGCCAGGGTGAGCCTGACACCGCGCTCGTGTTCCAACCTACGTTTGCCCCCACCGACGAGGCATGGGCCTTCCGCCGCCACCTCTGGCACGCCGGTGTGCGCCGCCCCGATCTCTTCGACCACGACCCCGCACGTCAGCAGTACCGGGTGCGCGCACATGACCTCCGGGGTCTGTTCGTGACCGTGTGCTACGCAGCCGGGCAGACCGATGAGTACGTGCGCGCACGCACCGGCCACGCCGACGTCAAGATGCTTGACCTGTACAAGAACCAGTCTGAGCTCCTGGTCGCCATGGGTCAGACGGCCTTCGCCCTGCTGACCGAGGTCATCCCGGAGTTGAGGACGGTCCCGGTACCCGCGGTGGCCATTAGACGTATTCAGACACCGAGGTGGAAGCTGCGAACTCAGAACCTCGAGATTCAGGCCGATCCAGCGTGACCCTCAGTACTTCACGATGGAGCATCTACAGCATACGAAGCCCGAGCAACTGCGGGAACTTACCCGAGATACACGCGTCCAGGAACTCCATAGTCACCCCTAGTGAACCCTGATTAGACTCGTACACGTCTAATCGATTCCCCTGGACACCTGGAAAAACACGACCCCGGCTGGTCTCACGATCAGCCGGGGTCGTCTGTCAATAGGGGTCACGGTGGTGCAGGATGCGCGGGATGCGGTTCCTGGGGATATGGCAGTCGCTCGTACTCAGTGCGCGGCAAGCTGAGCTCGCTCACCTGGCCGAGCTCAGGCGCCTGCGGGGGTCCCTGTACTCCCTGCAGTGCCCGCTGAGCACCTCCGCGACTACACCAGCTCCTGCGCCGGCAGGCTGGCCACACATGCCTGAGCCAGCGACTCTGGGGCGCCGATGTGCTGCGCTACGCGCCTAATCGCGGCAGCGACGTCCTCCCGGGGGTCGAGGCGCTCACCGCCAGCGATCTCCCGCTGACCGCCCACGTCGTGGGTCCCGTACACCAGCTTCCGCCCATCGGCGTGAGCGCGCACGTACAGCGTGTGGGTCCGGGCTGCATCGCGGTGCGTCGCGCGCGCGACCGGTGGCCAGTTGTCCTGCTCGATGCGCACCGGGGGCTCGTGTGTGAGCGTGATGATCCGTGTAGTCACTGTGTAGCTCCTGTGTATCGCGTGAGCGATGCTTCCAGCCTACCGGGGTTGGACGGTACGATCGAGGCCATGCAGTACCGCCACGTCGCCACGCTCCTCCTCCTCACCGCATGCGAAGCCGCTGACCCCACCGCCGCTGAGCCCGAGCCCGACCTCACCGAGCTCACCGGCGCTGCCGGCGCCCCGGCCACCGCCACGGTCACCGACCCCGCGACCAGCTGCCCGGTGTGTCCGGCGCCGGCCAAGCCCACGGTGTGCCCCGCCCCGGCTGCCGCTCCTAGCTGCCCGGCGCAGGTAGAGTGCCCAGCTCCGGTGACGTGCCCGGCGCCGGCAGCGCCCACGGAGTGCCCTGACCCGTACCCCACGATGCCCACGACGTACGGGGCGGCGGACGCCTGGCCGGTGCCGACCGATCACCCTCACGGGCTCAGCACCTTCTGTCACGTGACAATACCCACCCTCGAGCTGAAGCGCCCTGATGGGACCGAGGGCACCACGGTGGTCGACGTCGGCTGCGGTGAGGTCAATGACCCGCGCTGGAACCACCTCAATATCCGCTACTCACAGACCCGCACGCGCATCGACCCCGACACCGGGGCTATCAGTCAGGTCACCTCAGAGCGCGGCTGCTACGGGCCCCACGGCGCCGACGCTGCGGACACCTGCGTGGCGGGGACGAAGTGTTACGTCGACTACTGGATCCCCACCTCCGGGCTCGCGATGCGTACAGCGTGGGGCACCTGTCTGGCGCGGTGACCGGCGCTCACCGAAGTCGTGTGACTACCGTTGTGTTCTCGGGGGACCGAAGAGAACGTAGTCATATGACGAAGTCACGCCGCCTCAAAACCCCCACTAACAAGTACGCCACGTACACCGACTCCGACCTGCATCTCATTGCCACGCAGGGCGGCAGTAACGACGAAGCCCGGCTGGCTGCCCGCGCTGAGTTCGAGCGCCGCGCAGCTCAGCGAGCGACCGACCGCGCTGACACGCAGCGCCGGGAGACAGCCGCGCTCGACGTCACGATCCTCGAGATCGCGCGCAGGTTCTGCCGACAGGACCTCGACACGCTGAGCATGCGCAACAGTGACCGCCTCGACTTTATCGAGGTCAGCCGCGCAGGGCTCGCCGACGCACTCCGGGCAGCCTACGCAGCGGGGCGCGCAGCCAAGTAGCTCACGGCCCACCGGGCTCAGCGGGGCGCCTCTCACCGGGGCGCCCCGCTGCCGTTTCGGGCCCCTCAGTCCTGCGTTCCCCCGGGGTCCGTGCGGTGAGACAGGGCAGCCCGTACAGCCGCGTCCTTCGCCTCGAGGAGCTTCCTCAGCGCCACCGTGCGCTCCGGGCTCCGCGCGATGGTGCGCACCACCCACTCAGCGAGTGAGGCGAACGGGGCGCTGTACTGCTGCAGCTCAGCGGGCAGGTGCTCGTAGCGGAAGAACTGTTCGATCTGGTCAGCCATGTATGTCTCCTAGCGTAGTAGTCCACAGTCAATCAGGATCTGGTCGTATTCATCACGGGGCGCCACGCTGGGCGCGCTGCGGGTGGTGCGCACCGCCGCCATGAAGACAGCCGCGTCCACCCCGGAGCAGCGCCGGCTGAGCTGAGCCATGCGGATGCCGTTGGCCTTCGCGAATCGCTTCACCGCAGCCCACGGCATACCCGTGACCGCCTCGGCGTTGCGCGCTGTGATGATTAGCGGCTGAGTCATGCTGCCGCCCCACGGAGGCGGTCAGCGAGCCCGGTGAGGCGGTGGCCGCCCTTCGAGCGCAGCCCCGTGTTCAGACCCCGCATGTCGCCCACCAGGGTCACGTGCACCTTCGCACGCGTGATCGCGGTGTACAGCAGTGTTCGGTCGAGCATGTGACTGTGACTCGAGTGCGCTACGACAATCACACGCTCGTATTCGCTGCCCTGCACCCGGTGCACGCTGAGCGCATACGCGAGCTCCAGATCCCGCGGGCTCGAGCGGGTCACGCGCTCGAGCTCAGGCCAGCGCACCACCAGCTCGCCGCCATCGCTCGGGCCCACGATGACTCCGATCTCGCCGTTCATCACGTCCAGGTCGTAGTCGTTGCGCGTCTGAATCACGCGGTGCCCGGGGCCAGGCATGTGATCGGGCTGCCCGTCGACCGCGGGTGCGAGGCAGCGGTTTAGCGCGTCGATGCCGCAGGTGCCGCTGTACATCGGGGCGATGACCTGGGCGCCTTCGGGCAGCGCGCGCGCGGACACCTCCGCCACCACGCGCTCGGCCGACTCGCACTCGACCCAGGTATCCGGGGTGAGCTCGGGGACATCACCCTCGAGCACGCGCGGGGCGTTGCGAACTACCCAGCTGCCGGCAGCCGCGCGATGCTGTGTGGCCAGCCGGCAGACGGGCACACGCCCCGATGCAATGAGGTCACGGAAGAAGGTGCCGAGCCCCACCGGGGGCAGCTGGTCCGCATCACCGACCAGCACCAGGCGACTCTGTGAGGTCCCGTTGAGCAGCGCCACCGTGAGCTCGTAGTCGAGCATGGATGACTCGTCGACGATGACCCAGTCAGCGCGCAGCGGGTTCCGCAGGTTGAATGTCCACCCGTGGCTGCCCCGCCACCCGAGCATCCGGTGCAGCGTGCGCGCAGGGAACCCGGTGGCCTGAGCCATCCTGCGCGCAGCCTTCCCGGTGGGCGCGGCGAGCTCGATGACCGAGCCCTGCGGCAGCGCTGCGATCGCTGCGCGCATGGTGGTGGTCTTGCCTGAGCCCGGTGGTCCGGTGATCACCACCAGGCGTTCGCTGAGAATGGCCGCTACCGCAGCAGCCTGTTGAGGATCGAGGTCACCCGAGCCGATCATTGATTGCCTCCACGATCGTCTGCTCGAGTGAGTCGCTACGTCGCGAGTAGACGTAGCTGCCGCGCTTGACGAGCAGACCTTTGTCAAGCGCGCGCATGAGCCCAGCCAGCACCACACTGCGGTCGCAGTTCAGCAGCGCCTCACACGCGACCTGGAACAGCCCCGCGCGCATCCATGCGTGACCTTCCGTGTGATGGGTGTCGATGGCGTGCTGGATCCCCGCATCGATGCGGGTGGGCGCATCGAGCGGCAGCCCGGTGCGCCGCGCCACCACGTCGGCACGTAGCCACCCGAACCCCGGCACGTTCCGAACGAGCACGTAGGGGTCCTCGCGGATGTCTTGTGAGCTGACACCGGCAGCGGCGCACTTGGCGATCTGGTTAGGTGTCATGCCCCAGCTGGCCATGGTCACCTGCTCAGCCCGACTCATGCGTACCTTACGGTAGGCTTGGTGTAGCTCGTCTGCGCGGGTGGGCGTGATGCCGTCCAGCTCGCACAGCCGCTCGGGCTCGGAGTCGAGCACCTGCCAGGTGGCCTCGGCCGAGCCAAAGTGAGCGAGCATCGCACGCGCGCGCGTGGTGCCCACATACGGCAGCGTGGCCGTGAGCCAGGCGCACGCCCCGTCCACGGAGGTCGGTGGGCTCAGCTCCGCGCGCGCGATCACGAGCTGCTGACCCCACCGCTCGTGCGTCTCATACACCCCCTCGATCTCGATGCGGTCACCGGGGCGAGCTCCGGGCACGAGCCCCACGATCGCGACCTCGCGCGCATCCTCCGAGCGCATCGCCCCGGTGCCCCAGCCGCGCGAACCGTATGCCGTCCAGCGCACGATCTCACCGCGCTCTGTTACAACTTGCATACGACCCCCAGGTCATCGCAAACCGCGAGAAATGCCGCGCGGGAGCCCCCTCGCTTGGCGTAAATCGCGAGCAGCAGTTCGAGCGCGAGCACGGTCACCCGCTCGTCTGCAGCAGGGCCCTTGGCGATGTACTCAGGGCCCGACTCCAACGGGAACACGAGCGTGACCGTGTACTCACCGGGGCTCGTGATCAGCGCGCTGATCGTCGGGGTCATGTCTGAAACTCGTCGGGGTTGAAGGAGGTGTCGTCCGCCACCTCAGCCTGCCCACCGGCCATGGCCTGGCGCACGGTGCCGATGATCTCCATGGCCTCACGTGCCTCGGGTACGGTCATCGGTCGCAGCTTCTCGATCACCGGTATCGCGTAGCGGTGGTTGTCGCTGAGCTTGAGCGTGAGGCGCACCCGGTAGGACCACAGCGGCTGGTTACCCGTGGGTCGTCCGCTCGCCGCCTTGCGCTTCAGGATGTGGTGCTTGTTGAGGTGCGTGAGCCACACGGGCTCGGAGGTGCGCTTGAATGTAATGATGAACGGGACGTGCTCCCGGAGGTCCACGCAGAACACCTGGTACACCTCGTGGCAGTTCACGCCACGTTTGCCGTTAGGCATGGGGCGCCACTGCGCATCGGGGCACGTGGCGCACACGCGCACCTCACCCGAGTCGGCGAGCACACCGGTGACCTTGTCGGGGCTCGAGCACAGGACCTGCGTACGGTCCTCCGCATCGAGGTAACGCGTCCACGCTCGGGACCCATGTGTGTCTACTAACACCGCTTCAATGTCAGGCATCGTCACCTCACTCACGGTGTCGTAGTAGACGTTAGGCGGGATCTTATTCCCGGCTGAGTCGAGCCCGGGTGTGTTGAAGATGCGTCTGGCCACGCGGATTTTGTCCGCGCCCACCGCGTGCGAGTAGCCATCCGGTGCGTCGGGGAACGCGTCTAACAGTTCATCTAATGTTGGCTCGGCGTTAGGTACTGTCAGGTCATTATTCATGGTGTGGGGTTCTCCAGGGCAGCTAGTTGTTTGAGCAGCGCGATCTCAGCGGGGTCGGTGGCGTCGTAGCCCGTGGCGAGGCAGGGCTTGCGGTACGGGCAGCGGTCACACTGGTCGGTGATCCGATCGGGGAACGCGCCCATCCGTACTGGGCCCACGGTAGCGCGCAGCCGCGCAGCCAGCCGCTGCAGGTCGCCTTCGTGCAGGGCCACGGGCATCCACGCTCCGCCTCGGCGGTCCTTCGCCTTATACGCGTGCTGGCAGGGTTGGGCATACCCGAACAGCCGGAGGTCCTCAGCGCGACTCACCCATCGCGAGCCCGCTCTCACATAAGGCACGTAGTCACCTAAGTGGACTTGATAGACCTCAGACGGGAACACGCCATAGGTTGGAGTGATAGATCCGGCCAGCGCGGCATCGATCAGCACACGCTCGGTGGCCTCACGGCTCTCACCCTCGGGAATGAACAGCCCGTGGCGGAGCCCGGCGCTGTACACGCCAGCCTCCCAGCCGTGGTCGAGCTCAACCACCGCAGGCTTCTGCGCGCCAGTCTTCCAGTCGGCCATGCCGATGGTGCCCGGAGCGACAATCGGCTCGTACACAAGATCGATGTGACCGCTAAGCCAGTAGCGATCGAACGCAGCGATGAACGCGCACTCGCACGCGATCACGCGCAACACGTATCGCTCCAGCTCCGTGAGTACACCGCGAATCATCTCCGCGCGATCTGTGATCAGACGGTGTGGGTTCTCATCGTACCATTCGATCGCACCCTCTACGTCGAGCGCCTCTCGCAGCTGCGCCTCGTAAGATGCGCTGGATGCACGAGTAGTTAGAGCCCGAGCGAGCACTGCGTGTGTCGCGCTGCCGAGTGCAGGCTTCCAGCTCGTAATCTCTCTCGCATCTGGTCGAGTGCGCTGGTAGTAATAACGCTTCGGACAGCTGTATGGTCCGTTCAGCGTCATGAGGTGAGACTTATGGATGGGGTCTCGAACCCCTCCGTACGTTCTGTGTGACCACATAAGAAGTCATCATATAGAGAGTTCACCATAAGCCACGCAAGCGAATACGAACAGGTACACTCCGTACCTGCGCGTATTAGGAGGGACTACACATGACCGGGTTAGAATGGGCTATACAGCTGGGACTAAGTCTCGACCCGAGCGACGGCATACCGGAGCCGAAACCTGACGGTTTAGCGCTCTGGTATGATGCCGGGAGAAGCGCGCTGCTCGTGAGCGCAGCGACCAAGCTCGCGTGTCTAGCGCATGTGATGGATCACCCGCATCGCGCGATGGTCCTCACTGCCGGCGTTCACCGCGGGATCATCACGACCCCGGAGGCACACGCGTGGTGGGGAGCTTGCGCCGGGGGCGCTGTGCTCGCCGTCGTTTACCGGGTGCGCGATGGTCGACCGACTGTGCTTGGTCTTGCGGGGCATGCGTACCATCGGTCGCGTTAGTCACTGCGCCGCGCAGCGCGAGCTGGTTCACCACGTACGTGTGAGCGCGCTTCGAGGCATCGCTCGGAGTCAGCCCGTCCGCCAGCGCTGCCTCGAAGCCCTGGGCCCACGTCTGCACGAAAAAGCCGCTTGTCACCTGCAGCGCCCCGCTCGGCGAGTCGAGGTACTCACCGAGCATCGTGCGCGTGAGCGCGGTGGCTTCGATGTCATCGAGCGCCGCACGTATCGCTGCGTAGTCGCGCCCTGCCGCGACAGGCGCTGGGCGACCCTCGTCACCGAACACCATCTGATCGATCGAGACCCCGAACAGCTTCGCTGCCTGAGCGAGCTGCGGGAGCGAGATGCTCCACCTGCCGGTGTCCCATGCGTAGACGTTCGAAGGGTCGAGGTCGAGCGCGCGCGCCAGCGAGGAGCGGGTGTATCCGAGACTCAAGTACAGCGCACGGAACCTCAGGTTGAGCGTGGGCGCGCTAAGGGGTCGATCGAGGTAGGGCTCTAGCTTAGCCATAACAGGTCATATACTGGATGTTGTAGTGGCGGCGCTATAGCGCATCTTTCGGCACACGCGTGAGAGGCATCTGCGTCTGACCTTCGTGGTGTTGACAACCTACGGTGATCTCACCATACCGGCAGGATGGATTTACTCACCTGGATTCGAGAGCACGGATGGTCGACCGCTGCGGACGGTCGACGCATCCCAACTAGCATTCCGCAGTGTGCAAAAGCCTGGGGGATCTCGTCTGAGCGCCTGCGCTCGATCGCTCACCGGCGCAGCCGCGCAAGCTACCGAGTCGGCAAGCTGATCGTCGACATGACCGGTGGCCTCGTCGACATCGAGACGCTGTGCGGCGAGCTGCCTGGCAAGCGCCGCACCCGAGCTCCGCTCACCGCGCCCCCACCGCCTCCCAGCGCTGCTGCTGCAGCTCGTCCCGTCGTGGCGGTCAGCGCGCCCACCGTCGCGTCACCCGCACCCGCACCCGCAGCACCGCGTCGGCGCTCGCCGCGCACGGCTCCGCCACCGGTAGCTGCTGCGGGGGCGCCCAATGGCCGATGAACAGCGCACCCTCGAGTGCATCCTGTCTGAGCCCGAGAAGCTCGTGCGTGCAGACGCGATGTCCGATGCGGAGCTGGAGATCGAGCGCCTGCAGATGCAGCGCAAGGGGCTCAACGGTGAGATCGCTGCCCTCCGGGAGCAGCGCAACAAGCTCGCCCACACCATCGACACCGGTCGCGAGACGCGTGCGGTCGCCTGCCGCTGGGAGCCTGACTACCAGCACAGCGTGACCCGCTGCGTGCGCCTCGACACTGGCGAGATGATCGAGGAGCGAGTGCTCACTGCGGAAGAGATGCAGGTCGACATCTTCAACGGTGAGGACGTTCCCGCTCCCGCAGCTCCCGCAGCTCCCGCCCCTCGCCGACGCACGCGCCGCACTCCCGCCCACCACGAACATGTGAGCCAGTGACAGGACCCACCGGTAGCCCTCCCCACACCCCGCTACGCACGCTGAGCCCCGAACACTGCGAACACCTCGCAGGCTCGGGGCTCAGTGCTATTACGGTCGCAAGCGCCGGTCTGTACACGATCCAGGGCAAGGCGGAGATCTGCCAGCACCTGCGGCGTGAGTACGCACTGCCGCACGGCTCGGCCATCGTGTTCCCCTTCGTCGAGCCCGGCGCCACCGAGCCCTATGGCTACCGGCTGCGCCCCGATCACCCGCGGCTCGACTCGAACAAGAACCCGCCTCGCGCGATCAAGTACGACCAGGCAGCCGGGACCAGCACCGGGCTGCTCGTGTACTTCCCACCAGGCTCACGCGTGCGTGGCTACGCAGAAGACAGCCTGGCCATGCTGGTGTGGGCTGAGGGTGAGAAGAAGGCCCTGGCGCTCGACCAGGAGGGGTACCTGGTCATCGGGCTCACCGGGGTTTGGAACTGGCTCGACCCCGAGCTCAGGCGCGAGACGGGTGCGTATGCGCTGAACCCCCGTATCCTGCGGCACGTACCCATCGCGGGGCGCGCGCATCTGATCGTGTTCGACCGCGATGCGCGCGCGAACTCGAACGTGATGTCCGCAGCACGCAAGCTCGCCGGCGTGCTGCTCGCTGCCGGCGCCACCAGCGTCTCGTTCGTCGCGCCCCCCGACTGGTCAGAGTCCAAGGGCATCGATGACTACCTGGTGGCTCGTGGCGCTGCCGAGCTCCACACGCTGCTGAGCGTTGAGGCATACCCGCTCGACCCCCGCGACCCCTCTGACCGTGGGGCGAGCGCGCTCGGCTCGCACCCGTATCTGGTCGGTGCCTCGGGGCTCGACGGGCTCGCACTGCCCGCTGGGTACGAGCTCACTGAGTACGGGTCGGTGATGGCGCTGGGAGGCAAGCGTGCGGTCGAGGCGCTGGCCAGGGTGATGTTCATCCGCAGCCGCTCGGAGGACATCGCTACCGGGGAGTTTTGGGTTGATGTCACCTATCGCAACCTGCGCGGCTGGGTCACGCACACGGTCCCGCGCAGGGCGCTCGTCGACCAGCGCGCGATGGTCACCGCGCTCGGCGCACTCGGCGCCCCGGTGACCTCACAGTCCGCTCGCGCAGCGGTGGAGTGGTTCGGGGCGCTAGAGCTCGCGAACGAGGCGGTGCTCACGCCCAGGCGCATCGCCACGCGCTGCGGCTGGTACGGGGCGATCTTCATGTCCCATCGCGGCATCGGCACGACCGACCTGGCGGCTGGCGGGGAGCTGCTCGACGTGGCCGGGGCGCTCACTCCGCGCGGCAGCTTCGACGCTCACCTCGAGGCGCTCCGTGAGGCGTGGAGCGCGAGCCCGGTGCTGCGGCTGCTGATCTGCGCTGCGCTCGCGGTGCCGATGCTCGAGCGCCTCGGGGCGCCGAACTTCGCGGTGCATCTCTGCGGTGACTCGTCGCGCGGGAAAACCACCATGCTGCGCGTGGCGGCGAGCATCTATGGCGACCCGCACGCGGGGTCGTGGGTCGGGAGCTGGAACACCACCGCGAACGCTGCCGAGTGGCGAGCGCGAACGCTGTGCGACATGCCGCTCTTCTTCGACGAGCTCGGCGTGAGCACGCTCGAGACCGTGCAGCGGCTGATCTATTCGCTCGTGAACGGTGAGGGCAAGGGGCGACTCACACGCGATGCGAACCCTCGACGCGTCCAGCGCTGGCGCACCGGGGTTATCAGCAGTGGTGAGATCCCCCTGGGCGATGAGACTGCAGCCACCGGGGCGCAGGCTCGCGTGACGAATGTGGAGGTCAGTGACTGGGGCACGCTCGATGGGCAGCGTGTGGCCATCGATGCGCTCGTGCAGCGCTGCGCAGACAACGCTGGCTCGTTTGGTGAGGCCTGGCTAACCACACTGGTCGGGCTCAGCGCCGACCAGTGGCACAGCATCAAGAACCTGATGGCTCAGCTCAATGCCGAGTCGGCACCGCTGCTGGGCAGGCTCACCGCGCAGTCAGCGCTGTTCCGCACAGTGGCTCAGCTGCTGGTCGCGACGTGGCAGTTCCCCGACCTGCCGATCGATGAGGTCAGTGAGGATGGGGGTAGCGAGGAGTCGCTCACGCGCAGCGAGGTCATCGCTTCGACTGACTACATGCACGACGTCCTGGCGGACTGGATCGCAGCGAACCCGCTCGCGTTCCCCCGCGCTGACCTCATGCCCTCCGGGGGATTCCGCATCCGAGCTGGGGGCAGCCACAGCCCGGTGAGATATGGGGTCATCGTCTGCGACGACCGAGACCAGGTCACAGAGACGCTGCTGGTCCGCACCGAGCTGGCGAAGCTGTTCCGGCATCACAATCGAGTGCTGGCGAGCGTGCTGCGTGACTGGGCGAAGCGCGGTCAGATCCTGACCCAGCGCGAAGGCGGAAAGCTCCGCTACACGGTGCGCCGGAGCGAGCACTGCATGGGTCAGGGCAAGTGGGTCGTGTGGCCGGGAGCGGTGAGCGCGGAGCCCGACGAGTGACAGGGGTATCTCGTACTTCTACCTACATGGGGCGGAGTGAGCAGACCACTTCGGTCAGAGACAAGTGGGCAGGTGAAAAATGAAACAATGTCAAGCTGTTAGGTCCAAAAAACCGGGTAGCTCACTCACTCACCGCTTTTCTCACCGCAGAGAGCCGTATGGGAAAAGCGACCAAAATCCTAACTTAGGGGTCCTAAAGCTGGGATTTTCATATACAGAGTCTCTGATACAGAAGTGGACTAGTGTACTAAGTGTACTAGTATATATATATCTATATGTAATCATTCAGAATCTCTGCAGCCCCCTCGGTAGTCCCCTCACGTCAGTTAGCTCACTCCGGGGTCGAGCATGACCCAGATGCTCATCCCGGCAGCGCCCACCCGTGCTCCCGCCCCCGCAGGAACCGCTCCAGCCGCTCGCAGGTGGTCAGAGACGAACGCCCCCGCTACCTCGGTGGCGGGGCGAGAGATCGGGGCGCTCAGAGCCGACCTGGTTGAGCACCTGCCGCTGCCGGTGGCGCTACGCTTCGCGCGCGCGAAGGTGCCCACTGTGACTTACGTGTGGGTTGCGTGGGGCACAGAGAACTACTCACACCTACGTCAAGCGCGTGTACCCGTCCTCAGTCGTGACGAGTGGTCAGTGCTCGTGCTGGGTACGTCGGTGGATGTCGCATCCAGTAGACACTTGGAGGCGCAGGTGAGCATCAAGGCGCGAGCGCCGCACGTGGCCCTCACCCGTGAGTGGCTATGTGCGGGGTATGCACACACGCCCGTAGTCATAGCGTATCCGAGTGTGAATACGGTCAGCAGGAGCTGGGGCTTAGTGCTCACAGGCTACGGTGCCTGCGTTGGTCCGGCCTGATCTTGTGGGGTCGGGAAACCGTTGAGAAACAAATCAACCCCCACCGTTAGGGGGCGCGCAAAGGCTCAACTCCAACGTATGGGACGCAAAGTCAAAAAAAATCTACCAGTCAGGGACGCACTGTCACCTGCCGGAAATAATAGCACCGTACTGGGGATAGATACGGCCAAGAACAGCGGGTACGCCGTCCGCATCCGGGGGCGCTTGATATTCAGCGGTGAGGTTAACACGCTGCGTCACGACCTGGTGACCGCGGTGGTGTTAGATGCGCTCGACGTAGCAGCCGAATCTAACAGTCGCCTGAGTGTCATATTCGAGCGCGCCTACGGGGGTCCTCGCTTCACCATCGAAGGGCTCGCGATGGCGCGCGAGAGGTGGCTCGTGGTATTGCGTGATCACCGTAGTGTGGAATCACATACGGTCATGCCTAACAGGTGGCGACAGGACCTGTTCGGGAAACGGAAGGGCATGCGCCGGGCTGGCTGGCGCGCGCTCGAGATGGCATCGGCCCAGGCTGAGGTTGCGCGCGAGTGCAGACTGGGTCCGGACGAGGCAGCTGCGATCTGCATCTCGCGCTGGGGGTCGGTATGGATATCAAGCGGGTACTAAGCAGTATGCGACTTGCGTGGCCACACTTCGATCGCTGGACGATCGCGCGCATCATCGGCAGCGACGCTGAGACAGTGCGTCGCATTGAGTACGGGCACCTGGCTCCGCCCCCGGAGCTCCAGGAGAGCATCGAGAAGCTTGGTCGGCGCTGGGGGCGTTTCGTATGAGCCCGATCTCGCGGCTGTTCGTGCTCACCTGGGCCGTGTGCGGGAGTTATGCCGCGCAGCGTCTCTGGCCGGGGGTCGTGATCACCCTGCTGGGCGGGGCGCTGGATATGGTGATCGTCTATGCAGATCAGCGGACAAAGTAGACTGCGTGTCACGTGCGGGATGCCCGGGGCTGGCAAATCAACCTGGGCAGCGAAGCAGGATGGAGTAGTCCTGTCTGCAGACATCATCCGTACACAGCGGATGGATCCAGCGTTCGTGTTCGAGCGACTGTACCAGCGCTGCCGCGAGGAACTGCGGCGTGGTAGCATCGTGATCGTGGACACGTGCGCGCTGCGCGTGAACGATCGGATGGCGCTGCTCCGGATGGCCAGCGAAGCGCGCGCACGCACGGAGGTCGTGGTGTTCACGACGCTCTGGCATGAGTGCAGGGAGCGCGACGTGCAGCGCGGTCAGCGCGCCAGCGGGGTGTCGTGGGACGAGACGCGCAAGCGCATGGCCGAGTCGCTGCGAGCGATCCCGGGTGAGCAGTGGGACGTGCGCACCTTCGTCCCGTACGCACGTCGAGTGTCCTTGGTATGTTGGTCTAGACCTATGTTGCGATCCTCATAGTGCGAGCGTATGGTACACGCATGTCAGACACCGCTAAGGTCGTACCGATCAGGTCCCGTAAGGCCAAGCACCGCGCTGAGCATTACGACAAGCGCAGTGAGCGCTACCAGCTCGAGATCACCGAGCGCGAGCTCAAGCGCCTGCGCAAGTTCGTCGAGGTCGAAGGCGCGGCTGAGATCGCGGGCAGCATCGACATCTCGGAGAACACGCTGATGAAGGTGTGTGCTGGGTTCATGGAGCAATGCCGGCTGAGCACGAGGCAGAAGGTGCGGGAGTTCTTCGGCGCGTGGCGGGAGCCGTGAGCGGCGCAGCGTGGAGCGTTGAGCTGCTGCGCCATGTGGCGCGCAACGCTGAGCGGTACGAATACTGGGTGGACCGCTGTGATCCCGTGAAGGGGCTGATCATCACGAAGTCGAGCGCAGCGCCCCGCCTCGATCACGAGACGATGATCATCATGGGGCTCGTGGGGACGTGGGTTCGGTCGGGGTTGCCCACGGTGCGCATCGAGAATGAAAAGAGGCTCACTCGGCTGGGCGTTTCGAAGCCCGAGCAGCGCCCCGCTGAGCCTTGGGAGGGCTGGCTCATTGAGTACCCGCGGGACCAGCGCACCGTGATGTTACTAGGCTCAGATGGCAACGCTGACCCTGTTAGAATGACACTAGTCATCAACGTAAGCGGGCTGTGGTCTTACTTCAGCATGTGTCATCGCGTTGACTTCAGTGAGTTCGGTCGGACCGCTGAGTACCTGCGCGATAGCGTTCCCGATGCGGAGAACTGCTGGAAGGGGATGGCCACCATGCCCGTGACCCCGGAGGACCGTCGCGCGTGGCAGCTGATGAACAACGTGGTGCTCAACTCAGCGATCGCCCTGGGCGAGATCGAGGGTGTGCGCCGCCAGGGGCCCGAGCGCGCTGGGCGGGTGCGTGGGCGCTATCCTGCGGGTGACTACGTGCTGGAGGCGGTACCGTGAGCGAGATCAAAGGCTGGGAGGTGGAGTGGGCGAAGCTGCTGGCGGGGATGGGTTCCGCGTGTCGTGAGCTCGCCGAACGCTATCCGGCTGTACGCAACGGGCATGTGGCATGCTACCGCTCCACCGAGAATCCTCGGCACCACTATCGAATCTACTCCTACAATGAGAACCTGACTGTAACCTTGATACACGGAGATGACAGCTCACTGCCGGGGGTGAACACGTTCGGGCAGCCGGCTGAGCAGCTGATCGCGTGTGACTGCGGGAAGTGGGAGTGGCCGACCGAGGAGAACATTGCTCGCACACGCGAGCGCACGGAGCGGACGGGGGCGAAGCGCCGTGGCAACTGAACCCTGGATGACCGAGCCGAGCGCGAAGGCGTTCGAGTCGAGCGGGTATCTCTGCGAGATGCTCCGTAACATCGCAACGGGCACCTGGGCGGGGTATGTGACGGTGTCCGATGGCCACCCGTGGTACGGGCTCGATGCTCACGCGAGCGTGACTCCGCTGGGCGACGTCTACCTCACCGAGCGCACTGGTCCGCTGGACGTGATGATCGAACTATTCAGCAGCGAGCAGCGTGAGCTCGGGAAGCTCAGCCTCACGCTCGCGCTCGACGTGCACGGGGGCGTGACGTATGCGAAGGGGCAGCCGGATGCGGAGTGGACGTTCGGCTTCCACTGCGCGCACGCGGGTGACTTCATGCCCGGGCTCGTGCGCCCTGGTATGACCGATCGACTGTTCGATGGCTGGCCGTATCGCGACATCGACTACGTGACAGGGCAGTGCGCGCGGCTGGCGGCGCAGCTGCGCCTGGTCGCGACGAGGGGGACCCGATGACCGACGTATACGACGAAGTGATGATGGACATCCCGGACTGGGCGTACGGGCTGTTCCCGGAGGCGCCGATCGCGTTCCAGCGTGAGCCTGACAGACTGTTCGGGCCCTGGTGCTACCGTGAGATCGGGCTCAGGCGCATGGCTGCGCTGTATGTCATCTGCACCGCGCGGCTCGAGCGCGATGGCCGGCGCTGGATGCATGTGTCCTGCTCGAGGCGCACCGGGCTGCCGACCTGGCGCGACCTCACGCTCGTCAAGCACACGTTCGTCGGTGACGAGCGCGTGGCCGTGCAGGTGTTCCCTGTCGCAAGTGAATACGTCAACTATGACGCTAACACCTTGCATCTGTGGTCGTGTCTGGACGGGGCTGTGGTGCCCGACTTCCGAGCGCAGGGGGTCATATGAGAGACAAGCTCGCACACGAGTGTCTGCAGTGCATGTCGCTCGGTCGGTCTGGCGATGCCGAGCTGTATCTGTGCCGAGCGGCTGCGGAGCCCTGTCTGATCGCGCGCAAGGGCACGAGCCCGAACGACTACGAGGCGCTGTCGCTGCGCGATGCGGTGGTCAGCGGGGATCTGTCAGGTCGGCTGCTCGAGGCGCTCACGCGGGCAGCACGGCGTGGCTACGTACCGAGCTGGATGGTCCGGGCTGCCGGCAGGAGGAGCAACTGATGCCCGCGATCGAGCCTACACACACGTGCTTCGATGATGCGCTCGAGTTCTTTGAGCTGCTCAGGCTGAGCGAGCCCGAGGTTCAGTCGTACGTGCGCGAGTCGCTCTGCATCGCGCACGGGATCTGTGAGAGCGCCTCCGGGGAGCGATGGGTGCACGCGTGGGTCGAGGAGATACGTGACGACGACCCAGACCGAGCCGACTGGCCCCGCCACGTCGTCTGGCAGGGCATGCGGTGCGGCTCAGGCAAGGGCTGGTTCGCGGTGGGCGCTGAGTGGTTCTACACGGCCTTCCGCGTGCAGGAGCGCGAGCTCTACCGGGTCGAGCAGTTCGGCATGCTCAACCTGCTGAGCGGTCACTATGGGCCCTGGAACCCGCGCTACCTGGCGATGATGGGTGGAGGCGGTCGCGTGCTGGGCACCGTGGAGGGGGCATCACCGCTGGGCTTCGTGCTGCCGGACGGAGCGCCGGACCCCGTATGAGCGCACGCAGGGTCACGCTGGAGCTGGATGGAGTGATCTATCAGCTGGGCTTCGATGAACGGCGTGATGCTGCGCGCTTCATGGTGTCTAACGCCGGACGCATCGTCGCCCAGGGGCTGATCACCACCGACTGCTTCGAGCCAGCGCTGCAGCTTGACGAGCCCGAGCGCCCCCTGGACCCGCGCATCGCGGATGCCCTGCTGAGCGCGTGGCTGGTCATGAGAGCGGGGCTATAGGCATGGTGCGCGTGCATTACTCTCACGTGGCGGCGCAGCCATGTCCGTGCCCCACGTGCAGGGCAGTCGTCGAGGTCGCTACTAACACAGGTGAAGGTGACTCCTCACGACCTGAGCCAGGGTCGCTAGTGCTCTGTCTCAGGTGCGGTCACCCGTCGGTCTTCGCTGCTGACATGACGCTCAGGCACCTGTTGTCTGCTGAGCTTAGAGACGCATGTCGGGACCCCGGGTTCACGCGCGCGCACCTGGGCATGCTGAGCAAGCGCCGGCAGCACCGTCGCACGCACGGGGGTGGGGGCGATGACTAGAGCACGCAAGCGCCGGCTGCCATGCCCGCACTGCGGTCGGCCACGTGTGTGTACGGATGCAGCGCGCGCTGAGAACCCGTATTGCGCGTCATGCCTACATGAGCGCATGGACACTGCGCGTGTGCACGCGAATAAAGGCAACTCCTCAGACGAGGACTGCGACAAAGGCAACTGCTGGGTAGGCGTTGGCACGCGTGGCGTAACGTCGCGAAAGAACTCAGGAATCCGCCTCGGGCATGGGGGGCTCTACAGTGACAGGGGCCGCAGCGCCGGGGGACGGTCAGCCGAAAAACCGGCCAAAAAATCGGAGAAACTGAGAAGCGTGTACGATTTTCGAGACACCCTGGGAAACCTGGAATCCCAAACCGCGGACAGTGCGGCGAGTCTGGAAGTTGCTTTTGTGGGGTGCAGTTGCCATAAGGAGGTGCGCAGTGCCACGACATACGCATGACTGCGGTGAGTGTGTGTTCCTCGGGGAGTACGTTGACTTCGACCTGTACTGCTGCGCCGGGGCCACGCTGTTCGCGCGATACGGCAGCGTGCCCGGTGACTGCATCACACGCTCAGCTGAGCGCGCTCCCGGTGGTCCTGCGCCGATCACCGAGGCTGCCCGCCTGGCGCGCGCGAGGGGGCTGCTGTGAGCCGCTACGAGCACGACTGTAGTGACTGTGTGTTCTTAGGTGAACACGAAGACTATGACCTGTACGTGTGCGAGCGGAACCCGGTGGCGGCTGAGCGGTCGGTGATCGCGCGCTTCGGCAGCGCCGGGGACTATCTGTCGATGCGAGCGCGCTACCTGGCGATGGTCCCCGACGTGACGATGCCTGGTGACGTCGCCCTGGTGGAGGCGCTACGTCGGGCTCAGGCGCGAGGACTGGTGACGACGCGGCAGTAGCGGTACGCTGCCTGAGCTCGGCCACTGGGCCCCACGTACAGCGTGCGCCGGGGCCTTCGGTGTGTATGCGGTGGGAAGGCAACCCGTGGCCGAGCTCTCTCAAACGCGAGCACATGCGCTCACATTTAGGCGCCGACGAGGCTGAGGAACAGGTTCCGCGTGGCCGTGTTCCGCGCTGGCCGGACGGTGGGGCGTGAGCTCGCAGCGGCAGCATCCGCCCAGCGGCGCTCGCTCACCGCAGCCCGGAGTCTCACGTTCCTGTGGAGCCCGACCACCCCCGGGGTCATTGCCATATCGAGCAGCGCCACGCGGGCAGCGTTCGGCAGCGCCGGCAGCTCCCAGGCACGCATGAGGGGGTCGGAGGCGAGCGCCTGTACGTGGCTGTCGAAGTGCTGCCGCACGTTCTCGGGGACCATCTCCGCGGTGCACAGCGTGAGGTAATAGCGCGAGACGTGCCCGGGCTCCGCTCGCCGCACACGATCGTAGTCTTCGTCCGCAGCCAGCACGTCAGGCTTCCACGCGTAGCGATCTAACGCTGCTTTGTTAGGGATGAGAAACCTAACACCACACACAACGCTGCCTCGCTCGTCAAGACACAGGTGGTAGGTGATGCCCTCGAAGGGAGCGCTGAACTCCCATTGTGTCATCTCACTCACTGTGCCACCTCGACCGTTGCGCCGGTGATTCGTGTCGCCTGAGCACCGGTCAGCGTCTGCCACCGGTGGACAATCGCGTCGCAGTACGCAGGCGAGATCTCGACCGCGTAGCAGGTGCGCCCCATCTCCTCGCACGCGATGAGTACGGAGCCGCTGCCGGCATAAGGATCGAACACATCCCCGGGGCACGCGTCCAAGCAGAAGCGCATGAGCGCCACCGGCTTCTGCGTCGGGTGTATCCGCTTCGTGTGCTCACCCTCACGCATGAGCCCGTTCCACAGCTGGTGGTGCACGCGTGCTTGGCCGGTGAGGTTCGTCCAGGCGAGCTCACAGTCAGCGAACGAGTTGACGATGCCGGAGTCGACGCGCTTGTCCCAGACGAACCAGCAGCCGTTCGCGGGCAGCTGATCAGCGAAGTACTGGCCGCCCCAGATGATCGCGCGGGTAGCTCGCTCGGGGATCCAGCGCACGTCGGGCACCGCCTCGTCACCGTGGACCTGCGGGTACGTCGGAGGCTTGGCCAGCTTGCCGAACTTGGAGCGCTTGCCGAAGTGTGATCCCGCAGCGCCGACGAACCCGTCCTTCGTCACCACCGAGATACCGTACGGTGGGTCGGTGAGCACGAGGTCGAACTTGCGCGGAGGAGCCCAGCCCCGGCAGTCGGCGCACACGAGTGTGTGACGACCGAGCTGCCAGACGTCGCCCAGCTTCGACACAGTCTCAGCGGGCACTTCGACCGCAGGCTCCTCGGGCTCTCCAGCGAGGCGGATGGCCGCGACCTCACGGTTCAGGCGCTTGAGCTCGTGGTCCGACCAGCCGAGCGCCGGCAGCTCGGTGGGCTGCAGCTCGCTCAGCAACGCGTGCAGCTTGGTAGGGTCCCACTCTGACAGTTCATACAGCTTATTGTCAGCCAGGGCTAACTTGTGAGCCTGTGCCTCGGTGAGGTCTATAAACCTAACAGGTACTAACGCCAGGCCGAGACGCTGTGCTGCCTGCCACCGCGCGTGACCCGCGATGATCTCACGCGTGGCAGCGCGCGCGACAATCGGGGCAGCGAAGCCGAACTCGGTGATGGACGCGGCAACCTTGTCGATCGTGGCGTCGTCACGACGACGTGGGTTGGCTGCCCAAGGTTGTAAGGTGGATGGATCGACCCACTGGGCCGGTGGCGGGGATTGCTTTGGAGCCATGGTGTATTCATATTATGTTGAGTTCACCCCATGGCCGCCAAACCAAAGCTGCAGCCTGAACTGAATCAGGACATCCGCATGCGTCTCATCGAGGCGTTCCGTGCGGGTGCGTTCCGCGAGCACGCTGCTCACCTGGCGGGGCTCATGCTGTCAGAGCTCGAGGAGTGGCTCGCTGCAGGTGAGCAGGGGCAGGAGCCCTACGCGACGTTGCTGCGCGACGTGAACCGTGCGATCGCGGACGACGCGCTGCGTAACCAGATCGTAGTCACACGCGCAGCTGCGGGTCAGCCGACCGAAGGCGACTGGCGCGCGGCAGCGTGGAACCTCGAGCGCAAGTATCCCCGGCTGTATGGGCGGAGCGCGGTGGCGCTGGCGAACAACGAGCGCCCCGAGAGCCCCTGGAAATGAGCGACGCTCCGGAGCTGCGGAGCGAGGGGCAGCGGATGTTCCTGCACGTGACAGGTTCGTTGCAGGCGATCGCACGTGAGCTTCACATGCGCAGTCCGCAGTCGATCGCGGACTGGAGGCATGGTCGCAAGGTGCCCGGAGTCGAAGCGCGCGCGCGCATCGAGAACGTGTTCGGCATCCCGCAGCACACCTGGCTCGTGCGTCCCGGGGTCACCGCTCAGCCACCTGCGCCGGCGCCACCGCTGACAGAAGGCAGCGTCCCCGCCACCACGCTCGACGACTGCATGATGCTGCTCACGGCCATCCGTGCTGACCGCGACCAGCGCGAGCTGATGTCACCCGATCGCATCCGGCTGGCTGAGGTCGAAGCGAAGGTGCTCACGCTGCGCATGCGCCTCGAGGCTGCTGCCGAGCTCGCCGAGGACCGCTACGTGCGCGACCACCCGGCGTGGCACCGCCTCGAGCGCTGCATCCTCGTCGCCCTGGAGCCATACCCCGAGGCCAGCCGCGCTGTGGCCACGGCCATCATGCGCGTATTCGGCGAGGCGCCTAGTGACCAGCAGCCGAGCCACTGAGGTCGAGGAGCGGCGCGACCAGCTGCCCACGCCCACGCTCTGGACGTTCGCGGAGTCGTTCCGGCGCAAGCTAGTCCAGCAGATCGAGCTCACCTCACACCTGCGCTTCCCGAACCCGAAGTACGCTCAGGATCCCGTAGCCTTCTTCCGCGACATCCTGGGGCAGCAGCCGTGGGAGCGGCAGATCGAGGTGCTCGAGGCGGTGCGCGATCACAAGCGCGTGGCCGTGTGCAGTGGACACAAGGTCGGGAAGTCGAACAGCGCGGCTGGGATAGCGCTGTGGTTCTACTGCAGCTTCGAGGACGCACGCGTAGTGATGACCTCGACCACCTCACGGCAGGTGGATCAGATCCTGTGGCGCGAGCTGCGGATGATGCGCGCGCGCGGTGGCCGGTGCATCGACTGTAAGCGTGCCGACCCGAGCGGCATCAAGATCCCACGCCCCTGCCCGCATTCAGCGGAGATCGAAGGCTACCAGGGAGAGCTCGCACGCACCGGGCTCAAGAGCCCCGACTTCCGTGAGATCGTGGGCTTCACCGCACGCGAGGCGGAAGCGGTCGCGGGCATCTCCGGACCCACGCTCCTGTACATCGTCGACGAGGCGAGCGGCGTGGACGATCAGATCTTCGAAGCCATCGAGGGCAACCGCGCGGGTGGTGCTCGCATCCTCTTACTGTCAAACGGCACACGTAACGAGGGTGAGTTCTACGCAGCCTTCACCGAGAAGTCGGAGTACTACCATACACTCCGCATCTCCAGTGAGGAGTCGCCTAACGTTGTCACTGGACGCAATGTCATTCCCGGGCTCGCGACGAAAGAGTGGATAGAAGAGAAGCGTCTAGAGTGGGGGGAGGATTCTCCCCTGTACAAGGTGCGCGTGAAGGGGCTGCACGCGGAGCTCGAGGACGCGAAGATCTTCACGATCCATGCGATCGAGCTGGCCGAGCGCCGGTGGGCTGACACACCCCCAGCGGGGCGCCTGTTCATCGGGCTGGACCCCGCTGGCGAGTCGGGGATCGGTGACGAGACATGCTTCGCAGCACGCCGTGGGCTCAAGCAGCTCGGGCTGCACCCGCAGCGTGGGTTGAACGAGGACCAGCACCTGGTGCAGCTGCTCGTGCTGCTGGCGCGCTACCGGCTGCCGCGCGAGGTGCCCGTGGTCGTGCTCGATCGCGAGGGCTCCATCGGCTCAGCGCTGTTCGGGCTGCTGCGCCACTACTCTGAGCTGCACCCGGAGGCGTTCGAGCTGGTGGCGGTGCGCGCGAGTGATCGCGCTGTGCGCCGACCGCAGGTTTACGATCGCATGCGCGACGAGCTCGCCGCGAACCTCGAGCACTGGTTCCGGGATGGCGGAGCGATCCTCGAGGACGTGAAGCTCGCGAACGAGCTGCACGCGATGGAGTGGAAGCAGGCTGTCACCGGTAGACTGAAGCTCACGCCGAAGGACGTGCTTAAAAAGCGCATTGGCAGGTCGCCCGATCGCTTCGATGCCACCTCGCTCAGCGTGTGGGAGCCGCTGAGCCTGACCGATCACGACCAGCCGCCACGGGCTGCAGCCGCCCCGCCCCCGAGTCAGCCGGCCTATGCTGAGCACACCTTCGACCCCTACGCAGCGATGGATGCGTGGCGATCCCGGTGAGTGTTAGCCACTACTACTTCGAATCTGACAGTAGACTGTTTGCGTCATGATCTGACACGTGGCTGACTGCCCGGCATGAGCTTGCTGGGGCGGGCTACCGAGTGGCTGCGCGGCGTGAGCGTTTACCAACCGCTCACGCCGCTGTCGTCCTCACCGGACATGGCGATCGATTCACCGATGGTGGAGCGATTGCGTCGCGCGCTGGGCGGGCAGCTGCAGCTCATGCCGTGGGTCCGCACCCGCTGGTACTTCGCAGACCTCGAGGCAGCCGAGCGCAACGCCGACGCTGGCAACCTACGCACTGCCGGCCAGCTGATGACCTTCGCTCGTCGCGATGGCGTGATGTCCGGTGTTCTCAGCACGCGCACCGGTGGGCTCGTTCGGCTGCCGCGGAAGTTCCGTGGCGACCCCGAGGTCATCGAGGCGCTCGAGCTCGGGCACAGCTCGGTGCGCAGCGTGTACGACGAGATGCTGCCCCCGGGTGAGCTCGGGCTGCTCGCTGCGGATGGCGTGCTGTTGGGCATCGGGGTCGCTGAGTTGTGTCCTGTACGTGGCCGCGACTATCCGGTGCTGATTCGATTAGACCCCCAGTTCATCCAGTACGTGTGGAGTGAGGACCAGTATTACTACTGCGCTGCCGAGGGGCGGCTGCCTATCACACCCGGGGATGGTCGGTGGGTGCTGCACCAGCCCGGTGGCCGCATCGCTCCGTGGCAGAACGCGCTGTGGCGCTGCGTCGGCGCGAACGTGATTCGCAAGTCACACGCGAACCTGCACAAGGACAACTGGGAGGCGAAGCTCGCGAACCCCGCGCGCGTGGCGGTCGCACCGCAGGGCAGCGCCGAGGCTCAGAAGGAGTCGTGGTTCCAGACCATCATGGCTTGGAACCTGAACAGCGTGTTCGGGATGACCCCGGGCTACGACGTGAAGCTGCTCGAGTCGAATGGCGTGGGAGCTGAGTCGTTCGCTCGCACGATCACCGAAGCGAACAATGAGATCGTGATCGCGATCGCGGGTCAGACTGTCACCACGACTGGTGGCGCCGGATTCCAAAACTCCGACATCCACAAGACCATCCGCGCTGACCTGATCAAGGAGACTGCTGACGGTCTCGCATACACCATCAACACGCAGTGCATACCTGCCTTCGTCGCGAAGCGGTACGGCACTGCAGCAGTGGTCACGCGACCCTGCGTGGTGGAGTACGACGTCACGCCACCGAAGGATCGCAACGCGGAAGCGACCTCACTGGTCACTGCAGCCAACGCGATCTCGATGCTCGAGCAAGCGCTGGCGCCGACAGGCAAGCAGCTCGACGTGCAGACGCTGTGCGACCAGTTCGGTGTGCCGCTGCTGAATCCGGAAGTCGGTGACGTGGTGCAGCTGCGCCCCGTGAACACGGAGGCAGCATGAGCGTGGTCGCCAAGCAGTACGAGCGCCGGGGCTTCCTCGCGATCGACCCCGCAGCGTTCGGGATGATGTTCATGATGGGTCCCGACGCCACCGCGAATCGCGACGTTGGCGTGGCCACCATCGTGACGATCAGTGGACCACTCGAGTCGCAGGCTGGCTGGGGCTGGGATTCGTACGATGGCATCCGTGACCGTGTGGCCGCAGCGCTCGCAGCCGCAGCGCCGGTGGTGCTGCTCGAACTCTCGAGCCCGGGTGGCGACGCTGCTGGCTGCTTCGAGCTCGCGCGATGGATACGTGCGAGCGCGGAGCCTGCAGGCAAGCGCGTGGTGGCATACGTGCGGAGCCGCGCGTGCAGCGCTGCCTACGCGATCGCGTGCGGGGCCAGCGAGATCGTGCTCAGCGACAGTGCGCTCGTGGGCTCCATCGGGATCCTCGCGACACGCATGGACTACTCAGCACGCAACGCTGCCAATGGGGTAGCGGTCGCGTTCATCGGTAGTGGTGCACGCAAGGCAGACGGCAATCCCGATCAGCCCATTACACCCGACGAGCTCGCGGCTCAGCAGCGCATCGTCGATAGCATGGCTGCTGTGTTCTTCGACGTCGTGCGTGAAGCACGCGGCATCGATGCGTCTGAGTTGCAGGCAGGCGTGTTCCACGGTGCCGAAGCAATCTCACGGGGCTTGGCTGATAGGCAGCTACCCCTAGATGAACTGTTAGTGTCATTAGGGGGCAATCCCATGGGTGCGATGGATGAAGCGCGCAAGGCGCTCAAGGGCCTGGCGGAAGGCGATGGCGACGAGAAGGAGCGCGACGCAGCGAAGCGTGCGCTGGCGGCGCTCGACGAAGAGCGTGATCCCGGCGCCGAGGACGACACCGAGGCGGAAGGCGAGGACGACGAGGAGCCAAAGCCGAAGCCCAAGCCAGAACCAGAAGGCAAGTCGGCCGAAGCTGCGGCAGCCTACAAGAAGGCTGGCGAAGCGATGTCCGAGGTGCAGCGGCTTCGCGCGGAGCTCGCTGAGCGTGATGCGAACGCCGAGCGCGAGCGGATCATCGCTACGCGCCCCGACCTGACAGCCGACTTCGTCGACGTGCTGCGCAAGCTGCCTGTCGTGACAGTGCGGGACCTCGTGGCGAAGACTCCGCGCGTGCAGGGCGGAGTGAGCGCCGGGGATGCGCTCGCGTCTACCGGGGCACGACCCACGCGCGGTGAGGACACTTCCTCCGGCGCCGGCAGGCTCCCGCCCACCGAGAAGCTGGAGCTGGATAAGCGCATGGGTCTCACGACTCAGAGCTCCGAAGTAGTCCAAACACCATACAGCATGGTCCTCGGGGCGACTGTCTCGAAGGCGACTGCGGGGGCAGGGGTGAAGCCGTGACCGAGCGACTTGTCACACAAGCCAACTGGGCGTTCTACGACTTCGTGCTGAAGTCAGGCGTGCTCGCCGAGCGCGGGACCATCGCGGTGATCGACACCGCGGATGGTTCTGTCACCAAGGCTGGCGCCGCCACGGGGCTCATCCCGCTCGGCATCTTCCAACAGACAGTCACCGGTGATGGTGTGCTGACTGTACAGGTCAAGATGTTCTACGAGCTGGTGTCGTACTGGTACGACAACGATACAGCCGGGACACCGGTGACGATCGCGATGCGTGGCCAGCTCGCCTATCTCAAGGACGAGCACACGGTCACTGCTGCCGCCACGGGTTCGGTGGCCGGGATGATCCTCAACGTCCTCGCAGCCAAGGGTGTCCTGGTCGCATTCGGATATCCAACGTTCTCCACCCCTGCACCGGTTGCGGAGGTCTAGTCATGCCTGCTGTCACACCATCATTTCTATACGATCTAGAGTCCAACATGCGCGTGATCACCGCGCAGGACTATCAGCGTCTCACCCAGAATCTGTGGTGGACCAAGCTCGCGAAGACGATGCCGAGCGGTGCGAAGAAGGAGCGCGTGAGCTGGCTGCTCGACTCAGCGCGCATCCAGCGCACCGGGCACGGTGGCAACCTCGAGTTCGAAGACGTGGTGGCGCTCACCACCGAGGTCGAGAACCTCAACGCAGCTGCGGGGCTCAACGTCAAGAAGGAGCAATTCGAGGACCTCGATGGCAACGGCATCGACACCGCCTCGCACTGGTCACGCACCATCGGTGCCTATGCGAGCTACTGGCCGCAGAAGTGCATCGCGAAGTCGATCCTGGCGAACGGCAAGACGTACGACGGGAAGGCGTTCTTCGCGGTCGACCACCCGGTGAACCCGTACAACCTCGCCGCGGGCACGTTCACTAACATCTTCACAGCGGGTGCTGGCCCTGGTGCATGCCCGATCGGTGGCGCTACCACCGTCGACGTTGCGGTCGCGAACCTGGCGAAGGCCATTGCATATATCTCGACGATCAGACTCCCCACGGGTGAGGACCCACGCTTCCTGCGCGCACGCTATTTGTTCGTGCCTCCGGCGCTGTACGCACGAGCGGCGCAGATCACGCAGGCGAAGTACATCGCGCAGGCTGCTGCGGCAGGTGGTGGCAGCGGTGACGTGGAAGCGATCATCCGCTACTTCGGTTTCGGCGAGCCCGTCGAGGCGCCGGAGCTCAGCGCCGGATTCTCCGGTGGTGCGGACGACTGCTACTACATCGCCTGCGAGGACGTGCTGAGCAGCGAGCTCGGAGCCTTCAACTATGTGAATCGCGAGCCCTTCTCGATTCTCTACTACGGGCCCCAGAACGACGCAGATCTCGCACGTATTCGTGTCTTTCAGTGGACCACCGAAGGCCGGAACAACGTGCTCAACGGACACCCGTACCTGTTCTTCAAGTGCCCTGCGACCTGAGTAGTTAGGCATGGGAGGCGGTCTCTAATCGACCCTCCTATTGCGAGAGACCGCCTCCCATGTCCACTGTCGCCTATCAGACACTCGCGGAGTTTCGCTCGGCATCCATCATGCCCGGGGCGTTCATCGATCAGCTGGAGCAATCGGAGCCAGGCTGGATCGCGGGGCGCCTCGTCTATGTGTCAGCACTGATGGATGCGCGGCTCGCGAAGCGTTATGCTGCGCCGTTCAAGGCACCCTATCCAGTCGCGGTGTGTGACTGGCTCGCTCGCATCGTCACGTACGAGTCGTGGCTGAAGCGCGGCATCTCTCCTACTGACCAGGAGGCGAGTGAGTACAAGACACAATCGGACAATGCTTATGCGGACCTGAAAGAAGCAGCGAACTCTGAGACTGGACTGTTCGAGCTCCCGCTCCGCAGCAACACGGATGCGAGCGGGATCACGCGCGGCTTCCCGCACGGGTACAGCGAGTCGTCTCCGTACGTCGCGTTCGATGACCAGGCTCGCCGAGGTCACCAGGAGGACGCCAGTGGCCGGTGAGTTCGACGAGCTAACACGCAAGCTCAAGGGGCTGCCCGAGGCGCTGATTCAAGGCTCAGGGCCCGAGCTCTCTGCGGCGCTGCGTGAGGTCATCACGAAGGCGATCAGGGAGCAGCGCGCCCCGCAGGACGGCACGCCGTGGGAGCCCCGTAAGAAGGGCACGAAGCCGATGCTGCAGGGCGCAACGGAAGCATTCGGCGTGGCGATGATCGGCAACACGGTGTGGGTCCGCCTCACGGGTATCGAAGCTCGTCACCACCGCGGCTGGGTTCGCGGGGCCACCGCACGTCCGCAGATCTTCGAAGACGACCTGAGCCCCGCTGCGGTGGACGCGATCTCCGCGGTGCTCGAGCGGCGCTTTACCGAGGAGATGGAGCCGTGAGCTCGCAACTCGCACTGCTCTGGTTGTTTGACCAGGTGGAACTGCGCTTCAAGGCGGACGGTGTCCCGGCCACCAACCTGTTCGGCTGGCGCATCCCCGCTCAGCACGCGATCGGAAACCGCGTGGCCTGGGTACCGGGGGATCCCACCGGAGCCTTCGGACAGGTGGTCGCAGCGCGCAATCCCGGTGGCTACCCGCGCTCGCTCGCCACCACGCGCGAGGTGTTCACCGTGATCATCAACGGGCAGGACCCCGACGAGCCCGAGGACGAGCGGCTGCAGTATCAGATCGTCAGGTTCCTCCGCGACGCATGGTACCGGGCTGTCTATCAGACGGTGCACGGGGCGTGGTCGCTCAAGGCTGAGCAGTGGCTAGTCGACCGCACCGAGCGCCGCTACGGGGCTGCGCTGCGCATCGTGGCCGACATCGAAGCCACGGTGCCTGACCTGCCGTGGTCGCAGAACCCACCGTGGGCGGACGCACCTGCGGACACCACCGTGAGCATCGACGTTACCGAACTAGACGTGACCGAAAACATCCAGGTGAAGCGGACATGACTCAACCTAGTGTCAACATCACAGAGTTAGATGGTGCGTTAGGGGTCATCCCCAGCACCGCTGGCAAACTAACAGCGTTCATCGGATGCGCCACCGCGGGACCGCTGAACCTGCCGGCAGCGTTCGCGCGCGTGGTCGACCTGCAGACGAACTACGTCGGGGGGCAGCTGGTGGAGGCAGCCGGCAGCTATATCTACACCACCGGTCGCCCTGCGCTCGTGGTGCGCGCGGGTGCCTCGACAGATCCCGTCCTGGGCCCTGTCACCACCACGATCGCTGGCACGAGCGTGGTGACCGCAGCGGCGGATGGCGACGGTCCGATCGATGACTACGAGCTCGTCGTGAAGTTCCCGGTGGGCGGCACCATCGGCGCTGCCGGCATCCTGTACCAGGTCAGCTATGACGGTGGTCGGAACTGGAGCGCGAGGCAGGCGCTCGGCACAGAGAACTCGATCGTGGTGGGCGGCGTGGAGTTTACGTTCGCTGCGGGCACGTTCGTCGCTGGCGACATGTTCGCGTGCACGGTGCACCCAGCGCAGTGGGGCGGGACCGAGCTGCAGGCAGCACTGACGGCGCTCGGGTACAGCGCGGTGCAGTGGGAGCAGCTGTCTATCGTCGGCGTGCTCGACGCCACTAACGCCGGGCTCGTGGACACCTGGTGCGCCGGCATCCGCAACAGTCAGCACAAGTACCGGAGCTGGATCGGCTCGGCACGTGTGCCCGATCGTGACGACCCCGAGGCCATCGAGACCGAGGCTGAGTACCTGGCGGACATGGCCGGCGTGTGGAGCAGCTTCTCGACCACGCGCGGAACCGTGGGCGCCGGCGCGTGCAGGCTGATCTCTGGTGTCACGGGACGCAACTACCGTCGCCCCTTCGGCTGGCCGGTGGTCAACGCATCCGGCGCTGTGACCGAGGAGGTCGACATCGCGGACGTGAACCTGGGGCAGCTGCCGGGAGTGACCATCCGCGACCCGAACGGCAACGTCGACGAGCACGACGAGTCGATCAATCCCGGGCTCGATGATCTCGGGCTGTGCGTCGCGCGCACGTGGGATGCCTACGATGGCACGTACATCAACCTGCCGCGCATCAAGTCGCCAGCGGGATCTGACTACTCGATCATCCCGTATCGGCGCGTGATGAACCTGGCCGAGCAGGTGGCGTACGTCTACTTCGTGCGCCGGCTGAACAAGCCGATTCGTGTCGACGCGAACACCGGGTTCATCCTGCCCAGCGAAGCCCTCGAGATTGAGGCGGGGGCGAACGCGGTGCTCGGGGCGGCGCTGCTCGCGAAGCCGAAGGCATCGAGCGTGTCGTTCGTGCTCTCTCGCACCGACAACGTTCTGTCGACGAAGACGTTGTCCGGAACCATCCGGATCACGCCGCTCGCCTACCCCGAGCAGATCGATCTCAACACCAGCTACTTCAACCCTGCACTCGTAACAAGGGCGGCATAAGCCATGTCAGACAGCATCCGAGTCAACGGTAACCAGCTCAGCTGGGGCTCCATTCGGCTGAAGCTCCAGGGCGAAGAGTTCACGGGATTCACCGCGATCAGCTTCTCGGACAAGCGCGAGCGCGTGAAGGCATACGGCATGGGTCGACACCATGCGCCGCGCGGTCGCAGCCGGGGCAAGTACACGATCGAGAACGTGAAGATCACCGGGTGGAAGAGCTCGGTGTCCATCTTCCGCGATGCGCTCGCCGAGCAGTCGTTCAACGGCCAGTATGGCGACGTCGAGTTCCAAGCGGTCGTGATGTACAGCGAGCCCGACGAGCCATCGGTGGTCGTCGAGATCAACGGCTGCGTGTGGGCTGCGAACACGACCAGCGACGAAGAGAGCCCCGATCCACTCAAGGAAGAGTTCGAGGTCGACGCGATGTACATCAAACGTAACGGCATGGTGTTGTACGACAACAGTGAGGGGGCTCCGGTATGAGTACGGTCGAGGACCAGCTTGCGGAGATTCGCGCGCGCAGGGAGCAGCTCGCCGCTGAAGCCGAAGCCACTGAGGACACACCGGAGGTGGTGCTTGCACGTGAAACGAAGGCGCTGGCAGCCGAGGAAGCGCTAGCGGCTGCGCGCAAGGAGTTCGGCAAAACACGTGTATCGCTCGTCCAGACTGACGAGGGTCCGGTGGTGCTGCGCTGCCCGCACGTCGCTGCCTACCGGAAGTTCCAGGACTCCGAGGAGATCAACACTGACAAGACACTCGAGCTAGTCAGGGGTTGTGTCCTGCACCCGTCGAAGCCCGAGGTGAGCCGCATGCTCGAGGTGCAGCCGGGAGCGCTCACGCTGCTGGCGAACGAGGTGGTCAGACTGGCCGGCCACAGGAAGAGCGACGCGAAGGGAAAATAGAAGCGCTCCATCGCGCTGCCCGCGGAGACGATGGTCTGGCCGCGGAGTGTCTGTTGGAGGCGATGGGGCGCAGCGGTTCAGACTCGAACAAGCAGCACGCACGTCGGGTGGTGGGCGCACTGTTAGTGGTCGGCATCCTGCGTGAGCTAACAGCACTGAGACGCATGTTGCAGAGCCTAGGAGGCAGCCGTGGCTAACACAGTCACCTTCGGCGTGACCATGGTGGACGGGGTCAGTGGCCCCGCGGACGAGGCAGCCGACTCGCTGGCGAACCTCCAGGACGAGATCAACGGAGACGTGGCGGCGCTCGCACGGATGCAGAAGGCCATGCGCGAGCTCAAGGCGCCGGTCGACGCTGAGGTGAAGAACCTGACAGCCCAGCTCAAGGCGCTCAAGGCAGCCGCCACTCCGGATGCAGACGCGATCGGCAACCTGACAAAGCGCATCGCGGAGCTCAAGGGCCCCACCGGACCCAACGCCGAGGCCATCGCGAAGCTCGGCAAAAGCATTCAGCTCACGCAGGACAAGATCGCTTCTGGTCAGGCTAAGTTCGTGTCGCTCGGTGGCACCTTCGAGAAGGCCAAACCGAAAGCCAAGTCGCTCGAGGCAGCGCTGCGCGGTGTCAGCGCGGGTGCAGCCACCGTCGAGAAGGCAGCTCCGAAGATGAAGGGCTTCGAGGCTGCGCTCCAGGGGCTCAGCGCCGGTGGGGGACCGCTCGGAGCACTGGCTTCGAAGCTGAGCTTCGTGGGCGGGCTGCTCAAGAACAAGACGGTGCTGCTCGCCGCAGCCGCAGCCGGGTTCGTGGCGTTGGGCTACGCGGTCGGTCGCGCGGTGGTGTCGATGACTCAGATGGCGGTGGCGAGCGCGAACACTCGCCGCGCTCAGCTGCTCGAGCTCGAGGGGCTCACCCGCATCCGCACTGCGTACACGATTGCGTACGGAGTGGGCGCGGACAAAGCGAGCGACCTGCAGCGCACGATCGACGAGGTCAGCGGGTCAGTGTCGATCAGCCGCGAGCGCGTGGCTGCGTACGCACGCGAACTCTACATGGCCGGCGCTCGTGGCGACCGCTTGAAGTCAGCGCTCAAGGGCACCGCCATCGTCGCGAGCGCAGCAGGTGAGGAGCAGGCCGGCATGTTCAAGCAGATGGCCGGCGCACTCGCGCTCACCGGTGGCAACGTCGACAAGCTCACGCAGCGCGCGAAGAACCAGTTCGGCAAGGTCGTGGCCGCGCAGATGACTGACCTAAACGTGCAGGCTCAGAAGCTCAAGGAGTCGCAGGACTCACTGTTCGATGGGTTGGATATCAGCGGGTACGCCAACGCGAACAAGGCACTCAACGACTTGTGGAGCAACACCACAAACGCAGGCAAGTACATGCGCGACCTGCTGGGGCGTGTGTTCCAGCCGTTCGTCGACGCAGGCACGTTCGCGTTCCGCTCGCTCAAGTGGTGGTTCCAGGAAGCCATCATCCGGGAGCTGCAGCTCGAGATCGCTTACTATCGATTGCGGAAGGCGCTGCGCGAAGCGTTCGCGGGTGACTGGCAGAAGGCACTCAAGAACCTCGACTCGGGCTTCGCCACCGTCGCATTCGGCATCGGCGTGGTGGTGACCGCATTGGTCATCTCACTCGTCCCCGCACTCGTCTCCGCCACCGTCGCTTTCGGGTCGCTCGCCGCAGGTGCGATCGCGGCTGGGTTCGCGGTGGCCTGGCCGTTCTTACTCGCTGCAGGCGCTGTGTGGGCATTCATCGAGCTGCTGCAGATCGACTGGTCTGACTTCGGGCTGGCTATCAAGCAGGGGATCATCGAACCGCTGAGCGGCATCGGTGACTGGTTCGCGGGGCTCGGTGGCGACATCAAGAACAGCTTCAAGCGTGCGCTCGGCATCGCGAGCCCGTCGAAGGTGTTCGCTGAGTACGGGGAGGACATCGCGCTCGGCATCAAGATCGGCGTGGATGCGAAGTCCGGTGAAGCACAGGGCGCGGTGAACAGTGCCGTGGGGGCGCCGAGCAGTGGCGGTGGTGCGGGAGGTAGCTCGGGTGGCGGCGTGACGATCGGCGAGCTGCACCTGCACGTCGGCGAGGCGAAGGGCGCGCGCGCACTCGGCGAGTCGGTGAAGCGCGAGCTCGAGCGCATCCTGCAGGGCGTGGCGATGCAGATGGCTGCGCCGGCGCCGGAGGGTGGCACGACGTGACCTGGAACCCGCTCACTCAGCCCACGGACAAGCTCACGCTCGGTGGCCGCGAGTCACCGGGGCTATGCGAGGTCGTGGGCGCGGCGAGCGGTCGCAAGTGGGACGAGCTCGCTGGCTATGCAATGAGCGGGGCGATCCTCGTGTACCGCGGCATCAAGCTGAGTCACTTCAACATCCGGCTGAAGCTGCTCACCGAGAAGGACTGGGATGACTGGGAGAAGTTCCGTCCCGTGCTCATGCGCCCACCGATCGGCAAGATCGCGCGCACGCTCGATATCGTGCACCCGCAGCTAGACGAAGTGGACATTCACCACTGCGTGATCGAGGAGGTCAAGCAGCCGGTGCAGGAGGACGACGGGGTCTGGATCATCGAGATCGCGTGCATCGAGTCACGCGTGCACAAGAAGTCCGTATCGCAGCCCGATGCCGCTGAGAATACACCCGTCGACCCACGCGACGTGGCCATCGGCGAGCTCAAGGGGCAGCGTGATGCGCTCGCTAACGATGCGGGGAACCCGTGAGCTACATCACCGCTGCCGGGGTCGACTGCACGTGGGCGCGCGTGGTCATCGGGTACCAGGGCCCGTGGCACGCCGAGGTGAAGCTGTCGAGCGCCCAGTCGCTACCCGCTGAGCCCTTCGGCGTGGCGCTGGTGATCGGGGAGCTCACGCTCACGGGCACGCTGGTGGCGGAGTCAGACGGGACGCAGGCGCTGACCCGCAGCGCGCGCATCGTGGGGGGCGCAGGGGGCTGGACGAACCTCCTGCCGGCGCGTGGCTACCACAACGATGCCGGTGTCAAAGCGAGGCTCGTGGCGGAGGACCTGGCGCGCGAGACACAGGAGCGGCTGGGCGGGTTCGTTCCCCGGGCTGAGCGACTGGGGGTCGACTATGCACGCCGAGTGGGGGCGGCGAGCAGGGCTCTCACCGAGGCCATCGGGGGCGACGGTGTCGCGTGGTGGGTCGACTTCGCGGGTGTGACCCAGGTTGGCCAGCGCCCCCCGGCCACACCCGCTGCATCTGACTATCAGGTCCTGGCGTACGACCCGAGCGAGCGCATGGCGACGGTCGACACGAGGCAGCCGGCCATTGTCGCGATCGGGGCGACGATCAGCGAGGGGCTCGATGCGCCGGGGGTGGTGCGTGAGCTCGAGTGGGAGGCCAGCGGCGAGTCGCAGTTCCGCGTGACCGCGTGGCTCGGGGGCACAGGGACACAACCTGGTCGGCTCGCCGGGCTCCTGACCACGATCGCGCAGCGTGCGCTCGATGGCCGGGACACAGCGCTGTATCGCTACCGCGTGGTGTCGCAGGCGACGGATGGTCGCGTGAACCTGCAGGCAGTGCGCTCGCAGGCTGGCTACCCGGACCTCGCACCGATCAGCGTGTGGCCGGGCATCCCCGGAGTCTGGGCGAAGATCCTGCCGGGCACCGAGTGCATCGTGGCGTTCATCGAGGGGGCGCGCGCGCAGCCGATCGTCGTGGGGTGGATGCCGAACTCGAAGCCGATCGAGCTGTCGCTGGGTGACTCGCCGGACAAGCCCTATGCTGCGCGCAAGGGCGATGCGGTCGAGGTGACGATGCCCACGGGCACGTTCACTGGGACGATCGGCGGCGCCGAGGCCAGCGGTGAGATCACTTGGGCGGACCCCACCGCGGACGGCACGATCACCGGGGGCTCGACGAAGGTGAGGATCGGATGAGCGTTGTGTCAGATGCCATCGACGCACAGATCGAGCTGCTGCCGGAAGCCCCGCGCGCAGCCCCGCTCGAGCTCGCATGGGGCACCGACCTGTGGTGCGTGCTCGACGTGACAGAGTCCCTGCGTGAGGTCGACCCCACGCGCCCCGTCGCAGTCGGCCAGCGCATCGCACGCAGGCTGATCACTCCTCGGGGCGGGCTCGTCGATGATGCGAACTACGGGCTCGACCTGCGCGGATACGTGAACCGCGCAGTCACACCTAACAGCCTGCTGCAGCTCTCCGCGCAGGTTCGAGCGGAGGCGCTCAAGGACGACGCGGTGATCGATGCCACGGTGGAGCTGACTTTCGACACGCGGTCGATGACAGTCGATCTCACCCTCGCGCTCGCAGACTACCCTTCGAATACGTTCGCACTGGTGTTCTTTGTCACGGCAGACGGCATCGAGCTGTTGGGGAGCATCGATCAGAATGGCTAAGTCGACCATCGATGATCTCACGACTCCGATGAGCCGTGAGGAGGTGCAGGCATCCATCTATCGGGTGCTCGCGAAGCTGGGCGTGAACACCACGGCGTGGAAGTCGGGGTCGGTCGTTCGGACGATGATCGCTGCGTGCTCGCTGGTGATCAGCGCGCTCACGCAGCTGGCAGCGGACATTACGAAGTCCGGGTTCCTCGCGCTGAGCTCGGGCCCATGGCTCACGCTCGTGGCGAAGTACGTGTACGGGGTCGACCGCATCGAGGCCAGCTATGCGTCGGGGGTCGTGACACTAACCAACGCTGCGGGTGGCATCTACATCATGGACCCCGGGGACCTCGTAGTGGCTAACACTGCGGGGCACACGTTCCGCAACCTTGAAGCCTTCACGCTGCCCGCGATGTCATCGCTGGCGGTCAGCATCCTCGCCACCGAGTCGGGAGCGGCCAGCACCTCGAACCCCGGGACCATCACACACCTGGTGACCACGCTGCTCGGCGTGACGTCGACCAACGACAACGCGGTGATCGGCACCGACGACGAGCTCGACCCTGCACTTCGCCTTCGTTGCTCGGAGCGCCTGGGTGCCTTGAGCCCGATGGGCCCCTGGGATGCCTACGGGTATGCCCTGCGCGGGGCCAAGCGTGCGGACGGCACGAATCTAGGCATCACTCGCATCCGCCTCGTGCCCGATGGCTTCGGACGCGTGTTCGTGTACTGCGCCACGGCCACCGGCGCATTGCCTTCTCCCGACCTGCCCGTGGCCGACGAGGCGGTGCAGCGGTGGGCGGCACCGCAAGCGATCACCGCGATCGTCGGCTCCGCCACCGAGGTCGCGATCAGCGTGGTCGCGCAGGTGTTCATGTACAACACCTCCGGGCTGAGCCCCGAGGAGATCGAGGACGCGCTCAACACCGCGATGACTGACTTCGTGAAGAAGCAGCCGGTGGGCGGAAACGAAGGCTTCGTCTACCAGGACGCGTTGCGGGCAGCGATCGTGAGCGCGCTGCCGGAGATCTATCACTCGGTCGTGACGTCCCCCGGAGACACCGCGCTGACTCCGACGCAGGCGCTCGTCTACTCGGGTGGCACCTGGACCATCACGCAGATCCCACCGCCGCAGGGGTACTTGTCCGCATGACCACGCCACCCGACGCGATCATCATTACCCACCGCGACACGGTGCGGCGGTCCTCGCCACCGTGGCTGCAGCACGGGCTCGCCGAGAAGATCCTGTATGCGATCACGGTGCAGCTCGACGCGCTGGGCGACGGCATCGTGGCCGGGGTCAAGATGCGCTTCCCCGGGGTGTATAGCTACGAGTCGCTGGGGCTCATCGGTCGCGAGCGGCGCATCCGGCGTGGCCTGTACGAGCCCGAGGCCAACTATGCCGCGCGGCTCACGCGGTGGTGGGAGGATCACTCGACCCGAGGTGGTCCTTACGCACTCCTGAACCAGCTCTGGTATCACTACACACCTAACACGTTTCCGATCCACCTCGTGTACCGGTCGGGGATGCGCTTCATCATGGCGCCGGACGGCACGATCACGCGTGACGTGGTGAGCTTCACGAACACCCCGCAGTGGTCGACCTGGCAGCTGCTGTTTTTCACCGACGATGCGATCGATCCTGTCGACGTCGCGATCGTCCCGCGCGACTGGATAGCGGCGCACGTGCTGGGCTGGATCAAAGTCATCCCCACTGGCGGCGAGCTCTGGAACTACCCGCCCGAGATGCTGTGGAACCAGTCGGGCACCTGGAACACCCCGGACACCGTGATCGATGTCCCTGTCTCTTCGAGCTGACAGTCATGCCTAAGATCCTCGTCGAAACCCCCTCGTTCGATCCTGACATCGTTGTCCCCGAGGGCACTGACCCGCGTGTCGATGCTGCCGACGTGGTCGAGGCGCTCGCGCAGAAGCTCGCGAACCGATCGCAGTTCGTGAAGGAGGTCACCGACAACGCTGCTCGGGTGGACACTACGAACACCTTCGAGGAGATCACCACGTTCCTCCAGCGGCTGCTTTTGTCGGTGATCGACGCAGCCCCGGGACACCCGGTGATGGATGTCCCGTACACAGCCAGCGAGGACTCGCAGACTTGGAAGCCGATCCTCCGCATGGCGCTCGTGCAGCGCACCTCGGGCTCGGCGAGCGCGACCCTTTACACACGTCACATCTCAGGCAACGAGCGACTCATCCTAGTCACGAATGCGGAGTGGACGGGTACGCAGTGGCACCAGAACGACTCGTCTAAGAGCAGCACCGCGATCCTGTTTACGTCGACGGGTTCGGAGGCGCTGCAGATCTGCCGCATGCCAGCCGGCGCTGCGAACTGGTCCACCTGGAGCTTCGGCACGCTGGTGGCTGGTGACTTCGTCTACCAGAAGACACGCTCGATCCCGATCCCGCTCGGCAACTCGTCCACCGACTACGACAACATATCGGGCTCCACGTATGGCGGCGTGCTGGCGCAGTCCACCGGTGGAGCTCACCACTTCGCGCTGCGCTTCCCGACCAACATGGGCAGCGGTGGGCTCGAGATCATGCATTACAAGGCGGATACAGCCGCCTCGGTGTTCGAGGTCATCGCGCTCACCGCACCATGGGGCTCACCGGGCACGGTCACAGTCGCGACCATGGGCACGCTGCAGAGCGTGACGACCAGCGGTTTCGTCACCACCACGATCTCAGTGGGCCCGTACGTCGTAGGGACCGAGTATCGGCTGCGCTGGGTGGCTGCGAACCTGGGCGATCGACTGCTGGCAGCGCGGGTCAACGGGGCGAGCGATGTCGGTCCACTCAATATGTTGTGAGGTGTCACTGTGTCATTCCTAGATCCGATCACTGCAGCTGGCCCCGCGACCGAGCTTGTCACGAAGGGCGCGAACGTCGACGTCTCAGCGTCGGACCCACCGAACCCCGGTGACGTGCTGACCGCGGTCGACGAGACGCATGCGACCTGGCAGCCCGGTGGTGGCGCTGGCGGCGCTGCGAGCGGGCTCGGGACCACCGGTGAGCCCGTCGACGTCGCGAGCGCGGCTCCGCCAGTGCCTGGTCAAGTGCTGACCGCGGAGGACGCGGAGCACGCGGTGTGGCGTGTGCCTGGGCTTCACTACGACCCCTCGATCAAGTTTTGGACCTCGAGCATCGGCTCAGCGACGATCCTGCCGGGCACTTGGGGCTTCATCCAGGCACCGGTGGACGGCACCGACCCCGTGGTCGTCTACATCGTGTCATCGCTCGAAGCGCCTCCAGTTGACGCACGCTTCGGCCTGTACGTTGGCCGCGACGTGGCGGTGCCCGTGACAGTCAACGTAGTCGGTGCGTCGCAGATCCAGGGCACCGATGGCGAGCTCGGCTCGAGCACGGTGCTGCTGCCGGGTGCCGACTATGAGTGGGTGTTCTACCACGAGGACTCCGCTGCGCTGTGGGGGCTCGTTAGCGATACTGCCGGCATCGCGAAGCGCCTCCCTGCAGGTGAGGGGCTCACCGCTCCGATCATCGTCGAGACAGAGCCTCCAGTCGGCAGCGTGCTGACATACCAGGGGGGCTATGCGAACTGGGCACCTGGGGGCGGCGGGGGCGGAGGGCTCGAGTATGCGGGGTCGAGCACCTCGCCTGCGTTTGGCACCTGGGTCTATGCGGACGGTGCCGACGCATATCTACCCGAGGGGGAGGATTCACCGGGCTCGAAGACGGTGGGGATCTTCGTGGCTCCGTCGCGCGACGGGATGCTTCTGCATCCGAACACCGATCAAGCGGTGCAGATCGGCAACGTGCTGGTCGATAGCGGCAACACGCTTCCGCTGCGGTCAGGTGCTTACTATGAGTTTACGCTGCAGCAGGTCGGCGAGTCGATGCGGTGGCTGCCGCGCGGTATGTCGAGCGAGCAACCCGCACCGCTCGTGCGTCGCACAGCGGGTGCGGTCGCCCCGAATGAATGGGTGCTCGCGAGTGACTACAGCGACGTAGTTAACTTCCCGCCCGACCCGCTCGACGGTGACTCGTTCGCGGTGTTCGTCGACGGAGAGGGGTGCTCGCTGGTGCCTGACACCGGGGACAACCTCGAAGCGCCGAACGGCGTGGACGTAGTGACTGGACCTGACACCTTGAATGTCCCGGGGTCGTCTTACTACGAGTGGATCTGGACCGCGGGTGACAGCACGTGGCATCCGCGATCGAACGTGCTCATGCTGTCACCCGCCGCGGTGGCCAGCGCGATTCGCGACGACGAGACTACCGACGTATTCAGCGTCGGGGACAAGCTGGTCTCGAACGTCCTCGACCCCGTCGACCCGCAGGACGCAGCGACCAAGGCATACACGGATGCGATGGCGGCTGCTGCCGCTGCGGTAGCGACAGACTTGCTACCGCTCAAAACACCCGTTCGCGTGGTCGCAATCGCGAACGTTCCGACCGCGCTGACTGGCGGCGCAGTAACCATCGACGGACGCCTACTATCGATCGGTGACCGGGTCTTGCTGACGCTGCAGTCAGATCCGACCACGAACGGGATACGTGTGGTGAGCGCAACCGCATGGCCACGCGCCGCTGATGCAGACACGTCCGCCAAGGTCTCGAGCGGCATGGTCGTGTTTGTGGCAGACGGCAGTGCATACGCTGAGACAGGATGGATCCTCACGACAGACGGACCGATTACGCTCGGCACATCAAACCTGCTCTATGCGCAGGCGACGGGCAAACCATCGACATCGGCGCCAGCAGCAATCAGCATCGTTTCTGCTTCGTCTGTTCAAGGCACGACTCCGCGGTTCGCGCGCGAGGACCATACGCACGGCATGCCGGTCGTGGATCCTGCCATCAACGGCTTTCGGCTCACAACCAGCTCGCTCAGCGGGATCCCCAGCGACGGAGTGTCCTACAATGCCGTGTACCTCACTCGGCACGTAAGTAATCGCATTGCTCTCTACTCAGGTTCGGTCTGGCAGCTGGTTACTGTCACCGGTGCAGATGTTGCTGGGTTCCCGACGGGCCAAACGGCAGGCATCCCGTGCGACGTCTTCGCGGTGTACAGCTCGCCGACCGTTGCTCCGACCATCGAGTTTACCGCATGGACGAACGCCACCACGCGCGCAACGGCGCTCGTCCTGCAGGACGGCGTGCCCGTCAAAAGCGGAGCCACCACGCGGCGCTATCTCGGAACCATCTTGCCCAACGCAGCGACGACGTTCGCGCACGTCGCTGCTGCCAGCGACGCCAACAGTCCGGTGTGTGGCATCTGGAACCAAGACAATCGCATCCGGGGCTCGTTCACATGGACCCCGACATTCGCGTCTTGGACACCTGCAGCAGCGGTGGGCACGTGGTCGCAGCTCAACGCGCAGACATCAGCGCGCATCCAGCTCGTGCAGGGGCAGTCGATCGATGCCATCAGCTGCGACCACGTCGGCACAGTCAACCCCAACGGCGCCTATGCAGCGGTCGCGATTGGCGTTGACAGCACAACCTCGCCTTCGGGCTTGCGCGGCATGTCGACGATCACGTCCGCACAGCAACCTGTGCACGCCACGCTGCGCACGCGCCTTGCTGCCGGGGCGCATGCCCTCAACGCCATCGCGGTGGCAGGCAACGCATCCGCCGCCTTCGTGGGCGACGACGGTCACACACTCGCCGGGATCTCCGCTGACATCTGGTTCTAGAACCTATGACCGAGTTCGTCGTCGTCGTCCCGCGCGCCCCCTTGCCGCCCACCGTGGTGGTCACGCCCAAGCTCGCGGTGAGCGTCGACGTCACGAACGAGCAGGGGCCAGTCGGGCCCACAGGTGCCACCGGTGCGACAGGACCGCAGGGTGAGCAGGGTGAGCTCGGCGCCACCGGACCGCAGGGCCCACAGGGCGACGTCGGGCCCACGGGTGCGACGGGACCGCAAGGCGACGTCGGCCCGGTCGGTGCGCAAGGACCGCAGGGTGAGACCGGCGCTCAGGGCCCGCAGGGTGACGTCGGCGCTACCGGAGCGACAGGTCCGCAAGGCAACGTCGGACCACAAGGCGCAACGGGTGCAACAGGGGCAGCTGGACCGAGCAATTTGATTCGAGAATCAGGCGGTCCGACGGACCTAATCGTTGGGCTGTGGGCGGACGGGACATGGCTCCGTCGATCAGGAGCTGCAGCTGTCGGCGCAACGCCTATCGCGAGTGATGTGGGCGCAGCCGCAGCCACGCACGGGACGCAACACGCGCGTGGTGGCTCGGACATCGTGGTGGCGAGCAAGCTCTCTGAGTCGAGCGGTCCGACGACGTTGGACATAGGTGTCGTAGCGAGCGGCGAAGTGCTCACGCGCTCGGGCAATAACGTCGTCGGAGCGAGCGCCACGTCTGTGGTCACGAGCGGGTGCATCAAGGCACTGATTTACCTCAGTGCGGCTGCAAACTCCCACAACACCAGCGCTTGGGGAAAGGTACCGCTCAACGCTGTGTCGTTTGACACAGCGTCTTGCTGGAACGCGGCCAATTTGCGGTTTGTGCCTAACCGAGCAGGCTACTACATGGTGACCGCGCGGGTTCGGCGCAGCAGCGCGGGCACACTCATAGTAGGGGTGTACCGAAGCGGCTCATTCGGCTTGGCTGTCGGTGACGACATCCCGTCTGTAGCGCTGGCGTCATCAGGCTCGGCGCTCATGTTCTGCAACGGCAGCACAGACTACATCGAAATGTATTGTTACAGCGCTGCGACGATAGCCTATACGACAGGGCTGTTCGATACGTACATGACTATTGTCGGTCCGTTCTGAAGCGCACCACCATGCTGACACTCGACTTCACCCCTCCAAGCATCACCGTCCGCACCATCGTCGGAGCCTCGGTCGCGTTCAGCCTCACCGCGAAGAA
>Ga0315910_10000382_pt1 | contig 44704 bp, 38 predicted proteins | sample EdamamesoilMG_FD_204470 | JGI IMG/M metagenome (GOLD analysis project Ga0315910, IMG submission 204470) | Garden soil microbial communities collected in Santa Monica, California, United States - Edamame soil | ecosystem: Environmental > Terrestrial > Soil > Garden | place: USA: California...
GCAACGCGGTTCGAGAAGACCGCGATCAACTTTGGAGGGATGGTGAAGCTGGCCTTCGTGCACCGCTATCTTCGCCTCTGTGCCTCCTGACGGGAAACGGGACAGAGCCTAGTTCGCGCTCCACCCGCATCGGAGATCGACCACCTAGTGCCTATGCGATACGGCGACGACGCCTCAGAGCCGATAGGACGAACCCGAAAGCGAGTGTACCGAGAGGGGGAACGGAAGAGCGTTCGACAGCACAGGCGCATCCGGCTGCGTCGGTCGTGGCAGAAGGATCGCTCGACCCCTCGTCTTCGCTTCCGTCCTCGTCTTCGTTACCGTCCTCGTCGTTTCCGCTTTCCTCTTCGTCTTCACCGCTCTCCTCGTCCTCACTCGCCTCCCCGCTGGACTCTTCCTCGCCAGTCGTCGTGCTTTCCTCGTCCGCAGACGCGCTCGTATCCTCCTCAGTGGAACTGGACGTGTCAGGGTCTACCGTGCCGGTTTCCTCGTTGCCGCTGTCCTGCGCATTCCCCTCGTCACCGGTCGTGTCGGCACTGTCGTCACCGGTCTCGGCGTCACCTTCCGTTTCCGTGGTGGCGTCTGTCGTCCCTGCATCCGGGCACATTTCATCTCGCGGGTCGAGGCCACCCGCCGGGACGTGCAGGCCGAAGAACTCGAGCATGGTGTTCCACTCGTAGGAGGGAGACGAGTGGTTCCCGCCGTTGAAGTGCCAGGCATCGAGCACGGTGTAGCCGCAGTCGTCACTCCACTGTTCGCGGTCGTACGTGGCCATGGAAGTCATGGCCGACCCTGAGGAAGTCGGCGCCTCGGGCAACCCGAAAACGTTGCTCCACTCCTTAATAGCCTCCCCCATGTTGTTGTAGCTGATCGTCTCATCAGCCGAGGCGTGGAAGAGCTGCACGCGAGGGTAAGGTCCCGTGTAGTCCGGGTTCAGCTCTCTCACGAGGTCTCCCCACTCTTGCGCCGACCTCGAAACGCGTCCGCCTGCGCAATCGTCACTCCACTGATCGTTTTCCCGATAACCCACCCCCCAGCATCCCGCAGGGGCCCCGGCCCGAGAAGCTCCAGCCTTGAAGACATCCGGGTACACCGCCAACATTGCTTGGGTCATCATGCCTCCGCCCGACCCGCCTGCGATGTACACCCGCTCCGGGTCTCCGTCATAGGTCTCGAGCGTGTACCGCACCATCTGGATGAACGCTTCGGTGTCACCTCCTCCGTCGCGGGTCAGCGACGCGGTCGAGCCGGAGTCGAAGCAGTTCCGGTTCGTATGCTCCGGGAGGATGACGATGTACCCGTTCGCGTCCGCTTGATTCCTCGTCGTCACGACGTTCTGGTCGACGAAGAAGTCGGGAGCCGTCCGGTTCCCGCACGACTGGGCCACGAGGAGGATCGGTGGGTTCGCAGCGACGTTGTCCGGGACGTAGATGTACATGTTGACCCAGCTCGGAACCCCGTCGGCTCCCCAAGTGCTCGGGTCGACGAACTCCAACTGGGCTGCCTGCGCGGGTGCACTGGCAAGAAGTCCAACGGCGCTGGCGATGACAAGGAAATGGTACGGAAAGCGACCCACGCCGCTGGAATAGCATGGAACGGTCCCCTTCCGCCCTGCCTTTCCTGTGGGGGCCTCGACACTTCCGTCACCGATCGTGTGGTGCGCCCTCGCTGTCGACGTCGGGGCGAGACCTCCTTCTTTCGTTCGCGACGTCGCAGCGACCGCCGGAGTCCGCTCAATGTGGAAGCGGTTTCAGTTAGGAGATAGCCCGGTCTGCGCCGGCATCCTAGCGACAAGGTCGGATCGATGGACCGAATGCACTGTTCGGATACCCGTGACTGCGAACTTTACCGGTTGGGCGCGGACGCGACCCAAGGCGCAGGACCTCTAGGAAAGTCAGCGCGGTCTGTGGCGCTGGCTGGCGTGGCAACGTTCGAGCCAGCCAGCGCTCGAACGAACCCAAACGCGAACCTCCGCCCGCACCCCGCCCATGCCCGGTCCGGTGTCCGTGACGCTGGGTTCCCGTCCCGCGCGAAGGTGCGAACGCCTGTCAGTTTCGACCTTGGCGAAGCGCGAAACCGGAGGCGTACCAGGCGTGCGTCGACGTTCTCAACGCTTCCACGGGCGACGGAGCGATGTGCAGCGGTGCATGGCCTTCTGCCGGGCAGCCCCAGATGGACGCCTGCGTGCGCAGTATCCACTTGAACGCGGTTCTGCCGCCAAGCTGCGCATCATGCAACGAACAGGTTGCACATCTACCTCGCCCTCCCTATCATGCAACCATCAGGTTGCACATGCCACCCACCCCTATGGACAAGATCGAAAAGCAGATCACCCTCTTGGCTCCCGTATCCCGCGTCTGGCGAGCGCTCACCGACGCGAAGGAGTTTGGCCGATGGTTCGGGTTCACCCTCGAGAACCCCTTCGTCGAGGGCAAGACGATCCGCGGCACCTTCAACGGCGAGCTGGACGAGGCCGCGATCGCGGAGGCCCAACGCCAGAGAGGCGTGGAGCCCTCGGGCATCGAGATCCCAAGCGGAAGCCTGGTCTTCTGCACGGTGGAGCGCATCGAGCCCGAGCGCTATTTCGCATTCCGCTGGATCCCCTACAGCATCGACGCCGAGGCCGACCCGGAGCACGAGGCGACGACGCTGGTGGAGTTCCGGCTCGAGGCGGTGCCAGAGGGCACGCGCCTCTCGATCGTGGAGTCGGGGTTCGAGAATGTTCCGGCGCATCGACGCGCCCGGGCCTTTCGCATGAACGAGGGCGGTTGGGCCGCGCAAGCGGAGAACATCAAGCAGTATGTCGAAAACGGTTGAGGAGGGAGCGGCGGAGATCTTCTTCGCCCTCAGCGATCGCACGCGCCTGTCCGTGGTGCGGCGGTTGGGCACGGGCGGAGCGCTCTCGGCCACTGCGCTCGTCGCGGGGGCAGAGATCAGCCGACAGGCGATCGTGAAGCATCTGCGGGTGCTGGAGGGCGCGGGGCTCGTGACGCACGAAAGACGCGGCAGGGAGGTCCTGTACGCGCTCTCGCCAGCTCGCCTGGACGAAGCGCGCACGTTCCTCGACAACGTTTCTGCGACCTGGGACCGTGCCCTCGAGCGCCTCCGCGAGCTCGTGGAAGCACCGGAGGGTTAGGAGCACACGCCATGGCGGTCGACGTCTTCACAGAGATCCTCATCGAACGTCCCGTGGCCGAGGTGGCGGCGTATGCCGGAAACCCGGACAATGCGCCGGCGTGGTACGTGAACATCCAGTCGGTGGAGTGGGTCACGCCACCGCCGCTGGGCGTGGGCTCGCGCGTCGCCTTCGTGGCGCACTTCCTTGGACGTCGTTTGGCGTATACGTATGAGTTCGTCGAGCTTGCGGCGGGGGAACGCTCGGTCATGCGGACATCGCAAGGGCCATTTCCCATGGAGACGAGCTATGCCTGGCACGCGGTCGATGAGGGGACGACGCGGATGACGCTACGGAACCGCGGAGAACCCAGCGGGTTCGGGAAGCTCGCGGCACCGCTCATGGCGGGCGCGATGCGTCGCGCGAACCGCAAGGACCTCGCGCGACTCAAGGCGATCCTCGAGGGGCGGCTCGTCGTCCCACCGTGAGACACCTGTCCGCGGCGAACGACCTCGCGCACCTTTCAACTCCAACCATCCTCACGTAGGCAGCGTTCGTATCACGCTGTGGGCGCTGCACTAGCCTCAAGCTGCGCCTAGGTGTTTTCGATGGTGCGCGCTTGGTCTTGCATCCGTCGGGTCGTCACCATTGAGGGCCAGGGATCGCAGACCGCTACTCGTTCCGAACCGAGCACAGACCGCTACTCGTTCCGAACCGAGCGCATCGCTATTACGACGGCCTGCTGTACATGTTCGGGCTCCTGCATATGAGCGGGCAGTACCGCATCCACATGCCGTCGTCCTCGCCTCCACCACCTCCTCCTCCGCCTACGGGCCCGGTGGCGTTCCAGATGAGCGCCGACCAAGTCGTCATGGAGGCGGAGACCCATGATGGCCTGGCGAGCAACGGCAGCAGCGACACCTGGACGCAAACCTCGGACGGAGGCTCGTCGGGCTCGAGCCGCATGGACGTGCTGCCCAACGATGGGAGCACGTGGACCGCAAACGTTCCGACCACCGCACCACGCATCAACTACAACGTCAATTTCACCTCCACCGGCACTTTCTACCTGTGGCTTCGGGGAACGGGTGCGAACGGCAACGATGACTCCGTCTGGGCGGGCGTCGACGGAACGGTCATCAGCAGCAACTACGCACCGAACGCAACGGGTGCCATGACGTGGCAGAACCGAACGGTGACCGTGAGCACCACGGGTATCCATACGGTCAACGTCTGGGGTCGCGAAGACGGCTTCCGCCTCGACAAGATCGTGATCAACAAGAGCGCAACGGCACCAAGCGGTACCGGGCCGGCTCAGAGCCCGCGGCCGTGACCCACAGACCCTGCCCGTCGCACCCATGGAGAGGGTCGGGCAGGGCCTCTCAGACCTCGAGCACGGCCACCGCGTGGGGCGGCAAGGCGATGTGCCGCGACGCCACGGAGATCTCTGGATCCGAGGCGAGCCGTGTTCGAGCACCGCGAAGGTCGAGCTCTACCGTACGCGTCTCGTCGCGAAAATTGCACACGGTGAGGATCGCGCCGCGACGGAAGGTCAGCCAACCTGCCTCCTCGCTGTAGTCCACTGCGGTCTCCTCCAAGCGATCGTGCGCGAGGGATGGCTCGTGGCGGCGCAACGCGATGAGCGACCGGTACCACGCGAGCACCTCGCGATGGGGCTCGCTCGATGCGTCGCTCCAGACGAGTTTGCTGGCCTCGAAGGACGCCTCCGCTTGGGGGTCCGGAATCACGCGGGGATCCCACCCGAACGCCGAGAACTCCTGGCGTCGCCCACTGCGGATGGCCTCCGCGAGCCACGGCTCTTCGTGGTCGGTGAAGTATTGGAAGGGCTGAAGGCAACCCCACTCCTCGCCCATGAAGAGCATGGGCACGAACGGGGACAGCAACACGATGGCGGCGGCCAACTTCTGTTGAGCCACGCTCGCGCTCATCGAAGGCCGATCGCCGACGGCCCGGTTTCCGACCTGATCGTGGTTTTGCGTGCAGACCACGAACTGTCGCCCGCGCAAGCCAAGGGAGTCCCCGCCGAAACAACGCCCGCGATGTGGGGAGTATTGGCCGCGGTAGACGAACCCGTGCCGGAGGCCCTGGGCGAGGTGTTCGAGCTTCCCGTAGTCACGGTAGTACCCGGACCGCTCGCCGGTGAGGAGCGCGTGGACGGCGTGGTGGAGGTCGTCACTCCATGTGCTCGTGAGCGCGTAGCCCCCCTCCGCGCGGGTACGAACGACTTTCGCGTCATTGAGGTCACTCTCTGCGATCAAGACGAGGTGCCGTCCCAAGCGAACGGAGAGGTCGTCGACGCACTCTGCGAGCTGCGCGAGGATGTGCGTGGCCGAGTGGTCGTAGATCGCGTGGACGGCGTCCAAACGCAGACCATCGAGGTGATAGTGCTCGAGCCATTCGCAGGCGTTGTCGCACACGAAACGGCGCACCTCGTCACTCCCGGGACCATCGAAGTTGAGGGCATCCCCCCACGGGGTCCGATACGTCGACGTGAAGTATGGGCCGAACTCCGAGAGATAGTTCCCGCTGGGCCCGAAATGATTGTAGACGACGTCGAGCAAGACGGCGATCCCAGCGCGATGGCTCGCATTCACGAGCCTGCAGAGGCCTTCGGTGCCGCCGTACGCGGGATGCGGGGCAAACCAACACACGCCGTCGTATCCCCAGCCACGCTGGCCTGGGAAGTGGGCGACGGGCATGATCTCGATGTGCGTGACGCCAAGCTCCTTGAGCCACGGCAGACGCGCGATCGCACCATCGAAGGTCCCCTCCGGCGAAAACGTCCCCACGTGCAGCTCGTAAAGGACGCCCGCTCCGAGCGGTGGCGCTTGGAATCCGGCGTCGTCCCACGAGAACCGCGTCAGATCCACACGGCACGACGGACCATGGACACCCTCGGGTTGATGCCGACTCCGAGGGTCCGGCCGCATCGGACCGCCATCGAGTGAAAATCCATAGCACTGGCCGGGCTGCAAGCGCGGATGCTCGAGTGTGAACATTCCGCGGTCCCCCGGGACCATGGGAACGCGCTCACCCTCGGGAAGCAAGACCAAGCAGACCTCGTGTGCCTTGGGCGCCCACACCGAGATCGAGCTCATCGTAGCGTCCCCCCGTCCTCACGCTCGAGCGCGGCCGCGGGAAACGGGCCGAGCAGGTCTTCGAGCGCCACCTGTCCCCCCAGACCTCCGCGGCGCGTCAGGACGTTGCGCCAAGTCCCAGGAGGCAAGCGCAGCTTGGTTTGGTCGCAACCGGGACCATGTCTCATCCACCATCGCGTACAAACCGCCACGACGCTCGCGCCGCGCGAGAACGCAATCACGCGGTCGGCGTGCGTCCCCGAGGCTGCGAGGGCGGTGTACGTTCCACGAGCGCCGAAGCACTCCGGCCTTCGGTTGCGGAGCTCGAGCAGCGTCTGGACGAAGTGAAGTTTGACTGCGCCGCAGTCACGCGTCCGCCACAGCTCCTCGGGCGTGAGCCGCGAGATCTCCGCAAGCATGGATCGTCGCACCCCGTAGTCCACGGGACGACGATTGTCGGGATCCACCAAGCTGAAGTCCCAAAGCTCGGTGCCTTGATAGATATCCGGGATCCCCGGGATCATCATCTTGAGGAGGGTCTGGTTGAGGGCATTGACCTGACCTGCGGTCGAGATCTCGGACACGAAACGATCGATCTCGGTGCAGAGATCCGCGTCCGCAAAGAGGGCATCGACGAAGCGCAATACCGCCTCCTCGTAGGCAGGATTGGCGGATCGCCACGATGAATGGAGCTTGGCCTCGCGCACGGCCTTCTCCGCGAGCGCCTTGAAGCGTTCGTGCGTGATGGGCCACGCGCCCACGAGGTTCTGCAGCAGGGCGTACTCGGTGGACTCGTCGGGCGCGAGCCAAGACCCTCCGTTCATGGGGGTCTTGTGCTGGGCCAGACGCGCCTTCCAACGCATCACGTACTCGCGCCACAGCCCGGGGATCTCCGAGAGTACGAGCAGCCTTGCGCGGACGTCCTCGCTGCGTTTCGTATCGTGCGTGGAGGTTGCGGTCAGCGTCCGTGGAGAACGCGCCTGCCTGCGCGCCATGGCCTCGTGGAAGACATCCGTGGGCAACGAGAACTGTCCGGGATCTCCGCCCACCTCGTTGAGCGCGACCAACCGATGGTAGCGATAGAACGCGGTGTCTTCGGCCCCCTTTGCCATCGCCGGTCCGGTGAGCTGCTGAAAACGCATCGCGAACTCGGCCTCTTCGCTGCCGTCGTGGACGAAGCAAAGGATCTCTTGCAAGAACACGATGAGGCGGGGATCGAGCTCGGGGTTGCGTTCGATGGCGCGCTCGCACGCGCCTTGAATGACCACGCGGTCGTGCTCCGAGACACCACCGCGCTGGGTCGCGTAGGCACGGTAGACGCTGAACGCCACGCAGATCTCGATGATCGCGGTCTCGAGCTCCTGGCGCGAGTGATCGCGGTGCCGACGGTGTCGTTGACAAATTTCGGCGAGACGGCTTCCGAGGCGCCGTACGTCGCTCGCCAGGCCCTCGCGGAGCACCTTCCGCTTGCTCTCCTCGAGCACGGCTGCGTAGTCGCGCCCACCTCTGTCGCAGAGGATCTCGGCATAAAACGCCGAGAGGGGCTGCTCACCGCTCGGGTCCACGAGCACGCGCTGGATCTGGTTGAGGACCTCGTACCCGGTCGTGCCTTCGACGGGCCAAGGCGGCAAGGACTCGCCCGGTTCGAGGATCTTCTCGACGAGGATCCACGCACGGGGTGCGCGCTGTCGCAGCCGCTCGAGATACTCCTGAGGGTCGTAGAGTCCGTCGATGTGATCGATGCGGAGCGCATCCACGCTACCGTCCTCGAGCCATTTCAGCACGAGGGCGTGCGTGGTCTCGAGGACGTCTTGTTCTTCGACACGGAGGCCGACGAGCGAGTCGATATCGAAGAACCGGCGGTAGTCGAGCTCATGGTTGCCGACCTTCCAAAAGGCGAGCCGATAGAGCTGGCGCTCGAGCACCTCGTGGAGCGCGTCGGCGGAGGCGTTGGTGCGAGCGAGGTGATCGTCGATCGCACGGGCGACGTCGGGAGACTCGCAGATGCTCGCGAGCGCTCGGCGCAACATCTGCTTGTCCCGATGCCGCCTTCCCCGGCTGGCAAGGTCGGTGACGTTGGGCGAGGGCAGATCGACGAGCGTATCGGCCACGAAGGCGAGCTGATCGTGCCCGAGATCCTGCGCGACGGGCCGGAGCAGGTGTCCGAGCGATCGCGGAGCGACGGGGTTACTGTGCTCGTGGTAGCGGACGAAGAAGTCGGGTCCTTCGCGCTCCAGACGAATCAGCCCGTTCTCGAGCTCCACTCCATATTGATCGCCGAGGATCGGCAGTAGAACCTGCTCGGATCCCACCGCACGCCACTCGACGTCGAAGAAGCTCGAATAGCGGCTCGATGGACCGTTCTCGAGCACATCCCACCACCATGCATTCTCTCCGCCTCGGATCGCCATGTGGTTGGGCACGATGTCGAGGACCTGCCTGAGCCCAGCGCTCGCGAGCGCCTTGCACATACGTTCACGCCCGGACGCCCCCCCGAGCTCGGCGTTGACGCGGCCGGGATCGACCACGTCGTACCCGTGCGTGCTGCCTTGCGCGGCTTGCAGACATGGTGAGAGGTACACGTGGCTGACGCCCAGATCGACCAGGTAGGCCGCGAGCTCCGCGACGGCGTCGAAGCCGAACTCTTTGCGCAGCTGAATTCGGTACGTCGCGGTCGCCGAAAGCTCGTCCATGCTGCTCAACGCCTGGCAGCTGGAGACACTTTTGCAACCCGGACGCTACGAGAACGCTGGCGAGGTCCCCCCTCGCCGAGCGTCCCCCTCCCCCACGGACGCCCGTAGACCGTGCTCCGCTCGCTTCCATCACCCCTCGCGGCGCACAGCGCACAACGCGCAGATCCCCAGTTCAGTGTCCGTCGTCGATGAGCTGGATGTTTTTCCACGCACCGCTGCGAAAGCGGAGGGCGAAGACGACGGAGAGCGCCGCCATATAGGCGATGATGGCCAGCATCGCTGCGACGGCCCCACCTTCCATGCGCTGCACCGCGAGGTACGAGCCAGGGACGAACAGGACCCAGGCCACGAGCAGGCGCGCAGCGAGGCTGAATACGGTGTCTCCCGCCGAACGCAAGATCTCGCTGAAGGCCATCTGTGCGGCGTCGAAGAGCTGCCACGCGGCGCTGAGCGCCAGCAAGACCGCACCCACCACGACGATTGCGGGCGTTTCCCCGACGTCTCGCGCCGCAAACAACCCCATGAGCCACGCGGGCGCCAGGAGGTAAAGGAGGCCCACGGTGCCTTGCCACGCGCCCGTGGCGAGCAGGGTCCTGCGAAGGATCCGCCCGACCGCGTCGCGACGGCCCGAACCGATCGCTTGCCCAGAGAGGATCGCGCCCGCCGAAGCCACCCCGAAGGCAGGCATGAACGAGACGGAGTTGACTTGGATCACCGCGAGCAACGCTGCCGTAGTGGTGGTCCCGAGCGTCGCGACCACCACATTGATGAAGAACATGAACGCCGCGAACTCGAGGAACCAGTTGAACCCGTTCGGAATGCCGTAGCGCAGCATGCGGCCGAACTCATGCGCGCGGAGCTCGAGACACTCGGGACCCGCGAAACCCGTACGCCGCAGGAACATGATGAGCAGGAACCCGAGTCCAATGCACGTGGCCGCGATGCTCGCATAGGCCGCCCCTTGGACACCGAGCGCCGGCGCGCCCCAGTTCCCCTCGATGAGCAACCAGTTCAAGATCACGTTCGCGATCATCGTCGCGAGGCTGGCGATCATCGCGTATCGCGTGTTGCCCAGCCCTCCATACCAATTGCCGAGGGCCTCCACCGCCACCGCGACCCCGAGCGCGCCCATGCGGATCGCGATGTAGTCACTCATGAGCGCGCGTACTTGCGGCGTGTAGCTCAGCCTGTCCACGACCGGGTTGACCCACGGGGTCGCGACCACGAAGAACAGACCGGCGACGAGCGACAAGATGAGGCCGTACCAGCCATAGCGCCTCGCGCCTGCCAGGTCACCGCGACCAGCCATCTGCGCGGCATAGCTCTGGATGATGAACACGGTGCCCGTCGGCAACATCCCGATGCAGAACACGTTGAGGGACCCGGCCGTGACGGCCGCGAGCGCACCCTCGCCAAGAGGGGCGCTCATGATCGCATCGCTGAAACCAACCACGGCTTGCGCCGCGCGCGAGATCACGATGGGCCACGCGAGGTAGAGCAGGCTACGCATCCCGTAGTCGCGGTCGCGAGTCATCGCGCGCGAGGGTAGCACTCGCGGCAGGGTTGTCGCCTACTCGCGCTCTTCGCTCAAGAAGCGCGCCGCCCGATATCCCACGAGCATGCTCGGCGCATTGAGTGCCGAGACGGGTGTGAACGGAATCGCCGAGGCGTCACCGATCCGGACGTTCTGTAGACCAAAGACGCGCAGGCGCGGATCACAGACGGCCGAGGCGTCTTCACCCATCTTGCAGGTCCCCGCGAAGTGGTACGTGGTGATCGCGTTCGCCGCGACCCACCGCGCCAAGGCCTTGTCGCTTTGGTTCCAGAACCCTGGCATGAGCTCGCGGCTCTCCCATGCCCGCAACCCGGCGCTCCGACTCATTTTTCGCGCGAGTCGGACCCCGCGGACGACGGTCTCCATGTCGCGCGCGTCGGAGAAGTAGGCGGGGTCCCAAGCTGCCGGAACGTCCGGATCGTTGGAGACGAGGCGCACGCTGCCGCGGCTATACGGTTTGCCCAGGATCACCACGATGCCGTAGAGATGCTCCACGAGGTTCTGCAACGGACGTAGAGCAAACGCGGCCCCGACGGCACCTCGGACCGCCGCCTTGGCGGGGCCGCCGTAGAGCGACGCGGGCAACACCTTGCCCGGCAACATGCGTTGCACCGCCTGCTTCATGGCGGAGGGCGCCGGCCAAAACACGTAGCAGCTGTCGGGGCGGCCTGGCGCGAGATCCGTATCCGGGTTGGTGCGGTAGAAGCTGTAGAGCTGCGGATAGTTGCAGTCCACGGGGTTGCGCCCCACGAAGAACAACGGAACGTTCGGATGATCGTGCAGGTTCTGGCCCACGGCGGGTAGGCTGTGCACGAGCGGGATCCCGTTGACGCGCAGCGCCTGCTCCGCGCCGACCCCCGAGAGCATCAAGACCTTGGGGGTCTCGAGCGCGCCGGCGCACAGGATCACGTCGCGCTTGACCTCGATGCGGCAGGCCTCGCCCGCGAGGGTGAGCTCGACCGCGGTGACGCGCTTGCTCGCGTCGATCACCAGGCGATGCACCCGCGCGTGGGTGCGGATGCTGAGGTTGGGACGGGCCACCGCATCCTTGATGAAGGCGACGTAGGAGCTCCGACGGCGGTCGCCCTCGAAGTTCATCCACTCGTAGCCGATGACGTTGCGGAGGTTGCCATCATTGAGGTCTTCGCGACGCTCGAATCCGCAGCTCACCGCGGCGGAGATGCACGCCTCGCTCCAGCGCGTGGGCGAGCGCCTTCTCGGCCGCAGTGCCGCCTCGATGGCGCGGAAGTCCTCTTGCACGTCGGGCCACTTCCATCCGGGCGGCCAATCGTCGTAGTCGCCGACATCGCCGCGCGTGTAGACCATCCCGTTGACCGAACCGCTGCCTCCGAGCACGGAACCCGTACCCAGGAACACCCGCTGGTGCCCGCAATGTTCCTGCGGCGTCGAGAAGCGCTCACGAAACACGGCATCGTTGATGAACGCATACTTGTAGCCGTCTGCGCTCAAGGTCTCGGGATGATCCTCCGCGGCGGGACCGGCCTCGAGCAGGAGCACGCTCCCCTCGAAGCGCCGCGCGAGCTCGGCCGCGACGATGCAACCGGACGACCCGCCACCGATGACGACGTAGTCGAAGGCGTCGCTCATGGCCGGCCCCGAAGCGCGCGCAGCAGCTTCCCCGCCCCCCGCAGCTTGGCCCCAAAGCTCGGCGCGTACATCATCTCTACGGCCGCTTGGATCCTCCCGAAGTCGCCTTCACCCACGGGGAACAGCTTGGCGGGGAAGTGCAGCGGGAAGCGATCGTCGAGCACCGACTTCACGTTGCAACACGCCCGGAGCCCGTCTCGCCCATTCATGCGGCCGAAGCCCGATTCCTTCACGCCCCCGAACGTGAGGTCCTGGGCCATGTAGCTCATCCCGCCGAACTCGTTGATCGCGGTCATGCCGGCGTGCAGCCGCGAGGCGATCCTGCGCGCCTTCGCGGCGTCGCGCGAGAACACCGAAGACGAGAGTCCGAACGCAGAGCCATTCGCGACCGCGACCGCCTCGTGCTCGTCGCGTACGCGACACAGCAGCATCACGGGGCCGAACGTCTCCTCCCGCATGATCTCCATGTCGGGCGTGACATCGGCGAGCACCGTGGGTGCGAAGTAATCGCCCTGCTCGGCGAGCACGCGCCGCCCCCCCACGACCACGCGAGCGCCCTGCTCCACGGCGCGGCGGACGAGCCCTTCCACGACCTCGAGCTGCAACGGGGTGACCATCGCGCCCATGTCGACGCGGTCGGAACCCCGCGGAGGTCCCTGGCGCATCGCTCCGACGAGCTCCGCGACGCGTTGCTCGAAGCGCGTGTAGATCCCGTCGAACACGAGCAAGCGCTCGGACGCGACGCAGTTTTGCCCCGCGCTGATGAAGCAGCCCGCCATCGCGGCGTGGGCAGCCTGCTCGAGATCGGCATCGTCGCAGACGATGAAGGGATCCTTGCCACCGAGCTCGAGCACGACGGGCGTGATGGTCTGGGCCGCCGCCTCGAGCACGCGCTTTCCGTTGCGACCCGAGCCGATGAAGATGATGCCGTCGACGTGCGCCTCGATGAGCGCCCGCCCCGTCTCGGCGTAGCCGTTGACGATCTGGACGAGGTCCGGATCGTGGCCACAAGCCGCGAGGGCATCACGGGCGATCTGGGCCACGCGTCCCGAAGACCACGCGACCCACTCGGACGGTTTCACCACGCACGCGTTGCCAGCCATGAGGGCCGGAATGATGGGGTTGAGGATGTTCTGGAGCGGATAGTTCCATGGCAGGATCGCCCCGATCACACCGAGCGGATGGAACTCGAGCCGCGCGCGCTTGTGCAGCAGCAACCCAGGCGAGACGCGCTCGGGCACCAAGTGGCGCTCGCCGTTCGCGATGGTCCAGCGCAGCTTCTCGCAGACCGGCCAGATCTCGCCCATGAGCGCGTTCTCGCGGGTCTTGCCGGAGTCGCGCACGATCACGTCACAAAGCTCGCCGATGTGTCCGAGCACATGCTCGAGCATGTGCCGCAGCACGGCACGGCGTTGGGCGAACGAGGTCTCGGACCAGCCGACTTGCGCCGCCCGTGCGAGCGCGACCGCGCGCTGCACATCGGCCGCACTGTCGACCGCGACCACCCCTAAGGGCTCACGCGTCGCCGGATCGAAACATTCGATGGTCGTGGGAGAAATGGGGGCATTCATGATGGGGCGACGACGTCGAGACGGGTGCGCGCGCGACTCGGTTCCAGGGAGGCCAGATGGGCCTCCCATTTCCGGATGGTCAGCTCTTGGAAGTGCCGCACGATCGGGCTCAGCTCGGGTGCAGGCCGGTCCCAGTGGCGTTCCCAGCCATCTTGCTCGCGTTTGATGACCCAGACGTCCTGCGAGAGCAGCGGGTAGAGCGTCGTGACGCGCGCAAACTTCATCATTTGATGGGCGAGCCAGCGCGGCACCGAACCGAAGAGCGGCAGCCGGATCGCAGACGGGCTCAAATAGAAGATGAACAAATGACGATTGTGCGAACGATCGAGCGGCAGCGTGAACAGGAAATGCTTGATCCGCTCTTCCGTATTGGACCAGTGGTACGGATAGTCGTAACAAGCGACCATGTGGTCACAACCGGCTTCTTGGCGGTTGATGAACATGTCCTGCAGCTTGCCCGCGCCGATCTTGGCCTTGTATTCGACCTCGACCCGATCCCCCACGCTCTCGACGCGCAGGAGCTCGACGCCATCGAACGGCTTGAACCGGCGGTGCAGGAAGCCATGCGTGAAGTCGCTGACGTTGTCGAGGAGCATGGAGTGGTGTCCCTCGCAATCGAACTTCACGATCGCGTGGGGCCACGGGTTGGCGCCCTCGAGCTCCGGGATGAGCGGGATGTCGCGCTCGTGGACGCGCGCGGGGTCCCCCGGAAAGATGAAGACGAGCCCGTAGCGCTCCTTGACGGGGATGCTCTGGATCCGAATCTTGGGATCGCGATGCCCGAAGAGGTCGTGCGGGATCGCAGCGACGCCGTCCCCGTCGTAGGACCACCCGTGGTACGGACACACGAGACGGCAGTCCACGACTTGCCCCTCGGTCAGGGGAACGTGGCGGTGGGCACAGCGGTTCTCGACGGCGCGCAACCGACCGTCTTGCCCGCGAAAGACCGCGATCGAGCGCCCCCAGAACTTGGTCTCCATCACCTGGCCCGGCGCGAGCGCTCGGCTCTCTTCGACCGCGTACCAATAGTTGGGATCGAGGCCTGCGGCGCGCACCTTTTGGCGGCGGTTTCGAGCCTCCTCGAAGTCAGGCGGCGGGCCGGGAGCGTGGCCGTCGGGGGTCCTCATGCGCCCCTGGGCTACTATTCCGACGGTGGGTCGATGTCAAGCCGCCGCCGTGGTGTGCGCGGCACTACTCGATCACCACGAGCTCGACACCGAGACGTTCGAGCCGTTGGCCCGCCGCGGCGAGCAGGTGCTTGGCGCCATCGGTCATGCGACGCAGGTTCGTCGCATCGAGTTCGATCCGCGTCGCACCTCGCAGGTAGGCTCCCGTGATCTTTTCGATCAGCTTCGGGATCTGGGCCAAGCGCAGCTCCTTGCCAAGCGCTATCTGCGCAACCTCATCCCAGCGCGGCATCGGCTCCGCCATCGCGTGCATCATCGGCGTGCGGCGACGAATCCTGAGTCGCGGCGAGCGTCGGGGCGCGCTGTCGCCTCGGGCGGAGCGCCCGCGGGAACGGGACGGGACCAAGCCGCCCACGGAGAAATCCCGCGCACGAAAACGCAAGCCCATGGCGGCCACAGGAGAACCTCGCCGTGGTCGCCGCTTCCGACAGGTCGATGGTATGAACGGGGATGTGAAGCCGACGGTTACGATCACCTACTGTACACAGTGCAACTGGATGCTTCGGTCAGCCTGGTACGCACAAGAACTGCTGAGCACGTTCAGTGACGAGCTCGGCGCCGTGACGTTGGTGCCGAGCTCGGGCGGCATCTTCACGATCGAGGTCGACGGCCAGCGCGTGTGGTCGCGCAAGGACGACGGCGGCTTTCCCGGAATCAAAGAGATCAAACAACGTGTCCGCGATCTCACCGATCCTGAGCGCGATCTCGGCCATATCGACCGCTGAACTGGGCTGATCTTGGGGACGGCCCACTTTTTCTGAGCGTATTGTCTCAGTTTCGGCTTGCCTCACCCTTCCGGCGTTCGTAAGGACATTCCATCGGAGGACGGTGTCCCTATGAGTGCGACGGCCAATGTCACTGTGAATGCCAGTCCGAAGTTGTTGGTCATCGATGACGAGCCGATCATTGCGACACTCATCAAGCGGATGCTGGCGTCGAGGGGTGAAGTGGAGGTCCGAGAGGACTTCGATGGCGCGGTCCAGCGCCTCGGGCTCGGGGACGATGTCGACCTCATCCTCTGCGACCTGACCCTGCGCGGAGGCTCCGGCTGGAACCTCTACGCCTGGATCGCCGAGCACCGCCCCAGCCTGCTCTGCAAGGTAGCCTTCATCACGGGCGGGGCATACACATCGGAAGCTCAGGCTTTCCTCGACCACGTCCGCCCGCCCTGTCTGCACAAGCCCTTCACGCGCCGCGAGCTCCTCGAGTTCGCCGACGAGCTCCTCCCCGTAGGGTGAGGTGCGAGTCGGGAACCGGAGACGACACACGTCGCCCCGGCCCGCTCCGTGCTCCGCAGGCGCGGCCGCAGCGTACTTTTTGCATCGAGATCGCGCGAGGCCAGACTAGACTTCGAACTGTGCCCAAGGTGAGCGCGGGTCTGTTGATGTGCCGGTTCCGGCCGGGGGGGATGCAGTTCCTGCTGGCGCACCCTGGAGGTCCCTACTTCACGCGCCGCGACGACGGCGTGTGGACGATCCCCAAGGGCATGCTGAGCCCCGGCGAAGACCCGTTCGCAGCCGCGCAACGCGAGTTTCGCGAGGAGACCGGCCTCTCGCCGAGCGCCGCACACTACGAGCCGCTCGGCGAGGTGCGTCAACGCAGCGGAAAGATCGTGCACGCGTGGGCGTTCATCGGAGACTGCGACCCCCGCAGCATCCAGAGCAACCTGTACAACGTGCAGTGGCCACCGCGCTCTGGAGTGTTTCGCAGCTTCCCCGAGGTCGACCGCGCCGCGTTCTACGACGCCGCGACCGCGCGGCGCAAACTCGTCCCCGCCCAGTTCGCCTTCATCGAACGCGCGCTCGAGCGCGTCACTGGGGCTGCAGCGGAGCCGCTTCGAACTGTGGCGCAAGCGGGCGCAGATAAGCATCGAGGTGGGCGAGAAACGCTTTGACCCGCGCCGTCCCGCGCAAATCGGGATGCGTGAGGAGCCACAGCTGCATCACGAACCCCGGCTCGGGCGGCCGCAGACGCACGAGCGCACCATCGGCCTCACCCTCGCGGCAGGGCAAGAAGGCGATCCCAATCCCGGCACGCACAGCCGAGAGCATCACGAGCGACGAATCCACACGGGCTGCGATGCGGGCCTCGGGCACGTGCTCACGCATCCATTGTTCGGTCAAGCGCGCGCCCGAACGCTCGGTCCACGCCATCCACGGCAGGGACGCGAGCGACGGCTCTTTCCCGTGCCCACGCAGCAAGTTGCGCGCAGCGTAAAGCGCAAACTCGACGCGACAGATCCGCCTCCCCACCAGCGATTCCGGGGGTGAACTCCGCGTGAGTCGCAATGCGACGTCCGCCTCGCCTTGTGCGAGGTTGCGCGGCAGCACGTCGACGCTGATCTCGAGCTCCACGTTGGGATAGGCTTCCGCAAAACTTGCGAAACACGGCGCAAGACGCTCGGCGAACAGATCCAAGGTCGTCAGGCGCACCCGTCCGGAGAGACGCGCATCCCGTCCCGCGACGCGGCGATCGAGCGTTTGCACTTCCTCTTCCACCCGCGTCGCCGAGCGAAGCACCTCGTGGCCTGCCTGCGTCGGCTCGTAGCCTTGGGCCGAGCGCTCGAACAAGCGGGCACCGAGCGTGCCCTCGATGGTCGCCAGCCGGCGGGAGACCGTGCTGTGATTGACGCCGAGCTCGCGCGCCGCGGCGCTCAGCGTGTGGTGCCTGCCGATGGCGAGGACGAGCCGCAGGTCATCCCAGTTTAGCGGGGTCGCCACGTCGAGGCTTCCTATCACCCTTTGATCGCGCAGGGACGATGATAGACTGGAGCGGATGCTGGACCTCAAGGCGAAGCTCGCGTCCGCCGGACTCATCACGGAAGCCGACATCGCCCGTGCCGAAAAATCGAAGAAGGCCAAGGGCGAGCCCCGTCGCAAGCAGGACCCGCCGCGCGACGATCAGGCGATCCCCGTCACCAAGCTCCAGGGCAAGCCCAAGTCGGAGATCTACGACACGATCCGGAAGTGGGTCGAGCACTACCGCCTCGACAAGACGGGCGGGGTCCCCACCGAGTCGTCCCAGGCCTACCATTTCGCCCAGGCGAACGGTCGCGTGGGGCGCCTGACGCTCGAACCCGAGGCGCTCGAGCAGCTCCAGGACGGGCGTGCAGGGCTCGTCGCGTATATGTCCCACCATGGCCTGGCGCACGCGGTCGTACCCGCCGCAACCGCGCGCAGCTTGGCCGAGGTCTATCCCCTGTGGTTGCGGGTCCTCAAGGGCGACAGCCGCGCGGGCGCGGTGGAGGGAGATTCCGTTGCGCAGCAAGAGCCATCGCGGGTCAAACCATAACCCCTCCCAACAAACCGACGTTGGGCGTCTCTACGCCGAGCACTCGGCTCGCGTCCTGCGCTGGACCTTACGCTTCTTCCCCCGGGACGAGGCCGAGGAGGTGGTGCACGAGGTCTTCGTGAAAGTGCTCGAACGCATCGAAGGTTTCCGCAACGACGCCTCGCCCAGCACGTGGCTCTACCGCATGACGGTGAACCACTGCCTCAACCGCCTGCGGAACGCGAGCCGTCGGGCGGAGCTTTGGCGCGAGCAAGGCGATGCGAGCCCCTGGGTGGCCCAGGTCACCCAGGCCGATCAAGACACGCGCACCTTCCTCCAGCAGTTTTGGCGCCAGCTGGAGCCTGACCTCGTGGCCGTCGCGTTCCACTACTTCGTGGACGGGATGACCCACGCCGAGATCGCGCGGATTCACGGTTGTTCCCCCCGCACGGTGGGCAACCGGATCGACCGGCTCCGCGAGCTGGCCCACCGCGCCGCGAGCCCAACCCCCAAGGAGAGCCGCGCATGACGACTTCCGTTCCCGGCACCGAGTCGCGCGATCTGTTCGCGCGCGACGGTCACCTCACCCTGCTCACCTTGGATCGGTTCGAATGCGGCGAGCTCTCGCTGTCGGCGGTCGAACTCGTCCATGGCCACCTCGGAGAATGTTCGGATTGCGCCGATCGTTGGTCGGTCTTCCAGGCCCAAGCGACCCCGCTGTTGCCTCCTGCGCGGAAATCCAGCATCCGGTGGGCATCCGCGAGCCTCGGAGCCGGCCTCGCGATCGCGGCCACCGTGGCGCTCGCGTTGTCTTTGCAGCCCGAGCAGGCAAGCCGCGCGCCCATCGTGGATGGCCACCTGAGCGCGAGTGCCTACACCACCACGACCACGCTGGACGCCGAGCCTGAAGCCGTGGAGCTCGATCCGCTGCTCGTTCGCGTCAGCATCGACGGTCGCCTCTTCGATCCAGGCTCGGAGCGGATCACTTGGGACGAGCTCGTGACGCTCGAGACCGAGGTCCCCTCGCCCGGTTTCATCGCCGCGGGCGTATGGAGCGAGTCCGGATCGTCGAACGTCGCCGAAGTGGGCGGCACGGGCATGCTGGAGGAGTCCCCCGGTTGGGAGCTGCTCGGTGGCGTCGCGCAAGTGAGCGGCGATGCGCCCTGGATCTTGCGGTACGACGCCGCGGTGGAGCGGTCTTCCGCAGCGGCGACCCAGAAGATCTGGGTCACCTGGTGCCCGGCGAGCTTCGAGGTCGAGAACCTCGCGGGCGCCAGCCCTGCCCCGGCAGGCGTGCCCGGTTGCATCACCCGCACGGTCGAGCTCCTCCGCTCGCGCAGCGTCGACGACAGCTGACCGTCACGGCGGGGCGAGAGCGCTTGCACGCGCGAGCTCTCCGAATGCCGCGACGAGGTCCTGCAAGCGGTAGTGCGCGTTGAGTCCGCTCGGGTTGGGCAACAACCACAGGCGGGAGGGACCCAAGCGGCGCGCCTGATCTCCCACGGCCGCGCGCTTGTCCGCGAACGCGACCCGGTACGCGCTCACCCCCACCATCGCGACCACCCGCGGACGGTAGTCCTCGAGCTTCTGCACGAGCTGCTGCCCTCCGTCGCGCAGCTCGTCGACCTCGAGCTCCGAGGCGCGCGCCGTCGCGCGATCGACGAGGTTGGTGAGACCGAGGCCCCACGTCAGCACGGTGTGGTCGTCCTGCGGGACCACGAGGTGCGGGGTGAACCCGGATCCGTGCAACGTCGGCCAAAACCGGTTACCGGGCCGCGCGAAGTGGTGCCCGACCTCGGCGGAGTAGAGACTCGGGTTGATCCCCACGAACAGCACGCGGAGGTTCGCCGCGAGGACGTCGGGGAGCGGCCGAAACAGGGTCACGGGGGCGAAAACACCAAGCCTGGGGACCCCGTGCAACCTGCGAGCTCCGCGCGTCCCAAGAACTTCTGGGGGGCATGCGTGACCTGCGATCCGCGGGTCGAAGAATGCCTTCCGCGCGGTCGGGTGTTCCCAGTTGGCTTCGTGACACACCTTCCACGGCAGGGTATTTTCCCCCCGTGCTCCGAGCCCTGCACGTCGTCCCGCTCGCGCTCGCGTCGCTCACCCTCGCGTGTTCCGAAGCCGCGGATCCGAGCGGTGAGGAAGACTTCGAGACCTATCGGCTCGGCCGCGTCCATGTCGTCGTCGACGGCGACGTCGCCATCACGGCGCGTTTTGCATTCGTTCGCGGCTTCGAAGAGGGCTTCGTGCGTGCGCGCATCGACATGCCCGAGCCGCTCACCACCTTGCTCGATGCCGATCAGTGCGTCCCGGAATCGGCCCTCGTGGCGCCCACCGAGCACCTCGAGGATGCGTTCGATGGTCGGGAGCTCGTGCTCGCCGATGCCGGCCCGCTCGAGATCGAGCTCGGAGGCGATCGCATCGACCTTCCGCTCGCGTTGGTCCCGGACCTGCTCCCGTACATGTCCGGCGTCGAGTACCTCTACGTCGGTGAAGCCGCGCCGGCCCCCGAAGCCGCGCCCTTCATGCTCCGCAGCCGTGGCTCGACGGCCGAGGGGCTCCCAGAGTTCGAGGTCGAGGCCGAGTTCCCAGCCGCGCTCGAGCTCGCGCTCGGCAACGCGGCGAGCGGCGGGATTCCTCTGCGTTGGAACACGGCTTCGCAGCGCGGCACCGTCAGCGTCCGCGTGTCTGCGCGGAGCCTCGGGGCTACGGGCGGCGAGTCGATCCTCTGCCTGCTCGGGGACACGGGTGCCGCAGTGCTCTCCCTGGAAGAGCTTCGCACGCTGGGCCTCTCGCCCGATGCGGACGAGCTCCGCATCGAGTTCAGCCGCACCGAGCTCAGCCACTTTACCGCCGGCGATTTCTCGGGCACGGAGCTGCTGCTCGAGCGCAAGGCAAACCTCGCCGTCCGCCTGCGGTAAGCGGTCCGCCGACGGTATGCGGTCCGCCGGCGGTATGCCGTCCGCTGCGGTAAGCGGTCCGCCGGCGGTAAGCGGTCCGCCGGCGGTATGCGGTCCCCTTCGCTAGAGTGATGTCGACCCACCGTCGTCACGCGCGAGGGGCTCCGCCCGCGCGAGCCCCTCGCGCGGTTCGCCGCCGAGCCACTCGGGGATGATGTCCTCGCCGATCAGCTGCTCCACCGTCTTACGCGGACGGATCACGTGAAAGTCATCGTCATGCACGAGCACCTCTGCGGGCACGGGGCGCGTGTTGTAGTTGCTCGCCATCACCATCCCGTAGGCACCGGCACTGAGCACCGCCAACGCGTCCCCGGGGGACGTCTGCGCCAACGGGCGATCCTTGGCGAGGAAGTCGCCCGATTCGCAGATCGGCCCCACCACATCGACGACACCCGCCGGCGCATCGGCGGGAGGCAGCCGCAGCGGGACGATCGCGTGATAGCCACGATAGAGCGAAGGCCGCAGCAGGTCGTTCATCGCGGCATCGACCACGACGAACGATCGCTTCTCGCCCGCCTTGTTGAACAGCACGCGGGTCAAGAGCACGCCCGCTTGGGCGACCAGCGATCGGCCTGGCTCGATCACGAGCTCGAGGTCGAAATCGCGGGTGGCCTCGACGACGGCTTTGCCCCAAGCGGGGATATCGAGCTCGCGATCGTTCTCGCCGTACGCGATGCCAAAACCACCCCCCAGGTCGAGCTGGCGCAGCCGGACCCCGGCCTGCGACAGCGCCTCGATGAGACCCTTCATGCGGGCGAACGCATCGACGAACGGGGCGACGTCCACGATCTGCGAGCCGATGTGGCATGCCAGACCACAGAGATCCAGGTTCGGGTCGTCGTGAGCCCGCAGCGCCATGGGCAGGGCGTCCTTCATGGCGATGCCGAACTTCGACTCCTGCAGCCCCGTGGCGAGATAGGGGTGGGTCGCGGGATCGACATCGGGGTTCACGCGCAGGCACACCGGCGCCATCGTCCCGAGCGCTGCAGCGCGCTTGGCGACGCGCTCCAGCTCTGCGACCGACTCGATGTTGATCGACTTCACCTTGGCCCGGATCGCGGTGTCGATCTCTTCGTCGGTCTTTCCGACCCCGCTGAACACGATACGATCCGAAGGGATCCCAGCGGCGAGCGCCCGCGCGAGCTCGCCTCCCGACACGATGTCGGCACCCGCACCGAGCTGGCCGAGCAGGCGCAGCACGGCCTGGCTGCTGTTGGACTTCACGGCGAAGCAGATGAGCGTGGGCCGAGCCGCGACCGCCTCGGCGAGCCTCCGGAACTGACGCGTGATGTGCCCCGCGCTATAGGCATACGTTGGCGTTCCGACGCGCTCGACGATGTCCTGGGCCGCGACGCCCTCGATCAGGGCGCGACCTTCTTCGTAGCGCAAGGCAAAGCGCGGCGCGGCTTCGGAGACCCAGCAATGGTCGGGACGGGGCATGGACTGCAAGTGCCACGCACCGCCGCGAAAATCAATCATCGGCGGGGACTCGAGGTGCTAAGCTTCTTTGGTCACCCCAGGTCGCCGGACACAGGAGGATGCCTATGCAGCAAAACGAGTGCCATCTTCTGACGCAATGCTTTTCAGGCTTGTCGGGCCTCATCGAGGTCCCTCGCCCAGGAGGTACCTCCTAAGACGACCGGGGACCCGCAGCGTCGTCCACTGAGACGCTGTGGGGGAGCGGGCGGCGAACACTGCGCCCACCTCGTCCCCTCGCTGTGACCCTGCCGAGCCTTTGGCTCGGCTTGCCCATGGAAACGCGGCAGGAACTCGTGGGCGCCGCGGTTTCCTTGCGGACCACTCCACCGAGGACGCGCCTGGTGGCGGCTCCGTGACACCCTTCAACCATCTGACAGGCCATCACGGCCTGCAACCCGAACCGGATTGCACCCGAGGTGACTCGCGGCGGCGGAGAACCCACGGCTCCGCCGCTCGCCCTTCGCCTCTAGCCTCGCTTCGGTGCTACCGCGTCGTCCCAGATCTCCGCGGTGAGCTCGTAGGAGCGGAGGCGGGCCTCGTGGTCGAAGATGAGTGAACTGACGATGATCTCGTCGGCGCCCGTCCTCGCTACGAACGCGCGCACCTGATCGCGAACGACCGCGGGTGACCCAATCGCCGAGCAAGCGAGCACCTGATCGAGCAGGGCGAGCTCCGGATCGGAGAGGCGCCCGAGCAAACCCGCAACGGGGGCCTGGATCCGCCGCGCTTGACCCCGGCGGAGATCGAGGAAGGCCTGCTGCATGGAGCTCGCGAGCAAGTGGGCTTCCTCGTCGGTATCGGCCGCGAACACGTTGAAGCCGAGCATCACGTGGGGCCGAGCACTCGCCTCGGAGGGACGGAACTGGCGGCGATAGATTTCGACCGCGTCCATCATTTGCGCCGGAGCGAAGTGAGAAGCGAACGCGAAGGGAAGCCCCAGAGCGGCCGCGAGCTGGGCACCGAACAAGCTCGAGCCCAAGATCCAGATCGGCACGCCCAAGCCCTCTCCCGGGACGGCACGCACGGCCTGGCTCGTCGGGGCGGGACGAAAGTACGTCATGAGCTCGGCGACGTCGCGCGGGAACGTGTCCGGACCGCCTGCGAGGTTGCGACGCAGCGCATGCGCGGTGGCCATGTCCGAGCCCGGAGCGCGACCGAGGCCGAGATCGATGCGACCAGGATAGAGCGCCTCCAACGTACCGAATTGCTCCGCGATGACGAGCGGCGCGTGGTTGGGCAGCATGATGCCGCCTGCACCCACGCGGATCCTCGAGGTCCCTCCCGCGACGTGACCGATGAGCACCGCGGTGGCCGCGCTCGCGATGCCCGGCATGCTGTGATGCTCGGCAAGCCAATAGCGGTGGTAACTCCAACGCTCGGCATGCTGCGCCAGATCGAGGACGTTGGTCAGGGCCCGGGCGACGTCCGTCCCTTCGACGACCGGGGCGAGATCAAGGACCGAGCGGGTGACCGTAGGCACCGAAAAACCGTAGCAGTCGGGGGTGCACACCGCTCTCGAACCCTGGCTCCCGTCGTGAGGAGCGCGGGATATGCCCGGTATTTCTCCGTTGGCTCTCTGCGGCGGGCTCCGATGACGGCGCGCCCGGGAGGCTCTCTTCGCGGCCGTCAGTCGTCGACGTCGAGGAGATGCCCCGAGCGGCGGCGCTTGGTCGACAAGTAGAACCGGTTTTCCTCGCGGACGCCGGCGATGAGCGCGACGCGACGAACGACGTGGATCCCTTCGCGCTTGAGCCCTTCCAACTTGGAGGGGTTGTTGGTGTGGAGCTCCAGATGGTGGATCCCGAGGCACCGCAGCATGCCCGCGGCGGTGTCGTAGCTGCGCAGGTCGTCGTCGAAGCCGAGGTGGAGATTGGCCTCCACGGTGTCCATGCCGCTGTCCTGGAGGGCGTAGGCCGCGATCTTGTTGGCGATCCCGATCCCGCGCCCTTCTTGACGGAGGTAGAGGAGGACCCCTTGCTCGAGCGCGGCGAGCCGCTCGAGCGCCTCGTGCAGCTGGTCGCCACAATCGCAGCGCACGGAGCCGAGCACGTCACCCGTGAGGCACTCGGAGTGGATCCGCACGGCGACGGGGTCGCTGACGCCCGAGACTTTCCCACGCAGGAGCGCGACGTCATCGAGCGCGCGGCCGTCTTGGCCCACGAAGGCGACGATTGTGAAGTCCCCGTATCGCGTGGGGAGCGCAGCGCGGCTCAGCTCACGCAGGGGAATCGCCACCTTCATTGGCTCCACTTCAATGGTTGCGCGATGCGTCCACGATGCTCTGATAGAGCTTGCTGGAGGACGCTACGCCCTGCTCGACGCTCTCGAGCACGAGCTCGAGCAGCTGGTCTTGATCGAGCCGGAGCACGTCGTAGTAGCGCTGCCTGTCGATCGCGTGGATCGTCGCGGGCCAATAGCCCTCGTTCACGAGGATGTTGTTCATGGCGAGCCGCGCGACCCGGCCGCTGATGTCCGACCAAGGGAAGATCCGGATGACCTCGCGATGGACTTCGACCGCGAGCTCGATGGGATGCGCACGCTTGCACTCGTCCGTGCGAAACCAGTCCGTCAGCTTTCGCATCCGATAGCTGATCTTGTCGGCTGGCGCCAAATCGTGGAAGTACATCCGATGGATCGGATTGTCCTTGCGGTACTGGACCTGATCCTTCTTGTCGACGGGCAGCAGGATCTGGTGGAGGCGCTTGAGCCAGTCCAGGTTGAGCGTGAGCCGCTTGCCGCGCGAATCCAGGACATGCCGGATCCCATCGCGGACGGCGATGATGTGGTTGTACGCGGGGATGAGACTCGGGGCACTGATGATTTCCTCATCCGTCGCCGCCTTGATCTCCGAGACATGCAGAACCGTGCCTTCGAGCGCGAAATCGTGATAGATCCACGACATCAGGAAGCGCTCGTCAAAGGCTTCCCGCTGGGTGGGCGAGAGCATGCCCAGCTTTTCCCACAGCAGCTCCGACGCTTCGTGCAGCTGACGGTAATTCCTGGCTCGAGGCGGCATCATGCGGGTGATCCCCCGCAACCCACGTGGGACCAGGCCGAACGCAGCCGCGGTCTTCCCGCGAGTTGCTCCACGGGAAGCGCACGCTACTGATTCGCCAGGGCGGGGTCAACAGCGTTGTGAGGGCGCGTTTGGGGCGCTCGCGAATGCCGCTTTTTTGACCGCGGGCCCCCTCCCTGGCACCCCTTCGGGGTGGGCGACGACGCGCACATTTCGGTGCTCGAGCGCGAGGTCTGCGAGGCCCTCGCGCCCGTCCTTTTGGAGGGTGGCGCGTTCGTCGACGCGACGTGCGGCTTGGCGGGGCACACGAGCGCCATCCTCCGGGCATCGCATCCCGCCCACGCGATTCTCTTCGATCGGGACACCGTGGCGATGCAGCGAGCCACGCAACGGCTGGGTCAGGTCTCCTGCACGGTCCACTGGGTAGAAGCCCCGTTCTCTGCCCTCGGCGCGACGCTCGACGCGTTGGGGTTTCCGACCGTCTCGGCGATCCTCGCCGACCTCGGCGTCTCCTCCCTGCAACTCGACACACCGGAGCGTGGGTTCTCTTGGCGCGCCGATGGTCCGCTCGACATGCGCATGGACCCGACTTCGGGTGAGTCGGCCGCGGACCTGATCGCGCGCATCGACGCCTCGGAGCTGACGCGGCTGCTGCGGAGCTACGGAGAAGAGCCGGACGCTCCGCGCATCGCCGCGGCGATCGTCGCCGCGCGACCGCGACGCACCCTCGAGCTCGCGCGCGTCGTCGCGGAGGCCATGAGCGCGCCCCAACGCCGCAAGCTCGGGCGCCGCATCCACCCAGCGACGCGCACGTTCCAAGCGCTGCGGATCGCGGTCAACGGCGAGCTCGACGAGCTCGACCGGCTGCTCGCCGAGGCCCCCGAGCGCCTGGCCCCAGGTGGAAGACTCGCGATGATCTCGTTCCACTCGCTCGAGGACCGCCGCATCAAGCAAGCGTTCCGCCGCCTCAGCCAGGCCCCTGCCCCGCCGGCGGGCGTACCCATCCGCGCCGACGAGCTTCCACCGGCGAAGTTCGGGATTCCTGCTGCGTACGCACGCGGCGTCGTCGCCGGACCCGCCGAGACCGAAAGCAACCCACGGGCTCGCAGCGCGCGTCTGCGCGTGCTGGAACGGACGAACGCAGCATGACGCCGAGGCCTCATGGTTGGATGCGAGCGGGCGATACGTCCGCGGCAATGACGAGTCTCCGCGCGCACGCGCGAGCTCCGAGCGTGCGCGGCGGGACCTCGTTCCTGCTGACGCTCATCATCGCGGTCGCCACGGTGATGGGGCTCTCCCGCGTTCGCGCGTCGACCGAGATCCTGGAGCTCGGTGCCGAGATCACCGAGCTCACCTCCGAGCAGTCGCGTTTGCTCGAGCTGCAGCGGCGCCTCGGCGCCGAGCGAGCCTACCTACGCCATCCCGACCGGATCGAAGAAGTCGCGCGCGGCGAGCTCGGCATGATCCCGGTGTCGCCCGAACTCGTCCAACAGATCCGTGTCGTCGACCGAGGATCCGAGCCGTGAACCTTCGCCGCCGCAACACCCCGTTCGTGCAACCCATGGCGACCGACTTGCGCTCGGTCCAACGCCGCGCGTGGACGGTCGCAGCCGCGATCGGATTGAGCCTGCTGGGCTTGGCGTGGCGCAGCTACCAGGTCGCCGTGGTCCACCACGAAGAGTACGCGCAGCAGGGCAACCGTCAGCAGCTGCGCACGTACAAGGTCCAGGCGAGCCGCGGTGACATCGTGGACCGTCGCTACGTCGCATTGGCGGTCACCGACCGCGTCTTCAAGCTCGTCATCAACCCGAGGCTCATCACCTCGCAGGGGCGCGCCGACGAAGTCGTAGCGCTGGTGATGTCGATGTTCCCCGAGGAAGACCCGGTGTACCTCCGCGACGAGCTCGCCCGCGACAAGGCCTACCGTCAGCTCCGCATGCGGCTCGATGATGCGCAAGCGCAGCGGATCGAAGAATCTCAGCTCCCGGGTCTGCGCCTCGAACGCGAGCCGGATCGCGTGTATCCCCGCAAACTCATCGCCGCGCACGTGCTGGGCCGCGTCAACGCCCAAGGCAAAGGCAACCTCGGGATCGAGTACGGCCTCGATGATCATCTCAAGGGTCGGGACGCCACGAGCCCCGCGTACTTCGCCCGCGGCAAGAAGCTCCTGGTGGACGGGTTTCCCGATCCTGGGGTCTCACGGGGCGACACGATCGTCCTGACGATCGACTCGGCGATCCAAGCGATGGTCGAAGAGGAGCTCAATCGCCTCGTCGCGACGTGGAAGCCCGTCAGCGCGAGCGCGGTCGTGCTCGACCCGCGCACGGGCGAGATTCTGGCGCTGGCGAGCCGCCCCACGTTCGATCCCAACCACGGCATCGAATCTGTCGATCAGACCGTCAACCAAGCGGTGCAACGCGACTTCGAACCCGGCTCCACCATGAAGGCGATCACGGTCGCCGCAGCGATCGAGCAAGGGGCGATCCGGCGCGACGAGAGTTTCTTCTGCGAGAAAGGCCGCTGGCAATACACGGAGAAGAACGCGATCCGCGATACGAAGCCCTCCGAGTGGTTGAGCGTGGCCGAGATCCTGGCCGTCTCCTCCAACATCTGCACCACCAAGATCTACGAGCGACTCGACAAGCAGAACCTCTACAAGTGGGTCAAGCGCTTCCACTTCGGCGAGCGCCCGCCGGTGGAGCTGCCGGGCGCTACCACCGGGGTGCTCGATCCGTGGGAGAAGTGGTCGGACATCCAAGGAGCCAACATCTCGTTTGGCCAGGGCATGACCGCCAGTCCCCTCCAGGTCGCGGCAGGATTCGCCGTCCTCGCCAACGACGGTGTGTACAACCCCCCGACCATCGTCCGCAGCATCGTCGATGCGGCCGGGAAACCCGCGAAGCAGGAGCGCAAACCGCCCGAACGCGTGGTCCGCAGCGCCACCGCCCGCACGGTGCTCGAGATGCTCGAGAACGTGGTCCACAGCAAGAAGGGCACGGGCAACAACGCCCTCGTGGACGGCTACCGCGTCGCAGGAAAAACCTCCACCGCGCAAAAAGCCAGCAAGTCCGGGGGATACGCCGAGGACGAATACTTCGCCTCGTTCGTCGGAGCGATTCCCGCGGCGAACCCTCGCGTGGTGATCAACGTTTCGGTCGACAATCCCCAAGGGGGGCACTACGGCAACGAGGTCGCTGCTCCGACGTTTGCGCACATCGCCGCGCGCATCATGGAGCACCTCGGGGTCCCCCGCGAAGATGGCGCGGTTCCAGTCCCCGACCCGATCGCCCTGATGCGGGACAACGAAAAGCTCGCCGAGGGCTTCGTCCCGGACGTGGACATCGAGCCCGCGCTCCCGGGGCAAAGGGCGATTTCCGTCACCGCGGGCCTTCCAGACTTCACGGGCCTCACGCTGGCCGAGGCGCTGGATGCCGCCGAGGAGGCGGAGATTCAACTCCAGGCGGTCGGGACGGGGATCGCCGTGATGCAGGATCACCCGCCCGGACCGGCCCCCGCGGGGACCGCTGTCACGGTGTTCTTCGAGGCGCCCACCTGAGCGTTGGAGGCGAGGGCGGCGTTCCGTGACGTCGAAGCACAAAGATGGCCGGTTGAGGGACGGCACCCATGTGTGGAGCACGGTAACGAAGCCGAAATCCGTCCCATATGCTTGCGATGACGACCTCTCCTCGTATCATTCGTCCACTCGCCGCCCATGACTTCACTTTCCAAGTTCGCACGTGTGGTGGTCCGCTCAGGTGGTCTCGCATCCCTCCCCTTGGTAGCGCTGGCCACAGCGGGCTGTAGCTTCGTGCTGGACCTGAGCGAACGTAAGTGTAACTCTCACAGCGACTGTTCTGCGAACGACTCTGAGATGTGTATCGACGGTGAATGCGAGCCGTCCACCTCGGTCGGGGACGACTCTGCCACTTCGACCTCGGCAACGGGCACGGATTCGACGAGCACCATGGGCACGGGCACCGATCCCACGACCTCGACGACGGACTTCACGGGCGACGGGACCACGACCTCGGCAACGGCCACTGGGACCAGTGCCGACGGCGGGACGACGTGCGTCACGGATTGCGGCGGCGATTCCAATGACGCGACGACGACGACCGGAGCGGACGACGGTAGCTCGGAGACCGCCGCCCCGATGCTGGTGGAACTCATCACGAACCATGGGTTCGAAGAATCGATCGCACCCGAGTGGCTTCAGTTCGGCTACGGTGCCGTGATGCGGTCCGAGGACATGGCGTATGCGGGGACATCCAGCGCTCTTTGTACGTCGCGGACGCGGACCTTCGATACGATCCAAACGCTCCTGAGCGACAACATCGTCTTTGGGGAGAGGTACACGGTCTCCGCGTGGCTCCGTCTCGGCAACGACTCCGGGCCTCTCACCGTGGCCCTGACCCGCAAGTTCTTCTGCGCTGACGATTCGGAGGCGACCTACGCCCCACTGGCCTCGGTCACCGTGACGAGTACGGAGTGGACCCAAATCACCGGCACGCTCGTCGTCCCTCCGGCATGCGATCCCTTCGAGGTTGCGATCTACTTCGATGGAGCCGAAGCCGAGCCGCCCGAGGACGAGGACGGCGGCTCCTCCGGCAGCGGCTCAGGCAGTGGCTCCACTGGGGAAGCACCGTTCGTCCAGTTCCCCGACCTCTACGTGGACGAGGTCTACGCGACCCCGATGCCGTGAGCTCGGCGGGCTGGAATCACCCGACGTCCCGCAGATCGCACAGCACTTGCTCCGCGCGGTGCCTCCATGTGTGCGCGTGCAGGATCTCCTGCAAGGCTTGCTTGCGCACCGCGTTCGCAGCGGCCTTGTCGCGGCGGTACCTGGCGATCTGCTCGGGGAAGTTCTTCGCGTTGAACGACACGTAGTGCACCCCAGGGGCGAACTGCGTCTCGATCCCTCCGGGTAGACGATCCTCGGGGTGCTCGAGGAAGAACAACAGGGCGCCGCAGGCCATCGCGTCGATGGAGCGGAAGTGGATCCCGTTGCCTTCGTGAAAGGTGACCGCGGAGCGCCGGTACACGTCGCTGAGCTCTTCGGGCCGCTCCAGCTGACCGCGGTAGTGCGGGGCGTACTGCGGCCACTGCGGCCACGTCGGTGGCCCGTAGATCTGGAGCCCCGGACACTGCGCGAGGATGCCATCCACCAGCGCCGCGCGCCGGACTTGCCGGATCGTGCGTCCGCGGATGTCATAGGCGAGCCGTTCGTCCACGACCACGGGATAGCCCGTCGCTTGCCCGCAGAAGTAGCTCGCGGCCTCCAGCGAGTCCGTGACCCGCGGTCGCCGATGCTTGGGGATCTCGAGCAGCCATCGTCCGAGCGCGGGCAAGAGATCGCGGAAGCGGTAGGCCCCGAACCCTCCGGTGAGATCGCGGTCGAGCTCGCCTTCCGTCCACGGCGCAGGGATGTGCCCGGCGAAGTTGGCCTCGATGGGGAACCGAGGCCCATGACCATGCGGAGCGTAGATGCTCGGATCGGTCCCCGGACCGAGCCAACGATGGAATCCGCGATGCGGATACGCCCGCACCCAACCGGGCCCGAACAAATACGTGATGTCACTGCCTTCGAAGTACGACACGTGGCGGCCGTTGAAGTCCACCACCCAGACGATGTGGCGAACCCCTGCCGGCAAGAACGGGACGTCGCGACCAGGACGATTCATCTCCAAGATCGCGTGCGGCCGATGTGCCGCGCACCAGTCCCTCAGCTCCTGCGCGCCCAGATGCCTACACAGGCCCGAGGCCTCGCAGCCGGCGGCCTGGAATCCCCGCAGCATCTGCCCGAGCAGGCCCTCGTAGAAGGGTGTGGAGCGCGGGAAGAACAGCGATACGCGCATGACAAGCCGTATAACGTCGCGCCGCGCCCAAACAAGGCTCAGCGAGCAGCCCGTGGTGAAAGTCGCGCGGACGGAAACGCCGCATCGGAGCCCATGGCAAGCGTTCTCGGGCGGCGCCCACAATGGGCCCCATCGCGGGTTCCGACGGTAGCGAGCCCGCGGCGAGGTTTTTCCGCATCGGCGTTCGGCTGCGGCGGATTACGTGCTACGCATGTTTTCGCATGAGGTTTCGTCACGCGGATCCGTGGGCACTCGTGCTCGCCGCCCTGCTCGATCTCGGCGGTTGCGATGCCTTCAAGTCCACCGAGGATCCCCCGCCAGGGCCCGCGGCGAACCCGGAGGCCGCGCCTCCCCCGGACGCCAAGGGCCCGCCCCCCGCTGCCGAACTGTCTGCGACGCCGACCGAGCCAGAGCCACCGCTCCCGCTGGAAAAGAACCCGCGGAAGCTCGCGCTCATGGCCAAAGGCGGGACCAACATGGGGTTCAAGATCGGAGCGCTCTCCCCCCTGTTCGCGCTCGAGGGCACGGTCGCCGTCCCGCCATGGAGTCCCGCGGGCACCGGATCGATCGAGAGCGTGCGCGACGACGATCTGCACTCGGCCTGGAGCTGCTCGCCCAAGGACGAAGCGCGGTGCGGCCTCGGGATCCACTTCCCGCGGAAGGCCAAGGTCGCCGCGGTGCGCTTCGCCACCGGGAAAGGCCCACGCCCCCACGTGATCCGGATCCACACGGAAGAGGGCTACGCAGACGCCAACCTCATCGACGCCGGATCGCTCCACTACGCGCTGCTCGGAAGCCCAGTCGCAACGCGCAACCTGATGCTCGAGATCCTCGATGTCTTCGCGCCCAAGGGCCAGCCCGTGGAGATCACCGAGGTCGAGATCTACGGCGACGAGGGGGAGCCTCGACCGGCACTGCAGGTCGATCCTTCCGCGACCTACGTCGCCTATGGCGCGCCGCCTTGGAGCGTCCGCGGGGACTCGTACACGCTCGCTCAGGGCACGATCGTCGCCCTCTCGGAAGACGGACCCGCCCGCGCGCTGCTCCCGGGGAGCGCGCTGCTGGGTCACACGGGAGATCGGTTCCTGCTCCTCGAGCAGGTCGAGCGGGGCGCGTGCTCCGAGGCCTACGGAACCTACTTCTTGCTCGATCGCGAGACTCGCATGCTCGCGCCGCTCGGTGAGCTCGGCGGACCCGGAGGGGACGTCTTTCGCCGCGCGAACGGACTCGGGATCGCGCTCGGCTACACCGACGAGTTCACGACCACACTCAACGGCGTCGTTTGGGAGGACGGTCGCTACGAGCGGAAGCGTACACCGGTCCGCGCAGACAAACGCGGCGACGATACGTTCGGCGAATGGGGCATGGAACCCACGCCGATCCCCCGTGGAGGCATGCCGCTGCCCAAGCCCCCGCAAGGATGCGCGACAGCGGACCCCGCCATCGTCGCCAAGACGCTCGCTCTCGACGCGAAGTCGTCGGCCCAACCCACCACGTGGGTCACGTGTTCGGTTGGGGGATCGCAGCTCTTCGCCACGGACCACGGCCCTTGCGGCACACGCTTCGAGCTCCATCTCGTGGACGCAAGCGGCAAGGTCGTCGCGCAACACCGTGGGCAAGAGCGGCTCGCCGACGTGCGTCTCACTCGCCTGTCCGAAACCTGGCTGCTCGCGGAGGTCAGCGCGGGCGAAGCGACATCTACGGTCTTCGACGTCCGTCCCGATCGTGTGGTCTCCCTCGGCCCGCACACGAGCCTCGCGACCCGGCCGCCGCGGGCCTGCCGAACGCAGTGCCAGGCAAACTTCCCGAATCCGCACGCCCCCAAATGGCAATAGCTAAGGGCGAGGCCCCTATTCGGGGCCTTCGAGCGTCAGGAGAAACGCAAGCAGCTGCTCGACCTCCTCGTCCTCGAGGCGGTCCAAGGTACCGTGACGCTCCCCGTTGCGCTGCCAGACATCGCGCAAGGTCGGCGCCGAGCCGTCGTGCAGATAGGGCGCAGAGTTCCAGAGCTCGTGCAGGGTAGGCGTATCGATCCCCTCGAGCCGCTCGCGCAATCGTTGACCGGAGCCCTCGCCGAGCGACCCGACATCGTGGAGCCGAGGTCCACTCGCCTCGAGCTCGCTATCCGTCAGGTGTGCGCCGCGATGGCACGACGCACAGCCGGCCGCGTCACTCTCGAATAGAGCCCGACCCGCCTCCGCCGCAGCGCCGAGGCTCCCGTCGACTTCGCGATACGGGCTGCGCGGATAGGCATCGAGCGAAGTGACGTAGGCCGCGAGGGCGTCCAGATCCTCCGAAAGCCCAGCTTTGGGATCCCCAAGCGGCACGCCCACGGAACCGTGATTCCAATGCTCGTCGTCCATCAGACCTTCGCCGCCGAACGGACCGCGCAGGTCGTGCTCGAAGTCTTGGATCTCGTCGAAATTCGCGCTCCAGTGCACCGGCCCATGCCCGGTCCCCGCGCGCCCGAGCAACGAGGTCGTATTGCGCAACCCCTCCCCGCGGTCCGTGAAGTCCCACGTGAGACGATCGGCCTCGCCATCGAGATGACAATGAGCGCACGCGACGTAGCCGTCCTCGCTGATCCGCTCGTCCAGACTGTCGTTGAAGAGCTGCTTCCCGCGAAGGACCTCCGGGGAGAGCGGCTCTTCGCTGACACTTGGAAGAGAAGCGACCACGGTGAGCGGCCCGGACGAGAAGTCGCGGACGTCATAGACGGCGACCTCGCGCGACAGCGAGACATCGACGTAGAGGTAGCGGTCGTCGGGGGAGAGCGCGAGCCCCTCGGGCGCATACCCAACCCGCGAGATGGTGCCAGATTGACCGCCCGAGAACCGATCGAGGCGCTCGATGGTCTGGTTGCCACGCGCCGCGAGAAAGAGGTAGTCGCCGCGGCTCGAGTAGACGCCAGCGTTCATGAAACCACGATTGTCGAACTGCTTGCGCGCAGGGAAATCCTCTACGAGTCCGGGCCACGACAGGTAGCTCACGATGCCTCTCACGGTCGTCTCGAACGTCAGAGGCTCAGCGCTCAGGAACATGCCGCGCTGATGGTTGGCTTGGAGCGAGGCCAACGAGATCTCGTCGGCGGCCGGGGAAACGAGCACCTGGTCGAGATAGCTCGGGACGCCCCCGATCTCCGTGTCCGAGGCCCCCTGAGGGTCGTACTGGAGTTCGATGATCTCGACCGTACCATCGCTCGGATCGACGACCGCGAGCTCGGCATGGGTCTGCGGCGAGCGCCAACGCGTGACCGCAAGGCGCCCATCGGGCAGGGACGCGAGGCCACGGGCATCCTCGATGACGGACATCGTCGTGACCGTCGGCGGAGACGCAGCCAGGTCGACGCGCGCGAGGGCACCGCGCGCCTGCAGAGTGACCCACGCCTCGTCCTCCAACACGAGGACACCGTAGGGACGGCCTCCGTAGGGCAGAGCGACCTGCGTGAACTCGCCATCACGCGGCAAGAGACCGAGCGCATCTTCGGCTTGGCAAGCCACGACGACGCCGTCGCGCCACGTTGCGACGGTGCGTGGACCGTCACAGACGCGGGTGTGCGCCACGACCTCGAACGCGTCCGAATCCCCCAACCGCGCGATCTCGGTCACTTCGTCCGCATCCGCGGCGACCACCCACGTGGTCTCCGTCTCGCCCACCAAGGCGGTCGAGATCGTGGAGGAGTGGCGCGGGACATGGGTTGGCGGGAGCGTCACGGTGATCGTGACCGACGCGGATCTCAGTTGGCCGTCCGCCCCGAACGCCGTGAGAACGGGACGGTAGCGGCCGACCTCGGGGTACTCCACCATGGCGACGGGAGAGGTCGAGCGCTGGAGCGCCTCTCGCCCGTCACCAGGGTCCCACTGAAACTCCACGGCCCCGGCGGTGGCGGAACCATCGAGCAAGACACGTTCGCCTGGGAACGCGTAGACCGGCCGCCCCGCGTCCGGTACCGGGGCATCCCCGAGCGCGGGCGACTCCGCGGTGTCGTCACCCTGCGGCTCCTCGACGCACGCCAGCGCCACACACGGCAGCATGCAAGCGCGCACGAGCCACGCTCGGCGCGTCACTCGCAATCGCACTCCACCTCGAACTCGAGTGAAAAGGTCTGCGCGATCGCGTTGCCAGAGTAGTCCTCGACGCCGCCGGAAACGAGCTCGAGCGTGTAGCGGGGTGCCGGGTGCGAGCGGCGCGAGCGGAGCGAAGTTGATGATGGCTTCCTGCACCCCGACGCGACCAACGACCGCCGTGAGGACGGGATCTTTCCCCGTTTCGTAGAGCCGAACGGTTCCGGCGTTGACCGACTTGATGTCGATCATCTCGCTCATGACGAGGCCGATGCGGGAGGTCGCGGTCGCGCGCGCGCCCGCGTCCGGAACCGTCCAAGTCACGGAGGGCGGGGTGACATCGGGATCGCGCATGTACGGCGCAATCGCACCCGCCCGCCCCTCTTCGCCATCGTTGTCGACGGACAGCACGGCGACGTTGCCGATGGGCGTGAGTGTGTCGAGGTCGCCAGGCAGTTCGAACTCGGAGACCAACGAGATCTGTGTGAGGTCCGACACGTCGTAGATCGCGGCGAACTCGGATTGCCCGGAGAACGCGAGCCCGTCTTTGACGAAGACGTAGCCACCATTGCCCCGAGAATCGATGTGTCCGGCGTAGCTCGGCGCGCTTGGGTCATGGATGTCGTACGCCAGCAATCCACCACCATCATTCTTCATCGTATAGAAGACGTAGCCGCCCGATACGTTGGAGAAGTAGACTTCCCGTGACCTCCCCGCGCCGTCGATGAGCTCGAAGTTGCCGCCGGCGATGGCCTGCGGGAACTCCGGCACACTGATGTCGAGCAATGCGGCATTCACCCCCTCCGATGCCGTCACGACGAGCAGATCCCCAATCGCTTGGACCTGCCCCACTCTGAAGACGGGATCGAACTGGTATCGACCGACAACGTGAGGCGCTTCCGGATCGCTCGCGTCCACGACGATCACGCCGAGGTTGGCCACCCCCGCGTAGATGAACGGCGGCTGCCAGAAGACACCGAGCGTCACCCAATCGTAATCATCGGGATAGTCGTGGCCCGGAAAGGGGAGGTAGGCGACCGGCTCGGCTTGTTCCGGAAGGCTCAGATCCCAGATCATGATGCCACCATCCCCACTCTCGTCGTCACGATCCGCGGGGTTCTTGTGGCTGGGGTCGAGATAAGCCGTCACCGCATACCAGCGGCCATCGCTCTCCACGACCGTCGTCGAGTGGGTCTCACGCATCCGCTCCGTCCCACGATGGGCGAAGAGCGTTGGATTGCACGGGTCGGAAATGTCGAAAAAAGACAGTCCTCCGCCGCGCGCGTATTTGGGTGCCGCCGGCATGAAGAGATAGCCGTCGAACATCAACATGAGGTTGTGACGATCCGCGTCGTGGGCTCCGGCGCTCAAATACGCGCAGTTCTCGAAGATGGCGTCGTCCGAATATGAGACGGCCGGACCTCCCGGACCCCGATTGACGAACGCGTCCTCGAGCTCCGGAGGCGGTTCGGCCAACGCCGGTTCGCAAGCGAACAATGGCGAGAATGCTACCGCGATCCATTGCGCCCGAACCCCTTGGGCGAACTTCATTCATTCGAAGATAGCACGAGCACGCGACGACGTGCCCGTGAGAATCTCCGGGTGCAGCCCGCTCCCGAAAAAGTTTCTCGGGAGCGAACAGAAGCGATCACGATTCGTGGGTACGGAACGGCGAGATCAGAATGGGATGTCGTCGTCTCCGGGATCCGACGGGATGTAGTTGTCATTCCAACCACCATCCTGCGGACCCGGATCGCCACCGGGCGCTCCTCCGGACCCACGGCCACCGTTTCCGGGGCCGCGCGAGCCACCACCGGATCCTCCGGAACCACCACCACCACCACCACCACCACCACCACCGCCACCGCCACCGCCCTCACCGCGGCCGCCGAGGAACTGGACGGTCTCCGCGATGATCTCGGTCGTGTAGCGCTTGTTACCGTCGCGATCGTCCCAGCTGCGCGTCTGCAGGCGACCCTCGACGTAGACTTGCCGTCCCTTGGTCAGGTATTGCCCGCAGAACTCCGCCTGCTTGCTCCACACGACGACGCGATGCCACTCGGTCTCGTCGACTTTTTCGTTGTTCCGATTGGAGTAGGTCCGCGTTGTGGCCACGCTCAGCTGGCAGACCGCGGTCCCGCCTTGGGTGTATCGCATCTCGGGGTCTCGCCCGAGGTTGCCGATCAGAATGACTTTGTTGACGCCACCGGCCATGGGGATGATCTCCTGGACGCGCACCGACGACACAGAAGCGTTGGCTGCGCGGGTTGAAGGTTCGCAGAGTACGAGATGTTGCTGGGACTGTGTCGACCACTCGACGCCGCGCGTTGCATCCGCGATCGGCGCAGCGCCTCGGCTTGACCGAGGGCCCGCCGCCGTCTATTCAGGTTCGACGGCCTCATGACGGTTGTTTCGGTCATCGTGCCCCTGCGCGATCAAGAGCGCGAGGTCGCCACCACGATCCGGACTGCGACCCAGATCTTCGAGCACGTGACTTTGCCCCAAGGCCGCGTCACCGAGATCACCTTTGAGATCCTCGCCCTCGACGAGCGCTCCGGAGACAACACGCTGAGCGTGCTGAGCGTCCTCCACGGCCGAATCGCGGAACTTTGCACGGTCCAAGACGTCGACCCCGGCGCCTCGTTGCACCGGGCCAGCAAAGTCGCGCGGGGCCAGACTTGGCTGATCCAGGACAAGCCGATCGCCCCGATGGACGGCGCTTGGGCCCTCACGCGTGTTTTCGGCGGAGCACGCGCGGCCGCCGTGCCTGGCGAGGTCTTGGTGGTTCCGCGGCCGCTCGGTCAGCGCCTCCTGCGAGATTTCCGGGGAGGTTTGGTGTCCGCGCAGAACCTGGTCGGGCGGTTTCTGCACAAGCGCGGCGAAGAGCTCGTCATGCGCGATCACCCGCAGGCGCGCCTCGCCCGAGCGCGCCTCCTGCTGCGCGGTGGCTTGGGCCGCCTCGGGCTGAGCCGGTTCGACCGCCCCACCCGCGACCGCTGACCCTCGCGACCGCTGACCCCCGCGACCGCTGACCCCCGCGACCGCCCCACCCGCGACCGCTGACCCTCGCGACCGCTGACCCCCGCGACCGCGAGGCTGCGGAACGCCGCACAACCCGAACCGGCCAGGCGGGCCGCGAGCGACGTCAGAAACCGGCGCGGAACCGAAGCGACGTCGGACCGGCCGAGGGGAAGCGCAGGCCGCGGGCGCTGCTATAGTCGCCCCGTGTTTCCCCTCCTGGACGTCTTGATGGCGATCGTCGCCCTTTGTCTGGTCATCATCGTGCATGAGGCCGGGCACTATCTCGCCGCCATCTGGAGCGGCATGAAAGTCGATCGCTTCAGCGTGTTCGGAATCGGCCCAGCGATCGTCCGACTTGGCACCTGGCGCGGCACGGAGTTCGTCATCGGCGCGATCCCCTTCGGAGCCTACGTCCAGATCCGCGGCATGGAGGCCAGCGGAGACCCCGCTCCCGGCGAGCCTTCGGTGAACTTCTCGGACAAGCCGCTCTACCAGCGTGCCGCGGTCCTCGCCGGCGGCCCCGTGGCCAACTATCTCGCCGCAGCCGTCCTGTTCTTCGCCGCGTTCGCGGCCTTCGGCGTCACGCAACCGCCCCAGTCGATCGTCATCGAACGGTTCGAGGAAGGCTCCTCCGCACACGCGGCCGGCCTGCAGCTCGGCGACGAGCTCGTGACCGTCGGAGAAACCACCATCGACCCCAAGCTCCGCTCGCGCGACGTCATCGCAGCCCCCGAGCCCTACCGCGGCAAGGCGATGCCCGTCACCGTGCGACGCGACGGCGCGTTGGTCGAAGCGACCTTGCAGGTTCCCGCAGAGGGCCTGGCGCTCGGCGTCGTGACTTCGGTCGTGGCCCCGCGTGAGCGCGTGCCGTTGGGCGCCGCAGTCCGAGAATCCATCCTCGCCCCCATCGACACCACGACGACGCAACTGCAAGGCTTGTGGATGCTGATCACGCGGCAGATCTCCGGGCGGATCTCCGGACCCGTCGACATCGTGCATCAGATCGCCAGGTCCGCGCGCCGCGGCGTCGCGGACTTCATCGAGATGACGGCGCTCATCAGCACGTTGCTCGGCATGTTCAACCTGCTCCCGTTGCCCGCGCTCGATGGCGGGCGGTTGGCGTTCCTTGGCTATGAAGCGCTCGCTCGGCGCCGCGCCAATCCACAGGTCGAGGAGATGGTCCACGGGTACGGCATGCTCGCGTTGCTCGCCCTGCTCCTGTTCGTGACCGTGGGCGACGTCCGTCGCCTCTTCTAACGTTCCATGGCTCGCGCACGCACGCGACAACGGCCGCGCCGCGCGACGCCTCGCTCCGCGTCCGCGGTCGGACGGCGCACCGCACCGACCAAGCGCGCCGTCCCCGAGGGTTGGACCCCGCGCATCACGGATGCGGAATCGCTCGAGCAGGCCTTGCGCAGGCTGCCGGCCGAACACGGCGTGTACGTGATGCGCGACCGCAGCGGCGAGATCATCTATGTCGGCAAGGCCAAGAGCCTGCGCGTGCGCGTGCGCCAGTATTTCAGTGGTCAAGACACGCGCGCCTTCGTTCCGCTCCTCTCCGGCCTCGTCGGCGACATCGAGACGGTCGTCCTCCACAACAACAAGGAGGCGCTCCTGCTCGAGAACAACCTCATCAAGGAGCACCGCCCGCGGTTCAACGTCAAGCTGCGCGACGACTCGAACTACTTGGTCTTGCGCCTGGACCCCAAGAGCGAGTGGCCCAAGCTCGAGCTCGTGCGCCAGATCCGACAGGACGGTGCCGAATACTTTGGCCCCTATCACTCCGCGCGCTCGGCGCGGGCGACGCTCCGCGTCGTCAATCGCTACTTCAAACTCCGGACCTGCACGGACTTCACGCTGCACCACCGCAAGCGACCGTGCCTGCAGTTCCAGATCGGTCGCTGCCCAGCGCCGTGCGTCCACGAGGTGGAGCTCGAGCGCTACGCCGAGCAGGTGAAATACGTGAGCCTGTTCCTCGCAGGTCGTCATCGCGAGCTCATGGCGGACCTCCGGGCGCAAATGGAGGCGTCCGCCGAGCGCTTGGACTTCGAGCGTGCCGCCCGCATCCGGGACCAGCTGCTCGCGCTGGAGACCTCGCTGCAAGGTCAGCGCATCGTGACCACGGGCGCGCTCGACCAAGACGCCGTGGGCATGTACCGCGAGGGTGGACAGGTCGATTTCGTCGTCATGAACATCCGCTCCGGGAACCTCCTCGGCACGCAGAATCATTCGGTCAAAGGCATGGAGCTGCCCGACGCCGAGGTGCTCGCGAACTTCGTCGCGGCCTACTACGCAAGCGCGCCCTCGATCCCCGACGAGATCTTGCTCCCATCGGCCCTCGAGGAGGACGACCACGAGCCGCTGGAGGCGTGGCTGCGCGAGACTGCGGGGCGCAAGGTCTCGCTCGCCGTGCCCGAGCGGGGTGATCGCAAGCGGCTCGTCGAACTCGCGTCGCGCAACGCGAGCTCGAACTTCGTCACGCGCCGCGACCAGCGTGAGGATGGTGAGCTCGCCCTGCAACGCCTGCACGACCGGCTCGGCCTCACCAAGCTCCCACGCGTCATCGAATGCTACGATGTCAGCCACATCCAGGGCAGCGACACCGTGGCGTCGATGGTCGTGTTCATCGATGGCGTCGCTGCCAAGGAGCGCTATCGGTCGTTCAAGGTCCGCGGAGTGCGCAACGACGGCACGAGCAAAACCCAGGGTGCCTTCCAGAACGATGACTTCGCGAGCATGTACGAGGTCCTCGGACGTCGGTTCCGTCGCGCCCTGGATCAAGGCACCGATCGCGGCGAAGACGCGTGGGCCCTGCCCGATCTCATCGTCATCGATGGCGGCAAGGGGCAGCTCGGCCGCGTGCTCGCGGCGATCCAGGACCTAGGCGTCCCCGTAGGTGCCGAGGGGGTCGACGTGGTCGCCCTCGCGAAAGAGCGCAAAGATGCCCAGGGCGTCGCAAACACGGCGGGCTCGAGCGAGCCGCTCGAACCTGGGAAAGCGTACGAGAACTGGGCGATCACCGACGCCGCGGGCGAAGGGCCGATGCAAATCCGTCCCGAACGCGTGTTCGTCCCCGGAATCAAAGATCCGATCCTGCTGCGGCCAGGCAGTTCCGAGCGCTACCTGATGGAGCGGGTGCGGGACGAGGCGCACCGCTTTGCGATCCACCACCACCGCAAGCGTCGTACAAAGCGATCGCTTCGCAGTTCCCTCGACGCAATCGAAGGAATCGGACCAGCGCTCAAGCGCGCGCTCGTCCGCCATTTCGGTTCGGTCGCTGCGATCCGCAAGGCAGATGTGGATGCCCTAGCGCTCGTCAAGGGCATCGGCCCGGCCCTCGCTCGACGGATCCACGACGCCCTGCACTGAAGCAAGCGCTCCTGTTCTATACTGGGACGGCTTCCGTGCATGCGTACGGAGGAGTTCGATGTTGGGCAAAGCAGCCCCGATGGCCGGGAATTCCGGCCAGCAGGGTGAATTGGGGGCCGGAGCCCGTAGGTCCGAGATGGAACCTCGGAACCGGTGAAGGGCAGAACGGTCGCGCGAGAATCGAGGTGCATCGACGTGTCCACGGAACACAGAGCGTGGGCCAAGCGACCACCGGCCCTTCGATCGACTGCGGGCAGACCCTCACGTGCCGACCCAACGTCCCAAGAATTGCAGGTAACTTTTTTAAGGAAGTCGTAGACTGCGACCGAATCCTTAGGGAAGGTGTGGCCGAGAATGAAATCGATACAAACTACCGTTGCAGGGGTGCTCACGTTGGTCATGGCCGTCTCGGCCTGTGGAGACGACGGGGGCGATACCGGGGCTGACGACTCCTCGACGTCCGGGTCTTCGACCGCCGGAACCTCGAGTTCGTCCACCTCGGCGTCGACATCGGGCAGCACCGGGGGAAGCACCGGAGGCAGCACGAGCAGCACGAACGGGGGCACCACGAGCGGCTCTACGTCCAGCACCTCCGCCGCCGACGACACGACGCCAACCGACGATGGTTCGACCGTCGTGCCGACGGACACCGGCACGGGCAGCGAGGACGCGACCGCCGGCGAGACCCAAGGTACGGAGTCGGAGGGCGGTACCGAAGGCGAGAGCACCACGGGCGGTCCTGAGTTTCCGTGCACTGGTTGCGTCGCCTTGTACGTCCCGCTGGCCGCGTCCGGCACATGGACGGAGTTCGAGATCAACTACGGTGACAATGCAGCGTTCGATCTCAGCGAGACCCTCGTCACCTACCGCTACCTGGTGGAGACCGAAGGCGACGCGGGAGCGGTCCAGTTCTACGCCAAGAATGGCTCTCGCCAAGGGTACGACTCCATCTATCGCAGTTGGACGGGCTTCGCGAGTGCATCCACGTTCATCGAAGTCACCCTCGACCTGACGGATCTCGCTCCGGAGGAAACCACCACGGGAACCGAGTCCGAGAGCACCGGCGACACCGGCGAGAGCGAAAGCACGGGAGGGGAGACCGGAGGCACCACCGGCGGCGCCGAGGAAAGCGGCAGCACCGGTGGTAGTAGCGACGAAGGCGGAGCCGAAGTCGGGGTCGCCACGGCCAGTCCCCCGTTCGACGTCACCGACGTCGTCTACGTCGGACTGCAGGTCATCGCGGGCGGAGGTGGAGAAAGTTCCGTGTACGGACCCACCACCGTCTATCTCGATTCGATCACGTTCAGCACCGACGTCGCTGCGGACGTCACGTTCGACAGCGGCCTGAGCGGAATCGGCATCAACAACTACAACAGCCCGGTCTCGGGTTCCACGGTGACCCACATCCCGTAGCGTGACACCGTGCCCCTGGGTCCGCCTCGCCCAAAGATGAGCGAGCGGCCAGGAGCAGTTCCACACCAACGACAGGCCGTCGACTCCGTCGCCGGCCTGTTGGCAATTTCGAGCAATGATCCAAGACGCGACAGTCGTTCGCTTCATGTCTCGCGCGTCACGGTCCGGCATCGGGTGGCGCAGCTTGGGACAAGGAACCACTGTGGGTACAGTTCTGCGTGATGAATCACGCTCACCAGATCGTTCGCGGTACTCCCATCCTCGCGTCCATCCTGCTTCTCGCGTGTGAAGGTGATCCTTCCTCCGGTGACTCGTTCCGCGGCTCTGGCCACGCGGACGACGGACACTGGACGAAGCTGAAAACCAAAGGGTCGGCGCCTTCCGGGAGGTCGGCTCCTGCCGTCGCCACCATCGACCGATCGGTGTACTTGTTCGGTGGCTCGTTCGACGACGTCGTCAGCGGGGACGTGGAGCTCTACGACGACTTCTATCGCTTCGATACCGCCTCGTCGCGATGGCACGAGCTCGACCCGCAAGGCCCGCGACCGGCGGCTCGCGCCTTTGCAGCCGCGACCACGGATGTCGCGAGCGACCGCATGCTCGTCTATGGCGGTGCCACGTTCGGTCCGTTCTTCTCCGACTTCGTCGCGTTCGAGGATCTTTGGACCTACGAGGCGGACTCCGGCGCGTGGACAGAGCTTCAGCCTCAGAACGAAGGGCCGCAAGGCCGTTCGGGTGCGGCAATCTGGCTTTGGCAAGGGGACCTCTATCTGTTCGGCGGGATCACGACGTTCTTCGAGGTCCGCAACGACCTCTGGTCGTTCGACCTCGACACCCATGCGTGGACCGAGCTCATCCCCCAAGGTGCTCAGGGCTCCCCGCCGCCGCGGCATGAGGCGCAGCACGGAGGACGTGTCCAAGGCGGTCGCATGCTCATTTATGGTGGTGAAGCGCTCGACGAGAACTTTGCGTTCCTCACACTCGCGGACACTTGGGCCTATCAGATGTCGACCGGCACCTGGACCGAACTGACACCGTCTCCGGCGGACGATATCGATCCACCTCGCTATTTGGGCGCGTCCGCGCTGCTTCACAATCGGTTGTACCTCCACGGCGGGGACATGCCGGGCGGCGAGGTCTGTGGAGCCGTCTTCGCGCAGAATCCCACCGACGAGCTCTGGGAGTTCAATCCGGCGCGCCGTCGCTGGGAGCCGTTGCTCCCGAGCGGAGACCCCCTTCCCCGTCTCAAGCGCAGCCGCGGCGTGGCAGCGAACGGGGCGATGCTCGTCTTTTCTGGCTATGACTTCGCTTGCAATGCTGGGACGCCCGAGCAGCTTTGGAGCTCCGACGTCTATCGCTACCGGCCCTAACATCGTTTCTATCGTTCGAGTGGATTAGAGCGTTGCGAGGCGACGGCCATGCGTCGC
>Ga0315910_10000383_pt1 | contig 44605 bp, 36 predicted proteins | sample EdamamesoilMG_FD_204470 | JGI IMG/M metagenome (GOLD analysis project Ga0315910, IMG submission 204470) | Garden soil microbial communities collected in Santa Monica, California, United States - Edamame soil | ecosystem: Environmental > Terrestrial > Soil > Garden | place: USA: California...
AGCTCCAGGAGCAACCCCTGCATGCACCGCAGCTCCAGGAGCAACCCCTCCTGCACCGCAGCTCCAGGAGCAACCCCTCCTGCACCGCAGCTCCAGGAGCAACCCCTGCACCGCAGCTCCAGGAGCCGCACAGCGGCGACCGCTGGGGCGGGGGGCCCCGCAGCGGCTTTGCCGATGCGGGGGGAGGGGCGCGAGGCCCCTCCCTACGGACTAATTCAAGAATCGAGCCCCATCCCGAAGGCAGTCGCAGATCTCCGCCGCCGCGGCGAGCAGCTGTGCGATCCGCTCATCGGCGGTCGCGGCCTCGAGGCAGCGTTGCTGCAGGCTCAAGAGCGAAGACCGGCCATCGCGGATCTGCTCGCGCGCGAGACCCAGGGTCGGCAAGATCGCGGCGACGGCATAGACGAGCCCATGACGCGCAGGGATGCTCAAGACCGACTCGAGCAGCTGTTGATCGTCGAGGCGGAGCGTGATTGCGATGCGCTCGAGCTGTGCCTTGAAGACCTCGAACTGGTACTCGTCCCGCGGGGGGAGCTCCGGGAGTAGCTCGACCTCGAGCTCGCGAAACGAGGCGCGCGCGGGCAGCTCACGGACCGCACGGACGCGGCGCGTCCCCTCGAGGCGGATGAACCGACGGCCATCGGGGAGGCGCTGATGCGAGACCAGACGGCCTACGCCGAACACGGGCTCGATCGCGGGGCGCCCCTCGTAGTCGGCCTCGAACCCTGGGCGCAGGAGCGGAACACCGAGGACTCGAGAGCCGCGCAAGACGTGGTCTACGAGCTCGAGATAGCGCGGCTCGAACACGTTGAGTGGGAGCACCATGCCCGGCATGAGCACCGCGTTGGGCAGCGGGAAGATGGGCAGTGCTCCCAGCACGTCCTCGCTGGGCGCGTGGTCGTGATCCAGCATCTCGGACCAGCCTAGTCGGAAACCGGTCGCGGGGCGAGCGGTGTCGTGGGATGGGCGATCGGCGCGGGCTTGCGCTCGGTGCGGCCACGGCCCCACATGCGGCCGCTTCAGGATGTGGGGTCGGCACGCCAAGTTGGGCCACGGCCTCCGCGGGTCAGCGCTCTCGCGGCACGGCGCGTTCAACCGTTGTCTTCGGGGTCCGCACCGTGCTCGTCGTAGAGGGTCGCACCGTCCAGCTCGCGCCCGCGCCAAATCACGCGAAACGGACGAGGCAGGGCTCCGAGCGATGGGACGCGCTCGCACGTCTGGCAATCCACACGTTCGTGCACGGTGGTGCAATCATGGCAGACGCGCATCACCTTTGCGGTCTGCGCGAGGTCGTCCTGCAAGCGTTGGAGCACGGCCACCTTGCGTTCGAGCCGCTCCATCTGCGTTTCGATCGTGGCTTGGAACGTGGCCAACGCTTGGCCGTCCGTCTTCGAAGCCTCGCGCAACGCGAGGAACTCCGTGACCTCTTCGAGCGACCACCCGGCCTCGCGCAAACTAATGATGAAGTTCAGGCGCTCGAGCTCGCTCGCCGCGAACAACCGATGGCCCCCTGAGCTCCGGAGCGCGCGCAGCAGACCTTGTCGCTCGTAGTAGCGCACGGTTCGGGGCGTACAACCGCTCCCATGCGTCATGTCTTTGAGGGTGAGAACGTGATCGGTCAAAGCGCCAGAACTCCACCACGAGGGATCCGCCAAAGGAAACGCTGGCCCATGACGCGTGGGCTGTCAATCACCGGTAGCTTCCCGTCGCGATGACCCAGGTGGATCGGCTCGGTGTAGAACCTCTCCGGTGGCGACACCGCGATCCTCGGGGCTCCCCATTGCACTCGTGACGGGCGCAGCCGTGCGCGTGGGGAGGGCGATCGCCGAGCACCTCGCGCATGCTGGATACGGGGTTTGGGTCCACCATTTCGAGTCGAGCGAACAAGCGTTCGAGCTGTACACCTCGATGCCCTGGCGATCGGACGGCGCGGCGGAGGAGCCGGCGCGAGGTGGCTTTCTGGGGCCGATCCGCGCCGACCTACGGCAAGCGGACGAACGCGAGCGCCTCATCGAAACGGTGTGCGCCGCCACGGCCCCGACGGGAGGTCGGCTCGACCTCCTGGTGAACAGCGCGGCGAGCTTCGAACGGGGCTCCTTCACGCAGCGCTGCGACGCGGACCTCGATCGCGTGCTCGCGCTCAACCTGGTCGCGCCGCTTTCTCTGATCCGAGGTTGCGCCCCCGCGATGTCACCGTCGGGGTGCGTCGTGAACATCCTCGACCTGGGCGCCCATCATCCATGGCGCGATCGCTTGGACCATTGCATCGCGAAGGCGGGTCTATGGCACGCGACCCGGGGGCTCGCGGTCGAGCTGGCCCCCCTCCGCGTCAACGCGATCTCCCCGGGGACGATCGCCTGGCCGGTCGGTCCGGACTTCACGCCGGGGGCGCCGGGGAGGGCGACCGTGCTCGCCCGGACCCCGCGCGGGCAGATCGGTTCACCGCAGGACGTGGCCAGCGCGGTTGCGTTTTTGGCCCAGGCCCCTCACATCACCGGCCAAACCCTCGTCTTGGACGGCGGCCGCCTCGCAGGGATCGCGGGCGACCATGCCTAGGGCCTGTGCGAGGACGTCGTTCCAGCAAAGCGCTTGACCCCCCACCCAGGGCGCCCTAATACTTCGCGCCTCACGATGTCAGAGCTCGAAACGACCGCGACCGAGGCCCCCACCCCCAAGGCCGACGACAAGACCCAGTATGAGCCGGTGCAGGGGCGTCCGCTCGAGGTCCGCGTGGATGACCGTGGGGTCGAACGCGCAATCCGGAAGCTTCGCCGCCTCATGGCGAGCGAAGGCGTGCTGCGAGAGATCAAGCGCCGCCGCCACTACGAGAAGCCGAGCGTGAAGTCCAAGCGGAAGCTTCGCGAGGCGGAGCGCCGTCGCAAGCGTCGCGAGCGGAAGCGCCAGCAGATCGATCACCGCGCCTGAGCCTGCGTCGCGCCTGAGCCCCTCCCTTCGCAGGCGAGGCGCTCCGGCCCACAACTTCGAGACGACTCCCGTGCCGCACGTGTTCGTGTGGCTCGCGGTCGAGTGACGTCTCCGGTCGTTGCGACTTTTCGTGCACGTCCGGGTCCTTCGCGGTCGACGTTCCAAGCGTGACGATCACACGGCGCGCATGGACGACGGGCGGATTGGTGCTGCTCGGAGCCGGTTGGGGTGCCCTCGGACGGCACCCCGTGACCTGTCCCTCATCGCGGGACGCGAACGACCAACTCAAGATTGCGAGCTGGAATCTCTGCAACTTTCCGGGCGACCACGACATCGCGTGGATGCAGAGAACCGTCGCGGAGATCGGGGCCGACGTGTTCGCGTTCCAAGAGGTGCGCAAGCCCGACGCGGTCGCAAACCTCGTTCCGGGCTTCACCGTCGCGACCTCGACGAGTGGCGGCCGGCGGAATCAGTACCTCTCGGTCGCGTTCGACCCCACGCGCTTCGAGCTGCGTGATCCGGCCTGGCAAGACGAGCGGCTCACGATGGACGGGCTCGTTCGCCCCGCATGGATCGTGCCCCTGCGGTCCTCTTCGGGACAGGCGATCGATGTGGTGGTGGTGCACCTCAAGGCCACCCGCAGCGGACACGCGCTGCGCCTGCAACAGTGGGACGCCTTGGTGGACCTGCTGCGACACCGGGGTTCCCACCGCATCGTCCTCGGCGACTTCAACGTGGCCGGTGGACCCGACATGACCGCCGCGGACGAGCTCGCCCGGCTCGAAATGTACCTCGACCGCGCACGCATGACCCGGCTCCCGACCGTGGGCGGATGCACGGCGTACTGGCAGGGGGTGCGACACGACGCGTGGCTCGAAGCCAGCACCCTCGATTTCATCTTCGTGGGGCCCGGATGGCCCAAGGACGCGGATCCATCGCAAGTCAGTCACGCGGGCACGCACTGCCAGACACATCGATGCGACCCGTTTCGTTCCACACAGGCCTACCCTGACGAAGCCTTCGCGCGCGGCAGCGATCACTGTCCGATTTTCGCAACGCTGCAGATTCTGGACTCGCTCCATGATCCATCGTTACGTTCTCGCGACTAGCAACGGGCGACGCCCTTGCAACATCAACTCGGGTTCGTATCCCCGCGTTGCACGGCATGAAGGGCTATGGGACCATCCGCGGCGTCTTTGTTCCGCGGGGCCACCCACCGCTCCAAGTCCCGCAACCCATACCCAAAGAGGAGACATAAAAACCATGCAGGCTTTCCGAATCAAGCGCGCTGCCCCCATCGTCACACTTAGCCTTATCGCCCTCACGCTCGGATGCGATGGTGGAGATGGCGGACTCATCGGTGACCTCGCCGAAGAATGCGGCCTCTCCTGTCCGGCCGAGGGCATCCTTCAGGGCAACGCCCAGATCTCCGGCATCGCGAGCCTCGACTCGTTCTTCGGTGCGGTCATCGACGTGCAGTCTGCAGCCGCAAGTGTGAGCGCAGCGGTCCGCGTCGAGCTCGACACGATCGCCCTCTCCGTGGGCTTGCAACGCGGCGCAGCATCGGCCGACATCGCCGCGGCCGTGCGGGCGAAGTTCGACGCCTCCCTCGATGGCGGCCTCAAGGTGACCTACAAGCCCGCAGAGTGCTCGGCCTCGGTCGAGGTCGCCGCCCAAGCGACGGCCGAATGCGACGTCCAAGCCGACCCCGGCTCGGTCATGGTGGAGTGCGAAGGGTCGTGCGAGGTGGATGCCACCGTCACCGCGTCCTGCGAGGCCGAAGCTACGCTCGTCTGCGAATACACCCCGCCCGATCTCCAGTGCTCCGGCGAGTGCTCGGGCACCTGCCAGATCGAGGGCAGCGCCATGTGCAGCGGCACCTGCAACGGCACGTGCGAAGGCACCTGCTCCGTCCAGAACGCCGATGGGTCCTGCGCCGGCGAGTGCATGGGCATGTGCACGGGCAGCTGCGAGATGTCCGCGGGCGCTTCCTGCCAGGGCAGCTGCGAAGGTACGTGCACCGTCCGCAATCCCGAGGGCGGCTGCGAAGCCAACGCGACCGCGCGCTGCGAAGCGATGGCGGGCGCGACCGTGCAGTGCGATGCCCAGTGCACGGGTAAGGCCGAGCCTCCGATGGTGAAGGCCGAGTGCGAAGCCACGGTCGAAGCCAAAGCGAGCGCCTCGGTCGAGTGCACGCCTCCGGAGCTCGATGTCGCCTACCAGTGGAGCGCGGCGCTCGAGGGCGACCTCCAAGCACAAGCGCAGTTCAAGGCGTGGCTCAAGGGCTTCCGCGCGAACGTCTCCGCGCTCGTCGCAGCCCAGGCCAAGGCCGAAGGCGTCCTCGCCGCGGCCCAGGGCATGGTCGACGCTGCGGGAGGCGTGGTCGGAACGACCGCGGGAACGCTAGCGGCGAACGGCTCGCTCAAGCAGACCGTCGGTGCCGGCTGTGCGGTCGCGGAGCTCGGCGACGTCGGGGCTGCGCTCGAACAGTCCCTCGGCGATCTGACTGGCAGCTTGAGCGCGGTCGCGGAGATCAGCGGTACGCTCGGCGCTGCCGGCTGACCGCGCGGCGGAGTTTCCGCCACACTCGAATCGCGTCGAGTACGTGCCCCCGTGTGAAGCACACGGGGGCATCCTTATTTGTATCCCCGGCCTCCGTATCCCCGTCATGGCCTCGCGCACCAAGCTCGCCCGCATCGCGGTCTTCGTCCTCTGCGGCATCGGTCTCGCGCTCTGCGTGGCGCTCGAGATCACGCACTGGAAGCTGTTCCATACGACGAACGCTGCGCACTACTGCTCGCTCGGCAGCACCTTCGACTGCCGGAGCGTCGCGCTCTCCCGCTGGTCGATCGCCTTCGGGCTCCCGCTGCCGTTCTGGGGCGCCGCAGGATTCATCGCGATCGCCACGGCGGCCCAGCAGCGCTCGCCATTCCTCTTCCCGCTCGTCGCCGTCGGCACCCTCGTCTCGCTCGCGCTCTTCCTCGAGTCCGCGCTGCACGTGGGCACGCTCTGCATCCTTTGCGAAGCCGTCCACGCGCTGTTCCTGCTGCTCGCCCCGCTCGCTTGGATCGCCGTACCGCCGACCCGCACGGCGTGGTCCAACGTCACTCGACTCCCGAGCACGCGCCGCATCGCGCTCGCGGGTTTCGTGGCGATCGCCCTGCCCTACGTCGCCCTGCCCCGCTACTGGACCGCGGCGCGATGGCTGCACGATGGCGTGACCCTCCCGCACGGAATCGACGCCCAAGGCCACGCTTGGATCGGCGCCACCGCTCCGACGCTGCAGTTCGAAGAATGGATCGACTACCGCTGCCCCCACTGCGCGGTTGCGTCGCGGCGAAGCGCCGCGCTCGTGAGCGGGGATCCCACGCGGGTGCGACTCATCCGTCGCCACCAGCCGGGAGTCGAGTGCCGGCCCGTGGCCAAGGCCCAACTCTGCTTGCACCTCCGCGCAGCCTTGTGCGCCGGACAACAAGGGAAATTCTGGGAGATGGATGCGTGGCTCTTCGCCCATGCCGTGGGGAAGGGCTCCTTCGATCTCGAACCCGCGATGCGAGCCGTGGATCTGTCGCCCGAGACGTTCACGGCATGCCTCGACGATCCCGCGACATTCGAGGCGGCGGCCGCTGAATACCGCGCCGCGCGGGACCTTGGGGTCGAAGCCACGCCGGCGTATCGCGTGGGCGAACAACTCGTGCGACCCGGGGAATTCTGGCGCTCGAGCGCGATCCGGGCTGCGGACCGCTAGCTCCGCGGTCGCCGCAGGGCCCGGGAACCGCGCCCGACCCGCGACGGCGCCGTGCCCATTCGCACATCCTTGTTGCAACGTCGCTCCCCGCTTGGAGGTCGAACCCTCTATCCTTCCCGCCATGTCAAGCGGAGCGCACCGCCACTGCAAGATTCTCTGCACGCTAGGACCCGCCAGTAGCAGCCCCGAAGCCATCGGTGCGCTGATCGATGCCGGACTCAACGCGACTCGTCTCAACTTCTCCCACGGGAGCCACGAGGATCACGCGAAGGTCTACAACACGATTCGGCGTGAAGCGAACCGCCGCGACGTCGCCGTCGCGATCCTCGCTGACCTCCAAGGGCCCAAGCTACGCGTCGGCAAGATTCCAAGCCCTGGGTTCGAGCTCGCCAAAGGTAGCAAGCTCGCGATCAGCCCCAAGGCCGACGATCCCGTCCAGCAAGTCAACGGCGTCACGTACGTCACCACCACCTACGAACGCATCGCGGTCGACTGCAAAGCGGGTGACCGCGTCCTCATGGACGACGGCAACCTCGAGGTCTCGGTCGACGGTGCCGAGGGCCACGTCCTCATGACCACGGTCGTGCAGGGAGGCCTGTTGTCCTCGAACAAAGGGATCAACATCCCCGGGGCCGATCTCCAGATCCCGGCGTTGACCGAGAAAGACCGTGAGGACCTCCGCTTCGCCCTCGAGCTCGGCGTGGACCTCGTCGCGCTCTCGTTCGTGCGGCACCCCAAGGACCTCGAAGAAGCGCGCCAAGTCATGCGCGCGCAAGGACGCAACGTGCCGCTCATCGCCAAGGTGGAGAAACCCCAGGCGGTGGACAACATGGACGCCGTGGTGGACGCAGCCGATGGCATCATGGTCGCCCGCGGCGACTTGGGCGTGGAGATGGGTCCCGAGTCGGTGCCCATCATCCAAAAGCAGCTGATCGAGATGTGCAACCGCCAAGGCAAGCTCGTCATCACGGCGACGCAGATGCTGGACTCGATGATCCGCATGCCACGGCCCACCCGCGCGGAAGCATCCGACGTCGCGAACGCGGTGCTCGACGGCAGCGACACGGTGATGCTCTCCGGCGAGACGGCGACGGGGGTCCACCCCGTCCTCGTGGTCAAGACGATGGATCAGATCGTCCGCACGACCGAGGCCGCGCCGCACGACTGGCATCCCAACCGCGTCGACCTCAAGCTCGGCCACACCACGAACGCGATCGCGAAGGCGGCCGTGAGCGCCTGCGAAGCCTGGCCCGACACGCGCGCCATCATCTGCTACACGGTGTCCGGCGGCATGGCACGGCTCGTCTCGGCGTACCGTCCTCGCGTCCCCGTGTACGCGTTCACGCCCGACCGCGACACCTACCAAGCGCTCGCGCTCTACTGGGGGATCACCCCCGTGTTGCACAACCCGTCGAGCGACGACACGGAGTCGATGTTCGTCGAGATCGACCAGGCGATCCTCCGCCATGGGTTCCTCGAGCCGGGAACGCGCGTCGTGATCACGTTCGCCCATCCGATCAAGCGCCGCAGGTCCGTGAACCTGCTCAAGCTGCACCAGGTCGGCGAGACCGTGGCCAAGGCGGACTGAAGCCCGGACCGGGTGGCGAGACATTCTCCTTGATCCACCCTTGGGAGCGTGCTACAAGCCGCTCCCCCCGCGAAGGTGGCGGAATTGGTAGACGCACCAGACTAAGGATCTGGCGGGTTTTCCTGTGGGGGTTCGAGTCCCCCCCTTCGCACGAAGCAAAGACCCCCGTAGGCAGGTGCCTGCGGGGGTTTTCGCGTTCCGGGGTCCTGGGTCCGCCCCGAGCGGCCGTCCGTGGTGACTCCGGCGCTGCGCGCATCGGGTATGCTGGGTCCGATGGGGGTACGCGAGCCCTCGACCCCGCAGTCCGGGTCGACACGACCAGTGGTGGTAGCGAGCTTCTACGCCGCCCTCCTCGTCGCTGGCTTCTTTTGGCACGCGGTGTCCCAGGACAGCAACGACGTCTGGCGCGCGAACGCGGACGTCACGGCGGTGTGGCTCGTCGGAGGCCCTCTCCTCGGGGTCAGCCTCGGCCTGGTGGTCGTCCAAGGCTTCCGCGCGCTCGAGCTGCGCATGGCGTGGCTCGGAGATCTCCACCTCGAGTTCCGCGCGATCTTTGGGCAACCGAGCCGCGGCGAGCTCGTGTTGCTGGCGGCGGCGAGCGCGATCGGCGAAGAGATCTTCTTTCGCGGCGCGATGCTGGACGCGTGGGGTCTGTGGGTCAGCAGCTCGCTGTTCGCGATCCTGCACATTCCCCCGCGCCGGGCGCTGTGGCCGTGGACCGCGAGCGCATTCGTGCTCGGCCTGGGGCTCGGCTGGCTGACGCTCGTCACCGGTAATCTCGGAGCCGCCGTGGCGGCGCACTTCGTGATCAACCTACAGAACCTCACCTACATCACGCGCAATCGTCCCCGCATCGCCCTGCGCGGGCCCATCCGTCCGTTCGATCGCGGCGCTCGCTGACGGCCGCAGCCGCAGTCGGTCGAGGCATCGGCCGGAAACTTGGTCGTCCACGCCGGTCCGCCCAAGATGCGGACCGATGGCTCCGCCGCTGCCCCACCGACGAACCTTCCTGCGAGGTGTAGGCGCCACCCTGGGCGCTGCGACGTTCACTCATCTCGTCGCGCCGCGATGGGCCGCCGCCTCTGACCTATCCCTCAGCGACCGCATCGACCTGCTGTACAGCAACCAGTTCCACTTCAATCAGCGCGGCGAGCCGCAGGTGACCGTCGGGCTGCTGCATGGCCGAGACCGGATCCGGCTGAGCGCCGCCGAAGGCCTCGTCGTCCTGCCTTCGGGCGACGGGGGAACGCGGATCGAGGGCGGTCAGTCGTTCGAGATCACGGTCGACCGGGCCACCCCCGCGGACCAATCGTACGCCGTCGTGCTCGAGGAGCTCGCGGGTCCGCAGGCGTTGAAGCCAGGCCCGCCGATCGAGGCGTGGAAACGGCGAGGGTTCGACCCCCACGACGAAGAAGTCGGGACGGTCTTCGGCGTCGCGGGGCATGTGCTCGACAATCGCAGGGTACGCATCACCACGGGGAAGTTCTCGTCGGAAATCCAAGCGATGCAGGAGGCGGCGCGGCTCGTCCGCGACCATGGTGCGCTCGGGAAACTGCACCCCATCGTGCACCGACGCGCCAAAGGGTCGCTCGTCGCGAGCGACCCGCAACACGGGATCCGCGTGCGGGCCGAGGGCGTCCTTTGGTTCGCGTCCCGCGGGGACAGCCCGGTGCGGGTCCATGCCGTGGGAGACGGTCACGCTCCCGAAGGCCGCGAGCGCGAATACTGGGGCAGCGTCTACGTGGCCATCGATCGCTTCGGCAAGCTCAGCGTGGTGAACCTCGTGAGCGAGATGGAGCTGCTCGCGGGGCTCGTACCTGCCGAGATCTATGCGAGTGCTCCGATGGCAGCCCTCCAAGCGCAGGCCGTGGCAGCGCGGGGACAGCTCGTCACGAAGGTCGGCACGCGCCACCTCGACGATCCGTACCTCCTTTGCGCGGACCAGCACTGTCAAGTCTACGCGGGCCGCGGGCATGAGCACCCGCGAACGACCAAAGCCGTCCGCGAGACCGCGGGATGGGTCGCGATGCGTCCGGGCAAGCGCCAGCTCGTCGACACCGTGTACTCGGCCAATTGTGGCGGGCACACCGAAGACAACGAAGAAGTCTGGCCCGGTGCGCCCGATCCCCAACTCCGCGGGCGCGCCGACCCGCTCATCGCCGCAGAGTATGGCCACGGCATCCAAGAGGCGTCGCTGCACGCGTGGCTCCGCGAAGTGCCGCGCGCATACTCCCGACCTGCCGAAGGAGCACCGCTCGATCCCTACCGCTGGACGGCGACGATCGACAAGGCCGCGATCTCTGGAGCCGAGGGGGTTCCGCGATCGATCGGCGGCATCCGGACGCTCCAAGTCCTCCGCCGCGGTCGCAGCGGTCGTGCGACGGCGCTTCGCATCGGAGGAGCCACCCAGAGCGTCGAGATCCATGGCGAGCTCCGGATCCGCGAGGTCCTCGGAGGGCTACGCAGCTCGATGTTCGTCGTCGAAGGCGAAGATCGCTACGGCCGCTTCGTCGTGCGCGGCGGCGGCCATGGCCATGGCGTGGGGATGTGCCAACACGGCGCGATGGGCATGGCCCGCGCAGGTCAGGGCTACCGCGAGATCCTGCGCCACTACTATCGCGACGCCGAACTCGTAGAACTCTGGTAGCGCAGGACGCAGGCCGCTTTTGCCGCGGTCTCGACCCGGAGATAGACGTGGACCTTCGCGCTCGAGCGATCGAGGGCACGTGCCTCGTCGTCGCTCGGTGCCGCATCGCGCACCCAATACGCGCCCGCCGGCAGGGCGGTCAGGAGCCGGCGCAGCTGAGCCGAAGACGGAAGCTCGAACCCGGGCAAGCCCGCCGGCGCATGCTCGCGGCAATACCGAGCGGCCGAGGCCCAGTCGAGCGTCTCCGAACTTGCCGGCAAGAGCACGGCGTCGCCGATCTGGCGGACGTGTCCGGCATCCACCGCGCGCTCGATCGCGCGGGCTCGCGGATCCACCCGCGGGGCGGGATTGGGGGGGGGTGGCGTGCCTCCGCCATGATGCGGTGGCCGGCGGAGCGGCGGGGCGCTGCCCTCCGGTTCGAGAGGCGCCCCCGCAGCCGGCGGCGTCTCCGACGAAGGCGGCGCGACGCGGGACGCCACGGAGGCGGAGGTCCCCTGCGGTGCGACGGCCGGTTCCGAACGCAGGGCCACCACCCCGGCCTGCACGGGAGACGCGCGCAACTCGTGGCCCTGACTCACGTAGAGCACCGCCATGAGCCCGAGCCCCCCGAGGGCCGCGACCGCACCCACCCACACGGCGCGGGACCCCGAACGTCGCGACGTGGTCGAAACGGCGGGGAACGACCGGGTGGGGCGAGGAATCCGTTCCGGGGGGATGCGCGGAAACAAGCCGCTCGAGATCGCCGGATCGGAGGGCTCTGCGGTGACCGCGAGCTCGGACGAAGACCACGCCGCCGGAGCCACCACGGGCGCGGGCACAGGCGGATGGGTTGGTTCCTGGACGAAGGCATCGCGGCTCGGCCGGATCGGCCCGCGTGGCACAGGCACGCGACCTTGGACCCGAGTGCCACCCCGCAGCGGAGACTCGCGCGACCGCTCCGCGCGTTGCTCCCGTTGCTCGAGCAGGGCCTCCGCCGCGCTCAACTCGCGGTGCATGCGGCGAGCGAGCCCTTCGCGTACGGCATGGGAGTCCCACGGCGGGGCGAAGTCGACGGGGGCCACGACCTCGCGGCGAAACGCATCGTCGGTCTTGGGCCGACGATCCCCCGACGATGGGGACACGGGTCCGCGGATCGCTTCGCGAATGCGAGGCAGCATCGACAGCGGCTGCTTGGGATTCAGCGGGACCGTGATGCATCGCTGACCCGGGCCACGGCGCGCAGAAAACAGCCCGTCGAGACGACGCACGGCCGCGCGGTCGAGCTCGTCGCTCAGACAGAACACGAACAGGCCCTCGCCCTTGGCGCGGTCGACCGCGAGACCCAGGACCGACGGATCGAGGTCGAGCCCCGACACCACCTCGGGCGTGTGGCCCTCACGGTGGAGCTCGTCGATGACCTGAATCAGCGCGACCTCGTTGTCCTCCGCACAGCAGAGGTACAGGGGGATCGGGCGACGTCGGTGCTCTCCGCTCATCGTCGAACCCGAGAGTATGCAAACCAAGTCGCGGGCGAAAGCCGCAGCATTTCACGCCACCCGGTGCACGCGCATTTTCGGGCGTCGCGATGCCCGTGACGACTGGGCTAGCGTGCCCCCATGCAGGGCGCTCCGGCTGTCGCGATTGTGCGTGCCGGTACATCGACCGCGCGATGTGTCTGGGCCACGGGTTCCGATGGGACCGCTCGAGCTCACGGACTGGATCGGCCTCGACGTCCGCCTGGCGATCGCCGAAGCACTTTTGGCTGCGGCCTTGCCGAGCGCAGGCCGGTTCACCCCGCCGGAGCTGCTCCGGGAGCACGTCGCCGCAGGCAAACTCGGCCGCGAGACGGGCGAGGGATTCTACCCCTGGGTCGAAGGAAAGAAGGTCCCCTGACGCCCGCAACGCCGCGAGCGGCCGGGGTCCAGGGGCCTGGAACTTCCGCGGGACGTCCCTAGGCCCTGCGCGGGACTCCGCACTTTGCTCCCCCCGCGGGTCCGTCGTAGAGTTGCCGCGATGGTCGGCATTCGTCGCGCGATCGCGCTGCTGCTCCTCGGCTTCTACGTGACTCAGTTCGGGATGACCGCGTTGCTCGGCCCCGACGAGTTCTTCCCCGCGTATCTGGGCCTCGCCCTTTGCTACGGGCTCGCCTTCATCGGGCTCGCGGACGAATGGTTCTGGGCACGTTGGTTCGCGATTGGCGTGGGCAATTTCGGGTCGCTGATGCTGCTCGTGCTGCTCCAAATCGGCATGGAACCGATCCTCGCGTTCTTCGGCTTCACGCACTTGGCGATCACCGTGCTGCTCTCCGGGGAGGGTATGGCCGCGCGGTACGAATACTCCGAGCAGACGAGTGAGCGCTGGAACCTCCAGGAGGAGTCGCTCATCCTCCTGCGCCGCGCCGTCAAATCGGCCGGCAGCACGATCCCGCTCCTCATCCTCTATGCGCTGATGCCTCGCCCAGAGTTCTTCACGTTCGGAACCGCGGCGGTGGCCCTCGCGGGCTGGGGGGGCCTCATGGCGTTGACGGCGTGGCCCGGCTCCTCCGCGACGAAACTCGTGCGCGTGGGTCCCCTGCCCTGACCCGACACGAGGCGCGACGCGCCCCCACCGTGTCCCGCTCGGGGGCGAGCCCGTGGAGGCTCGCCCTGTGCAGCGGTTGGCTGTGGCTCGCGGGCTGCGCGGTGGCGCCGGTCCAAGCGGCCACAGCTCCGCCCCTCCACTATCGGCTCTCGATCCCGCGCCCGGCGGATCAGTACATCCACATCGAACTCCGCATCCGTCGGCCCCCGGGCAAGGCGGTGGACGTCGCGATGCCCGCGTGGATCCCGGGTTCCTACCGCGTCCGGGATTTCGCCCGCCACGTCTACGACTTCTCGGCCCACACACCGTCGGGCGTCGCCTTGCCGTGGGTGAGGACCGACAAGCAAACGTGGCGGATCGATCATGGTGGCCAGGAGGTCGTCGTCCGCTACCGTGTGTTCGCGGCCGAGGAAACGGTTCGCACGAGCCATGTGGACGACCGCCACGCGAGCGTCAACGGCCCCTCGGTGTTCATGTATCTGCCGGGGCAACGCAGCCGCGACTGCGAGCTCGAACTCGACCTCCCGGAGGGGTGGCAGGCCTACGGCGCGCTCGATCCGGTGGGTCCCCACAGCTACCGGGTCGCCGACTACGACGCCCTGGTCGATGCGCCGCTCGAGCTCGGCAACCCGCTCGTTCGGACGTTCCAGATCGGAGCGACCCGCTTCGACTACGTGCTGCGCGGGGTCGAAGGTTTTCCCGCGGACGTGACGCGGCTGGTCACCGACGCCGAACACGTGGCCACCGCCCTCGGCGAGGAGATGGGCGGGTTCCCCATGCTCCGCTACGTGTTCTTGGTGGCGATCAACCGCGACGGCGGCGGTGGCCTCGAGCACGACAACAGCACCATGATCATGCTGCGCCGCAGCGAGTTCCAAGGTGAGCGCGGGTACACGCGGGCCGTGGAATTGGCCGCGCACGAGCTCTTCCACGCCTGGAACGTCCGCCGGATCCGCGACGCTGCGCTGCGTCCCTATGACTATCGCGCCGAGACCCCAAGCGAGCTGCTCTGGTTCCACGAAGGCTTCACCGAGTCCGTCCAAGAGCTCGCGCTGCTGCGCGCCGGTCTGCGCGACGCCGATGCGTTCCTGAGCGAGCTCGCGACCGCGTGGACCACCTACCTCGCAATCCCCGGACGCAACGCGGAACCCATCGCCGCGGTGAGCCGGGACGCCTGGATCCGCGCGTACCAACCCGCCCCCAACCATCCCAACGTCGCCGTCAGCTACTACGACAAAGGCAAGTTCCTCGGGCTCACCCTCGACATCGAGCTCCGCCTCCGTGCGGCCGCACGGCAGCAGCAAGGCGACCTCATGGGCATGTTCCGCCGGCTCATGCAGAGCCACGGTGACGGCGAACGCGGCCTGACCCATCGCGACATCGTCGCGGCCGCGAGCGCGGAGGCGGGCGAGGACATGGCGTGGTTCTTCGAACGCTACGTCCTCGGCACGGAGGAGATCCCGTTCCCTCAGACGCTCGCGCGCATCGGCGTCACCGTGGAGACCGCAAACCCTTGGGACGAGGACCCGACCGCACGCGCCGATGCGGGGCTCGAGCTCGCGGGGACACGGATCTCCAACATCTACCCCGACTCGCCCGGAAGCGCGGCGGGCCTCATGCGCGACGACGAGATCATCGCCGTCGACGGCACCCGCGTCGGCGACACCGCCTCATTCCGGGCGTTCCTCGCGGCCGCAGGCCCCGAGGCCCAGGTCGTCCTCACGGTCTTCCGCAGCGACGTCCTCCGCGAGATCCCTGTGCAACTTCGGGAGAACCCGGCGAGGCTCGTCCGCTTCGCGCTCACGGAGCCCGCGTCCCTCCCACCGGGGATCGAGAACCTGCGCACCCGGTGGCTTCGCACCCGCGCACGGCCTCCGCAGGAACGCGCACCTCAAGAGTGATGGAGCGGATCGTGCTCGGGCGAGACGGCGTGGAGGTCTTCGTCCTCCTCGTCGTCCTCGTGCGGTGAACTCGGGGGCAAGAACGGCGGCGGCCGGAGATTGCGCATGTCCTCGGAGAGCTGGCCCCAGATCAGCGCGCCAAGGATCCAGGTCGTGGGCATGATGGCCATGAAGTCCGGCATCACCCGCGCAAAGCCACAGACGAAGCCAGAACCGACGCCGAGCACGAGCACGACGTTGAGCCACGCGTAGCGCGACTTGCCGAGCTTGGGGGACGGCAGGTTCGAGGCCATGAGCAAGGCCCCGAGCACCATGATGGGCGGCAAGAATGCCCACATGCGGGGCGTCGTGGACCAACGGCCAAGGATGTGCGGGCCCGAGAACGCTTCCGGAGAGCCGAGCGGACCCCCCACGGGCGCGTATTTGTGCAGGACGATGTACCAGATCGCCAGCGTGCCCGCGGCCAGCGTCGTCGCCACGCCATAGAACACTTGCTTGCCCTTGGGAGACTCGTCCGTGATCACGTTGAACTTCGCGAGCCGGAACACGGCCGCGAGCACCCAGCAGATGCACGCGCCAGCGAGCAGCACGTGCCGGGCGCCGTGATCGAACCCGAGCTCAGGGGCCGATCGCAGCGACGCGTAGACCAAAAACGCCGGAACGACCCCGAAGTTGAACGAATCCGCGAACGAATCCATCTGCACGCCGAACTCGCTCGTCGCCTTCAACGTGCGTGCGATGAAGCCGTCCACGCGATCGACGAGGACAGCCCAGACGATGAGCCACGCCGCTGCGACGAAACGTCCGTCGTGGATCGCCACCACGGCGAGCATCCCGAACATCATGCCCACGCACGTGACGAGGTTCGGCGCTAGGTAACGAAAAAAGCGAGTGACGGACATCGGAGCAAGCTCGAGCGCTGGGAGTATAGGAATGTGCCCGGCGACCTGCCAAGCGCAACGATCTCGCGACCCGCGCCGCCCACCTCGACTTATTTTCTGGCGTCCCGGCGCCGGGACGTTACGAACGGTTCTCGATGCGGGTGCTCGTCGTCGCTCCGGCCGACCCCAGCGGCAGCCTGTACTGGCTGTGCAAGGCGCTGCGGACCTCCGGACGGGCTCAGGCGCGCCTGGTCACGTTGCGCGAGTCGGCGCCTCCCCCATTTGGGCCGCCGGCCGACCTCCAGCGCCTCCACGACGGCGGGGAGGAGCTCCGGTCCCTCATCGAGCACGCGGACGTGCTCCACCTCGTCGACCTCCACCCCTCCGAGATGCCACTGACCGAGAACATCCGCGGGCGTCGCCAACCGCCGCGCTGGGTGCTCCACCATGCGCAAGCTCCCCGCAGCCACGCACGCGCGCTCTCCCAGCTTGCGGAGCAGACGGGCACGCCCCTGCTGTCCCACGAACCCGGAATCCCGGGAGCGATCTTCATCCCGCCGTTCTTCCCTCACCCGCGGCCGCCCTGGCTGCCGCTCATCGAAGGTACGCGAGCGCGCGTTCGCTCGAGTACGGTCGTCGCCTTCGCGAGTTGCCCGCGGACGCTCGCCGCCCTGCCCCGCCTCGAAGCCTTGGTCGACGCCGCCGAAGCCATCGCGCAAGCGAGCTCCGCCAATGGTTTGCCTTGCCGCATCGAGGTCGTGTCCGAGCTTCCCCCGCGGCAGGTCGCCCAACGCCGCCGCCGGGCTCACCTCACCCTGTGCGACGCGGAGGGACAAATGCCCATCGAGGCGCTCGAGTCGTGGGCTCAAGGCATCCCCGTCGTGGCGGGGATCGATCCCGCGGTCCGGCGCGCCTACGAGCTCCATACGGGCGCAGCGGTGCCGCTGCACGACCCGTCCGAGCTCGCCTCGCTGCTCACGCAGCTCGATCCCCTCGCCGATCCCGATCCTGCCCTCGTGGCCTGGGCTCGTCTCGCGTCGTCCGTTTCACTCTGGGTCGAGCGATGCGCCCGGTGCTACGCCGACGCGCCCCCGATCGCCCTCGTCGCGTGAAATCTCATCGAGCCACGCATGGCAGCTCGCCTCGATGAGCGAAAACACGTCCGTATAGACCGACGCCGGGCGCCCGATCGGATCCGGGATCTCCGCAGCGGCTCCCACGGCTTGCGGCGCGTCGACGTGCCGCAGCAACCGTACGCGCGCCTGCGGGCCCTCTACGGGGCCAAACGCCGAGAGCCTGCGCAGCCGCTCGACGTCGGCGAGGTTCGCCCGGTCCATGACGAGAATCTCTTCGAACGCTTGCAGATCCTCGGGACGCAGGCCTCGCGAGCACCCCGCGGGAGCGAGCGAGATGCCTCGCGCAGCTGCGACCGCGACGCTGCGCGGATGGGGCAGCGAACCTTCATCGGCCCACGTCCCCGCGCTATCCACGACGACGCGGTGGCCCATGCCCCGCGCGCTCGCGAGGTGCACGAGCACCCCGTGCGCCAGCGGAGACCGGCAGACGTTGGCATGACAAACGAGCAAGACCCGGTGGACGCGACCCATGCAACTGGCCTCCGAGGCCGCGTCAGAACAACGCGCGCACCGCTGGATCGTCGCGCACGATCTCCCACATGGGGTCGAACTCGATCTGCTGCAGCAGACGCTCCCCGCGTCGCGCCTTCACCTCCTTGAGGCGCTCGATCGTCACGTCGACGTCTCCGGTCACCACGGATTGTTGCGCCAATGCAAACAGAGGATCGGCGTACTTCGGATCCTTTTGTGCCGCCCACTCGAAGAACGCAGCCGCGCGCTCGGGCGAGGTGTGGAGGACCTTGCCCCGATCGTAGGCGGCCTTCGCCACCTCGCGCGGCGTGGCCCCGCCGGCTTCGGCTTGGGCGAGGGCCTCCAGGGCGCGCGGATCCGTGGTCTTGCTGCGCGTGACTTCTTTGAGCAGGTCTTTGGTGCTGGCGGTGCCCGCTGGGGGCTTTTCCGGCGCTGCATCGGAGGGTCCCTCGGCGGTCGCCTCCGTGGGCCCTCCGGTGGTCGCTTCGGTCCCACCCGTCGCGGTTGCGGCTCCGGTCGCGGGCGTCGGTGTCCCTTCGGCCGGGGCCGCGCCTTCTCCTGACCCATCGGTCGGATCGGGGTCGCCGTGGTCCTGTGCGTCGGCCTTGGAATCGTCTTCGGGATGCTCCGCGACGGGCTCTGCGTGCGCTTCCGCGGCAGGACTCACCGGTTCCGGGTGCTCTGCCGCGTGCCCGTCCTGGGCGGCGACTTTGCCCGGATCCCCGTGTTCGGCCCCTGTCGCCCCTTCGTCCGACCCACGCCGGCATCCGAGCGTCCAGGACGCGCATGAAAGTCCGAGAAGCCCGAGCACAATCTTTGCTGAACCGAACCTCGTCATTGGCCGCGAGTCTACCCTTGGCCAGCACCGCGTGCCGGATCTTCCGCGACCCACGAGCGCGGGCCAGTTTTCGCACGCCATGTCCTCGCGCGGGTCACCCCATCCCGCGGACGCATGCCGTATGCTCGTGCTCGCTCATGTTCGACATCGCGATGTTGTCTATGGCCATGGCTGCGGCTCCGCCCGCCTCGGACGAGGCCCTCAAAGCCAAAGTCATCGAGACTTTCGAGGAGTGGTGCACCTCGTGCCACGACAGCTCCGACGACCTCAACCTCGAGGGCGATCCGACGCGCTTCGTGGGGGTGAAGTCCTCGGCGGTGGATCAGGTCCTGATCGTGCCCGGCGATCCAAAGGCGAGCTATCTGCTCACCAAGATGAACGGGCAAGGTCCCTTCGAGGGTGACCTCATGCCGCAAGGGGACGACCCCCTAAAGGCGGAGACTCTGCAGGTGATCGCCGACTGGATCACCAGCATCGAGGCGCCTGCGACTGCCGCCGCGGTCACCGGCACAACAGGCACGGTGGCCACCGTCAGCGAGCCCGTCGGCGAAGACACGCCCGTGGCCGTGCCTCCGCCTGCCGACAAGCCGCCGTTCCACGGCACGCAGCAGATCGTGCTGCCCACGACCGCGACGCTCGGCAAGATGACGTTGCAGTACCACATCGATCACCGTTTCGGCCGCATCGGCACCGAGCGCGGCTTTCTGGGTCTCGATGCGGGCGTCGTGATGAGCCTCGCGATCCAGTACGGCATCTTCGATGGCTGGGACGTCCGGCTGCGGCGCACCAACTCGCTCAAGGGCTGGGAGATCGGGACCAAATACGTCCCCGTGCGGCAAGAGGACGGGATGCCGCTCTCGTTCGGCATCGACGTCTCGCTCGACATGTATCGCGAGTTCGAGATGGCCAACCGCTTCTCGGGCAACTTCGTGCTCATGCTCTCGCGGCTCTGGTTCGAGCGTTGGAGCACGATGCTGACCGTCAGCTACAGCACCACGAGCAACCACGCGCCGAGCCCCAGCATCGAGTACGAGCCCGGCGAGTTCTCGCCGGTGAAGGACAACCGCGGGACGCTCGCGATTGGCTTTGCGTCCACCGTGTGGCTCGGCAAGAAGCGGCGTTGGGGCATCGACCTCGAGTACATCCAGCCCGTCCCCGACGGCACATCGCCCGAGAACGTCTTCTACTACCTCGCGGGCGACACCAACCCCGATCCGGACGCGGTGCCCATTGGCGCCTGGTCCATCGGCGGCTCCTACAGCACGGGCAAACACTTCTTCCAGATCTTCTTCACGAACAACCAGCAGATCCACCTCAACCAGGCCGCGCCTGGCGGGCAGACGGTCAATCCGTTCAAGGTCGAGGGCCAAGAGGTCGACAATCCCCTCAACAACCTGAACTTCTTCTTGGGCTTCAACCTCGAGCGTCGCTTCACGCTCGGCAAGAACGCCGCGCGCTGGAAGAAGGAACGGCAGGAAAAGAAAAAGCAGAAAGGGACCACGAGCTCCGCGGGCACCGCAAAGGGGCAGGGCTGACGCCATGGCACAGTTCAATCGATATCGTGGACGAATCGGTCGCGCGGGGATGCCCCGCTGCCGCGGCATGATTTTCATGGGTTCGTGGATCTTCGCGTCCGCGAGTGGTTGCGTGGAACGCCTCCCGGAAATGGACGAAGAAGGCATCCCGACCGAGGTTCAGCGCGTCTTCAACACGAGTTGTGCCTTCGCGACGTGCCACGGTGGAACCGAAATACCCAATCTCTCGGAGGGGAATAGCTCGAGCATCCTCACTTCGAACTCCAAGGAAGAAGGCGTTCCGTACGTCACATTCTTCGACATCGAGAACAGCTGGCTGGCGGTTCGCATGCTCAATATGAAGCCCCAATCCGACAGCATCATGCCGCCGGAAGGGTACGCAATCACCCAGGAGGACGTCGCCTTGGTCATCGGCTGGATCGGCGGCGCTCCACTCGACGACGGTGGTGGGAGCGACGAGGAAGACGACACCAACAGCTCGACGAGTTCGAGCGAATCCGAGTCCACCACGGAAGAACCGGACTCGGGGGTCGACACCACGGTCGATATCTCCTACGAGGCCGTGCAAGCGATCTGGGATGACAAATGCACGACGGGCGCCGCCTGCCACACGATGACTGCGCCGGTCCTCACCGAGGACGTCTCCTACGACAACCTCGTCGACACCCCTTCGACGAGTCCCCTCGCGAACGACCTCGACCGCGTGGAGCCCAACAACCTCGACGACAGCTTCCTCTGGCATCGGCTCAATCCGGAGGACTACGAGCTCAATCCGGCTTTCCGCATGCCCCCAGCGGAAGAGCTCACCGCCACCGAGTTCGCGACCATCGAAGGCTGGATCCTCGGCGGAGCCCTCGAGTAGCTACCGTATGACGCAATCCCTTGCGCTTCGGGACGGTGGCGAGCCGCGATGGTTTCGCTGGCGGAAGCGCATCTCGGATCCGGCCCGCCTGCGATGGCACGCGACATGGCTCGCCGTGGCTTCCGGCGGATGCGTGGAGCGTCTGCCGGGAACTGGCAAAGACGGGGGGATCCCGCAGGCGGTGCAGCGCGTCTTCGACGACCGCTGCGCGTTCTCGGGTTGCCACAACGGGGGAGCCTCGATGTCGGACCTGGATCTCACCCCCGGCAACAGCGCGGCGCTTCTGACTTCGAAGGGAACACAGGCGTGCCGTACGTCACGTTCTTTGATACGGAGAACAGCTGGCTCGCCTTCAGACTGCTCCACCGGGATCCGACCTTGGATCCGATGCCGCCGGACAACTCCATCGAGGACGCTGAAGTCGCTTTGATCATCGCATGGATCGGCGGCGCACCGGTCGAGGATGGGGATGCGGCGGACTCGAGTTCGGGGGACCCGCCGGACACCGGCGAAGACACGACGCTGAGTGACGCCTACGCCCCAGTGCAGGCGGTGTGGGACGAGCACTGCACGACCGGTTGTCACATGACGTTGCCGCCGGTGCTCACCTCGAGCGTCTCCTATGAGGAGCTCGTGAACGCTCCCGCCTCGAGTCTGCTAGCGAACGAGATCGATCGCGTGGAACCCGGCAGCCTCGAGGAGAGCTTCCTCTGGCATCGGCTCAACCCGACGGACTACGACCTCGACGAGGGCGACCGGATGCCACCGGAGGGGTCTGACGCGCTCACGTCCGACGAGCTCGCGACCATCGAGGCTTGGATCCTCGCGGGCGCGCCCGAATAGCCGTCGTGTGAACGACCACCGGGGCTCCGCACCCCATATCGACCCGCCCGCCAAGGGAACGCGAATGTCGGGAGCGCGGGCTCCGGCGACGATCACCCGCGACCGGTGCGCAATCGCGCCCTCGCGGTGATAGCGTGCCGCGATGACCTTGCGTCCGCGGTTCGTGCTGCTCCCGTCCCTCCTCGCATTCTCGCTTCGCTGCAACGGTTCCACGAACGCGGACACCGAGAGCGAGAACGACGAGTTCCTCACTTGGACGGGCGATTTCACGACCTCCACCTCGAGCGAGAGCCAAGGATCCACCGGTGGCGCCGAGACGAGCCTGACGACGTCGACGTCCGTCAGCTCCACGGACGACGGCGGGTCGACGGGCGGAGGATCGACGATCGGCTCCGCAGCGACCTCCACGAGCGACGGCCCTTCGACGACGGATACCGTCTCATCCGAAACGACCTCGTCCTCCGGCGCAGTCACTTCGACCGCGGGCTCGACGGAGCCGAACACGAGCGGCAGCAGCACGGAGGACGGCTCCAGCACGACGAGCGCTCTCGCGGAAAGCAGCGGCACCGCGAGCGGAAGCGGCGATGTCACGGAGGGCAGCGCGACGGAGGCCAGCAGCGGAGCCGAGAACGAAGAGAGCAGCGAGAGCAGCACCACCGGCGTCGACGACTCCATCTGCCCGCCGGGACCCTACGCTGCATCGCCCATCGATGGCATCGCGTCCCTGACGTTCACGCGCATCGAAGCGCCAGGCTTGGTCCTCGAACTCGAGGGAGGAGGATTGGCCGAGGGCCCCGTTTGGCTCGGCGACTCCTTGCTGTTCACGCACTTTCTCTACAACGACGGAAGCCCCTCCGAGATCCTCCGCTACACCCCTCCAGACTCGTTCGAGGTCGCGTTTGGACCCGATCGCGGCGTCAATGGCCTCGCGCTCCGCGGCGACGGCATGGTGATCGGCGCGTCCCATGGCATCGGAGGCCTCGTTGTGATCGACCCCGTCACGGGCGATGCATCCGTGCTCGTCGAGGGCTACCAGGGTGAGCGCCTGAACTCGCCCAACGACCTCGCGATCCGATCCGACGGAAACCTCTACTTCACCGATCCCCAGTTCCAAGCCCCCGATCCGCTGCCGCAGGGCGACATCAAGCGTTTCTTCCGACGCACGCCCGAGGGAGACCTACTCGTCATCGCCGAGTGGACCCCCGGGAGCGGCGGCCCCAACGATCCCAACGGTGTCGCGCTCTCTCCCGACGAGCGCACCCTCTACCTCGGGCGCGTCGGCGGTGTCACGGCGTATGGGCTCACCGAGGACGGCTCCGTGCTCTCGCCCGGGACCGCCGTCCCCGGCATCGCGCACAACGTCGATGGCATGGTGGTCGACTGCGCAGGCAACGTGTACGCCACCAACCATGCCGCGGGCATCATCACGATCATCCCCCACGACTGGAGCACGCGCCCTCTGGGCGAGCCCTACCTCACGCTCTCCGTCGGTGCGGCGTCCCTGACCAACCTGGCCTTTGGCGGCCCCGACCGCACCACCCTCTTCGCGACGGCAGGCAATCCCGCCCTAGGCTCTCCGCTCTATAGCCTCGAGCTGGCGATTCCCGGGTTTCCGTACTGATCGCGAAACTCGACCCCCGAGTCGATCGGGCTCATCGCGCGGAATCGAGCGGACCGGTCGATGTTCCGAGCATCCTGTACCCCAAGCAGGCTGTACCCCAAGCAGGTCCCGGCCAGCGCGGGGAGCGGCATGCAGCCCGGCATGGGCCAGCGAACTCGCAGGCCGCCCATCTCGGCAGAACGCGTGTTCGGCGGCGTGATCGCTCGTCCGTACCCCGCCAAGGGTGGCAAACCTGCCGCGGATTCCTAGGATCCAGCTCGACCCTCATGAATCACGTTTCGGTGGCAAGCACCGGCATCTCTGGGTTGGACGACGTGCTCGGCGGCGGATGGCCTGTCGGCTACCTCTACCTCGTCCTTGGGAACCCAGGCACCGGCAAAACGACGCTGGGCATGCAGTTCTTGGTGGACGGGGTCCGCCGAGGCGAGCGAACGCTCTACGTCACACTCTCGGAGACCGCCAGCGAGGTCGCGGCCTTGGCCCGCGCCCACGGTTGGTCCACGGACGGCATCGAGCTGTACGAACTGACCGCGGCGCAGCAGGTGTTGGGCCTCGACGATGGTCCGACGATGTTCGATCCCTCGGATGTGGAGTTTCGCCAGACCTCCCGCTCGATCCTCGACCAGATCGAGCGCGTGCGACCGCACCGCGTGGTCTTCGATTCTCTCTCCGAGCTGTCGCTTCTCGCTCGCGACCCGCTCGCGTTCCGGCGTGAGATCCTCCTCCTCAAGCGGGCCCTGATGGCTGGTGGAACGACCGCGCTGCTGCTCAGCGATCGCACCACTCCCGACACCGACCGGCAGCTGCAGAGCCTCACCCACGGGGTGTTGACGATGGAAGAGCTCGCGCCCGACTTTGGCGCCGAGCGAAGGCGCTTGCGCGTCACCAAGCTCCGCGCGACGCGGTATCGCGGTGGCTACCACGACTTCCAGATCGAAACCGGGGGGCTGGCGGTCTACCCTCGCCTCGTTGCGGCCGAGCATGGACGAGCGTTTTCGCGGGAGCCGATCGCAACCCACATCTTGGGCCTCGATCGACTGCTCGGCGGCGGTCTGGACCCTGGTACGACCACCTTGGTGATGGGTCCGGCTGGCAGCGGGAAATCGAGCCTGGTGACCCAGTTCGCCCTGGCGTCGGTGGACAAGGGGACTCGAGGTTCGCTTTTTTTGTTCGACGAAGGACTCGACAGCTTCGTCCATCGGACGGAATCGTTCGGTCTGCCCCTGACGCGGTGCATTCAAGAGGGGCGGATCTCGGTCCGACAAGTCGACCCCGCCGAGATCTCGCCCGGTCAGTTCGTGCATATGGTCCGCCACGAGATCGAAGTCGAGGGCTCACGATTCTTCGCAATCGATAGTCTCAACGGCTATCTACACGCGATGTCCGAAGAGCGATTGGTGGTGCTGCAGCTCCACGAGCTGCTCAGCTACCTCAACGGTCAGGGCGTCACGACCATGTTGGTGCTCGCGCAGCACGGACTCGTCACCCCGCTCTCGGGACCGATCGACATCACCTACATCGCCGACAGCACGATCCTCACGCGATTCTTCGAGCATGCGGGTCGCATTCGCCGGGCGCTGTCGGTCCTGAAGAAGCGCCGTGGCGTGCACGAGGACTGGATCCGCGAGTTCCAAATCACATCGCAAGGGATCAACGTGGGACAGCCGCTCGAAGCGTTCCAGGGCTTGTTTACCGGCGTGCCGGTGTTCGTGGGGAATCGCGAGGCACTGCTGGGTGACGACGATGCCTAGCACCATGGGCTCGGAGAGGATCTTGGTTCTCACCCTCACCGAGCGGGAGGCCGAGATCGCGCAAGACCAGTTTGCTCAAGCCGGACTCGCGGCGCACATGTGCCGCGACGTGAACGAGCTTTGCCAGGAGATGGAGCGCGGAGCCGGTGCGGCGCTGCTCGTCGAGGAGCGCTTGCTCAACGGCTCGCGCACCCAGCTCGAAGCCGCACTGAGCCGCCAGCCCCCCTGGTCGGACTTCCCCCTGATGGTCGTCGCGGCGCGCCGGCGTCGGAGCGAGAGCGCGAGCGAGCCGCTGGAGAAGCTAGGCAATGTCACGTTGCTCGACCCGCCGCTCCGCCTCCGCACCATGCTTCGTGCCGCTCGAGCGGCGCTGCGGAGCCGCCGTCGCCAGTATGCCGCCCGCGAAGCGATCGTCGAGCGCGACCGCTTCCTGGCCATGCTTGGCCACGAGCTGCGCAATCCTCTCTCGGCCATCGCGTTGGCGACCGAGGTCGCCTCTGCGCGGACGTCCGGCGACTCCATTCACCTGCCGATCATGCGTCGGCAGATCGAGCATCTCACGCGTCTGGTCGATGACCTGCTCGACATCGCGCGAGTCACGTCGGGCCGCATTCACCTTCGTACGGAACCGCTGCGCCTCGATCCTCTATTGCGAGACACGATCACCCTCATGCGCGATCGATTCCAGAAGAATCGCATCGAGCTCGACCTCGATGTCGAAGGCGCATGCTGGGTGCTAGGCGACGCCGTGCGGCTCGAACAAGTGATCGTCAACCTGCTGACCAACGCGGCCAAGTACACGTTTCCTGGCGGTCACGTGCGCGTACGATGCTGGAAGGAGGGTGACGATGTCCAGATCTCCGTCCTCGACGACGGCGCGGGTATTTCCGCCGACTTCCTCCCTCTGCTGTTCCAGCAATTCAAGCAAGGAGAGAACACGCTGGATCGGGCGCAGGGTGGCCTTGGCGTGGGCCTTGCGCTCGTGCGCGCGCTGGTCGAGCTCCACGGGGGCTCGGTCTCGGCCACCAGTGCCGGGCGAGGGCGCGGAAGCGAGTTTCGAGTGCGACTTCCACTTCTGCTCGGCCACCAGGAGACCGTCCGTCTGGTCGCGCCCCCGTACGAACCCGCCCCTTCGCCGATGGCTTCGAGCCGTCGAGTTCTGCTCGTCGAGGACAATGAAGATGCGCGAGAGCTGTTGGCCCTGACGCTGCGAGACGCAGGTCACGACGTCGCCGAAGCCACCGACGGCGAAGAGGGCCTGCGGCACCTGACTGAGCTCGAGGTCGACGTCGCCATCGTAGACCTCGGACTCCCGATCATCGACGGCTTCGAGATCGCGAGGCGAGCCCGCAAGCTCCACGGCTCGGCCCTCTTCCTGATCGCGCTCAGCGGCTACGGCCAGCCTCAAGACAAGCGCGCGGCCCTCGAGGCTGGCTTCGACCTGCATCTCACCAAGCCGACCAACATGGCCCGCCTTCGATCCCTCGTGTCGGGTCGACCTCGGCCGTCCTCTCCGGCCAAGGCATAGTCTGCCTACTGACTATAGTCGCCGCAGCGCGCCCCGGGGTGGGATTCGAGGTGGCCGCACGTGGGCGCCCCGAGCTCCTTTTGGCACTCGTTGTCGTCGACGCAAGACCTGCACCGCGCGTCGACGCAGAGGTACGCGCCACACGGGTTCATGTCCGCCTCGACGCGTCCAGCTGCGTCGCGAGGGGGAGCCTCGCAGCTGGCCCCGAACCGCGTCGTCTGGAGATCGACGACCTCACAGCGGCCGGTCCGATCACAAAAGCCGTCGCCGCAATCGGCGTCCGCGCGGCACGACTCGGCCGATCGAGCACCGGGCGGGGTCTCGGCTTTGCTTGAAACCTCGCCCGGCACCGTGCTGGCGCCACAACCGGTCCACGACATCGTGGAGCCCATCAAGAGCCCACAGAGGCTCACGAGCGCTCCCCTCGCGGGTGTACGTTCAATCATTCCCATCTCGTCTCCCGTCTTGGAATGCGGTGTCGTACCGGTTGGGCGCCTGCCGATCAAGTGACCGTCGCGACGATCAATCGCATCCTGCCGCGTTGCCACCGGGTCCACCGTAGCGGAACGAGACTTCCCAGCCCGGCGTGGTCGAGGTGAAGTTTGCGGAGGTATCGTAGCAGTTGGTGTCCGTGGGGCCAACGTTGGTGCCCGAGAACCAGATGTTCCCACCCGCGGATCGCTCGACGATCATGCCGTGGAACGACAAGCTTCCCGTGTTGCGTCCGAAGATACCGTTGCCCAAGTCGGCGGACGTCCAGTTGGGGGTCGTGGGCGTGGGATCGTAGATCTCCCCGTACCAGTGCACCTCACGCGCCTGCGTGTTGATGAGGTTGAAGTTGATCTGCCCCGAGCCCGTCCCGATGGGGTAGTAACCGAGCCACGTGAAGGTCGTGGCGTTCAGGTAGTCCTGAACCCACCACGCGCCACCCGAGAGCACGGTTCGCAGCCGCCGCTCGTGGGCCGAGCCCGCGGGAGGGTTGGGAATGACGGCACCCGGTGGGAACGCCCCTGGTTGGGGCACGAAGCCCGCGACGGTCATGTTGTAGCCGCCGACGTAGTCCCCCGTGGCGCCGCCCGCCGTACGGAAGAACGTGAAGAAGTGGATGTTCGAGTCATTGTAGAGGCTCGGCAGCTCTTGGATACCGACCTCGATGGCCTCGAGCGTGGTGTTGACCGCCGGAGGCACGGGGCAAGCGGGCTGACCCGCGGCGCCGCAACCGAAATCGAGCACGGCGAGCTGGGACAGCGACATCTCGGCAGCCCCGACCGATGCCGGGTTGACGTACTGGATCCAGCCCGTGGTGCCGATGATGTTGGTGGTAACCTGACGCTTGGCGGCGTAGAGCCGATTCTGTCCGGCAGGCTGCGGTTTGGCGAGCGACTCGAGGAAGGCCGGAAGGTCTTTTGCACCGCTCTTGCCGGATACGTAGTAGCCGAGGTCGGGTCGAATGACCGGGACCATCCCCGGGGGACCCTCTTGGGCAACCGCCGCCCATTCCTCTTTGAGGAGATCGAAAACGTGAACGCTTTCCGAAGCCGAGGACGCCTCGAGCTCAGCGTCGGCCAGGACTACGCCTTCCGGCGGAAGCGTGGGGATCTCCGACTCGCTCGGTGGCTTGCGGGAGTCGAACAACGGATCGAGTTCGCGAGGATCGACCCAGTCGACGGTTTCGCCCCGGGGTCCCACGGTGGTCGCCCGAATCGACAGTCGAGAGAAATACGTATCCTCGAGGTGTTTGTCTGCCTCAGCCTGCCGATCCACGAAGCTCAACGTCGCGCTTTCGGCCGCCGGGCGAGCGCTGCCGCCATCCGATTCTCCATCGCTCGGCACCGAGCCGGGCTCCGCGGCTTCTTCGCCGTCACTCGGGGCTTCCAAACAACCCCACAGGGAAAGGGACGAAACGATGACCCAAGTACGATGCCTGCGACCAAAAACTCCGCTCATACGCATTCGCTTTCTCCAACCCAAAAGGGCTGGACACTATCCCGTTTTTCGCATGTCGCGATGGTTCAGATTTCGAGTCGCACTCGCTCTCGCCACACAAACGGAGCTCCGCCGGGCGCCCATCGTCGCGTGCTGAATCACCACCGCTATCGTCGCCGTTGAACTACCCGATCGTCGCAATCGCGGCAAGAGTTTTCTCAGCGGTATGTCAATTGGTACAGGGAAGCATTCGCGCAATGCCAATTCGTACAGGTCCGCCCCCATGATATGTCAATTGGTACAGTCCGTCGGAACCATCCATTCTCGCCGCGGGTCCGATTGCGCGCCGAGAGGGTCTCCGGCGAGGCCACACTGCCCCTACGTCCCCAATGCGGTCATCGCGATCCCGCGCAGATGACCCCCGCCGCACCGTTGATTGAGGGGCGAGCGTCTCGTCAGCCGCTCCACACGAAGCTCCGTCGCGACCCGCCTCGCCGACGTGCTCTTGGTGCACGCCCTCCACCGCCACCCCGCGGCGTGGCATCGTCGCCTTCGGGCCTCCGGTCAGCGGAGCAGCGCGGACATGTCGTAGCGCCCGGGAAAGTCGATCCCCAGCGCGTGGCAGACGAGGCTGTAGAGGTGGCCCTCGCGCATGACGGCGCCGCGATTGGGCGCCCCCGTCGCGAGGTCGAAGCCGTAGGTCAGACACGTTTGCGGGTCGACGCCACCAAACACCCGATTGCCGCGCAGGAGCGGTGAAATGAACAAGTTGCCGTTGTTGAGATCGTGCCCGGACCCGAAGTAGGCACCCGAACCTGGCGGACGCGTCTTGGTGCGCCCGAAGTCGGTCGCGACATAGATGAGGGAGCGATCCCAGAGCGTGCCGTCGCCGTGCGGCTGACGCTGCAAGAGCGTGATGAGGCCGTCCACCACCTTGAGCGTGCGCCGCCACATCACGTTCTGCGTGGTCACGTGATCGTTGTGCGAAAAGTCGAACGCGATGGGCGTGCCGTCGATGCCCGTGGACGAGAAGTCGGGCATGAAGCTGGGGCCAAAGGTGACGACGCTCGATAGGCCGTACCGCACCAGCAGAAACGCGAGGGCGGCTTGAGCTTGCAAACGATCGGTCGCGAGCTCCGGAAACTGCTCGAGGAGCGCGGGCAACTCCGGGGAGCTGGCGAGGCCGCGGCTGGAGAGGTCCACGCCTCCGCCCGCCTGGAGGAGCATGAGCTTGGTGATGAGGTCCGCCTCTTCGATCGCGGGCTGCAACTCCCGCCGGAGCGCGAGGATGCGCTGGCGAAGGCGGCTGTTCGCCCAGCGCTCGGCTTGCGGCGTGGCGTCCTCGAGCGCCTCGCGTGTCGCCCGAGCGCGCTCGAGAATGCTGCGCTGCGGGGCCCCGTCCACGCCGCGCAGGCCGTCGGCCGCGAGCGCAAAGAGCAAGGGATCGGCGATGACCTCGGATCGCACGGCGTCCGGGACGCTCGCATCGTCGCCCGGCTCGATGAATCCCGCCGTCGCCATGTTGCAGTTGGGCAGGAGCTTGCCCATACCGCGTTGCAAGGCGACCTCTTCCATCAACGTCCGGCCGCGGTGGATGCCCGCGCCGGTGATCGACCGTTTCTGCGCGACCTGATGGTTGACGCTCGTGTTCTCCACGGTCACGACCGTCATGTCTGCGTAGTACTTGCCCAGAAACGTCGACATTGCATAGTCGGACGAAAACTGACCGTCGAGGAAAAGCTCGCCGGGGCAACGCAGCTGCGATCCATTCGGCTGCACGAGCACGCTGTCGGGATACGCAATGAGCCCCTGCGCAGCCGCCGGATCGCCCACATCGCTCTCGGACACGGGGAGGAAGCTGTCGATGATGCTCGCACCGCCCTGTGCGGCCACGACGAACAAGAATTTCTCGCCGGGGCCTGGGGCAGCCCCCCGCGCGATCCGAGCCCGGGTCGACCCCGCGAGGCCCATGAGCGCCGCCGCACCACCACATTGCAAGAGATGACGTCGAGGAATCATCATTCACCTCAGAAGGTCATGAACTCCGTCGTCGTTGCGATCGCGAAGCATGCCGCGACCGCGAAATCTCGGCCCGAGATCGGCTCCGCCGCGAGCCCGCGCACGATCTCCGTTTCGACGTCGCTGGGGTCGCGGGCGAGCAACCGGCGGTAGAGGTCCGAAACCTGCGGCCCCAGACCCGGGTCGTCTGCAGCGAGCGTCTGCGCCGCGAGGTCGATGTGGCCAAACACGCGGGCTTCGCCTTGGGCATCGAGCGCGGCCCTTTGGGCACACAGCGCGAGGGCGAGGCGCTCGACCGCCATGCCCGTGGTGGCCAGCGGCCGAGGCATGGGTTCGTAGAGCGACAGTGCGAAAGGATCGTTGCCGCCGAGCGGGACGAGGTGCGCGGCTTTGCATGGCGTCGTCCCGAGCTCGATGCACCCTGGGTCCGGTCCGAGCTCGAGCGCCCGCATGAGGTCGGCTTCCAGCGCGTCGGCGCGCTTCCAAAGCAAGGGGTCGACCTCGGGGACGCAGCCGAGGTCGTCCTCCGAGTCCGACCCATCGTCTTGCGTGACGGTTTCGGCGCCCAGCGACTCGTCGGTCCCAGACGTCGCGTCGCCGTTCGACCCGGTGCTCGAATCGGTGGTCGCCGTCGCCTCCGTGGAGCCGGCATCCACCCCAGCGTCTGCGTCCTCCCCACCGTTGCAGCGGCAGCCCGGCGTCCCGCCGAACCCGAACACCGCGAGCGCTGCGATCTGGAGCCGCCGATGCATCATGCGCCTCCAAACGCAGGAAGATCCACGAGCCCGTGGATGAGACGGTTGACCGATCCCCCGTGGGTCGGGAGGCTGCGCCACCACGCCTCGACTTCGGGGAGCTCGCGCGCCGCCGGCTCACGACCGAGCGCGTGGCGAAACAGCGTCATCCCGATCGTCTTCGAGAACGCATCGGATTGCGCGGCAACGGCTGCCCATTCGACGACGTTCGCGACGGGCTGCCCGAACATCACGGCGGCGTTCTGATCCCACTGCGGCATGAGATCACCGGGCCGAGCCGCATTGTACACACCCGTGGATCCGCCCACGATCCCCTCGTAATAGGCGAACGCATAGCTGAGCGGGTCGAGCGTGCTGTGACAGACCGCGCATTCGGAAGCCTCGACACCCTTTTCGTCGACATCGACGGGTTCGCCTTCGACCGGCCAAATCCCTTGGAGTCGTGCGATATCCATGCCGAGGTAGAGCCGATACGCCGCGGCCGCCGTCGTCCGCGGGAGCGCGCTGAACATCGTGTTCGTCGCGAAGAACCACTGGGTCGTGATCATGCCCGCGCGTTGGTCGGGGACGAGGGGTTGCCCGCCCGCGCCGCCCCCGGGTATCAGGATGGGGTCATCGACGCGTTCGAATACGCCATCGACGTCGCGGACGTGGTAATCCGCGAGCAGGAGATCACGAACGTCCCGATCGCCAAGCATGACATAGCGAAACAGCGCATAGTCCCAATCGTAGTCCCCGATCACGATGTTCACGGGAGACTCTCGGCCCACCGCATAGATCGGTCGGACGAACCGATCGGCGACGCGAGCGAGGCCGACGTCGCGCCAATACGTGCTGGCAAGGCAGACCTCGAGCGCAGCGTGCAGTCGCTCGTCGAGCATCGATTCATCCGGGTTTCCGGCGAGGAACGCCTCACGTTCCTCGTAGCTCGGCGAACGGCCGCAATAGAGCACACCGACCCGGGCGAACGCGGTCGCGAACACGTCTTGCGTCGCACGCGGGAGCGGACCTGGACAAAGCGCCTCGTCGGGAACGCCGGGTGCGGTTCCCACGGCGAGCTCTGCCGCGTTGCTCACCCCATCGCCGTCGGCATCAGCGTTCGCGCTCTCCTCGAGCGCGGGCCGCAACCTCGCGTCGAAGTCCCCCGTGACGAGCGGCAACAACGACGCACCGTAGGCATTCCACGCGACCGGAGAGGTGGACGTATGGCAAAGCGAGCATTCCGCGACCGCGCCCGCACAAGCGGGCGACGTTGGGAACACTTCACAGACCTGCGGAGGCGCGCTCGGCTTGGCCGCGGCACTGGCAGGGGCGGCCGCGACCGCGACGACCACCGCAAGGTCTCGAGCGCGAAGTCCCCTCATGCAGGTCGTTCCTTCGTGCCCGACCTCCTCCACGCCTGCAACCGCATTGTCAGGACACTCTGCGGCCAAAGGCGGTTGGGGTATCCCGTCCGCAGTGCCTCGGGTCGTCTCTGGCGCCACTCGCTCTGGGCGCAGGTGTACCTCGTGGTCGACCGCGCGTCGTACCGTGGCCCAGCGACCGACATGACGAGGCCCGGCGGCCCCAACAAACGCGACGAGAACGCGTGCTTGTTTGCGCGACCACCAAAGAAACTTCGCGATCGTCCCGGACGAACCGGGCGACATCGTGACTAACGTGAGGGTGAGGATGAACGAGCAAAGACTCATGCCCGGCGTCGTCGCGATTGCGCTGGGTGTAGGGGTATCGGGTTGCTACGACGGCCTGCCTGCTTCCGGGGACGAGCTCGTCGGGGATACCGATGTAGGGGCGGCGAGCACGGACGACGGCGCTGGCGAGCCCGATTCCGGCCCGCGCCGGGAGCCTCCCGAGACCGGGGAAGTCTCGGGAGGCTCCCAAGGCGGCGAGGACGACACGGCGCCGGGTGAAGAGAGCGACAGCGGAGAAACGCAGAGCTGCGAAACCGGGGTGCCGCTACGGCCGCTGCACCGCCTGACACCACGGCAGTACCGCAACACCATCCGGGACCTGTTTGGCGTCGAGGCGTTCGACCTCGGCTACGACGACGAGGCCCCGGTCATCACGGAGCTCGGGGTGCGTCAGCTCCGCGCGAGCGCCGAAGATCTCATGACCCAGCGCGAGACATGGAGCGCGGAGGTGTTCCCCTGCGACCTCGCCGCGGAGCGCGACGATGCGTGCGTGGAGACGTTCCTGCGTGGGTTCGGGTCGCGGGTGTTGCGGCGCCCCTTGACCGAGGACGAGGTCGCTCAGTGGACCGCGGTGTACCTGTCGGCGATCGAAGCCGAGATGCCGTTCGGCGACGCGATGGAGGTCTTGCTCACCACCTTGCTGCAGTCGCCCGAGTTCGTCTACCTGGTCGAACGGGGCATCCCCACCACCGAGGAATCGGCGGACGTCCTACCGCTTTCGGGGTACGAGATCGCGAACCGCTTGAGCTACTTGCTATGGGACACGATGCCCGACGACGTCCTATTCAGCGCAGCGCAATCCGGTGAACTCGCGACCGCGGAAGGGATCGCGACCCAGGCCGCGCGGATGCTGGCTGCGCCCCTCGCCGAAGAAAAACTGCAGGGCTTCTTCTCGGACTGGCTGCAACTCGACGGCGGCCAGCTCCACTTCTCCTTGGAGGAGACCCGCAAAGACGAAGCGCTGTTCCCCGAGTTCCAACCCGCATTGCGCGAATCCATGCGGACCGAGCTCGAGGCGTTCGTCCGCGACATCATGCAGGACGAGAATGGGGCGAGTTTCGAGCGCTTGTTCACCGATCGCTCCGCGTACGTCAACGCCTCGTTGGCGGCCATCTACGGCGTGGAGGGCCCGGCGGATGACGAGACGTGGATGTGGGTCCAGCTCGACGAGACGCAGCGCGCGGGGCTCCTGACCCGGGCCGCGTTTCTCTCGGTGTTCGCGACCGCGGCGTCGCAAGCTCCGATCCGACGCGGCGTGTTCGTGATCGAGGAGCTCCTGTGCGCCGAGATGCCCGATCCACCGCCGGACGTGAACGACGCCCCCGTGGAGGGCGGCGGAGAAGCCGAAGACGAGAACGGCGAGACGGTGCTGAGAACCGTGCGCGAGGAGGTCACGGCGCGCACCGGTGATTCCGAATGCGCGAGTTGCCACAGCCTCATCAATCCGGTCGGGTTCTTGTTCGAGCACTACGACGCGATCGGTCGCTGGCAGGACCAGGAGGTCGTCTCGGGGCGCCCGGTGGACGCCAGCGGGGCGCTGACCCTGGGTGACGTGGCGGGACCCCTACCGAACGCCGTGGCCTTGTCGGAGTCCCTCGCGACGAGCGCGATGGTGCGCAGTTGTTTCGCGGAGCGCTGGATCACGCGAGCGTTCGACACCTCTTTGGAAGAGCTCGACGCATGCGGCCAGAACGAGCCCGTCGAAGCCTTCGTGACGACCGGTGACATCGGCGCACTCTTGACCCAGATCGTCGTCAGCGACGCGTTTCGACAGATCAACATCTCGGAGGTTGGTTCGCCATGAGGCATCTCAAACATCGCGGGCGCAGGGCATTCCTTCTCGGCGTGGGCGGGTCTGCGTTGGCGCTCCCGCTGCTCGAGTATACGCACGGCCATGCTTGGGCGGCCGCCTCCAGTCCGCTGCGCTTTCTGACGGTGTTCTCCCACGGAGGAACGATCAGCAACCAGAACAAGGCGTCGCGCCACGACGGCAAGGGTGCGCACCACGGAGTCGATTGGTGGCGGCCCTCGGATCCCACGAGCGAATCGTTGGTATTGGGCCCGATCCACGAGCCGCTCGCGGCCTTCGTGGACAAGCTCCTCGTGGTCGATGGTATCGACAATCGCGCCGCGATCGAACAAGACCAATACGGCGCAGGCGCCCACGGCATCGCCAACATCACCGCGCTGACCGCGGCTGACAAGCACGACGTCACCGACGGAGACGACGTCGAACCGCAGCCCTTGGGCCCGAGCATCGACCACGTGGTCGCGGAGCGCCTGGCCGCGAAACAAGCGGTGCCGTTCGCGTCGATCCATCTGAACGTGAGTGGCCATCAATACGGCACGCCTTATTATCGGGCGGCGGACGAGGCCGTCGGCGGCATCTCGAGCCCGCGCGAGGCGTTCGAGACGATCTTTGCGGGCGTCACCGGCGACGGGGAGCCCGATCCCGCGACCGCGCTGCGGCAAGCGAAACGCAGCAGCATGCTCGACGGATTGCTCGAGAGCTACCACCAAACACGAGACCGGGTGAGCGCCTCCGACCGTCAAACGATCGATGCCCACCTCGAGCACCTGCGAGCCCTGGAACGCGAGCTCGTCGTCCCTGCCGTCGTGTGCTCGCGCCCACAGGATATCGACATCGACGAAGGCTCCGGAGACGTCATCGGTCCTCAGCACGTCAAGCTCATGGTCGCCGCGCTGCGATGTGGCCTCACCAACGTGGCCAACCTCCAGATCGCCGACATCCTGACCCCGTGGACGCCCGCCGGGACTCCGGTGCCTTCCGCGTTCGACATCGGCCATTCGCTGGGGCACTACGCCAGGGACATCGGTCCCACCGGAGAGCATCCCGAACTCTACGAGGACTGGCTCGCCGAGACGCTCGACAACCGCAAGTGGAGGATCAGCCTGCTCGCCCAGCTGCTCGAAGGCTTGGACGACCCCACCTTCCTCGAAGGCGACCGCACCCTGCTCGACAACTCGCTGGTCCTCTACACCAGCGAGTTCCGCAACGGGGCCGTGCACTCGTCGTGGAACGTCCCCGTGCTGCTCGCCGGTTCGGCGGGTGGGAAGCTGCGAACGGGTCGGTTCATCGACTACAACGCCTACGCGAAAGACGATCCGCAGACGCTACAGTACGAGACCGAGCAAAGCACCCACAACTTGTTCACCTCGATCCTCCAAGCGATGGGAGAGTCCGACACCCACTTCGGCAATCAGGATCGCTTCCACGAAGGGCCGCTTCCCGACCTGACCTGACGTGAGGCCGCGCTGTCGGGGACGCGGGCGTTGTGAGATCGCGGTGCCAGGGGTACGTTCCGTCTCGGTGCCACGCCTTTGGCCTTGCCTCCTCGTGCTCGCGGGCTCGAGCTGCCTCACCCAAACCGCGTACCGGTGCGAAGACAGCGGACAATGCACGCATGCTCGAGGGGGGCAGTGCGAGGCGAACGGTTGGTGCGCCTATCCCGAGCCCACGTGCCCGTCGGGGCGTGCATACGGGCCCTACGCGGATCCCGAGCTCGCCGGGACCTGCGTGGACTCGCCGTGCGGCAACGGGAGCGTCGAGCCACCGGAACGATGCGATGATGGCAACAGCGTCGCGGGCGATGCATGCCACCCCGCATGTGTCCCCTCGTCCGAGCCGCTGTGGACGGCGACGCACGATGCACCGGACCACCAAGACGATCGCGCGTTCGATGTGGCGGTCGACCCCGAGCGCGACGCGTTCTATGTGACGGGATACACCACCACCCTCACGGCGAGCGGAACCCAGCAAGACCTCCTCGTCGAGCGTCGATCGCTTGCGACCGGCGCGCTCGTCTGGTCGATGCCCATCGATTCGGGGCACGGGGACGACCGCGGCGAGGAGCTCCTCGTCCTCGCCGATGGCGCAATCGTGGTCGTAGGAGAGGTCGCGACCGCCACGGGACTTACCGATGCAGTCGTGCTCTTGCTCCGCGATTCTGGGTATGAAGCTTGGCGCGACACGATCGATCTCGCGGGGTTCACCGATAAGGCTGCCGGGGTGGCGATCGACGCGGCGGGACGCATCGTCGTCGGCGGAAAGGCGGGCACGGAAGAAGGGACGCCACAAGCGTGGCTCCGCTGGTACGCCGCCGATCGCAGTCGCGTGGACCACGAGATCATCGAAGCGCAGCCGCGCTCCAACGAGATCATCGATGTGATCGCCGATCGCGAGGGCGTCCAGGTTACCGGCTATCGCACACCCGAGGAGGGACAAGCGCTTTGGACCGCGCGCTACGACGGTGACGGCACCTTGCAGTGGGAGCACCTCGCCACGGACGGCGGCTCCGGAAGCCATACCCGCGGCGTCGGGCAAGCGTACGATCCGCGGGGCGGGAGCGCGGTCGCGGGCGTGGTGGCCCGCGACATCTTCGTGCAGAGGTTCGCCGCGGACGGAAGTCCCCTGGATCCCATCGCGGTGTCCGGCTCTGCGGGGGTCCATGACGAGGCGGCCGACGTCGTCTTCCTCCCCGACGGATCGTTTCTCGTGGTGGGCTTCGTCAACTTTCAAAATGACGACGGACCAGGCGGTGACCTCTGGATGCGCCACCACACGCGCGATGGGCAAGAGCTTTGGACGCGAGAGATCGACGGGCCCGGCCGCAACCTCGACAAGGCGCTCGCCGTCGAGTTGGCCGATGACTTCACGGCGGTGGTGGTGGGCTATGTCACGGTCCCCGGCCAATCTCGCGATCTCTGGCTCGGACGCTTCGTCTTGTGAGGCGCCCACGTTGGGCCCATGATGGCTCCCGGTGCTTCCCCTCGCCCTTTGGGTCGAACAAGCGTCGCCCGAGTTCGGTGGGATCGAACTGGAGGTGCAACACGCGGACCATACGACCACCCGGAGCGTTGCGGCATACACCTGCGACACGTTGTCGAATGCGATCGCCCTCATCATCGCGGTGGGCGTGGGCCCCACCGAGGTCATGAGCACGGCCGAGCCCCCAAACCCCGACCTCGAAGCCGACCCGCAGCCGCTCGATGGCGTGGTTCCAGCCGAGCCGCAGCCCTCCCCCACGATGGCGCATCGCCTGGTGACCGATGCGCCGAGCTCGAGCGCGGCCTCGACCGTGCCTCCCCCGACGCGGCGCAGACGCCCTCCCCGTGTGCTCGGATTCGTCGATGGAGGGGCGAGTTGGGGTCCCCGTCCGGCCGTGGGCGGAGTCCTCGGAGGCGGCGTGCTTTTGCAGTTTGGCAACGCGCGGTTGGAACTGCGTGGAGGCTATGACTTCGAACGCCCGTTCGCTCCACGAGGCTCGTCCACCGCAGTCCTGACGATGGGGGGTGGTTGGGGACGCCTCAGCGGTTGCGGGAGCCCCTCTGTCCAGCGCTGGGTCTTCGTCGTCTGCGCAGGCTTCGAGATTGGCGCCATGACCGGACGCGGTGTCGACCTCGCACGCATCGACACGGCGCGATCGCTGTGGCTCGCCGTGGTCCCCCACGCACGCGCGGTCTGGTTTCCGCACCCTCGCGTCGGGTTCGGGCCGTTCGTCGAAGTCCCCATTTCTGTGACACAACCGGCGTTCGGGATCGATGACCTCTCGGACGCGGTCGTTCGGTCGCGCCAGGTCGGGGTACGCTGGGGAATCGTGTTGGAGGTCGATTTTTCTCGACGGATTCCCGGCGAGGGGGAGAAGAGTGAGACGCGATGACGTTCTCGCTCGCCACCGCCAGCGACGGGGAGTGGCTCCTGCCACAGGCCTTCGGCGACCTGTACGAGGAGCACTTCGATTTCGTCTGGCGGAACCTGCGGCGTCTCGGGGTTGCGGACGGGGACCTGGAGGACGCCACCCAAGAGACCTTCATGACCGCGTTTCGTCGCGGTCACACGTTTCTCCAGGGGGGATCGCCGCGAGCCTGGATCTACGGCATCTGTCGAAGGATCGCGTTTCGCTATCGGCGCAGGACGGGACGACGTCACCGATTGCTTCGGGCGCTCGCCGAAGCCCCCTTCGATCGAGGGAGTCCAGAGAGCCCCATCGACACCCAGGATGCACGCCGCGCGCTGCATCGGTTTCTCGATCGATTGAGTGCAGTGCGCCGTGACGTCTTCATCCTGGCCGAGCTCGAAGGCATGACCGGCCCAGAGATCGCGCGCATGCTCGAGGTCAACCCGAACACGGTCGGATCCCGTCTCCGCGAGGCGCGAGCATCCTTCGCGCGGTACGTCCACGTTCTTTCGGTTCGGAGCAAGAGCGCGCGGCAGCGATGGGAGCCGACGAACGTGATCGCGCGATGCCGCGAAGATGATCCCGCGAAGGCGTCGCGGCGCGGTGCCGTTCGGGCGGCCTTGGCTTCGCGGTGGCTTGCGCCCGCCTTCGCGCCCTCCCTGTCGCTCGGGATGAAAGCAACGTTTGCCGTGCTCGTGGGGGGCGCCCTTTCGTTCGGCGCTGCCATCCGCGGGTCTTCGCCCGCCGATCCCGCGAGTGAAGGACCCAAACCGTCACCGACACCGTTGGGCCTCGGCATGGGCCCCCCCCATTCCGCACCGCCAACTCGGATGCCGCCCATCGACACGGCCACGATCGTGCCCGTACCCGCATCGAGGACGGCCCACGCCGATGCGCGCCGCAAGCCTCGCCCGCCATCCACCCCGACACCTCCCGATCCGTTGTTGGCGGAGCTCGAAGCGCTTCGCCCAGCCCAGCACGCGGTCGCGCAAAGGCAGTTCAGCGCCGCGCTCGAGCTGCTCGATCATCGTCCTTCACTCGCGCACTCCAGCCTCCACACGGAGGCGCTGGCCATCCGAGTCGCCGCGCTCTGCGGCCTCGGACGAGAGACCGAGGCCCGCCGAGTCGCCGAAACATTGCGCAGTACCGCGCATGCGCACGCTTCGGCGAACGTGGCCGCCCAGGGTTGCGAAAAAAAACCGACGCAACGCCACACACCCGGAGAACCGAGAGAACGATGAAACTGATCCACCGTTCCTTTCTCTTGGCCATCGCCTGCTCTGCGACCTTGGGCTGCGATCTCGAGTCGAAATCGGTCACGGCGACCGCGGGCGACGCGGATGCTTTGGAAGAGTCGACCTCCAGTCGCCCCGGGAGCGACACTGGAGTCGCGACGACCGGGTCCGTCACCACGGGTGAGGGCTCGTCCTCTCCCACCACCGAGACCACGTCCGCGACGGACACGGACCAAGACGCGTCGGGTGAAGGCACGGGTGGCGTGTTCGTCCGACCCGAGCTCGAGGACTGCGGTGGTTCCCCGCTGCGCGAAGTCCCGTGGGAAACGCCAGCGGATCTCTATGCTCAGTTGACGGGCGCGTGGTTGCTCTGCCCCGACTACCTCGTGGAGAGGCCAACCCTCCCGCCCGAGATCGTCGGGATCGAGTTCCGCGACGACGACACGTTCATCTACTTGCTCGAGGACGAGGATGGCGACCTCGTCCGCGGTCGCGGCATCGACTACACCGGCGCTTGGCACCCCGGGACGGTGGACAACAATCCTGCGACCATCATCGTCGTGCCCGAGGGCTCCGGGATGAGCTACTACCGGCCCCAATTCACGGCGGAGCCTCGTCAGCTGCGCATCGATGAAGCGTGGGGCATTTTCCCTGCCCATCGGTACGTCCCGGTCACCCTCGGGGAGTAGACGCGCCTCATTCGCCTGTGGCGCGTCCTCGAACGCCACGATCTCCCGCGCGAGCCGAGCAGCGTGATGGTGAGCGTCTACGGCTTCGTCGGAGACGCGGGGGCGGCGATCTGCAGCGGCCCAGGAACTTCGCCGAGCGCGACCGCAGCGTGATCTTTCATGATGACGAACGGGCGGTCTTCGAAGGCCAGGCCACCCTGGCCATCGTGCGCGATGATCTGCACTTTGCCCATTCCGTAGCCCATCGGACCCCGCGAATAGTAGTTGGCCTCGAGTCGGTAAGGAAACGCCGTGGCCTTGCCAGCGATCGTGAAACATTCGGGTCCATAACCCGTCGTCACATCCGCATAGAGTTCGCCGCCCGAGGGTAGCGTCCGATTGCTGTAGTACGCGTGTCCGCCCTGGGCGTCGTAGATGTGGAAGTCGACATCGTTGGCGTCGGTCTCCCAGTTGAGGACGAAGCGGATGGACGGACCCACGGGGATCGTCGCGCCCAGGGCCGCGAGGCGCGATTGGACGTCCATCGCCACCGACGGGTCGCGGGCGATCCAGGCCGCCGCGATGAGCCCCATGTCTTCGCGCAGGATCCTGTCGACCCCGGCGAAGCGCCCGCTCGGATAGGTGTTACGGGTCCCCGCTTCGATCGCGGCAAACGCACCCGCGGCGTCCCCCGAGCGCAATAGCGCGAACGCGAACAATCGATGACTCGAAGGATGATCGGGGCGTTGCTCGACCGCCTCACGAAACGTATCGACCGCGAGCGTGAGTCCATCTTGCTGCAGTCGTTCCAACCGCTCGCCTGCAAAGCGACGCAGGTCGGCCCGCGCGGGGAACAGATCGATGAGCGAGCCATAGACCCTCGCCGCCGTCTTCCGCTTGCCCTGGGCCTCGAGCACCTCGCCGAGCGCGATGAGAGCCAGGATGTCGCCCGGCGATCCGTCATGCCACGCCAGGGCCATCGTCAGCGCTTCGTCGCTACGCCCCGCCTGCAGCGTGGACATCACATCGTACATCTTGCCCTCGTAGGGGCTCGCGGCCGTGCGCTCGGCCTCTCGCGCGAGGCGCTCGGCCTCCTGACGGCGGGCATTTTCCTCGGCCAAGCGACGCTCCTGCTCCACCCGGATCCGTTCCATCTGTTCGGGAGTGAGAACGACGGGAGCCTCGGAGTCCGCAGTGGGCATGGAGACCCCCTTGGATGCCCTCTTGGACGGAGCCGGCTTGGACGCCTCCTCGAGCTTGGGTGCCGCCGCCATCTCCCTTGCAGGCTCCGCCTCCATCGCGGGCGCCGGAGCTGGTGGTTCGCTCGGTACCCCACCCTCCACGTCGTCCATCGCATCCGCGGGAGGTGCCTGGCTCGGGACCGGCTCTTCGGGGCGCAGGGTCGGGTTGGATTGGAACGGCGTCGGGGTATCAGCGCCGGGACCCCAGAACGCCACGGGCTTGCGGTGGAGCCGCTCGACGCCGCGCGGTCCGACCGTGAGAATGTCGGCCAAGGCGTTGCGATCGATCTTGAAGCGGGCGTAGTCGTCCTCGGTCTCGAGCACGAGCAGCGCGGTGAAATCCGAGAGCACGCGGTGTCGCACCGAGAGCTCGACGATCTGCTGTTTGAGACGGCTCGCCTCGGCGCCCTCGTTGGCCCCCATGTTCGTCAGCTGAGCCGTCAATGCATCGATCCGCGCACCGACCCACGCGCGCTCGAGCAACGGTTTTTCCACGGTCACGGGTTCGAGTCGATGCGTCGTCCCCTGCTTTCCGAGCGCGACGGTCATCGCCTGGTTCTCCGGCAACTGAGCGAACACCAGGACCTCGTCCCCTGGCTGGACCCCATCCAGGGTGTTGGGCCACACCCAGCTGGCCCCTGGCACGTCCACCCGCACATTCGAGAGCGTCGCTTGCGTCAAGCGCTGGGCGATCTCGGACGCAGGCAAGCGTGCATCCACGACCACGCCATGGCGCAGGAGGCCGGCCCCCGTCAATCCGCGCAGCGCCTCGCGATCCTGCAGTCCACCGTCGATGAGGGCGTCCAACCGCTCGAGTCCGCCTTCCCCCAAACGACCGATGGCCGCACGCAACGCAGCCGGATCGTCCTTCCCCGCCGTCAGGATTCCATCGGAGACCACGAGCAGGCGAGCGCTCGATCCTCCCGTCGCGAGCTGCCGCATCACCGCGGTCAAATCCGTGGCGCCGAACGCCCGACGAGCATAAAGGACTTCGAGCTGCTTGGCTCCGAAACCGCGGGCCTTGCCGCTGTAGATCTCGCTCGCGCTCTGATCGAACGCCACCACACGCAACGGGAAGTCGCTCGCTTGCCCAAGCGCGTGGACGAGCTCGCCCAACCGCCTCACTTGCCCATCGAAGCCGAGCGCCCGCGAAGCGCTGGTATCGAAGAGGATCGTCAACGACGGGATCGGCTCGGGCGGCATCTGACCCGCGGCGCTGATCCGGGCGACCGCGAGATCACCGTGCCGCACCGCCACGGGCTTGGCGATCGCTTGGCTTTGCAGCTCCAGATCGCGATGGGGAACGTGCTGCGTCTCGTGGATCTCGATCTTTCGCGACGCCGCGCCACCGAGGCTCGTCGCCGCCCCTCCCGCTCGGTCATCGATCGCGATCGCCACATCGAGCTGGTCGAGCTTCGGCAACCCCGCGAGCAACAGGCGATACGGCTCACCCGAATCGGTCAGCGGTTGCGAATAGGAAACGATGAGCTCCTTGCGACCCAACGCCGGGATCGGAAACACTCGGGCACTGAAGCGATTGCCCGCCTGCTTCTCGAGCAGCGCCGGATCTTGGCGGCGGTGCAAGAAGTCTTCGTAGGCCATCCGCGCCGCCTGCCGTTCCACGACCTCACCCTCCTGCCACTGCCCCCCAATCTTCATCGCGAAGCGCGAGATCGCGGCTCCCGGCGGGAGATCGATCTGGAACTGGCCTTCGATCTGCCGGCTCTCGGGGTTGTCGAAGGTCAGATGCAGTTCCGTGAACGCCAACGGCTCTTGCACGAAGGCCTTGGCGTCGAGCGCCACGAGCCGCAAACCCGTTCCATCCGAGGCCGTCAGGGACATCGGCGCCGCGACGACCTGCTTCGACGGCGGCGGAAGGCTGCGCTCACCGAAGTCCTGCGTGGGCCGATCGATCTGGGCCGGGGCGAGGACCACCGGTGGCCGTTCCGGGAGCCCCGTCCCGACGGCATCGGGACTCGAAGCCGTACAGCCCACGGCCAAAGACAAAGCGATCGCGACGAGACGAGGACGCAGCGTCATGCGGAGCAAGACTACGAGGGAACGGCGCCACGGGTCTGGGGCCGGCGCTGCTTTTCACCGGGCTGTCCTGCGCGAACACGGCCCATACCGATGTCCGAACTCCGGACGAGTTCCTCATGCCAAAGTTTCGGCCCGAAATACTCCCCCGAGTTCTTCCTGGCGCAAAATCGCGCCGCGGAGAAGTCGGATGAGTTCTTCCTCGCCGAATTTCGGTCCCGAAATACTCCGCTGAGTTCCTTCGGCCGCATCACCCGGCTCGCGAAGAACTCAGACGAGTTCTTCCTTGCCGAATTTCGTGCCCGAAGTACTCCGCTGAGTTCCTTCGGTCGCATCGCCCGGCTCGCGAGGAACTCAGACGAGTTCTTCCTTGCCGAATTTCGTGCCCGAAATACTCCGCCGAGTTCCTTCGGCCGCATCACCCCTCTCACAAAGAACTCAGACGAGTTCTTCCTTGCCGAATTTTCGTGCCCGAAATACTCCGCTGAGTTCCTTCGGCC
>Ga0315910_10000384_pt1 | contig 44548 bp, 35 predicted proteins | sample EdamamesoilMG_FD_204470 | JGI IMG/M metagenome (GOLD analysis project Ga0315910, IMG submission 204470) | Garden soil microbial communities collected in Santa Monica, California, United States - Edamame soil | ecosystem: Environmental > Terrestrial > Soil > Garden | place: USA: California...
CGCTGATGTCCGCGGTGTGACTCAAAACGGCGTGCCCGGCGTCTTGCAACTGCTGCGCGAGCTCTGCGACGGGGCCAGGGTCGGCGCCCAGGCCATGACGATCACAGCCCACATCGTTGAGGACGAGTTCCGCGCCTTGCCGCGCAAATGCCTGCGCGATGGCCGCCCCGATGCCGCGCGCCGCGCCGGTGATCAGGGCGACTTGTCCTTTGAGCAGTGCGCCAGTTTCGGGAGAGTCCATGGCGGGCGTCTAGCTCATGCGCGCGGGTTGAAAAAGGTCTATCTCTCATCAAAGTGGGACAACGAACACGGCACATTCTACCCCTGTCGCTCGTCGTTGTTGTTGCTGACGGTGCTTTCGCTAACCTGGGCGCCTCATGAGCCGCCCTGATTCTGCCGCGCGCACCCTGGTCACAAGTGCGCTCCCCTACGCCAACGGTCACATCCATTTGGGGCACCTTGTGGAATACCTCCAGACGGACATTTGGGTGCGCTTTCGTAAATCCGAGGGCGCGCGCGTCATCTACATCTGCGCTGATGACACGCACGGCACGGCCATCATGCTGCGCGCCCAAAAGGAGGGGCGCAGCGAGCAGGATTTCTTGGCCGAGATGTCCGAGCACCATCAGCGCGACTTTGCGGGGTTCGGCATCGCGTTTGATCACTACGGGAGCACGCACGCCCAGGAAAATCAGGTGCTTTGCCACGAGATTTGGCGGGCCCTGCTCGACAAGAATCTGATTGTCGAAAAGCCGGTCACCCAGTTTTTCGACCCAGATTCAGGAGCGGCGCTGGCCGACCGTTTCGTCAAGGGTACGTGCCCCAGCTGCAAGACGCCGGATCAGTATGGCGATAGCTGTGAGAAATGCGGTGCCGCCTACACCGCCACTGAATTGATCGACCCCAAGAGCGTGCACAGCAACAAGACCCCAGTCTCCAAGAGCGCGCCGCACTGGTTCGTGCGCATCGAGGAGCTGCACGGTTTCTTGCGGGAATGGACCCAAACGGAGGGTCGACTGCAGCCTGAGATCGCGCGCTTCTTACGCGGCAATTTCTTGGACAACCCCGTCGACCCGAGCGATCCGGCGCAAGGTGTTGCGCCGCTCCGGGATTGGGATGTGTCCCGCCCGGCGCCCTATTTTGGTTTTGAGATCCCGGGTGCCCCGGGGCACTACTGGTACGTGTGGTTTGACGCACCAATCGGTTACATCGCGTCCACCCAGCAGTGGTGCGACAAGAACGGGGAACAGTTAGCGGATTGGTGGAAGAGCCCGGATACGGCCATCTATCACGTCATTGGCAAGGACATCGCGTATTTTCACACGCTGTTTTGGCCGGCCATGCTCAAAAGCTCCGGGTTCAGCCTGCCGCACCGCGTGCAGATTCACGGGTTTTTGACCGTCAATGGTGAGAAGATGAGCAAACGCCGCGGCACCATGTTGCGCGCCAGGACGTACCTCAATCACCTGGACCCTGCGGCGCTGCGTTACTTTTACGCCAGCAAGTTGAGTGACAACACCGACGATTTGGACCTGAACCTGGACGAGTTCGTCACCAAGGTCAATGCGGACATCGTCGGCAAGGTCGTGAACTTGGCCAGCCGCACCGCCAAGTTTACGTCCGCGCTCGCAGAAGAGTATCCAGACGATGGGGGCCTGTTTGAAAACGGCAAACAAGCGGGCCATGAAATTGCAGCTGCTTATAGGTCCTTCGACTTTGCTCGCGCGATGCGTTTGGTGATGGCCTTGGCCGACCGCGCCAACGAGTACCTCGACCAAAAACAGCCGTGGAAGCTTCGCAAGGAGCCCGACAAGCAGAAAGAGCTGGTCGATGTGTGCACGGTGGCGCTCAACCTCTACCGCCAGATCATCGTGTACCTTGCGCCCGTGCTGCCCGAGCTGGCACAAAAGAGCGCCGACTTGCTGCGCGCAAGCACCCAGTTTTGGGCTGACGCCGAGCGCCCGCTCATCGCACAAAACATTGGAACTTTTGAACACCTGATGCAACGTATCGATCCCAAAAACGTAGAAGCCATGATGAATGAAGAACAAGCAGCGGCTGAGCCCAGCCCTGCCGCTACTCCCAGCCACGACTACGGCGACACCGACCAGGCGCTCAACAAGGAGCCGCTGGGCGCCCCCTGTTCTATCGACGACTTGGCCAAGGTCGACTTGCGCGTGGCACGCATCTTGGCCGCGGAGCACGTGCCTGAGGCCAAGAAGCTGATCAAGTTGACCGTCAGCCTGGGTGGCCAAGATCGGCGTACGGTGTTTGCCGGGATCAAGGCGGCTTATGAGCCTGAGACCCTCGTGGGGCGGATGGTGATCATCGTTGCCAACCTCTTGCCACGGCAGATGAAGTTTGGATTGAGCGAGGGCATGGTGCTGTGCGCGGGAGAAGGCGGCACAGACTTGTTCGTCTTGGCTCCGGACACCGGCGCGCAAGTGGGGCAGCGCATTCGCTAGCGGAGCGCATGGGCTCAGTCAGGGGCGGATCTCCTCGACTACGAGCGGGCGCGCTGCCTTTTTTCGGCTGGCTAGCGTGAAGGCAGCTTGAGCCTGCTCGACCGCGCGCTGGGACTTGTGCTGCAGGTGCAGAAGGCACAGCGGCGCGCCCTGCTCCACATGCTGTCCCAGCTCTGCGCACAGCTCGATGCCCACCGCGGGATCGATGGGGTCGCTCAAAAGGCGCCTGCCTGCGCCCATTTCCTGCGCCAAAAGTGCCAGGCGCAGGGGATGGATGTCGGCAACATAGCCAGCTTTTGGGGACAGGACGGGCACGACGTGGCGGGCTCTTGGCAAACGCCGAGGGTCGCTGATCATGGCTGGGTCACCCCCATGCATCTCGACCATCTTGATGAACCGTTCGAGCGCATGCCCTGAATCGATGCTGCGGCGCGCAAGCACCAGCGCCTGTTTGCGTGTAGAGGCAACTTTTCCCAAAACTAACATCTCGCTCACCAAGCGCAAAGTGAGTTCCGTACTGTCTCTGGGTCCAATGCCGCGCAGGATGTCGATGCTTTCCTTGACCTCCAGCGCGTTGCCGATACTCCGTCCAAGGGGTTGATCCATGTCCGTGAGTAGCGCGATGGTCTTCGTCCCCAGTTGGTTGGCCACTGTGACCAGGCTCTTTGCCAGGGCTCGAGCGTCCTTTTTGCTCGCCATGAACGCCCCGCGGCCTACCTTCACATCCAGCACGAGACCATCCAAATTGGCAGCGAGCTTCTTGGAAAGGATGCTGGCCACGATGAGCGGACGACAGGCCACTGTCGCCGTGACGTCGCGCAGCGCATACATGCGCCGATCCGCCGGGGCGATGTCTGCGGTCTGGCCCATGATGCTCGCGCCGACGCGCCCTACGATTTGGGCGAAGCGCCGTACCGACAGCGACACTTGATAGCCAGAGATGGCCTCCAACTTATCCAGTGTTCCACCGGTGTGACCCAAACCGCGCCCGGCGATCATGGGCACGGACAGGCCAGAGCAGGCGGCGATGGCAGCCAAAGGGAGACTGATCTTGTCGCCGACGCCACCTGTAGAGTGCTTGTCAATGCGCGGGGCGCCCGCCTGAGGTCGCTTCAGAACTCGGCCCGAGTGCAACATGGCCTGGGTGAGCGCCACCGTCTCCTCGTCATCGAGCCCCCGCATGTACACGGCCATGAGCCAAGCCGTCATTTGGTAGTCGGCGACGCTGCCGCGCAAGAACGCGTCAATGAAGGCAGCTATTTCTTGCGGGCTGTGGCTGTGCCCGTCGCGTTTATGGGCAATGAAGCTCGGGGTCATCAATTTCATGGACAAATCGCGCTGAGGCGCTCCCCTTGATACTACTTGTTTTATTCTACAACTTCCAAGCAACTGCCCTCCTCCTGGGCGCGTGCAGCGTCGGGGAGTTGGGGAGTTGTGCCAGAGTAGGGGTATCGCCTAAGGAAATGTGCTGGAACCTGTGACCGAGATTGTGTAGGTCCAAAGCCAGATAGTGAGGTCCAGGTGGGAGAAGTTGGTCGTCCCAAAGGAAAATTTACCCAGCATCGTCGGCTGGACTTGTTGCGTGAACTCTTGCTCCGCCATCCCAAAGGACTCACCTTGTATGAAATGGCGGACGCTCTTGAGGTGACCCCGCGCACCATGCGCCGTTATCTTAAAGAGGTGGATCGTCATCTTGAGCTGGAGCCTTTGGAGACGCGGGGCGGTGGCGCCTTGCTCTGGAAAATTCGCACCAGCGAGCTGCCGCGGAAGGTTGAGCTGCGCCGTACCCAAGCGTACGCATTTTTGGCCGCGCGCCGGCTCTTCGAGCCGCTCAAGGGCTCCACGCTGTATGAGGAAATCGACATGGCCACCAACAAGCTGCTGTCCTTTTCCAGGCGTCCCGGTCGAGGCCCCAACGCGGGCCGCGCCGACGCGCGCTTGGAAGATCGCTTCTTGTATCTACCCTTTGCGCCCAAGGACTATTCAGAGAAAACGGAAGAGCTCGATGACCTGTTTCAAGCGGTCGCGGACTTGCGACCACTGAGCTTGCGCTACCGCTCCGCCGGGAAATCACGGGAGGAGCGCATCAAGATCCATCCCTATGCCATGGTCTTGCATCGAGATTCTGTCTACTGCGTTGGGCTACACACCGCCAAAGAAGAGGTGCGCACGTTCTTGCTCGATCGCATGCGCGATACTCAAATTGGCTACGCCGAGCATTTTGAGATGCCGGAGACGTTCAGCGTGGACGAGTACTTTCATGGTGAATTGGGCGTATTCAAGAGCACACAGCTCCACGACGTGGTGATCGATTTCGACGAGCGCGGCGCTGAGTACGTGCAGATGCGCCGCGTCCATCAGTCGCAACGTCTCAGCCCACTGCCGGGTGGGGGGGTGCGCCTCAGCATGACCGTCGGCAATCTCAATCAGCTCACCAGCTGGGTGCTGGAATGGGGCGCGCGGGCGCGCGTGGTCGAGCCGCCGGAGCTGGTGGAGCGCGTTACCTCGGAATTGGCCGAGGCGCTCAAGAGTTATCGCTAGCGCGGCGGTTTACAGCTAGCTCGGCGGTTTACAGCTAGCGCGGCGGTTCACAGCTAGCGCGGAGCGGATTGTTCGCGGTACTTGTGGTAATTTTCTAGGACCTTGACCACGTAGTTCCTCGTCTCTTCATAGGGCGGGATGCCGCCGTAGCGGATGACCGCGCCCTCACCCGCGTTGTACGCCGCCACCGTGAGGTGAATGTCGCCGTTGAATAGGTTGGCGAGGATGCGCAAATACCTGGTGCCACCAAAGATGTTTTGACGCGGATCTTGGATGTCGGTCACCATCATGCGCTCCGCGGTAAAAGGCATGAGTTGCATGAGCCCTTGCGCGCCCACAGGGGAGACCGCGCGTGGGTCGAAGTTGCTCTCCACCTGCATGACCGCCAAGATGAGCTCCACCGGGATTTGATACAGCGTGGCGGCTTGGACGACGTATTCGTTGTACCGCGTGTGCCTATCCGGCGACTGATCGCTGGGCAGATGGGTCGCAGGTTGCTTCTTGTCGACGGCGACCCGCGTCGAGCCGCGACGGGGCGTGCTTGAAAACACGATGACCCCGTTCTCATCCACGCTGCGGTGAATGTCGGCACGCGCGATCCCGATGAACGAACAGCCCAAGAACGCCACCCAAGCCACACGTCCGAGGTGCGCGGCGGTTGTGCCGTGGAGGCTGCGCCACTTACGTAATGAACCCCGGGGCCAAGCGAGCCGCTCACGCATGCGAGCAGTCTAGCCCAATTTAGCGCGTCAGGTAGGTGTAGCCGCGCAGCGACTCTTCAAAATGGCCCAGCAGCATGCGCATTTGGGCGTTGTCGAGGCGGCCGGCGCGCACGGCGCGCTCCGCTTGGCGGCGCACACGTTCCACCATCTGGTCGGGTTTGTGCTCCACATACATCAGCACCTCAGACACGCTGTCACCTTTGACGACGTGCACCACCTCGTAGCCTTCTTCAGTCAGGCGGACGTGGGCGGTGTTGGTATCACCAAACAAGTTGTGCAGGTCGCCCAAGATTTCTTGGTACGCGCCGTTGAGGAACATCCCGATGTAGTACGACTCATCGGGCTTGATGGAGTGGACTTCCAAGATCTCACGTTCGTCTTCTAGGTCGATGAAGCGATCGACCACACCGTCGCTGTCGCAAGTGAGATCAGCCAAGGTGCAGGTGACGTCCGGATACTCGTCGAGGCGATGAATGGGCATGATGGGGAACAGCTGATCAATGGCCCAAATGTCCGGTGCCGACTGGAACACCGAGAAGTTGCAATAGTAGATGGCCGATAGCGTGCGCTCCAAGTTGTACAGCTCCTCCGGGACGTACTTGATGCGCTTGAGCAGCTGTTGGATCTTGTCGCAGCAGTGCCAATACAGCCGTTCGGCGTGAGCGTGTTCGCGCAGGCCCAAGTAGCCGTACTTGAACAGGCTCTGCGCCTCTTCTTTGGCTTGGGTCGCGTCGTGGAAGCTCTCCTGCACGTTCTTGGGCACGACGTTCTTGTACGTGTCGTACAGCTCACGCAGCACACGATGCGAGTCGGGCCCGGGCTCAACTGGGTTGCCGTAGCGCACCTCGTTGACACCCACGACCTCGAACACCAAGACGGAGTGCTGCGCCGCCACGGCGCGCCCGCTCTCGCTCACGATGATGGGGTGCGGCACGTCGGCCTTGTCGCAGGCGGTCTTCATCGCCGCGACCACATCGTAGGCGTACTCTTGGAGCTGGTAGTTCTTGCTGGCGTGAAAGTCAGTCTTGGAGCCGTCGTAGTCGACGGCCAAGCCACCCCCCACGTCCAAGTAGCCCATGGCGCAACCCATCTTGCACAGCTCGGTGTAGATGTTGGAGGCCTCCTGCAGCGCGCTCTTGATGGGAATGATGCTGGAGATCTGGCTGCCGATGTGAAAATGCAGAAGCTGCAGGGTGTCGAGCAAGTCAGCTTCCTTCAGCCGATCCACCAACTCGACAATCTCCGCCGTCGACAGGCCAAACTTAGCGCGGTCGCCCGCGGACTTTGCCCAACGGCCCACGCCTTTGCTGGTCAATTTGGCGCGCACGCCGAGCATCGGGCGCAGTCCGAGCGCCCGAGACGCAGCGATCGCGATGTCGACCTCTTCCAAACGCTCGAGCACGACGATGACCTTCTTGTCGAGACGCTGGGCCAAGAGGGCGGTCTCGATGTACGCGCGATCTTTGTAGCCGTTGCAGATGACCAGACCATTGGAGCGCTGCATCGCGGAGAGAGCAATCAACAGCTCAGGCTTGGAACCCGCCTCGAGCCCGTAGTCGAATTGTTCACCGAACGCGACGATGTCCTCAATCAAGTGGTGCTGCTGGTTCACTTTGACTGGGAACACACCCTGGTAACGTCCCTTGTATTCGTACTCCGTGATGGCGGTCGCGAACGCGCGATTGAGACGTGCGATGCGATGCCCCACGATCTCGGGGAAGCGCAAGAGCAGCGGCATGTCCAAGCCGCGCGCCTCCAGGTCCACGACCAGATCGTGCAAGTCGATCTGCACCTCCACGTCTGGATCGGGGGTGACCATGACGTGCCCGTTGGCCCCGACCTGAAAGTAGGGCTTGCCCCAACCGTCAATTTGATAGAGCGCTGCCGACTTCTCTGTCGTCCAGGGCTCACCGGGTGTCGTCGCAACGCGAACGGAAGATTTGGAGTTGCCCGGAGGAGTCTTGGTGGGAGCGTTCATGGTCGGACCGGAGTGTGCATCCTTCGCCCAGGTGATTCAAAGTAAAACCATCACCGGCCGGCAAATTGAAGCCGCGCGCATGGGGTGTATCCGTTCAGCCTGCTCTGAGTGATCGCGCGCACCGAAACGCCACAGTCTATGGCCAAGGCTGGGTGGGCAACGCGTCGCGCGCCGAGAGGGCGTAGTAGTCCATGAGCCCCGCCACGGTGATGTGCACCAAGAACCCCGCGTAGACGCTCTTGGTGCGCATGGCGAGCGAACCGAGCACGATGCCCGCGATGATGGCGCCGTTGGCCTCCAAGTACGGCTTTCCAAAGTGGATCATGCAGTAGGGCACCGCAATGGCAAAGATGGCCGCCGATCCCATCGTGCGCTTGAGCGTGGACAGTAAAAAGCCACGAAAATAGAACTCGAGCGCAAAGAATTGAATGAAGTAAATGCCCTCCCAAGCGAGCAAATCAAACCAGCTGCGCGAGGCCAATTTATAGAACGGGTAGTAGTTTAAAAAGTCTTCCTGCTGGGACAAAAGCGCCATCGCCAAAAACACCACAGTGAGGCACAGGCCGTAGATCCAAAGGTGGGAGAAGAAGCCTTTGACGCGCAAGCCCATGTCCAAAACGGAATCTTTGGGGAAGAGCGTCTTCCACACCACAAGCGGTACAATGGCGTAGCCCAATACGCGGGCAAACACCCACCAGCCGTACGAGTACAGGTCGCGCAGCAGCGCGAGCTTGAGCCACTTGGCACCGCCCGACTCCCAGCGCGCCATCATGGGCTCTACGCTCTGCGTGAAGAAGCCGCGTCCGCCGTAGTACTCCTGAATGCTGAGGGTCAGCGCCAGCAGCACGAGGGCCACGGCGGGACGATGATCGGGCCCCGTCTGTTCCTTGGCAAAGCTGCGCGCTTCGTCATCGATGGCGCGCCATGTGTCACGAAAAAGTAACCAGACGAACGGCGCCACGGCCAAGATGACCGGCACCGGCACCAGGGCCTTGACGAGCGGCAACGCCAAGATGGCGTCGATGGCCCCACCGACCTCCAGTTGCAGCTGCGGCGTGACGATGGCTGGGAAAGTGTCTTGTGGAGTCACAGCGAAAAGAGCGGATCGGAAGATAACAATTACGCCCCTGCACACAGCTGCGCTGCGTGCGAAAGGCGCGTGAGGCTCAACTGTCGCCCCAGGACCACGAGCACGTCAAACAGTCCCGGACTGGCGGTGCGGCCCGTCAGCGCCACGCGCACGGCTTGTGCGTACACCTTCAGCTTAATGTCACGCGTGCTTCCGTACTCATTGAAGGCGAGCTCGAGGCTGGCAGCGTCCCAGCTGGGCAGTGCGGCAAAGGCGTCCTTGATGTGGAGCAAGTGTTGTCGCACGTCCGGCACGAGGAATTTTTCTTGCGCCTTGGCGTCAAAGACGGGAAGCGGGCGGAAGTAGAAGTCCAAATGGTGCACGGCGTCGTTCAGGTCGCGCGCGCGCTCACGAATCAGAGGCAATGCCTGGCGTAGTTTGGCCTCGTCCGGGGTCAAACCTTGTGCCGCCAGACGCGGGAGCAAGAGCTCGACGTAGGCGTCGTCCGACGTGAGCTCTGGGCTCTTGAGATGTTCGAACGCGACGTCGGAGAACTTGGCCGCGTCGAACTTGCCGTCGCTCTTGCCTAGATGATCCCAATTGAAGAGCTCAATCAACTGCGCGCGGGAGAAGATCTCTTGATCGCCGGAGGACCAGCCGAAGCGCACCAAGTAGTTGATGACCGCGTCGGGGGTGTAGCCCTTGTCTCGGTACTCCGACACGCTGACCGCTGCGTGACGTTTGGACAGCTTTTCACCCTGGGGGGACAGCATCATGGGCAAATGGGCAAACTGCGGAGTTTCCCAGCCCATGGCCTCGTACAGGAGCACCTGCTGGGGCGTGTTGCCGAGATGATCGCGACCGCGCGCGACCAACGTAATCTGCATTTCGTGGTCGTCGACCACCGCCGCCAAGTTGTAGAGCGGCAGGCCGTTGGGGCGCACGATCACGAAGTCTTGTTGCTGGAAGTTGGGCGTGCTGATGGTGCCGAACACCAAGTCATTGAACACGGTGGCGCCCTCTTTGGGGCTCTTGAAACGCACTACGTGGGGCAAGTCGGGTTGATCAGTGCGGTCCCTGCATGTGCCCGGGTAAACGAACTGCGCCTTGGGGTTTTCGGCTTTCAAGGCTTCCCGCTGCGCGTCGAGTTCTTCCTTCGTGCAATAACAGCGGTAGGCCTTGCCGGCGCTGATCATCGCTTCGACTGCGGCGCGGTAGCGGTCTTTGCGTTCGCTTTGGAAGTAGGGACTGTGCGGCCCTTCCACCTCAGGGCCCTCCTGCCAGTCCAAACCGAGCCACTTCATCGCGTCCAAGATGGCGCGCACGCTGTCCAAACTGGAGCGCTCTTCATCGGTGTCCTCCACCCGCAGGATGAAGGTGCCCCCCGTCTTTTTTGCCCAAAGCCAATTGAACAGCGCGGTGCGGGCGCCGCCAATGTGCAGGTAGCCGCTGGGGGAGGGCGCAAACCGTACGCGCGGGCTTTTCGCTCGTGTCATGGCCCGCCCGCTAGCATTTGGCCTTGCCCGGCGATAGTACCGTGGCCATGGGCCGCCACGCGGGCGTGGGGCGGCCCTACGGCTTTTTGGCAGCCCCGCGGCTGGGGGCGGCCCGGCTTGCCCCTAGCTGACCGGCCTGCTAAAGACCGCGCCCCTTTTCAAGGGTCCATGGCTGTCCCGCCGTGGACGAGCGTCCCAACCGGGCGCTCCCTCTGTCTCAAATGGTGCCGGAAAGAGCCACGAGCTCTAGGGACAATGGCGCCGCACGGAGTACATCATGGCAAGCTCACCGCTTTCCCTCGTCAAAGATAAGTTTGGAACCAAAGAGAAACTCGTTGAAGCTGTACAGAAGCTAGCAACGGACGCACTGTGGATTGATCGCGTCAACGCCGATAAGGGTTTGGCCCGCGTGTCCAACGCCAAGCTGCTGCGCCTGCACGCCGCTCTGGAAGACGCCAAGGGTCGGTTTGGGTCACGCGCCAAGCTCGTGGACGCCATCCGCGCTCTGGAGAACCGCAGCAAGGACGACGGCTACAAGACCCGCCTGTCGGCTTACCCCTTGCCCCGTCTGATCGAGCTGCACGACGCAGCCGCAAAGCGCAGTTTGGCAGCCAAGAAGCGCGCAGCCAAGCCCGCCAAGGCCGCTCCCAAGAAGGCCCAGCCGCGCAGCAAGAAGGCGCAGGCCAAAGCCAAAGCCAAGTGATCTCAGGGTTGTCTTGATCGAAACGGTTGCTTCACCAGTTGGAGCAACCGTTTTTTCGTTTTCGGTGAGGGGGCTGGCCCAGCGTGTGGCCAAGGGACAGAAGAGGCCTGGTCGCCCCCGGGGTGCGCAGGCTGCCCTGATGGTCATTCACCCGTTCTGAGTGAGCGACTCCGGGACAAATAGGTCGTACAGGGGAGGCTCATCGGACAGCGCGTACTGTGAAAAGTCCTGCGTGCCCGCGGCGCGCAGCACGTCTTCATCGATCAGGAACTGTCCAGTGAAGGACGCATCTTGGCACAGGATGACGTACGCGGCGTCGGCCACAATGGCCGTTGACCGACCACGCCGGGCCACGGTGGGCCCCCCCAAGAGGTTACGGACGGCGGAGGTGTCAATGATGGTCTTTGGCCACAGGCTGTTGACCGCGATCCCGGCCGGAGCAAACTCCGCGGCCCAGCCCAAAGTGCACAGACTCATGCCAAATTTGGCGATGGAGTAGGCCACGTGGGGTCCAAAGTACGCAGGTCGCAGGTCGAGGGGCGGACTGAGCGTGAGGATGTGTGCGTGAGCACTTTGTTTGAGGTACGGCAGACACGCTTGCCCTGTGAGAAACGTGCCGCGTGTGTTGACTTGATGCATCAGGTCGAAGCGTTTGGTCGGCGTATTGCCCGTGGTCTCCAAAAAAATGGCGCTGGCATTGTTCACCAAGATATCGATGCCCAAAAACTGCTCCACACCGCGCGCGACGGCGCGTTCGATCTGCTCGGGTTCGCGCAGATCACACACCACACCCAGCGCTCGTCCCCCCGCGGCTTGGATTTCCGCGCAGGCTGAATCCACGGTTCCAGGTAGTTTGGGATGGGGCTCGGTCGTCTTGCCCAAAATGACGATGTTGGCGCCCGCCTGGGCCAGGCGTTTGGCAATGGCCAAGCCGATACCACGGGTGCCCCCCGTCACCAGCGCAGTGCGGCCGTGAAGCGGTTGACTCCCTTCGGGGAGCGAGAGTGCGGGCAAACCAGAGGGTGAATCAGCCATCGTTGCCAGTTTAGGTGGGGTTCGTGGCGTGGCAATCGGCACTGCGTTCGTCGTGGTGAGAGCGGGCGAGCGACCCCGGGGCTCCACCGCGGAGTTTTGATGTGGCCGCAGCTGCCCCGGTTGAGTCGCCGAAAAAGATACAAAACGTGGCCCCGCTCGGCTTGGTTCGGGCGGTGCCTCCTTCTACAACTGAATCATGAATAAAGCGGGCTGGGGCACCTTGGCATTGTTGCTCATGGGCGCGCCGACCCTCGCGGCGTGTCTGGGCACTCCGCCTCCTGTCACCCCGGTGGACGGCACGGATCATTTGCCCAATCGCACCCCGCTCGCGCCCGAGGTGCTCGCGCAGATGTGGCGCGTGGAAGGCACGCAGATCGTGGATGGAGCGGGCCAGACGCAGCAATTGCGGGGGATCGCCTTTGGAAATGAGGTGTGGTCGCACACCGCGGTCCCCAGCGCACACCACACCGGCAACGATTTTGGTGTGGTGGCCAGCATGGGCATGAACGTCGTCCGTTTCTATCTCAGCTACCAGACGTTCGAAGACGACGCGCAGCCGTTTCGTTACAAGGACACCGGTTGGGCGTGGCTCGATCAAAACGTCGACTGGGCCAAGCAGCACAACGTGCGCTTGATCCTCAACCTGCACGACCCGGCGGGTGGCTACCAATCCTTGGGCAAAGGCGGGGCGCTGTGGGGTGACGAGCGCAACCAAAAGCGCTTCATCGAGCTGTGGCGCGCCATCGCCGAGCGCTACCGCGCCGAACCGATCATCGCCGGCTTCGATCTGCTCAACGAGCCGATTCCTACGAGCAACATCGAGCAATGGAAGAGCTTGGCTGAGCGCACCATCGAAGAGATCCGACAAGTGGACCAACATCACATGGTCTTCATTGAGCGTGTGAACGCGGTCGGGGGCGACTGGTCAGAAAATGAGCAGCGCAACTTCTTCAAGGTCAGCGATCCAAACGTGGTGTATGAGTTTCACTTTTACAAGCCGTTTCATTTCACCCACCAAGGTGCTGACTGGGCCTCCTTCGCGGCGCGCGAGGGCTGGTACCCCGACGAGAACATGCCTGAGGTCGACTGGTTTCAGCTCTCGGCCGTAGCAAGCGCTGAGAGTGAGCCGCTGCCGGTGGGGGACTCCGACTGGACGCTGCTCGAGACGAAGCCTTTCTTGGTCAGTGATCCGAAGATCGTCGTGGGTAAGCCGTTTTTGGTGTGTGATCAGGGACGAGGCACGGCCAGCTTCGACACGCTGAGCTTGGGTCGTTGCCCCGCTACCGGCGCGTGCAAGGCTTCAGAACCGCCGCCTCCACGACCGGTAGGGAAGAAGAAACATGCCCCCGCTCCAGACGTTGCTGTTGAAGAAACGCTGCTGGAGACGGACTTGGACACGTTGCGCGGCTGGTACTTCTGGAAGCAAAACGCGGATGGCCAGGCATTTTTTGACCTACATGGCCATGGTGACAGCACGGCGCTGTCCATCACCGGCACCACGGCTGCGGCCAATCTGGGTGCCGATCCGCTGCGGTTTTTTGCCAAGCAGGGCAGTGAATACACACTGCGCGTGCTGGCTAAGGGTCAAGGCCTGGCTGAGAGCGCGCGCTGCCTGATTCGCCTCGAATTTTATGCCTCGAAGGTGCCCGTTCAGGCGCGTGACAAACAGTACCTCGAGCAAGAGCTGGCCGCCTACCTTGCTTGGGGAGAGCACAACCAAGTTCCGGTATTTTTGGGGGAATTTGGCACGATTCGGCAAAGTTTCTTGCCAGGGCGCGGCGGGCTCAATTGGGTAGCTGACATGCTCGACGTGCTGCTCAGTCGCCGGGTCCATTTCACCTATCACGCCTACCACGAGACGCCGTTTGGGCTCATCTTGGGCGGAGATACGTTGCCCAACTCCTATCGCCTCTACTTGCCGCTCTATGAGCTGTTTGTGAGCAAGCTGGGCGGGTCGGGTGATCCTCCTTGGGGCAAGCCCGAGGAGCCGACCCACCTGGCCTCGGAACCGGCAACGGAGGCTCAGGACGAGGAGTCGTCCGATACGAGCGATGAGGGCGAAGGCGACGAAGGTGACGAAGGCGACGACGAAGCGGGTGCTGACGTCGACGAATGATGAAGGGAGCGCGGGCTGCGCATGGAACAGGTCAAAAGTGTTGCGGTATGTTTCGTCTGTCTCGGCAACATTTGCCGTTCTCCGACGGCGGAGGGCGTGTTTCGCCATGTGGTGAAGGCGGCGCACTTGGATGGTCTCATTCACATCGACAGCGCCGGGACCGCCGCCTACCACAGCGGTGAGCAGGCTGATCGGCGGTCAGCCGCGTTTGCTGCACGTCGCGGTTACGAGCTGCTCAGCGTGGCGCGCCAGTTCGAGCCTGCGGATTTCGAGCGCTTCGACTACGTGCTGGCGATGGACAGCGACAACCTGCTCGAGTTGATGGCGCTCAAGCGGCGCGCCAAGATCAGCACGGGCCACTTGGGACTGTTCAGGGCGTTTGACCCCAGTGCTCCGCGTGATGCGAGTGTGCCTGATCCCTACTACGGCGGTGACGCCGGTTTTGAGGAGGTGCTGAGCCAATGTGAGCGGGCCTGCGCGGGCCTGATTGCGCATTTGCGCCAGCAGCACGCGCTTGTGGCGGATGCGTTTTTAGTTGAGTGAACCGTCGCTGATCCGCAAAGGAAAGCCAGCCACTTCGACGTCGAACCACTCATCGGCGGCGGGAATGTACATTTGGTATTCCCCCTTCATGAACCCAAATGGCGTAGGCAAAGGACACCCCGAGGTGTACTCGAAGCTCTCACCGGGCCCCAGCAGAGGCTGCTTGCCGACGACGCCGGGGCCACGCACGTGTTCCACGCGCCCGTTGCCATCGGTGATCTCCCAGTGACGGTTGATCAGCTGGACAGGGCGCTGGCCCATGTTCTCGATGGTGATGGTGTAGAGGAAGAACCAGAGCGGCCGTCCTGGATCAGAATGCTCCTGGGAGTAGCGCGCCTTCACCTCGACGCGCACACCGCGGGTGACTGCATGAGAACGGGTCACGACCATGACGGGGGCTTCATACAGGTGGAGGCCGGTTTGCGCAAAACCTGGCCGACTCCTCCACGATCAGTGCTCTTCGATAACCATCCAGGGCCTCGTGCATTGCGCCCGCACCCTGGGTTTCAAGGCAGGTTTTTACCTCTTTCATGACGCGGCCCGGCAACACGAGTTCCGGCGCGAACTTGAGCTCTACCGCTAGGTGTGCCCGCCAACTGGTGAGCCAGGCATCCAGTCTGATCTCGTCGAAGGTGGCGTAGGGCGCTGGCTCCAGGAGCTCGAAATCGGCGCTGGCTGCCTCGCCCACCGCCTTGTGCATGCCCGAAACCAGCTCCTGGCCGTATTGCTGCACGAAGCTAGGTGAAACTCCTTTGATACGCCCCAGCGCCACCACGGTGGACGGCGCTGCCGCCGCAACGGAGAGCAGCACCTTGCTCTCTGGCACGTAGCGCTGAGCCTTGTGCGGCAGCGCATTGAACCACGTGATGATGTATTTGAGCGCTGCCTGTTTGGGTGGCGTCAGTTGCCAGGCGTTGCGGAACGAATTCAAATTGAGCACTACGCGCGGCGGGCGCGGTGGGAGCAGCCCTTCGCTCGTTGCTTGATACAGCTGCGGTACGCGATCGAGTTTGCTCGCCAAGAGCAGGAGGTGATCTTGAAGCTCCCCCAAGTGCTCGACATCAGCCGCCGCGTAGCGCAGCTGGCTTGTTTGAAGCGGTCTCTGCACCCAATCATCGGCCTGGTGGGCCTTCTCCGTACGCAGCTCGAGCAGCCGGTACGTCAAATAGGAAAGCGACACCGAGGCCTCGGGCGAGAGCAGGCCCCAAGCGATTTGGGTGTCGAACAAGCGACCCGGCGCGGGCACGGAAAAATGCCTGGTGATGAGCTCCACGTCTTGGAGCCCCGCATGCAGAACCCACTCCACGTTGGCGCCGCCCAGCACCTCCGCGAGAGGCTCGATGCGCTTGAGAGTCAGGGGATCGACCACAAAAATCTGAGCGCCAGCGCTGATCTGCAGCAAGCACAAGCGGGTACCGGAACGATTGGATTCGAACTCGGTGTCCAGGTAGAGGCGTGGCGCAGGTTGTGACGTTGGTTGCGCGGCCAGGTCCGCGGTCAGCTGCTTCTTGCACTCCTCCAGCGCAGCAGCGCTGTCGATGAGCCGAAATGGTCGGCTCACAGGATGGCCCCAGGCACGTACGAGCTTGCCTCGGGATGTTTTGTCGAAAGCGCAAAAACCTCGTGCACGAACTGCGCCACTTGTTGTTCCGCAGCCCCTGTGAAGCTGAGTGGCTCTGCGATCAGTCGATCGAGCTGGCCGCGATCCATGGGCAACCGTGAGTCGGCTGCGAGACGCGCCAGCAGATCGTTTTCTTTGGTGCCCTGCTCCCGCATGCTGAGCGCCACGGCCACCGCGTGCTCCTTGATGGCTTCATGGGCGGTCTCTCGACCGACACCCGCTCGCACGGCAGCCATTAAGACCTTGGTCGTGGCCAAAAAGGGCAAGTACCGATCCAATTCGCGCTCGATCACCTTGGGATAGTAGCCGAGTTCGAAGAGCACGCTCAAAAACGTTTCAAACATGCCATCTACGGCGAAGAAGGCATCCGGCAGCATCACACGGCGCACCACCGAGCACGAGACATCACCTTCGTTCCACTGATCGCCGGCGAGCCCGCTGGCCATGGTCAAATGCCCGCTCAAGATCACGGAAAACCCGCAAATGCGCTCGCAGGAGCGCGAGTTCATCTTATGGGGCATGGCGCTTGACCCGACCTGCCCGGGCTTGAAGCCCTCGGTTCCCAGCTCTGCGCCGGCCATCAGACGGAGCGTGGTCGCGAAACTCTTGGGACCGCTGCTCACCTGGAGCAAGGCCGAGACGACATCCAAGTCCAAGGAACGCGGGTACACCTGTCCCACGTTGTTCATTACCTGTTCAAACCCCAGGTGCTCGGCCACGCGCCGTTCGAGCACCTGGAGCTTGTCCGGCGCGCCATCAAAGAGATCGAGCATGTCCTGCTGCGTGCCGACGGGACCCTTGATCCCACGCAGCGGATAGCGGGTGAGCAGGTCACTGACCCGCTGGTATGCGAGCAAGAGCTCCTGTCCACTGTTGGCGATGCGCTTGCCCACGGTGGTGGCCTGGGCCGGCACGTTGTGGCTGCGCCCAGCGATGACCAACGTGGCGTGGTCAGCGGCCAATTTGGCCATGCGCACAAGCGCCGTCACGATGCGCTGTTGCACCAATTCAAGCGCCGATCGCACCTGCATTTGCTCCACGTTTTCGGTCAGGTCGCGGCTGGTCATGCCTTTGTGGATGTGTTCATGACCTGCTAGCTCGCAGAACTCCTCAATGCGGGCTTTGACGTCGTGGCGCGTGACACGTTCGCGCTCCGCGATCCGCTGCAGATCGACCTGGCCTACCACCGCTTCATACGCCTCGATCACGCCGCCGGGCACATTGAGTCCCAGGTCGCGTTGCGCGCGCAACACGGCGAGCCACAACTGGCGTTCGAGGATGATCTTGCGCTCGGGGGACCACAATTGCGCCATTTGAGGGCTGGCGTAACGAGTGGCGAGGACGTTGCTGACTTGGAACGACGACACGGGCCGAGGCTTAGCAGCCAGAGTACCGGAATTGTAGGGCCAGACCGAAAATCAGAAACGCCCGGCCAAGTGCATGGTCGGGCGTTTCTACTCTTCTCACGGGGATTCTGAATTCTTTCGGGCTTCTCGCCCCGATTCGGCCAGGGCTTCATCCACATCCGGATCGAATTTTTCCTGCTCGTCGTCGTCGGCGGCGTCCTCGCCTTCGTCCTGTTCCGCGTCGTCCTCGGGTTGGTCCTGCTGCGGCGCCGGCACGGGCAAAGTCGTCGTCGACGGCCAACCTACGGGGATCTTAGAGCGGAAGCTGGCGAACACTCCAAATACGCCCATGAAGAACGGCAAGATGGACAGCAGTTGCCCCATGGTAAGGGGGCTCGACGGATCAATGGCCTCGTATTCTTTGAAGAACTCGATCCCGAACCGGCCGCCGAAGTAGACGACGAAGAAGGTGGAGATCAAAAGGCCGCGTGGGCGCTTCTCGCGTCCTGCTGCGCGGTCGGTGAGGTACAGCGCAAGCAGGACGAACAAGCCCAGGGTGAACTCAAACAGCTGCGTCGGATAGCGCAGGGGCGCTTGGGCCATCTGCGTGTCGAAGCGCGGAAAACGAAACCCCCAACTCTGGTCGGGCACGACGCGGCCGACGATCTCGGAGTTGAACAAGTTGCCGAGGCGCACCAATGTGGCGCCCAACGCCGCGGAAAAAGCAAAGCGATCAGCGCCTTCAAAAAACGGGACCCCGCGGCGTTTGGTGAACAACCACATGGCAATGATGAGCCCGATCACGGCGCCGTGGCTGGCGAGCCCGCCTGTCCAGATCTGCAGTACCCACAGCGGATCTTCCAGCGCGTGATCCAAATCATAAAACAGCACGTGCCCGAGGCGCGCCCCGATGAGCACGCCGGCCACGCCGTACACGATGAAGTCACCGGCGACTTGATCATCACCGCCGCCCCGTTGGATCTGCCAATTGAGCAGGGCGTAACCGCCCAGGAACACTCCGACAAACAGCAGGCTGTAGTAGCGGATGCCCACTGGATCAGGCACGAAGTTGTTGAGCAGAGCGATGACCGCCCCCAAGAATAGGCCAAAGACCGCGAGATCAGTCTGTTTCTTGGCCAAGCCCACCAAGAGCATGAGCACCGCTACGGCACCCACGACCATCATGAGGGTCCCCTTGTCGAATTGGATGGCTATTGGATCGATATCCCAAGTGTAATTTGGCACGGCGCTGCCTTAACACGTCCCCGACAAGGCTGGCCAACCTTACAGGTCGATTCCCAGCTCGGTCAGTTGTTTTTCTACGGCCCCACTCCAGCCGCGATTGGCGGCAGGTGACGCGGGACTGGGGTGCAAGATGCTGCCGACACTGATTTCGAGGCCAGAGAGCGCGATTTTGGCGCGTTTTTCCGCAAAAGCGCCCACCCCCAGCACCCAACTAGGCCTCAAGACCAGCGCGGTTTGCCGCAGGGCACGGTCGCATGCAGCCTCCAGCTGGTCCTTGAATTTTTTAGGTAACTTATCCGGGGTGAGGTTGCGCCCGCTCTGTTCCATGAACACCAGGGGGCAGTAATTGACGACGAAGAAGCGCGAAAAAAACTGCTCAGCGCTACCAAATTTCTCATGGGCAAACCCCCACAGGCGCGTGCCACTCACCTCCTTACGACGACAGGAAAATCCGTTCACAGGACGCGACGGATGTTCACCTAAAGGGCGCTCGACGCGCCCGTCCACCTGGAGAAAGTCCCGCACCATGCTCACGTCACCAAACGGGACTCCCGTTTGTGCCATGCCAAACGGGCCTGGATTCATGCCGACGAGCAACACCTGCTTGGGGCGCACGCCGTATTTCGTCAGATAGGTCTCGTGGGGCTCGCGCGCGTAGACGAGCGGATTGTAGATGAAGGGAGCCACCGGTTGGCCGGTTGCTCGATCTTCAGCCACGAGCGCTTCGACGTCCTTGCACAGGGTGCGACTGATGGAAACGAGCGATTGGACCATGACTAAAAAATTGCCCAGCGACTCGGCGTGCAGCGCCGCTTTCGGGGCGGAGCAAAGACCACATCTGGCAGTGCGGCAAGACGGGGCGCTTGGGCGTTCAGTTTGACCCACGGCGCCTGGCGCAGTGCTGCCAGGCGCCCTAGAGTCCCCCCGTGATGAGCTACGTCCTCCCTCTCCGCGGCGCCCCCAATCCATCCTCACAAAATGCCGGAACCAACCCGGGCTCGTTTGCGCTTGCTCCCGATGTCGGTGGGGCCCGCGCCTATGCATCCCCGGATGGGCCAGGCATGCCGCAGCCCAGCACCAAGACCGCCTGGGACTTTTTGCCCGAGGGTTGGACGCGCGTGGGCAGCTTTGCGCAAGCTCCCGCCGGGTTCGTGCCGGTGACGCAACTGGAGCACGCGCGACTCGGCACCATCACCCCGGCCATGCGGCGCGTGGCGGAGCGCGAACGCCATCTCACGGCAGAACAGGTGCGCGATGAGGTGGCCGCCGGACGCATGATCATCCCCGCCAACATCATTCACCTGAAGCACCAACTGGACCCCATGGCCATTGGACGGGCCAGTTTGACCAAGATCAACGCCAACATGGGCGCCTCCCCCATCTCCTCGGGGACCGAAGAGGAGGTGGAGAAATTGCGCTGGGCCGAGCGCTGGGGCGCGGACACGGTGATGGACTTGTCCACGGGTGGAGACTTGGACGCGACGCGCCGCGCCATCATCGAAAATGCGCGCGTGCCCATTGGCACTGTGCCCATCTACTCGATGATCATCGGGCGTAAGATTGAAGAGCTCACCAAGCAAGTCATCTTGGACACGCTCGAACATCAAGCGCGTCAGGGTGTCGATTATTTTACGATCCATGCCGGAGTGCTGCGCGCGCACGTGCCCCTCGTGCAAAAGCGGCTCATTGGCATCGTGAGTCGCGGGGGCTCTTTGCTGGCCAAGTGGATGATCACCCATCAGGCTGAAAACCCCATGTACCAGTACTTTGAAGAGATCTGCGCGGTGATGCGCAAGTACGACGTGTCGTTCTCCCTAGGGGATGGTCTGCGCCCCGGTGGTCTGGCGGACGCCAGCGATGCGGCCCAATTGGCGGAGTTGTGCGCGCTGGGTGAGCTGACTGAGCGCGCGTGGCGCCAGGGGTGCCAAGTGATGGTGGAAGGACCAGGGCATGTGCCCTTCGATCAGATTGAGTACAACATGAAGTTGCAGCGCACCTTGTGCCATGGTGCGCCCTTCTACGTGCTCGGCCCGCTCGTGACCGACATCTTCCCTGGTTACGATCACATCACGAGCGCGATTGGCGCGACGGCTGCCGGTTACCACGGCGCCAGCATGCTGTGTTACGTGACGCCCAAGGAACATTTGGGTCTGCCCAAGAAGGACGACGTCAAACAGGGCTGTATCGCCTACAAAATCGCCGCTCACGCGGCCGACGTAGCGCTCGGCATCCCTGGCAGCCGCGATCGTGATGACGAACTCACCAAAGCGCGCGCCGCGCTCAACTGGGAGCGCCATTTCGAGCTGTCTTTCGATCCAGACACCGCTCGCGCCTATCACGATGAAGACTTGGACGTCGATACGGACTTTTGCGCCATGTGCGGACACGATTGGTGTTCGGTGCGCATCTCCAAAGAGATCCAAGAGATTGGTAGCGGAAAGGCCGCGGGCTTCGAACGGGGAGCGGCGGTCAAATCCGCGGCGCTCACCAGTGAACAGCGTGAGATTCTGGAGCGACGCGGCGTGCTGTCGCCCGAGGAGATCCACAAGCTGGCCAGCAAGACCCGCAAGGCCGTGCTCAGCGAAGAAGCGGCTTCGAAAGCTTCCTGCCACTCCGACTACGTGGAGCGCACGGACGCGGAGCGCATCCAAGAGGAGCGCCTGGTGCAGTTGCGTTCCAAGGCACAATCGCCCGCCGCGGAGTGAGGGTTGTGGGGCAGAGCGAGAGCACCGCGGCGCCGTGAGAGCTCCGCGGTGTTGTGAGAGCTCCGCGGCGCTGTGACAGCCCCGCGGATGACAACTAGTGAATGCGCGGCTTGCCTTGTTCACCCAGAAGCACGGAAAGCACCTGTTCCTGCTGCTCGGCGGGGAGATCGATGACCTCTTCGGGCAACAGATCCCGAGGCAACCTGTAATTGCCCTCGAGCCAATTGCTGAGGTCCAATTTCTTGCAGCGCGGCGAGCAAAAGGGCCTGGTCTCGGGGGGCTGATCGGGGTCCAAGGGAGCCTGACACATGGGACAACGCATGAGAAACCTTGCAAACGATGGTTAGTTGGAACTGAGCAAGCCTGATAGGCGATGGGGCTGGATCACATAATGTTTGTGACAGTACTCGCAGTCGATCTCGAGCGGGTTGTCGGAGGCGACCATGGCCTGGATTTCCGCCTTGTCCAACGTGGCCAGCGCACCCAGGAGGCGATTTTCAGAGCACCAGCAGGCAAAGCTCAGGGGTGATTGATCGAGCCGTGTGTAGTCCATCCCGTACAAGATCTCGTCCAAGAGCACTTGTGGGTCGAAATCATCGACGAGCAAATGGTCGATGCGCTGGAAATCAGCCAAGCGTTCAGCCATGACCATGAGGGGTGCGCGTCCCACTTCCGGCAGCAGCTGCACCATGTACCCACCGGCTTCGATGACGGCCCCTGCGTCGTTCACTTTGGTGCACAGCGCGAGCATGGTGTCCACTTGCTCGGACTCCTTCATGTACGTCATGAGGCCACGACTGATCCCGCCCTGAGTCTGTGCTTGCCCATCCTGATCGGAAATCCGCACGATGCCCTGATTGATGCTGCCGTTGTGCAGCGAGCGCATCATGTGCAAAAAGCTCCCGTCCCCAGCGACGAACGGGGCTACGAGGCGGCCCTGCACGAGGCCGCGTGTGGCGCCCTCCGGTGCTGAGTCTGCCACCAGGGAGGTCTTGCTTGAACCGGCGCGCACGATGCCCTGCACCCGCAGACCGGGCGCCATGGTTTCGCGGAACAGGATGGTTCCGGTGAGTAAGTCTCCCATCGTGACCGCGCTCTGCCCTGACAGACCTTGGATCGAGCAGATGTCGCGTACCAAGTTGGTGGTGCGGGCAACGATCACGCGAAAGGCGTGATCGCTCGTCATCGCGCGCAGAGAGCTGTCGTTTCGCACTGATTCACGGGTGCTGGGGGAGTGCATCTCCCCCATGATTAGCCCCGGAGTAGTCGCTCTTCAAGTTGCTGGGTCAGCTGAGGTTGGGCCGCTATCCTCGCTCAGCGCACCGAGAAAATGCCCTCTTCACCGCCTGGAGGGGTAGCGTACAGTTGCAGGTTGATGAGGAAACGCGGTCCTTGGAAATACTCCAAGACCATTTCATGCTCGCCGGCAGTCAAGTCGACGACGCCATCGGACACCTTGGGGGGATGTTGGCCGTCGTTGTTGATCACCAACTTGCCGTCGATGAAAAGCTTTGCTCCATCGTCGCTGGAGATGCGAAACTTCCACTTTCCGGCGCTGGCTGTCGAAAATGATCCCGAGTAGCGGATGGCGAACCACTCGAAGAGATCGGCAATTTCGGGGAATCCTCGGTTCCAGTCGCGCGTGGGGATGTCCCATTCACAAGCGTACACCGCGCTCACTGCTTCCAGCGCAGCCCAAGCTACAGGTAGCGCCCGGGTGTGAGCTTTGAGAGGGTAGACGAGCCCCTCAAAGCAGCCGCGCACCGGCTGATCGTAGCCGAACACGTTTTCGGGAGCTTCCTGCGGTGGGTCAATGGGCTCCTGGACCACCGGGGGCGCGGGCTCGACCGGCGCGACCGGGGGCTCGGTTGCGGGCGTGCTCGTGTCGACCGGCGTGGGCTTGTTGTCCACGGGCTTGTCCTTGTCGGTCGGCTTGGGCTTGTCCTTGGTGGGCTTGTCTTTGTCAGCCTGCTTGGGCTTGTCGTCCGTGGGTTTGTTCTTGGTGGGCTTGTCCTTGTCGGCCTGCTTGGGCTTGTCGTCCGCGGGCTTGTCCTTGGTGGGCTTGTCTTTGTCAGCCTGCTTGGGCTTGTCGTCCGCGGGCTTGTCTTTAGTCGGCTTGTCAGCCTGCTTGGGCTTGTCGTTGTCGTGATCGGGGGTAGCCGGCTTGGTTGAACTTGGCTTTTTGTCCTGATCGTGGCCCTTAACCTGAGCCGTGGCGCCGATGGAGCCGCTCGCGCGCCCCTTGATCAGCATCTGAGCCTTGAACGAATCCTTCTTCTTCGACTTCGCCACACCCTTGGCGCGTCCCTTGGATTTGAACACGACCTTGGCTTGCGTAGATCCGCTGTCTCCCAAAGTGCCCGCAGCGGCGCCGTGCACTCCACCTTGGGCGTGCATGCTCATCCCGGTATGTCCACCGCCGGAGGCCGCGGCTTTTGCTCCGCCCGCTGACGCGACGCCCCCACTTGCGCTCGTGCTCGATGCCCCGTGGGCGCCACCGGAGGCGCTACCATTGATTTGGCCCTGCGCCTTGCCGTTTGCCTGGGCCTTGCCGTTCGACTTTGCAGAACCCTCCGATTTGGCCGAGCCGCTTGATTGAGCCGAGCCGCTTGATTTGGCGGAACCCTCTGACTTGGCCGAGCCGCTTGATTGAGCGGAGCCGTCTGCTTTGCCAGACGCCTGTTGTGAACCCTTGGCGTCGCCCCCCGTGTGCGTATGGCCGCTTGCATAGAAACTGCAGCCACCCAGGCTGAGCGCTAGCCCCAGCGCGCTCAACGCTTTGAGCGGGAACGATGTCCGAGCGGGGGTGATTGAGTTGGTAGTGCTTGCTGCTCGATGGTGGTTTGTATAGCGCATGGAAACTCCCAGGACTTGTGAAGAGGTGGTACGCCCAGGCGTGCTCCAGGCTTCCCCTCCTTGTGATGAGAACACAATTGGCGATGAGTGGCCGCCAGTATTGAGAGGCGGGCGCGGTGAATTACGGGCGAGCTAGCGGTCATGGCTAGCCTGGGCGGTCATGAGTTCGCTAAGGCGCTACCCATGACGCGGAGGGTGTCGTCGATGTCGGTCTCTGTATGGCAAGTACTGATGAACGCCGCTTCGAACTGCGCGGGCGGCCAATAAATACCCTGGGCGGTGAGCTGCTGGTGAAATCGCCCAAACCTTTGGGTGTCGCACGCCTTGGCTTCGTCCCAACTGTTGATGGGCCCGCGTGCGAAAAACAACGTGATCATCGAGCCAACCCGTTGCACGCACGCCGGCAAGGATAGGCGCTCGATGTGCTCACGCAGCCCGCGTTCCAGCCGTGCGCCGCGTTGCTCCAGCTGCGTGTACACGGAGTCATCGAGCCTGCGCAGGGTCGCCAAAGCTGCCGCGACGGACAGCGGATTACCGCTCAAGGTGCCTGCTTGGTACACCGGTCCGAGCGGCGCAATCTGCTGCATGATCTCTCTTGTCCCACCATAAACAGCGAGTGGCATGCCTCCCCCTACAATCTTCCCCAGACAGGTCATGTCGGGTGAAAGGCCGTACAAGCCCTGCGCACCGCTTGGTGACAACCGACAACCGGTCATCACCTCGTCAAAAATACTGATGGCGCCGTGGGCCTTGCACAGCTCCAAGATACTCTCCAAAAACCCCGGCTGAGGAGCGACGCAGCCCATGTTGCCTGCAACGGGTTCGACGATGACGGCTGCGATCTGCTGGCCGCGCTCCGCAAACAGGCGCGCAAGACCAGCGCTGTCGTTGTAACGGACGCTCAATGTGTTCTTGACGATCTCGGGGGGCACCCCTGCGGAATCAGGAGACCCGAAGGTGGCGGCGCCACTGCCCGCCTGCACCAAAAGACAGTCGGAATGCCCGTGGTAGCAGCCATCGAATTTGATGATCAACGAGCGCTGCGTAAATCCGCGCGCTGCTCGGAGGGCACTCATCGTCGCTTCCGTGCCACTGCTGACGCAGCGCAGCATCTGTATGGACGGAAAGCGCTGGACGATGAGTTCCGCCAGTTCGACTTCCGCGAGCGTGGAGGCTCCAAACGACAAACCGGCATCGGCCGCTGATTTCACCGCCGCGACCACATCTGGCTGCGCGTGACCGAGGATCATGGGGCCCCAAGAGCCGACGTAGTCGATGTACTTGTTGCCCTCGCTGTCGAACAAGTAGGCGCCGCTACCGCGCGCGATGAAGGGCGCCTGACCGCCTACGGCTCGAAACGCGCGTACTGGGCTGTTGACGCCGCCGGGCAAGAGCGCCGCTGCGCGCTCACGGATGCCTGAGTTGACCATGGCCCGGTTACAGCAAACCGCACACGGTTTGTCGATGGTTCGCAAGCAGGCCAGAAGATCAGGACTTGCTCGCGAGCATCAGTGAGCGCCGCCAAGTCTCGAGCTCGTCTTGCATTGGCGAAGCCCAGCTGTGACGACTGAGGCGCGCCAGCAGGTGCACCGTGTGATCACCCACGCGCCGCTTCTCCGGGAAGATCTCCATCGCGGAGCGCAGTAGCTCGGTGGCCTCCGCTTCATACCCGGTCTCCCGCAGGAGCCAGGCTTGGGTGAGCAGGCGATGCTGGTGGGGTTCGGGTTCCTCAACTTGCAGCCCTGCACACTCTTTGAGGAGTGCGGTGGCGGTTTCCGTGTCGCGGCGCATGAGGGCCACCTGCGCTTGGAGGAGTTTGGCTTCCACCAGACCCCAAGGGTCGTCGAGATCGTGGGAAATTTTGGCGCACCATTCAGCGTTGCGTTCCGCCAATTCCAGGTCGTCCGTGTCCACGCCAATCATCGCCAGCAGGCGTCGGCTGGCAGCCTGTCCGCGTGGGGTGCGCAGGTGTTCGAACGCCACCAAGGCCTCCTGAGCGCCGAGTGTGGCCGCGTGAAAATTGAACATGCGGTGTTCGACGTGAGCCAAGGAGGCATTGGCCTGCGCAGTACCCAAGCGGTACCCTACGCGATCAAATTCCTTGCGCGCTTCCAGAGCCAAACGCTTGGAGCGCTCCACGGCCCCTTCGGAATGCTCAATCCAGCTCGAGAGCAACAGGCACTGTCCGCGCCCCAGCGCTTGATTGAGGCTGGCAAAATGTCGCTCACCTGCGTCGACGTAACGCCGCGCGACCTCGAAATCACCCAACAGATACCCGATTTCTGCGAGTACGGCTTCGGCCTGGGCGCGCCCGAGAGCGTCTCCTTGGGCGCTGAAGAGCACCAGCGCTTCCTCGGCGTAGCGTCGGCCCTCGGTCGCGTTACCGAGGTCGGCGCACACGTGACTGAGGATGCGTTTGCAATGGGCCAGATTGACCTCGTCGCCCAAGCGGGCAAACGCGGCCTGGCTGCGTTCGATGTACTCGCGTGCCTCACTGGCGCGCCCCACATGACGGAGCGCCTCAGCGCGCCAGCGATCTTGGTGTGCTTTGGTGCGGCCAGCCAGGCGCCCGCGCAGCAGATCGAGATCACTGAGGGTAGAGAGTGGCTCACGCGCGCCGTTCCACGAATTCTGTAGAAACTCGAACAGGAGATGGGCGGCATCGTCCGGTGTGCCCGCCAAGATCAAGTTCATGACCCGCTGGCGCACCACACGCCGCGTGGCCGCGAGCGGATGGCGCTTGAGCGCGGCGGCCGCCGCTTGATAAACCCGTTTGCGATCAGGATAACGAGCGAGCTTGGCCGACAGATATTCCTGGAGCAGCGCGTGGGGCCAGCTGTAGCGGCCAGGCCCACGTGGAATGAGAATCTCTGCTTTTTGTAAGTGGCGGATGCTCTCGTCTGCCGGAAGGCAGAGCTCAGTGAGCAGGTCGACCAACACTTCGCGCCGCAAATCGCTGGAGATGGCGGCCACGGCCAATGCCGACACGCGAAACTCCTCAGGGACGGCTTGCAACCGGCTCTGCCAGAGTTCTGCCGTTGTCTTGGGGCGTACCGCGAGCACCTCCGGAGGCACGTGATAGTGTTGTCCACGCAACTCAATCGAACCCTCCAAGGCCCAGGCGTGCAGCTGCTGCAGCGCGAACAGCGGATTTCCACGGCTGCGTCGCGTGGCCTCTTCCACCGCGTCGTCCTCGAGGTTGAGGGATTTGCGGATCAGCTGGCGTGTGGTCTCTGGTTCGAGCGGGGTGACGTCGATGGCCACACCATCCATGTGCTCGCGCAGTTGCCGCAGGCGCTCGGCGGCTGGTGTGCCCAGATGCACGTCTTCCGCGCGCACGGTCGCCACGATCACGTACGGTTGGTCGGCATCTTCGATGTGCATGCGCCGGAACCCCTCGAACGTGGACTCTGAAGCGTTGTGCAAATCATCGAGCCAAATCAAAAGCTTCTTGCCAGCGCCTACCCGTCGCACCACGTGCCTGGAGACAGTGCGACGCGTGGCCAAGGTGTCCAGCGTGAAGCGCACCCCGGACGGGCCGAGTGCACTCTCCTCACCGGGATTGCGTGGGCGAAACCACTCGGCTGCGCCAGCGACCCAGGTGCGCCCGTTCTTGTCGCCTTCTTTGACGTTCCAACGCCGTAACAGCGAGTGCTCGATCGTGTTGCGATCAGCGCGCTCGAAGTTGTAGTAGCGCGTGATGGCCCCGACGACGCCGTCCAGCGGACCGCGCACGGCGCGGTAGCGCGCCCACAGCGGGATCATGGTGCCTTCCTCGTGAACGGCCTGACACAACCACTCGGCGATGCGGCTTTTGCCCGCGCCGGCTGGTCCGACCAAGATCACGAGACGATGGCTTGCGCCGATGCCGTCGATCACTTCATCGCACAGCTCCCGCAACTGCTGGCGGATTTCCTGTCGACCCACGAGCGGACTTTGGCGAATGCTGAGCAGGCCCGTGGTGCGTTCTCGATCGACCTCCAAATGGGGATTGCGTCCGGCAAAGCCACGACCCTTGGGCAGCGCGCGCGTCTCAGCTGGACGAATGCGGGGCAACACGAAGTCGGCCTCGGTGGTGTTGACCGGCCGAAACTGGGCCCACCTGCGTCGGGCTTCCGCCGCGAATTCCCAGCGATGCCAGGGTTGTTTCTCCAGCATGCGCATGACCACATCGACCACGCCATCGGGGACGTCGATGGCGGGTGCGAGACGGGGCACCTCCTTGAAGGCGTGTTGGCGCAAAAGCTCCTTGGCGGTCCCGCCAAATGGGGGACCCCGCCCGATCAAGCGATACAGAATGCAGCCCAGCGCATAGAGATCGGTAGCGCCGCAGACATGATGTTGTTCATGCTGGATCTGCTCGGGTGCCATGTACCCCGGCGTTCCAGCGCCGGCATGGGGCTTGAACTCGGGTGCTTTCTCGCCGTCCAAGCGCTCGTCGTGGGTCTCACGTTTCAGCCACGCCAGACCAAAGTCGAGCATGTGCACGAGCGGCGGCTCACCTGAGACTTCCTCGACGAGCACGTTGGACGGCTTGAGGTCGCCGTGAATGATTCCGCGCGCGTGGGCGTGCCCGAGCGCGCCCAAGATCTGATCGACGACATGCCAAATCGCTGGCCACTTCAGCCCGGCGTGCGCCAAATCATGCAGGCTGACGCCCGGGGCAAGATCCATGACCAAATACGGAGAGCCGTCGCGTAAACGGCCAAAATCCCGCGCGCCAACGATACCCGGATGGTCTACAGCGGCGAGCGCCCGCGCCTCTTTGTAAAACCACATGATGTACTCTTCAGCGAATTCGCTCTCGGGTACGATCACGCGTTTGAGCGCGACGGTCTCGTTTTCATTGAGATCATGGCAGCGGTAAACGATGCCCATGCCCCCTTCACCCAAGATGCCATCCACGCGATAGCGTCCGGCGATGACATCTCCTTCCAGGGCTTCCGACCCCACTTGGGGTGCCGGGCTCTGCCCTCCACCCGCGACCGCGGCAGCGCTGGGGATGGTGGGCGGGCGACTGTCGTACTCCGGGCTGGCGTCTTGCAAATCTGCGCCCTGCTGATCGGGCGCGTCAAGTGCATGCTCCACGACGCTGGGCGGGTCTGCTGACCGCGAAGTGTTAGCTGCCGGCGGCGAGGAGGAGGACGCATTGGGCGGCGAGTGCGATGTGATGGCTTGGTTATACACCTCGGCGGAGGTCACCGGACGTCGGCTCACCGCAGCTGGCTCTCCCGCTTGTTCATCGAACGCCGAAGGGGGATGGTCCAAATGCGGGGGCGGCGGTGCCGGAAGTGCGAGTTCGAAAGGTCCGTGACCGAGCGCGTGGGCCAGGGCCCGGGCCGAGGGAGGAATGGATGAAGGCAGTTCATCCGACGGATGCGCCGCGTGGCCCGAGTCTGCAGCGGGGGAAGGGAGGCTCTGGAACAGTCGCTCGGCCGCTCCCTGACCGGACGACAATCCCAGCCCTTGCGCGGTCTTGGGCGGCAATTCTGCTGGGAGCGGTACGCCGGTTTCGGCGACTGCGGACGGTGCGGCGAGACTTCCTCCCGTCGCCGACACGGGGACACCCTGGATCGGTCGGGAAGTGGAGGATTTGGGGCGCTTGCCGCTAGCCATGCTGGTCTGAATTTCTACCGGCCCACGGGGGCACCGTCTGGTCCGCTGAGCCGAGCATAGTGGTCTTGGACGCAGCGTCGAGGGCCCCTCGCCAAGCTCGCGGGACTCGGGCTGTTTCGCTTGGAAAGTCGCGGCCGGGACTTGGTCTCCGAGGACAATCGGCTACATTCCGCCCCCCATGACCGACTTTTACGATCCACCATTGGCCGAACGCGATCCGGAAATCTTTCAGCTGATCAAGAAGGAGGAGCGTCGGGAGGCTGACAAGTTCCGGCTGATCGCCAGCGAAAATTACGCGTCTCGGGCCGTTTTGGAAGCGACGGGCTCGGTTCTGACCAATAAGTACTCCGAGGGCTACGCAGACAAGCGCTACTACGAGGGCCAGCAGATCATCGATCAGGTGGAAAACCTGGCCGTCGAGCGCATGAAGGCACTGTTTGGAGCCGATCACGTCAACGTGCAGCCGTACAGTGGGAGTCCGGCCAACCTTGCGGTTTATCTGGCGTTTTGTCAGCCCGGTGACCATGTCTTGGGCTTGGCGCTGCCTGCCGGTGGGCATTTGACCCATGGCTGGAAGGTGAGCATCAGCGGCAAGTACTTCAATAGCCTGGGCTATGGCGTCAACCCGGACGACCACCGCATCAATTTCGACGAAGTGGCCAAGATGGCGCGTGAGCACAAGCCCAAGCTCATCTGGGCCGGCACCAGCGCCTACCCGCGCACGCTCGAGTTCGCCAAGTTCCGCGAGATCGCCGATGAGGTGGGCGCACTGTTAATAGCCGACATCGCGCACATCGCTGGGTTGGTAGCGGGTGGGGTGCATCAGTCTCCCGTAGGTCTCGCTGACGTGATCACTTCCACCACTCACAAAACGCTTAGGGGTCCGCGTGGTGGCGTCATCATGTGCAAGGCCGAGCACGCTGCCGCCATCGACAAGGCCGTGTTTCCGGGCTTGCAAGGCGGTCCGCACAATCACACCACGGCCGGCATCGCAGTGGCGGCCAAAGAGGCCTCCACTCCGGAATTTAAGCTGTACGCCAGTCAGATCGTCAAGAACGCCAAGGCGCTGGCTGAAGAGCTCATCAGTCGGGGTTTCCGCCTGGTGACCGGCGGCACCGACAACCATTTGGTCTTGGTGGACCTCACCACCAAAAACATTTCTGGCAAGCGTGCGGCGCAAGCGCTCGATAAGGCGGGCATTGTCTGCAACTACAATGCGATCCCATTTGACCCCAGAAAGCCCTTCGATCCCTCGGGCATCCGCATCGGCTTGGCGGCAATCACTTCGCGCGGCATGGGCCCCGGTGAGGTGAAGAAGTTGGCCGATTGGATGGATGGCGTTGTGAAGAATGCGGACGATGCTGCATACTTGACGCGTGTCGAACGTGAGGTGAAGGAACTGTGTGATTCCTTCCCGGCGCCGGGTATCCCCGTCGTTTGATGAGCAAGACTGCGTTGTGAGAAGTCCGATGGAGCGCCTAGCCACCCTGCTCATCTCTTGCCCCGATCGGCGGGGGATTGTGGCGGGTTTGGCTCAGGTGCTCTCTGGCCATGGCGCCAACATCTTGGACTCCGATCAACACACGGACCGACTTGCGGGGCAATTCTTCCAACGCATCGTGTTTGACGTCGCGGATCTCACGACTGATCTCGGCACGCTCAAGCGAGCTATCGAGGAGGTCGCCGCGCGGTTTTCCATGGCCTATCGGCTGTTCTTCCGCGAGCAGCCGGACGGCACCCCCAACAAGAAGCGGGTGGCCATCTTCGTCTCCAAGTACGACCATTGTTTGTACGATCTGCTGTTGCGACACAAAGTAGGTGAGCTCGATTGCGAGCTGAGTTTTGTGCTCAGTAACCATCCGGATCTCAAGCCCGTGGCCGATCAGTTTGCTGTACCCTTTTATCACTTAGAAAAAACGCGCGAGAGCAAAGCTCACGTGGAGGCGCGTGAACTCGAGCTGATTCAAAAGCACGCTGTGGACTTGGTCGTCCTGGCCCGTTACATGCAGATTCTGTCCGACGCCTTCACCACCGAGCTCAGCGGACGCATCATCAATATCCACCACTCATTTCTCCCAGCGTTCATTGGGGGGCGCCCGTACCACCAGGCAAGCGAGCGCGGGGTCAAACTGATCGGCGCTACTGCCCATTACGCGACGGCGGACCTCGATGAGGGACCCATCATTGAACAAGACGTGGTGCGCTGCTCCCACCGCGATACCGTGGACGATTTGGTGCGCAAAGGGCGCGACCTGGAAAAGGTAGTCTTGGCGCGCGCGGTGCGTTGGCACCTGGAAGATCGCGTGCTCACCTTTGGCAACAAGTCCGTGGTCTTCGCCTAAAGGCGAAGGAAGGCTAGGGTTTTTTGCTGCGCGCGAGAGCCGCGTCGATGGCCTTGGCGCTGAAGCCCCGCAGGACGGTGCCGCCCACGTTGAGCACTGGGATGGACGAGCCGCTCAGACCAGCGCTCTTCAGGACAGCCTGCATTTCTGCGGCAGCCTTGGGGTCCTCCTCAATGTCTTTTTTGATGACTCGTTTGCCCTTACTCTTCAGATAGTCCTCGGCCAAATGACAGGGCTTGCACCAATCCGCCCCGTAGATGATGGCGTCGACTTGGAGTTCGGCTAGCTGACTCTGCGCGCTGGGCTCTTCCTTGGGACGTAGCGCCGCAACCTGCTTTTCACGACCGGCCTTGCCGATGTTCTCCCACTCGGTGCGGGGCATCGACATGAGTGGGTATTTACCCTCGTGGGTTTCCGTCACATCGGCCACGTACACGTACTGGGGCGACCCGACCGACTTTCCATCGACCACGACCCGGACTTGTTTGCGCGCGGGCGCTGGGATCTCGGCTGCGGACTCCGTCAGATGGAATGAGCCTTGCTCGTCCACCCAGGTGAAGAGCACGCCCTTGGTGTCCGGGCCTACGCTAAAATCGGGCGCCTTTTCTGTGCTGGCCGCAGGAGCATCTTGCGAAGGTGACTTACGATCGCAGCCCAGCACGCTGAGGAAGCCCAGCAGGAGCAAACAGCAAGAGCGGCGGGACGTGAACATGGGGGCGAGTGGGGGATCCGGCGGCGGGAGGGGGACATGACCCAAGCATGCGCCCCACGCCGAGTCAGTACTGATCGATAGTCTCTGGTTTGGAACTGTGGGCGCGTGAGGCGAGATGAAATACCGTCTCCAAAAGACCGATCAAGACGTACACCGACAGCAACCAGACCAAGACGAACTGCGGCTTGTACGCTTGCCACACATACGCGCTGGAGCCGAGCACGAACAGCAACAGCAGCACGGTGGGGGCGTTGAGCTTGAGATCCTTGAACGACCGAAAGCGCACTGCAGACACCATCAGCAAGCTGACGGCAAACGTCATGACCGCGATGGCGATGGTATAACGTGGATCGCTCAGCGCGTCGTCCGCGGCGTGGTTGGCGACCACGATCGAAATGAGCACGCCGCTGGCCGGGGGTGAGGGCAGCCCAAGGATGTATTTTCCGGGTACCACCGGTGACCCATCATCGTTTGAACTCAAGACATTGAAGCGGGCCAGGCGGATGGCGGCACACGCGACGAAGCAAAACGAGGCCAGAAGACCCCACGTCCCGAGGCGATGGAGCACCCATTGGTGAACCAGGATGGCCGGGGCCACGCCAAACGACACGATGTCGGCCAACGAGTCCATCTGCAGACCAAACGCGCTTTGGGTCTTGGTGAGTCGGGCCACCCGCCCGTCCATGAGATCAAAAAACATGGAGAAGATGAGGAGGATGGCGGCGCGATAAAAATCGTCCGTTTGCGCAGCCCCGCGGGCAGTGGCCACGATGCGGATCGAATTGAAGCCGCAGAACACCGCGGCCAGCGTGATCGCGTTGGGCAACACAAACAAGGTCTTGCTCAAGTCGAGCTGACGCAGGCGTCGCCGACGCCGCGGACGCACCCGCCCACCTCGAAAGGGATTCAGGCGTTCTCCCTTTCGATCCGCGTCGGGCTCGCTGTTTGCCACGGAGCGCAACTTAATCGGGGACTCTGAGCGCGTCAATTTTGGCCCGACTTGGGGTCTAGACGTAGGATTTGTCCACCATGGTTGAGTGGGTGACCCCTTGTGCGCGGTGCGACAGCACGACCGAGAGAACCGGACGCGCGCGCTTGCGCGCGGTGCAGATGTATAAACTATTGAATTTGTTTACAATTGTTGTTGCGCTCGGGGGCTGCTCGGCTGATTTGCAGGGGCGCCAGTCGGCCCGCATCCTCGAGTTGGAGCGCTACAATCAGGAGCTGGAAGCCAAGGTCACGGCACTCAAAGAGGCGTCACTCAAGGGCGCGGCGCGCGACGCGTGTGCCCCCGCCTCTCCAGCGCAGGCCAACGACTCCACGAGGTCCGCGGCGCAAAAGCCAGCCGACCCAGCGCAGGACAGACCCCACTCCGAGCCGTCGCGCGCGAGTTCAACCACGGCCGCGCCGTCCAACTTGCCCGTGGTGCGTCTGAGCCCCGCTCACCCATTTGCCACGGCCGACGAGGATAGCCATCCTTCGGGCGCGGAGCCGGCCGCGGATGCAGCCGAACCTGTGAGCGAGGTCGAAGTTGCATCCAGCGATCAAACGCGCCCCGTGCTCAAGCTGCACGGCGCTCAAGAAGGCAAGGTTATCATGCGGACCCTTACGGCAGCTGAAAAGGACACCACGTTGTGACCCGAGTCATGTGCACGCACTCTTATCCATGGTCAGCGATCTCGATGACAAGACTCGAACCATTGCGGCGTTTTTCGGCTAGTTTGCGGCTCGTGACGTGCTGCACGCTGGCCCTTTCTCCAGCACTCGCCCAGGCGCAAGACGATGCCACTAGCGACGCGGGGTACAGCGGAGAGACGCAAGCGTCCGGAGGGATCCGCATCTCGGGCTCGGGCAGTGAAGCGGCCCCGGCCGACGCGGAGTTTGGTCTTGACCAAATGTACGGCGGCGTGACGGGCAGCACCAACCCGGATGGAACGCAAAGCTCGGGACCAAAGAAGGACATTCCCGAGCTCCATGTCGTAAAAAAGGGCGACACGCTGTGGGGAATTTCTGAGGACTACTACGGCAATCCCTGGGCTTGGCCCAAGGTGTGGAGCCTCAACCCACAGCTGGAGAACCCGCACTGGATTTACCCGGGTGATCAATTGCGGACCGCGCCGTCGTCGGCCGCGATGCGCGCTTCTTCGGACAACTCCGCGGGCGGCGGTGGTTTCATCGGCCGCAGTCGCATCGTGCCCACGGGCACCGTGTTCATTCGCGATCAGGGTTACATTGGCGACCCGGAGCGCGATGTCTGGGGTGAGGTGGTCGGGGCGCACGAGGACGCCATGATGCTCACGGATGGCAGCGTCATTTACCTCAAGATGAAGGACGGCGTGGATCTACGCCTGGGACAACGGCTGACCGTGTTTCACGATGTCGCCGATCCACCAGAGGTGGAGGACTCGCGCGAACCGCCAGGGAAGATCGTAAAAGTCTATGGAACCGTCCGCGTCGACGGTTGGGACAAAAATACGCACGTCGCGCGGACGACGCTGATCGAGTCGCTCGATCCGGTCGAGCGTGGTTTTCAGGTGGGGCCAGTCGGACGTCGTTTCGACGTGGTGCCGCCCGCTCCTGCCACTGAGAACGTCGAAGCGCGGCTGCTGGCGGGTGTCTATCCTCACTTGATCTTTGGGCAGAACCAACTGGTTTTCATCGACAAGGGCAAAGAGGACAAGCTGGTGACGGGCAACCGACTCCGCATCGTTCGTCGGGGTGACACCTGGAGCCGTCAGCTCACCACCGCCAATCGGCACGCCAGAACCAGGGTCGAGCTGGGCTCACCCGACATCCCCAGGCCAGAGACCACACCCATCTACGGTGACGACGAGCAGTTCCCCGATGAGGTCGTGGGTGAGCTTCTCGTGCTGCGGACCGAAGACTACAGCTCCGTTTGCCTGGTGACCGAGGCCGCAGGCGGGCTAGAACCCGGGGATCGTGCCGTCGCTGTGGCTGGCTATTGATAGCTGACCTGATTCATTCAAGGCTAGTGGTCCATGGAGGCGCTAGCCACTGTCGTCTTTAGCTTGGCCGTTGTCGCCTATTCAGTAGCGACGACCGAATTTTTCCTGGCCTTGAGCCGGCCGGGCGCGGTCGTGCGCAGTAGCACTTCGTCGATCACCATGGGTGTTGGAGCGATCATGCACGCGCTCCACATCGTCATCGCGTCGTTCTTGCTCCACACCTGCCCTGTCGCGAGCATGCGGTTCGTGCTCAGCCTGGCCGCGCTGGTGGCGGTCATCAGCTTTTTGATCTTGCGGGCGGGGCGCCGCATCGATGCGCTGGGCGCATTCGTTGGCCCACTTGCACTGCTCTTGCTCATCTCTTCGGAGTTCGTTGAAACGACGTCTGTGCCCCCCCAGCTGTCGCGGGTGCTGTTGATGTTGCACGTCGCGGCCAATCTTTTTGGATTGGGCTTCGTGCTCTTGGCAGCGGGGACCAGCACCTTTTACCTAGTGGTCGAGCGCCGGCTGCGGGCAAAGAACATGTCGGGGCTCGGTCGCCTGCCGGCCCTGGATGTGCTGGATCGGTTGGGCCATCGCCTATTGCTCATCGGCTTTCCGTTGCTGTCCTTTGGGTGCGTCACGGGCGGCATGTTCTTGCACCAATTGGACGTCAATTCCCCTGCTTCGCTGGCGCGCGCCGTTTTGGGGTACGCCGCATGGGTGATGGTGTTTGTCGTGCTCTTGCAGCGTGCGTTGCTGGGGTTCAGCGGTCGACGTTCTGCGTATGGCACATTGGCCGGCGCCTTGTGCATTGCGCTCATGCTGATGGTGTATTTGGTGCGGCCATTGCTGGGGGTTGGCGCGTGATCATCGTCACCGGGCTATCCCACCACACCGCGGACATTTCCATTCGCGAACAGGTGGCCATGTCCGCGGAGGAGGAGGTGGACTTGCTCGGTTCACTTCTGGGTTTGGTACACGTGGGCGAGCTATTTGTGGTCTCGACGTGCAACCGCGTCGAGATCATCGCCGCCACCGTTGATGACGCAGAGCCGACCGTGAGCGCCTGCGTCGCAGCGTGTCGTGCCGCACTTTTGGCGCGTTGCGAGCGTGCCCACAGCAGCATTTACACTCATCGGGACGAAAACGCCGTGCGTCACCTGGTCAAGGTGGCAAGCTCGCTGGACTCGCTCGTGGTGGGTGAAGCGCAAATCTTGGGTCAGATCAAACAGGCCTACGAGCGCGCCAAGAACTCCGCGGCGGTCGGGCCTGTGCTGCACCAGTTGCTCACACGGGTCACCCGTGGCGCCAAGCGCGTGCGCAACGAAACGAGCATCGGCGTGGGACAAGTCTCCGTCCCATCCATTGCAGTCGACCTGGCATTGCAGATTTTTGGGGAATTGCGAGGCCGGCGCGCGGTACTGGTCGGCGCGGGCGAGATGGGGCAAATGGTTGCGCGCTTGCTGTCGGACGCTGGGGCCAAATTGAAAGTGGTTGGCCGAGACCTCGAGCGGACGCGACCGGTGGCCCAGGCCGTGGGCGGGAGCGCACATTTGATGAGCGAACTTTCCACACTGCTCCTCGACGCGGAGATCGTGGTGTCGTCCACGGCCGCTCAGGAGCACGTGATCACGCAACCGATGCTCGCCCCGCGTCTCAAACAGCGCCGGCGCGCCAACTTGTTCCTCATCGATCTTGCCGTGCCGCGTGATGTTGATCCACGCGTCGGCGACATGGAAGGCGTGTTTCGTTACGACGTCGACGATCTGTCCCATGTGGCGCTTCAGTCCGCGGAGCTGCGCAAGAAGGAGGCGGACGCCGCGCGCGTCATCGTCGAACAAGTGGTGAGCGATTGGCAACGCCACGCGCAGACCCAACAGGTCACGCCGACCATCAAGGCGCTGCGCGCCAAGTTTCGCCTGGGACTCGAGGCTGAACTCTACAAGAGCTTGCGTACCCGGCTCAAAGACTTGACCCCCGAGCAAAGGACCGCCGTCGCCAAGATGCTCGACGCAGGCATCAATCGAATCTTGCATGGTCCCATCACTCACCTGCGCAACGAGGCCTTGAGACCCGACGCCTCCAGCGAGGACATGGCAGAGATGCTGGACGAAGTGTTCGAGCTGCGTTCCATCGAGACGGGTGAATTGGACGTACCGTCGGTGCGGCTGATCGGTGAAGGGTCGCCCGCCGCTCAGAAATTTTCATCTGCTCCCCCACAAGATTTTGGCTCAACCGCGCCACCGTCGGACGACAGCGCGCAGACCAAGACCATCACTCATTGATCCCCCTGCCCGTAAGAATTTTTGATGACTCCTCGACTCGTTATCGTCGCTACCCGCAAGAGTGAACTGGCCTTGGCCCAGTGCCGGCAGTACCTCAAACGTTTGGCTCAGCACCACGCTCACCTCGTCATCAAAGAGCTGCACGTGGTGACCACGGGCGATAAAATCTTGGACCGACCGCTGGCCGAGATCGGAGGTAAGGGCCTTTTTCTCAAGGAAATCGAGGAAGCGCTGCTCGACAAGAGCGCCGACATCGCCGTGCATTCGATGAAGGATGTACCCCCCGATCTGCATCCTGGTTTGCGCATTGGCTGTATGCCGGAGCGCGAGGACCCCAGGGACGCGATCGTGACGCGGGACGGCCGACCGTTCATGGACTTGCCGAAAGGAGCGAAGCTGGGCACCTCGTCCTTGCGTCGTGGACTGCAGCTCAAGCTCTTGCGCCCTGATCTCGAGGTGGTGCCGCTGCGCGGTAACGTGGGGACCCGCATCCGCAAATGCCGTGAGGGCCAAGTGGACGCGACCGTCCTGGCCGTGGCTGGGCTCAACCGTCTGGGACTCCAAAATGAGATCACCGAGATCCTCAGCGTCGAGCAATGTCTACCAGCAGTGGGGCAGGGCACATTGGCGATTGAGGTGCGCAGTGAGGATGAGGACTTGCTCGGGCTCGTGTCCGTCTTGGAGCACAACGACACCGCGCGGATGACGGACGCCGAGCGCGGCGTGATGACGGCCGTCGAAGGGGACTGCAAGACACCTGTGGCTGCATTTGCGCAACGGAAAGGCGATCACATGCAGCTGGATGCACTGCTCGCCGAGCCGGATGGGAGCCGGTTGCGTCGGCGTTCGCTCTTGACGCCCTTTCCCACCTCGGCTGCCGAGGCGCATGCGCTCGGCCTCGATCTGGGACGAGCACTCAAGCAGGGCTGAGCCAGCTCTAGCTGCGTCGCTGTGGCTGAAAAATTGCGGAGATGATGTAGCCACGCCGGGCCGCGGACCTGCGCTAGAGACTGCTTTCCCCATCACTTTCGGATGCGGCGCGCTGCGTGTTAAGGTCCGCGCCATGCTGAAGCGCACACTCGTTCACTCAATTTTGGGCCTTGGGATTGGCCTCTCTACACTTGCGGTTGTCGGGTGTGGCGGCGGGCAACCCAAAGTGCTCACGGCCGATCAACTCCAAGCGCAACCCATGCCTGCCGGCGGTGAGTGGCGCGGCGTCTACTTCAACCAGACGTTTGGATTCTTGCACCTGACCACCAGTGGTCAGTCCGCTCAGGGCACTTGGCGTACCGCCGCCGGAGACAAGTGGGGCGAGATGTTTGGTGAGTTCGAAGGCGACCTCTACAAGTTTTCTTGGACCGAGTACCGCGTCGGCGTGGTGGGTCCCAATGCCAAGAGCGAAGGCAAGGGTTACTTCCGTTATGCCATCCCCACCGAGGGGGAAGCCCATGAGCTCAAGGGTGAGTGGGGGCTGGGCGAAAACGCCATGGGCCACGCTTGGGATTGTGTGAAGCAGATGAACCAGGAGCCCGATCCTGACTCTGTTCGTCCCAATGAAATGGAGAGCGCTGTGGGAGCTCAAGGCTTTGACGGCAGCAAGGGCGACACCGATTTGGACCAGAAATCCGACGCCGCCAGCGGCAAGGACGAAGCCAAAGACAAGGACAGCAAAGACAAGAAAGAGGCCGACGGCGCAGGCGACCCCCTGTAAGTCAAAGCGGCCCCCAGCGTGCGCCCTGCAGCCAGTTTTGCGAGCTGCACGGGCGCACTTGTGTTTTTGCGATCCCGTTGACAGTTGATCCACAAGAGGCCAGCGTTGGCCCGCGGCGTCGCCCATTTTCTTCGCCCATAGGAGCATCGTGCCTGGAGTTGCCAGTTCTGGTTTGCAGTTTGAAGAGCCCCCCATTTTTGAGCGCGGGGTCGAGGGTCGGTCTGGAGTATCGCTCGATCCGTTGGATGTTCCCGAGGTCAACTTAGAGCACGCATTAGGCAAGTTGGTGCGCTCCGCGCCCGCAGGTTTGCCCGAGGTGAGTGAGCCTGAGGTGGTGCGGCATTTCGTGCGGCTCAGTCAGTGGAATTTCTCCATCGACACCCAGTTCTTTCCGCTTGGTTCGTGCACGATGAAGCACAACCCCAAGGTCAATGAGTGGGCTGCGCGGTTGCCTGGCTTTGCCAACGTACATCCCCTCGCACCCGACGCCTTGGCCCAGGGCTGTCTTGAGATCATGGTGCGGCTGCAAGAGTTATTGGCCGAAATCGTAGGTCTGCATGGCGTCAACCTGCAGCCGTCTGCCGGTGCGCAAGGTGAGTTCACGGGGCTGATGATGATGCGCGCCTATCATCAGGCCCAGGGGCGCAGCCCGCGCAAAATCCTGATCCCCGACAGCGCCCACGGCACCAACCCGGCGTCGTGCGCACTCAACGGTTTTGAGGCTGTGCCCTTCCCGACCGGCGACAATGGGCTCATCGATCCCGTGACATTTGCAAAGTACGTCGAACAAGCGGGCGACGACATTGCGGGCATGATGCTCACCAACCCCAATACGTTAGGGATGTATGAAACCGCTCTGCCCATTCTCAGCAAGTTGATTCATGAGCGTGGCGGCTTGGTGTACGGGGACGGCGCCAACATGAACGCGGTGCTCGGTAAAGCGCGCCCCGGTGACGCGGGCGTGGACGTGATGCAATTCAACTTGCACAAGACCTTCACCACACCACACGGTGGTGGCGGCCCGGGCTCAGGTCCAGTGGCGTTCGTGAAGCAGCTCGAGCCCTTCCAGCCGGGGCCTGTGGCGCGTCGTGAGGGCGGTGGCTTTGTCCTCGACGAGGCTCGCCCACTCTCCGTCGGGCGCGTGCGCTCCTTTCACGGGAATTTTGGCATGATGGTGCGCGCCTACGCCTACATTCGGGAGCTCGGCGCACAAGGTCTGGTGGAGGTGAGTGAGCGCGCCGTGCTCAACGCCAATTACCTGGCGGCTCGCGTCAAATCGATCTTGCCGCTCGGCTTCGAGACGCAGTCCCTGCATGAAGCGGTGTTCACCGATAAGCTCTTGGAGCAAAAGACGGGGATCAAGACCCTGGATGTAGCCAAGCGCTTGATCGACTACGGCTTTCATCCACCCACCGTCTATTTTCCTTTGGTGGTTCGTGGCGCGCTCATGGTTGAACCCACCGAGACCGAAACACGGCAGACCATTGATGAATTCGTCTCTGCGCTCGAGAACATCGTGCGTGAGGCGGAGGAAAATCCGGAGCTGGTGCGCTCCGCGCCCCACCTGCCGCGTGTGCGCCGTCTGGACGAGGCGCGCGCCGCGCGCAAGCCGCGCTTGCGCTGGAGTGCGCAAGCCGACAGTGTAGAATAGCGGTTTGGAAAAGCGCTTTCTTCGGCAATTGTGCGCTGGTTCGTAAGACTGCGCAGCGCCCTACTCAGCGGGTGAATTTTGCCCGTTGCAGAGCGATGGGTCATAGTGGTCGTAAGGTGGAAACTCCTGAGGTTCAGCTTGGACATCGGCGAGGGAAGTCGTGGTCCTTGGGCGAGAAGAGAACGAGCTGGCTCGTTCAGTTGGGGTCAACATCACTTGCGCCCGTCTGGTCGAGCTACAAAAAGCTAGCCCTCCCGCTGTTGTTGGGCAGCCTGACCACCAGTTGTGCCCGTGGCACCCCTGATCTTGATCCGTGGGAGTTGGGTACGGGCAGTGAAAAAGTGGTGAATGTCTTCACCTTGGGTGCCTCCGTGGAGGGTGACGCACAGGACCACGTACCCCGCGAGCATCGCCAGGCCATTTTGCAGGAGCACGCGGAGTGCGCCCAGCTCTACCAGGAGATCACCCTTCAACCTGCTTTGCCCGGTACCCCGCGTCTGGACGCCGCGCGTGAACTGGTGCTCGCTCGCAGCAAGGCCGAGCCCGTGCTGTTCTTGAGCGAGCCGCAGTTCACGGGGAATGTCAGCGAGGGCATGGCGGCACGCCGCCGGTCCATCCTCAAGAGCGAGCATCCGGCGGAACTGATCAAGGATGCGTTCAACCTGTTCAAGGGCTTTCCGGAGCGACGGCGACAGCTCCTGTTGCGCGACGGCTACCTGTACACCGACGACCCCCGCACGGCGCGTTTCTTGACGGAGCACGTGACGCTCGAGGAGTTGTTTTTCGAACCGGAGATCTTCTTGGAGCGCGCGTCGGAGACGTACCGACTGCTGCGCAACAAGGAGGGAGTGTTCCAGTTTGTCGACGGGAGTCAGGCGGGGCAGCGTGCGCGGCTGTTGCTGTTTGATCGACTGTGGCTTCCTGCCGAAACTTTAGGCCCCGCCTTGCACATCGACGTTCGTGATTTTGCCCAACGCCTGGGGGTGGAGGGCATGCGCATCGAGCGCATCACCCAAAGGCACATCTTGGGTGACTTGAAATTTGGCGATGAGTCGGTGCGCGCTGTCATGGAATACGGCGATCGCAAGTTGGAGTTGTCGTGTTTGGCAGTGGCGCCTGATCGTGTGGATCAAGTGGGACGCGCGCGGGATGATTCCTACCGTCGCGCGCAAGTGCTGCGGGCCATGCGCGAACAAATCGTGACGCAGGTGCGCGAAGGGCTGCCCTTTGACGAACCCAAGACAGAGAGCGGGCAACAAGACGGAGAGCTGCGGCAACGCTTTGAGCACGCCTACTTTTCTGGCCAAAATAGCTACAAATTCAATGGCGATAGGTACCAGGTGTACAGCGCGCAGGGGCTGCCGCTCGTGCCACAAGTGTGCATCGATTTTGTCACGGAGACCTTGGAGCGCGCCAGCGGCATGCATTGGGCCGAGAAGGGACAGCCGCCCAAACGCGTGTTGGGGGCGCTCGATTTCGATGAACTGCTCAGCGGTCATCGTCGCCAAGAAATGGCCCTGCGCAGTTTCGCGCGCGACAACCCGGGTCGCCTGCAGCTCTTGGACTATCCCCAGTCGGAATGGGTGCCCTACGAGAAGATCGACGCCTTCTTCGAGTTCATTCGCAACCACAAAGCCGAGTTGCGGCCGGGGGACATCCTGATCATTCGCGGTCGCGCGGCCTGGGACCGTTACCAGGACATCCACACCCACACGTTTTACATTTATGAGTCCGATCCGATCACGCAAATGCCCACGCTGCTCGCCGGCAACTCAGGCAAACCGCGTATCATTACCTGGGACGATGAGATGCTGCGCGCACCCAAGCGCTCCATCCACCACCGCATCCGCCCCAACATGAATTGGCTGTACGACCACGTCGTGCTGCGCACGCCCGTGCGTGGCGAGCGTTGGGCGGCGCCGCTGTCGGCGGCGGCGTTGTAGGTTTTTAGAGGGGCAGGAGCCCCTCTCGTCGCGCGAAGTGAATTCGCGCTCCTCACTCCCATCTTCCGCCGGAAAATCCGGCGCCTCCTACATAGTCGGCGGCGGTTTTCCGCGCCTCGTGGCTTCGCCACATCGGGTCGGCTTGCTTGCTGAGGTAGTTGCGCGGCAACACCACAGTCCGCCTGTGCTCCGGCGGCTCCCACATGGTCGCCGGCGGTGCTCGGCGCCTCGTGGCTTCGCCACGTCGGATTGGCTTGCTTAGACCCCACCCATCGCGTCCGTTCTGTTGAGGCTCACCGACCTCTCACGAGTCGGTTGCAGTCGGCTTCTCTTGGCGCGCGGACGTCACAAGCGGCACGCACAACTGGACCGAATACTTTACTATGGGCGCACGAGTGCATCAAGCTCACGATGGGGTCGTTTATTGAGTTTCCGTTGTGCGGCAGACCTGGAAAATGTGAATGACCTAATGAGGTCAAGGCTCGGGCCGATAGTAAATAGTTGCGTGCCGCGCCGATTCGGTCTTGTGATGATTCAGTGAATCGATCTATGAGGCCTCACTATGACCTTAGTCAGGCCCTGCTCGGCGCAGGCTCGTCTTCACTCGCGCTGGATTCAGCTCTTTTCTCGTAGGTTTCTTGGGCTCAGGATGAACGACGCACGCGGTGTCAGCCGTTGGCAGCTGTGCCTACTCGGCAGCGTCGTCGTCGCAGCGCTAGGATGCAGTGTTGAGACTGAGCCTGTCGTCCAACAACGTGAGCAGGCTCTCACTCCCTCGGAAATTCGTACCTTGGGTTTCGATGAGGTGTCTGATTGGTACAAATTTTCTGGCGCGGGAACGTTGCAAGCGAGCACCCAGCACAGCCAGGGCACCTCTTCGGTCAAGGTGTCAGGGATGG
>Ga0315910_10000385_pt1 | contig 44361 bp, 39 predicted proteins | sample EdamamesoilMG_FD_204470 | JGI IMG/M metagenome (GOLD analysis project Ga0315910, IMG submission 204470) | Garden soil microbial communities collected in Santa Monica, California, United States - Edamame soil | ecosystem: Environmental > Terrestrial > Soil > Garden | place: USA: California...
CTGCAGCGACGGAGCCGTAGAATGCTCGGGGACCTGCGTCGATCTCGCGCAGAACCCGTTCAATTGCGGCAGTTGTGAGCATGCGTGCGCCGCGGACGAAGTGTGCGAGAGCGGGGTGTGCACCCAAGCTTGCGCCAGCGGAACCACGGATTGCGATGGTGCGTGCACCAACACCGATACGGACGAGGACAACTGCGGCGCTTGTGGGGAGGTCTGCAGCGCGCCCGCGTATGCCACGCGCCGCTGCGAAGGCGGCGCCTGTGCTTTCGAGTGCGTCGCGGGGTACAGCGCCTGCGACGCGCGCTGCGTGGATCTGGGTAGCGACGCCGCAAACTGCGGAGCCTGTGGCAACGTGTGCCATGGGTCCGACGGGAGCAACGCCACGTGCGACGATGGCTCGTGTACGGTCAGTTGCCCGCCGGGTCACGCGATGTGCAAGAAGGACTGCGTCGACCTATTGTCGGACCGCAAGCACTGCGGCGGCTGCGACGTCAAGTGCAAGGGCAACGAAGAGTGTGAGCTCGGAGTGTGTCTCTGAGCGCCGGTTCGCCAGCGGGTGCCCGCCCTAGCCAGCTTCCGCGGACAAGCTAGCGCTCGCTTCGACGGACACGCTGATGCTCGCTTCGGCCTCGGCCGCCGCGCTGAGCGAGCTCGCGAAGCAAGCGGCACCCGCCACGCCGACTTCACCTATCGCCTCGAAGGCTGCGAGCGTTTTCGAAGCCACCGCGGCGATGGGATCGCGCAGCGCAAGCGTCAGGTTGACGGCCTCGCCCCATGCCTGCGCGTGGGCAGAGAGGGCCTGCTGCAACTGCAAGTCGCCCAGCACGACCACGCTCGCCGTCGGCGGCGGACAATCGATCTCCGCGCTGGCTTCGGCCTGGCAGCTCGAGCTGCACTCGGCGCTTCCCTCACAGTCGAGCTCGCCCGTGCACACTGGGGGGCTGACCTCCGCGTCGCACTCGCCGTGGCATGTGCCGTGGCAGTCGGCAGTGCCCTCGTTGTACACGCAGCTGCCTTGGCAGGTGCCGTCGCAGTCGATCCCCGCGCTGGCCGAGCATGATCCGGTGCATTCGCCTTCGCAGCGGCCGCTCGAGAATTCGCCCTCGCAGGCAGCTTCGCAGCGGCCGCTGGCGCGGCCTGCACAAGTTCCTTCGCACGAGCCCTGGCACTCGCCGGAGACGGACGACCCGTCGCACGTCCCTTCGCAGGTGCCGTCACACGTGCCGCTGAAGCCTGCGCTGCAGCCCGCATCGCACGTGCCTTCGAACTGCGGGGCGCTGCAGCTCCCTTCGCAGATACCGCTGCAAGCGACGTCGACTACCCCGCTGCAAGTACCCTCGCAGACGCCCTGGCAGGCGACTTCGGGAGCCGTGACATCGCAGCGACCGCTGCATTCTCCCGCGCATTCGACCACGACCTCGCCGCCCGTACAACTCGCCTCTACGTCGCAATCGGCCTGGACGTTGCAGTCGGCTTCGCATTCAGCGCGCGCATTGATGTCGGCGCTGCAGTCGAACGTCACCTCGACCAACACGCTGACGCCTGCTCGAGCCGCTGCATCGATGCGGGCTCGCAGTACACCGCAGGCAGCTTCGGCGCTCTCGTTCGAGGTGTCGAGGCCGAGGTCCGCGTTCATCGCGTTGCAGACGGCAGCGAACCGAGCCTCGACTTCCAACGCGCGGTCGCGGAGCTTCACCGCAGCTTCGGAGTAAGCGTGCAGCGTGGCCTCCGCTTGCACGGTAGTGTCGAGACCGCCGCATCCAGCGGCCGCCCCTTCCGCGTCGGTACCAGAACAAGCGCTAGCGCCGACGCCGGTCGCACCGAAAACCAGTCCGAGAAGGCTGTGTTGCAAAACCGTCCGCTTTGTCATGGGGGCGCCGAGCTTGCAACGAGCGCGCCACTCTTCGTCAAGTGTGCCGAAAGCCTGGGAGCGCGCTCGGTCGACGATCGGAGTGCCGGGAGCGTACGGACTGACGCGTGTCGGAAGCGTCGACTGTGGCTAATTCGCCGCTGGCACCTCTCTTGCACCGCTGGTGCAGTGATGCAGTCATGATGAAGCTGACGCTGACGTCGTTCCCAATCTGTCTGTTCGCGCTCTCGGTGTGGGGGTGCGGTTCGGGCGCGCCGGCTCCGCCGCCCGCGGCTCCGCTGTCGCAGCCGGCAGAGTTGTGCACTTCGCGAGGCTCGGGGAACTGCCTCGACCCGATGCAGGTCGAGCGCTGGCTCCGGCGGGACCCGGTGGAGCTCTTGGGAGTCGCCGACACTTCGGGGAGCTCGGGGGCCAAGCTCCTGACGCTCGCCACGCGGGAGTCCGGCAAACGGCGGGTCTTCAGAGCTAAGTGGCGGGAGTACGACGGGTCGCTGTTCAATGACGCGCGCAAAGAGATTGTGGCGTACCGCGCGCAGCGCCTGTTTCTCCTGCCGCACGAATACGTGGCGCCCCCCACCGTGGGGCGCTGTTTCGACCTGTCGACGTATCGCGCGCGCGTGAACGAGAACGCCCAGGCGAGCTTCGAGGGGACGCGCTGTGTCTTTGGGTCGCTGTCGTATTGGCTCGAGAATGTGCACGCTTCGCGACCCTACAGCAGCGAGCGCTTCGCGACCGAGCCGGAGTACCGCGAGGCCATGGCTGACGTGAATACGTTCACGTTTCTGATCCAGCACGGCGATACCCACGAAGGCAACTTCCTGGTGACGGACACGGAGTCCGCGCACGATCGCGTGTATTCACTCGACAACGCGATCGCGTTCAGTCCCTACTGGCGGAACCCCTTGGAGTTCGTGCGGAGCAGTTGGTACGACCTCCACGTCCCCGCACTCAGGGCTGCTGTCGTAGAACGACTCCGGGGGGTGCAACGACGTGACGTTCGCGCGCTCGGCGTGGCCGAGCAATACCGCATCCAGCGCGGCTCGTTGCAACCGACGGTCCCGGGCGCCGCTGTCGGCGGAGGAGCCGTGCGTCGCGCCGGTCCGATCGTGCAGGTCGGGCTCACGCCGGACGAGTCAGAGCGCTTGTTCGAGCGGGTGCAATTGCTCCTGAGCAAAGTACGCATCGGTGAGATCGAGGTGTTCTAGTGATCGAGCGATCGTGGGCTGACGCGCGGGCGCGTTTCCGGCCGCTCTTGACCTCTCCGGGACGCCAGCATTGGCTCGGGCGACGCTCGCTCGCTGTGCTTCGCCTGAAGCGCCGGGTGAAGCAGCGCCTGGGGCTGCTCGAGCCGCTGCGACTCGCCGTCTACGGGGGGTACGCGGGGGAGCGCGGCGGCATCGTGTGGGGCCGAGCGCTGGAAGACGACCCGCCCGAAGCGCCCAGCTCGGCCGATACGCTGTTCGACAACCTCAGGCGATCCTGGCGTCAACTCCACTCCGACGAAGTGCCCGGACTCGCGGTGCGCGTTCAGCTCGCCTCGTACAGCACCTCGGTGATGACGGACGACGAGGGGTATTTCGCGACGGAGTTCGCGTTCACGGCGCCGCTGTCACCGGGCTGGTCGGTGGCGCGTGCCCGCACTCTCGAAGCGTCGCCGCCGCTCGGACCATGCGCGAGCGGTGCTGGAGACGTCTTGGTGCCTGCCGCGGGCGTGCGTTTCGGCGTGATCAGCGACATCGACGACACGATCCTGCAGAGTCACGTGCGTAATCGTCTGAAGCAAGCCTACGTGGCGCTGCTCGGGAACGCGGTGACGCGGCTCTCGTTCGCAGGCACGCGTGATCTGTATCTCGGTCTGGTGCGTGGGGGGAACGGAGCCCCCTGTTTCTACGTCTCGCGGAGCGCCTGGAACATTCACGCCACGCTGGAGCACTTCATCGCCCACCAAGGCTTGCCCAAGGGGCCGCTGATCCTGCGGGACGTCGGGCTCTTCAACGATCACGAGAAGCGCCGCGGCCACAAGCGTCGCGAGATTGAGCGCATTTTTGCCACGTATCCCGAGCTTGCGTTCGTCTTGGTCGGCGACAGCGCCCAAGCAGACGCGACGATCTACTTGGATCTGGCGCAGGCACACCCGGGGCGGGTGAAGGCGATCTTGGTGCGTGACGTGACGCGAGCGCCGCAGCGCGCGGGCATCGAACGCGCCCTGCGCGAGCGCTGCCCCCCGGGCGTCAGGGTGCTGATCTTCGACGACGCGCGAGCTGCGGCACAGGCCTGCCGCGCGTGGGATCTCTGGTACCCGTGAGCGCACCCGCGCCTACCTGCGGCGCCTCGGGCTCGATCGCTCCTGAACCTCCAAGCGCGGGGCATTTTTGCCAAGCCCGCCGGCGGCCTCGGGCGTTCGCGCCGCAGCTGTGTTAGATCCAAAGCTGTGCCGCCTCGGACTAGACGCCCCTTCCTCCAGTTCTTCGAAAACCACACCAACGACCTGAGCGACTCCGACGCAGAGTGGTGGCCCTTCCTCTCGCTGAGGTGCGCGCCCCATGAACGCATGACGCTCATCCGCACGTTGCTGCTCGCCGTGGCCTACGCGGCTCCGGCAGCCCTCTTGGCGGTAGTGCTCGGAACCGTTCTGGGAGAGCCGATCGAGCCAAGCCAGCTCTTCGTGTTCCTGCCCGCCAGTGTCCTCGGCGTGTTTCTGCTGCTGCAGATCAGCGTGGCGTATTCGTGGAATCGGCGCGCAGTGCGGCTCCGCGCGCGTGCACCCATCCCACAGCCAGTGCGCGCCCCCAGGCGTGCCCGCCGCCGGCGACGCTGAGGTCTCGCCTCATTGGATGGCCCTCTTCTGAGCGTCATTCCTGCCCAGGTCGCGTTCAGGCTCGTGCGCGTCGAGGAATCGGATCGAGTAGTCCCGCGCGGGCCGGTAATTGCTCAACGTCCGCTCCAAAACTCGGTTGGCTTCGCTGCGGCTGACGTTCAGGCGTTGCGCCAGAAATTTCAGAAACTCCATGACCAGTCCTGTGTAGGAGAGTGGGGGGAGGCTTCGTACAACCAAGATTCGTGCCACCCGGCAGGAGCGCGATCTCGCGGAAGGTTCGCGAAACCCGTGCTGCCGCGCCCGCCGCTTGACCGCCACACCTCGGCTGATTCGCCACGTCACAGCGACTGAGCCACGTCACAGCGACTGAGCCACGTCACGAGCGACCGAGCCACGTCACGAGCGACCGAGCCACGTCGCAGCGAACCGAGCCACAGCGCCCTCCCCCCTGGGGCGGAAAGACCCGCGAAACATTGCCCGCAAGAATTTGGCCGGAGCGGCCGTAATTACCTACGATCCAACACAGAGGTAACACGACCGTGCGACAGTCCCATTCTAGTCCCAGGCATTGGCCAGCAGCAGGGACGCGGCAAGTCACAGCAATCCCCCGCCGCCCAGCGCTGAGCGCCCGCACCGTCCTCGCGATTCTGCGTGAGCAGAGCGTGTCTGAGCTCGAAGCGCGGCGCCGCGTGAACAGCGATCCCGTGCTGCGCGCCGAGCTCGAGCGCCGCCGCTGAGGGGGCACCGCTTCAGGCGCCCCACTGCAGTCCCAGCGTCAGGCGGTACTGCACGTAGGAAAACGGAGCGCCCTGGGTCTGCGGGATGGGCAGTGCGATGTGGGCTGGGTTCACCACCAGATACAGCTGCCTTCCGAGCTCGTAGTCGAGGCCGAGTAAGTTGAGGCCGACGAAGGGACCGGTCGTGCCTTCCGGGACGCCATAGAGAGAGAAGAGCATGCGCGAGGCGCCGAGCTGCAGCGTAGACCGCAGGTTGACGCGTTCGAAACGCATCGGGAAGCGCACGATGACGCTCGCGTAGAGGGAGAACACCCCCGGCCGAAATTCCCCCGTCTGATCCGCGTACCAAGGGTTGTATTCGCCATCTACGCCGAAGAGCCAGTGTTCACTCGCGCGATAGCGAGCGCCCAGCGCTGCAGCGAGCGCAGGCTTGTACACGGCACCTGACAGGTGCAGCGCCAGCCCCCAGGGCACCGGCGGTTCCCGCTCGATGCGCGCGTCTTCCTGGGCCACCGCCTGATGCGCGACCGGATCGCTGACGGGAGGCTCGGCGCTATTCTGCAGCTCGCTTTCTGCGGCGTGGGCCGTACCCGGGCAAAGTGTGACGAACAGACAGAGTGCGGCGAGCGGCCCAAGCGCGACTGGCAGCGTCCCCATACTCAGGCGCCCGCGACGCGTCCGGCGGCGCCGCCAACGCCCGATAGCGATCGCGCCCAACAGCGCGCACGCGCCCCACCAGGGTCCTGGGGCAGGCCCCGGGCTGGTCTGGCAGCCCGTGCTGGCGTTCTGGTACTTGGCTTCGGGCGCATCGCAGAAGTGGTTCTCCGCGTCGCACCCCTCCGCATGACTGAAGTACTTGTCGAGCAGTTGATCCGTGCGCGCCAGCTTTGCGCTCGCGCTGAGCGCCGGATCGAGCGCTGCTTGAAGAAGCTCTTGGCTGGCCGTAGTGGCGACGGCCAACCGCTCTTGCCTGAGCGTGTCGAGGTTATGGCATTCGTCCAGGGGCGAACGGTGTGCAGGACCATCCACCGCCGCGTCGAGCCGGTCCTCGACGAGCTCGATGTAGTTCAAGACCGTCACGACTTCACGATGGTCTGTGGTGCGGTAGCTATGGCTGAAGCCGTCTTGGACGGTGTGCAGCGCTTGCCCCATTTCGACCTGGAACGTCGGCAGGCTGGCGTCCACCGAACCTCGAATATCGAGCGCCACGCGCAACTTCGTGCGCGCCTTCGCATCGACGCTTCCGTCCGCGGCGAGCCCGGCGAGTGCGGCCTGTACCTTCTCGCGGATGAACGCGCGGCATTCGAGCAGCGCCGCCTTGGAGCCGGCCGTGCCGTCCTGGCTATCGGTACGCAAGCAGTGCTCTCGTTGATGGTGAGGATCGCCGTGCAGGGGCGCCAACCGGTCGAGGTCGCTCGGCGCGTTGCCGCGGAAGTCGACGGTGTGATTCGAGAGCACCAACGTCGCTGCCCCGAGATCGTCGAGGTCACCGTCGAGCTCGAAAGGCAGGTCCCTGATCAGCGCACGCTCGTCGTCGTTCGCATCGACCTGGTCGATCGGCCCCAGTTCGCGCCGAGTTTCGCGCAGCGCAGCCTGGGTGATCTCTTCGTGGCAGGCGTCCGAAACCACCGTGTTCGTGCTGTAGGCGAGCGCCGAGCCTGCGAACCCGGCCGTCGCCAGCACGACAGCCCCCGTGACCACCCACCGAGCGATCGTTTGCATTGCACCAAAGCAATGCACGGGCGATGCCAATGCTTCGGGCTAGCCGATCACGGCGGCAACCACGCTGGACACGAGCCGGGAGCGCGAGGCGAAGCGCCCCGTTGTAGACGCGCTGCGCGCCACTCGGCGTCCAGTGGGCGCCCCCCGCTCAGTGCTTGTGGCGACGACCGCGGTTGAGGCTTGCGAACCAACTCTCACGAACGCCGTTGTCACTGACCTGCTCTGGGCGGGCTTCGCCGAGGTCGTCTGCCATGCGCGCTTCGCGCTGCCCCATCGGGCGCGGGGGGCCTATGGTGCTGTCCTCTTTGGTTTGGTGTTCGAGCTCAGCGTTGAGCTCGCCCCCGAGTAGTATCGCGAAGGCAGAGAGATACATCCACAAGCCGAGAACGACCGCCCCGCCGAGCGTGCCGTACGTCTTGTTGTAGCTGCCGAAGTTTTCCGCGTAGACGCTGAAGCCGAGCGATGCCAGCGTCCAGATCAGGGTGGCGAGCAGCGAGCCGGGGGTCACCCAATACCACTTGGCTGGGGTTCGGTTCGGCGCGTAGCGGTACAGGACGGCGAGCCCCGCCATCGTGGCCAGCGCCATCGTCGGCCACCTGAGCACGGCGATGGCGCTGCGTGCGGTCTCCGCCAAGCCGACGAACTCGAGCAGCGTCGGCAACAGCGTGATGGCGCCGACGCTAGCGATGACGAACAGCGCGAGCCCGAGCGTGAAGAGCAAGGCCAGCAAACGCACGCGCAGCCACCCCCGGGTCTCGCTTTCGTCGTACGCCGTGTTGATGCCTCCCATCAGGCTGACGACGCCCCCCGATGCGCTGAAGAGCGCGACCCCCAGACTGACGACGAGGCCGAAACCCAGGCCGGCGCCGGAGCTGCGGCTGATCTCGTTCAACTGGTCCAGGATCAAGCTGCGGGCGGCGGGCGGCACCGCGAGGCTCAAGCTTCCCACCTGGCGCACCACGTCGCTCGGGTCCGCCAAGATGCCGTACATCGACACCGTCGCGAGCAACGCTGGGAACAGCGCCAGCAGCCCGAAGAAGGCCACGGCAGCCGCTTGGTCGAGGATCCGATCGTCGTCCAGTTCTCGATACATGCGCCAGAGCACGTCCTTCCAACCCGTCCACGGAACTTGCCAAGGCCGTCTTGCCGACCGGCCCCGCGACTCCACCTCGACGTCCGGATCATGTGCTCGGTTCACGACTACCTCCTCAGAGCGTGAGGGACACGTCGATGCTGGCGCCCGTTGAGTTCACGCTGGGAACGACCAGCACGGGGGCGTCGTGTAGCGCTGGGATCAGGGTTCCCACGGAAGCGCCCACGGCCGCACCAGTCAAGACATCCGTGGGAAAGTGCTTTCCGGCGAGCACGCGACCCACCGCAACGGAGCTCGCGAGAGCAGTCCCCACGGCCAACGTCGTCCAGGCGTAGACACCGGAGCCATGACGGCGATAGATGGTCCAGAACGTCGACGTCGAGAGCGCGAACGCCGCAGTCGTGTGCCCGCTGATGAAGGACAGCGAACCGGAGGGGCTGTTGCGAACGTCCTCGGGAGCCCGCGTCCCATATACGAGCGGACGCGGCCGCGAGGCGCTCAGCGTCGCGAGCCCGGACAAGGCCAGCGCCGTCAGCGCCGACTCGTAGATGATGGTGATGTCGTTCAGCGTGTTCAATAGCGTGTTGTTCACCCATAGCATTGGCCACGGTGCAGCGAACAGCGTGAGCACCACGACATCGGTGGCGTCGCTCCAGCGCGGGTCGTAGTAACCGGCGAAAGGCTCGTCGAGGGCATTCAGATCCTCTTCGTTGCAACCCTCCGGAACCGTGGTGCAGTAGGCAGGCGCCGACCCGGTGGTGCTGCGGATCTCGCGCCCCAAGGCGAGCGCGGCGCCGATGGCGAATAGGGGCACGTCGATTTCCCACTGCAGCTGGTAGGCGCGTTCCGGGATCAGCTTCTTGTCCGGCAGCACGGGGGTCGTGGGCTCCTCGACGACCACGGTGTTGCCGTTCGCCTGTTCGACCTTCAGGCTGCCCGTTTCACGGGGCCGTGTGTCGGGCGAGGCTGCTGCGTCGGGCGCTAGTGGGGCAGGGCGCTCGGGCCGGACCGATGCAATCGCCTTCGGCTCGGCCGGGGCAGGGCGCTCGGACTCGAGCGGGGCAGCATCAGGCACGCTCTGGGCCATGGCGCCGGCGCTGCACAGCCACGAGCTGGCTGCGAGCGCGTACGCGAGGTGCCTCGGTTTAGCGTTCGAGCCGTTCGATGCCGAGAATCCGAGCATGCTTGCCTCCCTTGAAGTGAACGCGCATCGTGGGATGTTCGGTGGTGCCGCGTGCGATGCGCAAGCGATAGATGCGGTAATTCGAGTCCTGCCTCAGCGGCACACAGACATTGCCGTTGGCGTCGACCAATTGAGAGAATACCGGCGTGCCGTTGGCGTCGAGCACCTGCACGAGACCGCTCGTCACGAGTCCGTAGCGCACGGATAGGTCGACGGCGCAGAGGGCGCGTGCGTCGATGCGGAAGTAGTCGAGTGGCGTTACAGTCTGGAAGTACGCCTTACCGATGATAGTGCGACGTTCGAACAGCGTGTCGGTCAGGTATTCGATGGCCTGTGGGTGACTGAGCCGCCCCTCCTGAACGATGCGGCGCAACAGCGGCCGGTCGAAGCGCATCACCAGCTTGGCCGCCCAGTAGTCGTCGGCGGGGTCCGCTTCCTGGAAGGGCCAGTAAGGAAACATCTCGCGCCAGGCCTCGGGCTCGAAGTTTTCCGCGCTGAAGCGCCCGACCGAGGGCCAGGGTGTGTCCTCCAGCACTTCGAAGGGGCGCACCCATAGGCCGAGCGAGAGTGCGGCGGCTGGCTGGGCCCGATAGTCCACCCAGTATTCGAAGCCGTTTGCAGCGCGATCGCCCGCGGCGTTGAATGCTGCAAACGCCTCGCCAAAATCGATCAGGTAGTGCCGCAGGTAATGGCGGCCGTTCTCTTCGACATAACTGTCGAGGGTGTTGTCCTGCTTCATGTCGGTGTGATTCAGCCAGGCGGCGAACACCCGGAGGCCCCTGACTTCGCGGCGGTGTTCGTGCGCCACGACGTCGTTCGGGTCGTCCCGGCGCACCCCCTCCGGCGCCCAGCCTCCCTTCGGGATGCCCGGCACGAACTCGCTGGCACTGGCGCGATAGCGACGATCAGGCCCAACCGCGGTGCTGTTCAGCACGCCGTCGACGTCCTCGCGCGTCATGCGTCGTTCGTCACCGGTCTCGTCTTCCGCGGTAGCATTGGCGGCGAGGCGCAGCTGGTTTTTCGCGAAGTAGAAGACGGTGTCGTTCGGCACGTTGTAGCCGAGCGTCCAGAAAATGCGGTTCACGATCAGGTTCGTGGCGGTCTCCATCTCCGGGTGCGTCATGCGATCGAACTTGACGATGAACTTGCGGCCGTCGGCGTCCTCGGCGACCAAACCGGGGTTCTTGCCGCCCGGCTTGCCGCGCGTCACCGTGAGTGGCAGCTTCGGAGGACCCTCGCCTGAGGCACCGCGCGCGGCTTCCTCTGGACTTACGCGGCGGACTCCGATGCGGTTCGTGAACCAGGTCGAGTTCGGTACCTCGCCCAGACTGTTGATGTTGTGCGCCAGCTCGTGATCTCGGAGTTCGAGGGCGCGGATCGTCCGGCGCAGCGCGAACTGTTCCAGCCGTTCGTGCATGCGGTGGTACTCGATCTCCTCCGGCTCGGGGATGTTTTTGCGGTCCTGCACGTGCCACACGGTCGGAGCGTCCGCGAAGCGCGGCGAGCCAGTGCACCCCGCAAGGGCGAGCACCAAAAGTAGAGCCGATCGGCGGGAGCGCGTGTGGGTCACAGCCGTTTGTGCCTTTCGCTGAACACCTCTAGGGGGCTCGTGGCGAAGAACAGCGTGAGCTCCTCGCCGTAGGCCGCCTCCGCCTTGAAGAGCACGTCCTCTTGGTCGTGAAGTACGAGTCCGAGCCCGGCGCCGGCGCGCACGGGGTTGTCGTTCGAGAGCGCAAAAACGTCGCCATAGCCAGGCCCCACGCGACCGGCGTCGACGAAGACTTCCCCGGCCACCAAGTCGTGGATCGGGTAGCGGTACTCGGCCGTAGCGACAAACGAGAGTTTTTCGCGGAATCTGTCCGATGCATAGCCGCGCAGGCGTTCCGCACCGCCCAGGCGCATCAGGTCGGTGAAAGGTATTTCGTCGGCGTCGCCGTGCACGGCTTCGAGCACCGCCCTCAACGAGAGGACCCGCGTCTCGCGGTACAGGTTGATGAACGTGGCTGCGGTGACACCGTAGTGCCAAAAGCCCGCCGCCTGCCGGAATGGGAGGCCGTAGCTAGCGAACGAGTTGAGATAGTTGCCGCGCGAGGTCAAGACTCGCTGATTCCTCGAGTCGAATACGAACACCGGCCCCAGTTCGAGCACGTCGACGCCCTGGTCGTAGCCGACGAGTTCGCTGGTGTCGTAGGCTTCTTCGAGGGAAGGCTCGTTGAAATGGCGCGTGCTCGGGCCGAAGCGGCGCCGATTGTAGATACCCTCCATGCCGACCTGGGTAAACTGGCTGCGCTGGCGGATCGTCTCACCCACGAGCAGCGACGCGAGCGCCCTGTTTTCGCGGTAGCGCGACTCGATCGCTGCCGAGCGCGGATCGACGGGCTCGGGCCCGGCCGGGGAAGGCGATTGATTGCCGATGCCCCAAAACAAAACGCCAGGCTTGAACTCGTAGCGAAGCGCTGCTTCGACCCAGAGTGGCGAGTGCATGACCTCGTCACCCTCGAACGAGAGCTTGTATGCCTGCTGATACACACCGCCGTATTCGGCGGCCAGCGAAACTTCTTCGTCGTTGCCGAATACGTCGTTGTGAAACAGCTTCAGGCCGCCAGTGAACCCGTACTCGTTCTGGTAGCCGACGGTGGGGATGATCGCTGCGGTGCGAGCGTCGTTGTACAGCACGTCTTGAACCTGTGCGACCAGGTGGTATTGGTCGACCAGGGTCGCCAGCCCGCGCACTGGATAAAACAGCGCGTCCAGGGTCAGCCGCGGCAGTAGCAGTATCGTTCGCGGCACGGCTAGATAGGCGTCTTCCGGCTCCGGCCCCGCGGGCGTCGCGATGTTACGGGCCGCATCGGGCGCAGCTGCCGTTGGGGCCTCCTCTTCCGTATAGTCCTGAGGTCTCAGCTCCTCATCGGAAAACGTCGCCTCTATTTCCGGATCCTCTTCGTCTTTCGCCGGTTCACTGGCCTCGCGGGGCGACGGGGGAATCACGCTAGCGGCGTCGCCTGAGTCGGTTGCTTCGAGCGCTGGGTCCGGCGCGTCCTCGGGATTCGCCGTAGGTTGTGCGGATACCATCGAAGTCAGAGGCATTGCCGTTGCGACCAGCAGCGCCAAGCGCGACCTTGGGTTGCTAATCAACGTACCCATCATCGGTAAGAGCTCGACTCGTAAAAAGCACTTCGCATGCCAGCCAAAGCGTGAGCGCTCGTGGAGGTTTGCGGTCTAGCTCGGGACAAATTGTCTCGCTGGGGCGAGTGCGCGTGCGCGCAGGCGCTCCGTGGACGCCGCCTCATCTCGATGTATTCTGAAGGTATCGTGCAGCTCCCGATCACGAAGTGGTTCGACGTGAGGCCCGGAGAGGGCAAGCTGGTCGCAGCTGCCTCCGGCGTGCTGTTCACCACCATCGCAGGTCACACGCTGCTCGAGACGGCGCGCGACGCACTGTTCCTGCAGGAGCTCGAACCGAGTCGCTTGACCCTGGTCTACGGGGCTCTGGCACTCTTGGCGGTGCTCGCAGCTCGCGGCAGTACGGCGCTGTGTCGGGCCCAGGGCGAGCGCCGCGCGCTCGGCTACAGTCTGATTCTGGGGCTTCTGGGTGCGATCGCCTTCTATTTGGCTCCGAAGACCGAGGTCCTCGTTTTCTCGCTGTATCTTTGGACGGGCGTCCTCACGGGCGTGGCCGTGGCACAGTTCTGGATGCTGGCTGCGCGTGTGTTCACGATCGCACAAGCAAAGCGCCTCTTGGGGCCGATTGCATCAGCGGGTATTCTTGGAGGCGTGGCGGGGGGTGCATCGGCAGTATTGCTGCTTCGGGTTCTGCAGACGCGCGAGCTCCTGCCCGTCGCGGCGGCGTGCTTTGCGGTGGCGCTGGTTCCCCTCCGCTTCGTCCCGAGTGACGCGGAGCCGCAACAGGCGGAGCCGGGCGAGGTCGGGCAGGGCGAACTGTCGGTCGGAGCTGCTGGGCCGTCAGCGTTGGCCGAACAGAAGCGCAGCGAGGGCGCCGAGGTCCCGGCGGACCGTCGCTACTTGCGGCTGGTGACGCTGCTGGTCGCGGTCGCCACCATGACCTTGCTGTGCATCGACTACGTGTTCAAGGCGAGCGCGGCTCGCGCGTTGCCCAGCGCGGATCTCGGCGCCTTCTTCGCGCGGTACTACGCCGTGTTGAACCTGGTCGCCTTCGCATTCCAGCTAGTTCTTGCAACCCTGCTTTTGCGGCGCTTGGGTGTGCTCGCGTCAGTGGCCGTGCTCCCGCTGCTCCTGATCTTGGGCAGCCTCATGACATTCGCCATTGGTCCCGCCCTGGGCGTCGTGCTGTTGGTCAAGGGCGCGGATGGAAGCCTGCGGCACTCGCTGCACCGCACGTCCACGGAACTCTTGTGGATGCCGCTCTCTCCGGAGACGCGGGGGGACGCGAAGCCGCTGGTAGATACCTTCGTGGTGCGCGTCGCACAGGCGCTGGCGGCGGGGGGAGTGTTTGGCTTGGCGTGGTGGCGGCTCGACACACCCCAGGTGCTGTCCGCCGTGGTCGCTGCGCTGGCATTCGTGTGGGTTGTATTGACCCTGCTGCTGCGCCACCCCTACCTCGAGCTGTTTCGCCAGGCGCTCGAGCGAGATCGTGAGCTCGAGGGCCCACTGCCGCTCAGCCTCGCGTCGCTCGAAGTGTTGCTGCAGGCGCTCTCGAGCCTGAATCCGTCGCGCGCGACCGCAGCGATTCATGTGCTGGCTTCCCACGACCGCGCGCGTCTGATCCCGGCGCTGACGTTGTTTCACCCTGACCCCGAGGTGCTCTTGGCGGCGCTGAAGTACGTTCCGGCAGCGGACCGCAGCGACTGGGTCGCGCCTACCGAACGCCTGATCGACCATGCTTCCGAAGAGGTGCGCGTGGCGGCCATGGGGGTGCTGGCCGAGCACGGAATTCACGCGCCGCTCGAGCGCCGTCTGATGGGTGACGACCCCGTTACGCGCGGTCACGCGGTCGTGCTCTTGGCGGAGCGGTCGCAGACCCCTCCGCACCGGCATGCCTCGGTGCGCGCCTTGTTCGCGGCGTCCGGGCCCGACGCTGTCAAAGAACAGGTGGCGCTGCTGCGAGCGGTGCGCGGGCACGCTGCCTGGGGCGAACTCTGCAGAGGCTTGCTCGGGAACGAGTCGCTCGGCAAAGAGGGAGCAGCCGCAGAGTCGCCGGAGGCCGCCGCAGTCGCCGAGGCGGCTGTCGACTGCGCGGCGACGGTTCGAGATCCCCGCTTGATCGAACCATTGCTCCGGCGCCTTGCCGTGCGCAAACAACGCGACAGGGTACGCGAGGCGCTGGTGTTGCAAGGGCCGGAGGCGCTAGAGACCGCTGCTGCCTGGCTGGCCGACGCGGATACCCCGCCGCGCATCCGGCGTCACTTGCCCCGCACGATCTCGAGGTTCGCGTGTCAGCGCGCTGCGGACATTTTGGCGGAACTGCTCGCTTCCGAGCCTGAAGGGGCCATTCGCTACAAGGCACTGCGCGGGCTCGGGCGTCTGGCTCGTGAAGCCCCCATCGAGCTGGACGGGCATTTCCTCGAGCGGCTGCTCAGGGACAACCTCGGCGAAGGCCTGCGTATGCACTCGATTCACTTCGTGATTCAGTTGGAGCTCAGCGCTCGCGCTGACGCGGAACCGAGTGCCCAGCTGCTGCTGCAGCTGCTGCTGGACAAGGCGGAGCAAGCCACGGAGCGGGCGTTTCGCATCCTCGGGCTGCTGCACCCGAAGGAAGATGTCCGGAGCATCGCTGAAGCCGTCATGAGCGGCGACAAGGCGTCTCACGCGCGAGCCCTGGAGTATCTGAGTACGCTGGCGCTCGATCTGGAAAGCAAGACGGGAGAACTGCTACGCTTGGTCGTGGACAACCTCGAAGCGAGCGTGCGCGTCGAGTTGGCTCGCGCCGAGCTCGACGCTATCCCCGACACGGCGAGTGTCGCCCTCGATCGGCTGACCGAGAGCGGGGACGAAGCCCTCGAGTCGGTGGTGCGCTACTATCGGGAGCGCCGCCAGGCGCGAGCGCTGGCGCCGCCAGCGCCGGCATCGCAGCCGGGGGCAGCTTCAGTAGATTCCAGAAGCACGTCGGCGCCTCGCGCCCGAGGGAGGGAACATGTCGAGCGATCCGGGTAAGCAGCGTGTCGAGCACGAGTTGTTTTTGCGAGCATTTCTGTCCACGAAGCCGCCGGACCGAGTAGCAACTCAACTGAGTCTGGTGACGCGAGACACCCACCTCGACCGGGGCGAGGTGCTGTTCGAGGCAGGTCAGGCGCCGGAACGACTGCACTTCGTGGCCGCGGGGCGCATGCGCCTGGATGGTCTCGATGGCGTAACTTCGGTAGTGGATCCGGGTTCGCTGCTCGGGATGCTCGATGCGAGCATTCCCCGGCCCAGAACCAGGACCGCGACCGCGCTCGAACCGACGCACGTGCTGACGCTCGACTTCGTCGACTACCTGGATACACTCGAGGACAACTTTGGCTTTGCCGTGGATACGCTGCGGTCGGGGGCTCAAAGCTACTGTTCGCTCGCGGAAAGGGCGGACCCCGAGAGCGTTCGCCACCCACCGGTCGGGTCATCCCAAACGGGGGCATTCGAGATGGACGCTGTCGAACGTGTGCTGATGTTGCAGCACACGGGGCTGTTTCGTGGGGCGCCGGCTCAGGCCTTGGTACAGCTCGCGCACGCGGCAGAGGTCCGCCGCTGGGGAGCTAAAGAACCTGTGTTTTCCAGCGGAGAACCCATCACCAGCGCGTCCATCGTGGCACGCGGCTGCATCGCGGCGCACCACTCGAACTCCGATCGAGCGGGCAGGTTCGGCCCCCATCAGATCGTGACCGACCTGGCAGTCTTGGCTACGGAAGTGCACGAATTCAGTGCCTACGCGCAAGAGGCCAGCGTTACCATCGAGATCGAGCTCGAAGATCTGTTCGACGTGGCAGAGGACCACTTCGAGCTCTGGCGGTCCATGTTGTCATACGTAGCGAGCCAGCGAGCGCACCTCAGCGAAGTGATGTCTGCGGGCGAGTTCGAACCCGGACGCTTGACGCTCTAGTTGCTTCGAGGCGCTCGCTGGCTTGCCGAGAGCGTTACTCGGGGACCGCCGCTACGGGACAGCCCGCCCAACAAGACTCGGCTTCCTCGCAGGTCTTGCCATCGAGGCAGTCTTCGCAGTTCTCAGCGGCATTCTCGCCGGCCTCCGTCTCGTCCGCGGCGTCTTCGCAGAGGTCGATGCACCCCGTCTCGTCCACGTTGCTCACGCAGGTGTTGTATCGGGAACAGATCTGAGTGCAGTCAGCGGTTCCCTCGATTTCATCCTGCACCTCATTTCCGTCGTCGCCACAGGCGAGCGGCATCAAGAGAGCGGTCACGACCACAACGAACTTTCGAGCTAACATAGATCCTCCGTGATTGATGCATGTGCTAGCGGAGCTAGCGTGGCTAAGTTGCTGTGCTCGGTGGTGCAAGCAGCGTGCCTGCAGCAAACTCAGCGCTCGGTCCCAGAAATCTCGGCAGCGATCCGCGTGTGGTGAGAGCTGGTTCGCACCTTCCTGTCACCCTCATCCATTCTGACACGCGCTGGCTGTGTGAAAGCGTGCTTCACAGCTGACTTATCGGTCGGGTCTCGCTGCGGGTAGGCGCACGATCATCAGCGTGCCTCGATTCACCCCGCCGCTTCGCGCCTGCATCTGACCCTGATGGCGTTCGACGATCTCACGCGCGATCATTAGACCGAGCCCGGAGTGCAAAGCTCTGGGACCGTCGTCGGTCGAGCGGGTGAAGAGCTGCTCGAGCTCCCGATCAGTGAGCCCCTTCCCTGTATCGCGTACGGCGACTAGCGCGCTGCCATCGTCTGTTGTCACGCTGACGTCGACGCGGCCGCCCGCGGGTGTGAACTTGAGGCTGTTCGCGAGCAGGTTGTGCAGCACCTGAAGTAGGCGCGTCTCGTCGCCGCGGACACGAGGTGCGCTGGGGCAGCTGACGGACACGAGCGAGATCCCCCGGTCAGCCGCCACGGGCATGAGGCTCTCCGCGGCCATACTCGCTATCGAGTTCAGGTCGACGTCCGTGAACTCGAGCGAAAGCGCGCCAGTGCGGAGTCGTTCTGCATCGCGCAGGTCCGCGACTACTCGTTCGAGTTGTGACACCGATCGCCGCAAGATGGGCAGTGCCGTCCTGGTGCGTTCCCCTAGTTCGTCGGGCTGCGCGCGTGTGAGCAACTCGCTCCAGCCGCGCAGTGTGGCGAGCGGCGTGACCAGCTCGTGGGCCGCCGCAGCGCTGAGCGCGTCGGGTGCTGGCGCGCCGTCTTGCTCTAGCAAGGCGCGGAGCTCAAGCGCACGCGAAGGCCAAGCGACGTGCGTCACCCAAGCGACGCTGGAGAGCTGTTCGAAGCCGCGCAGATCCGCTTGGTCCGCGAGCGCGCGCTGTGTTCCAACGAAGACCAAGCGCGGGCGGCGGCCTCTGTCGTGCCTGAGCGTGAAGGCCTGGACGCCGCGAATCAGCGCTGGGAAACCTGGGTCAGCGATCACCGACCAGCCTCGCGGATCGCCCTCTGCCAGCGCTCCGTCCAGAGTCCTCGGGAGCACGGCGAGCCGATGTTGTTGGCACCAATTGCCCAGCCGCCACTGGGCGCTTGTGTTCTTGGTGATCACGAGCATCAAGCAGAATCTCGACGATGCGGGAAGCGGCCGCAATACCTCGGGTATTCCGAAATTGTGGCTTCGGTTTAGGAGAGGTCAGAGGCGCGAGCCCTACCGCCTTCGACGAGCGCCGAGACGGCGTGTCTGACCAGTTCTGGAGTGTTCACTTCGCTGTAGTGGGCGTAGACGATGGCAGCGGCACCGTCGACGCTGCCTAGTTTTACGAGCTTACCTGAGCGAATCGCCGCGCTCGCCACGGCCTCGGGCACCGCGACCGCACCGACACTGCGTTGCGCCAGCAGTGTCAGGAGCGAAACGTCATCGACTTCACCCGCAATTTCTGGGTTCAGACCGTGCTCGAAGAACCACGCGTCCAGATCCCAACGATAGCGTGAGTTTTGCGTATAGCTGACGAACGGCAGAGCGCTCAGCTTGTTCGGGTAGCTGGTGACCTTCTCCGCCAGCACTGGCGAGGCCACCACCACGAGCGCGCTCTCCGAGAGCGGAGAGACGCCCACCTTGGGGCGGTGCGGCTCGGGAGGCTCGTTCTCGCTCAGCACCAAGTCGAGTTCCCCGCTCAGCAGGTCCTCGAGCAGGTCGGCGTAGCCACCAAACCGGATGCGCGGGGTGACGTCCTTGAGTTGGAACAGCGGGAGTAGCCGCTCGACCGTAAAAGACAGCGAGACCATGGGCGAGATGCCCACTTCGAGGATCCAGTCGAACTCATTGCGCGCTGGATTCAGGTCTTGAACCATTCGGCGGGCCGCCTTGAACATGACTTTGCTGTGCTCGAACACCCGCTGCCCCGACTCGTTCAGGCGCAGGCCGCCTCTGCGCCGATCGAACAAGGGTTTGTCGAGGAACTCTTCGAGGGCCTTGATCTGCTCGCTGATGGTGGACTGTGACAGGTTTAGACGCCGAGCAGCGCGCGCAATGGAGCCTTCGGTGGCGACGTGGTGAAAGTAGTAGACGTGCTTCAAGTTCAGCCCGCTGGGAGCGTCGCTCAAGTTCAGGGACAGACGCCCGGCGGAGTCCGCGGGTTCGCTCCTTGCTTCGTCGGCCATAAGTGCCTCAGTCCGTGCTTTCCTGGTTCGCGTTGTCCGCGCCGATCACGATCTCGACGCGTCTGTTGTTGGCGCGCCCCTCGCTCGTTTCGTTGGTGGCGAGTGGCTGTGTCTCGCCGCGTCCGACCGCCGTGATGCGGTCCGCGGCCACACCTTGGCTCACCAGGTAGTCTCGAACCGCCGCAGCGCGTCGTTGCGAGAGTGTCAGGTTGTCCTCGTCGCTGCCGCGTGAGTCCGTGTGCCCTTCGACGACGATGCGTTTCGAGGTATCGATGTCGTTCAACGCCTTGGCGACTTCGCCCAGCTTCTGCTGTGCCAGCGGGGCCAGCTCCGATTTGCCCGTCACGAACAGGACAGCTCCCTCGAGGGTGATCACGGTGCCGCGAGCCTCTTCCTTGACCTGGGCGATCTGTTCCAGGCTGCTGATGGCTGCGGCTGCACGTTGTTCGGCCTGCTGTCGCGCTGCGCGTTCGTGACTCAGCTCCGACGACTGTGTTTCCAGACGCTGCTCTGCGGCTTGCTTGTCGTTCTGGCTTTCAGCCAGCAGCTGCGCTTGCTTTCGCTTGTAGTCGTCGTCCGCCTGCTCGATGGCTTGCACGCCGACTTCGTATTCGCCCCAGGCTCGCGCTTTTTGCGCCTCGCGCTCGGCCACGTAGGCCAGGCTCACCTCGCGAAACGATCCCGGGTCGTCCTCGTGCGCGCGTTCGGCACGCACGAGGGCTTGTTTGGCGGACAACACCGCATCGGGGCGATAGTTGGCTGCCGACGAGGTTCTGGCATCCTCATAAGCTCTGCGAGCATCCATCAGCTGTTTGGACGGCGGCGCGCTGGCGCACGCTACGCACAAGAGCAGGGGGGACGCGAGCAATGGTCGTAACGACTTCATCGTGGTGCTCCTTCAATCGGGTTCGTTCACGGATGGCTGGACAACGAGTCGACCTGCTGACGTGCGCGTTCGGCCTTTTCTTTGGCATCGCTTTCTCGCGCCAGCATCAGCGCCAGTTCCGCGTCGGCGGTTGCGCGCTGCAGTAGTAGCCGTGCCTTGTCGTTCTCGTCGTCCTGCATCAGCCGTTTGGCTTGTACGAGTTGGTCGCGAGCTAGTTTCAGATGCAGGGATGCTTGCGGGTGGTCCTTGGGCGCAGCCGTTTCGGCCGCTGCGATCGCGGCGGTCGTTTCCGCGGTCGCATTGGCGGCAGTTTGCGCCTCGACCGTGGCGTCGGACGCACCACCGCAGCCGGCGACGAATAGCACAGCGCCGATCGTGATCGGTTTCATGATAGACTCCCTTTCTCGGCTTACTCGAGGCCTTCGCTCGAGGCTTCGGAGGTATCGAGGCTCCCCCTCGGAGGTATCGAACCGAGCTCCATCGGCGATGACACCCATGGAGCTCCCGTTCGAGCAGGCTGGGTCCAGAGTTGCATCCGCTAGAATGCCTGGATCGGACGCTGGTTCGCGTGGGTTATCTGAACCGAGGGCATTCGCCCACGCTGTGAGCGAGCGTCAGGTGACTCTCTGGAGCGCGCGCATGCGTAGGCGACTTCAGAGTAGATTGCTGGGTCCGCGTCCGCGAGCCAGGCCAACGATTAGGGCAACCGCGGCGATGACCAAGAACGCGAAGAACAGAATTTCTGCGACTCCAGCCGCGGCACCTGCGATGCCACCGAAGCCGAAGAGAGCTGCGATCAACGCGACGACGAAGAAGATGAGTGCCCAACGTAGCATGATTGACTCCTTGTGTTGTTGGATGTCAACCCAGTGTCAGAGCAAGTGGCGTGCCCAAACCCTCGTGGTCGGCTTCTGCTGTGTGATTTAGGCCGTCATTGCGCAGATACGGGTGCCAGCGCGCAACAGCGCGGCGAGATGGTGACGCTCAACTCTGAGGAGCGAGCGGTGCGAGGTGGCAAGCACGTTGCTACAGTTGGACGCAAAGTGCCCCGCTGAGGCGTTCGTGCGCGCACCCCTTGGGCTAAATGTGCGCGTACCCGTGCGAGTTCCTCGGGGCCGGCATTGGCTTGGTGTTTGCTCAAGGGTGAAAGAAAGCAGCGGTCTCAGCAGAAACCCTAGTGAGCCGGAGGATTCATGAATTCCCAGACATTACCACTCGATGAACTCAAGCATGCTGGATCGCGCGAAGCACCCAGTGCGACGTCGGATGCCGGGGGTTACACGGACGGCGGGCAGCGGCGACACGTCAACGAGGACAGCTTCTTGGTGGCCACGTTTCAGCGAGCACTGGGCGTCATTGATTCGAGCGATCTAGGCGAGCCCCCGGCGTTCACCTCGGAGCGTACGCGCGGGACGCTGCTCATGGTTGCCGACGGCATGGGTGGGCACGGCGGAGGTGACGTGGCGAGTCAGGAGGCGGTCAGAGCCGTTACTGATTACCTGGTTCACGTGTTGCCCTGCGCATCGGCCATGTCGGCGACACTCTCGTCCGACGCCAGGACATCGATGCACGGCGTGCGTTCGAAGCTCGCGTCAGCACTGCTGATCGGCGACGAAGCCATCCGCATGCAGGCGAGCGCCGGCAGCGGCCAATCCCAGATGGGAACCACGCTGACGCTCGCGGTCATCACGGGGTTCGTGCTCTACGTGGCTCACGTCGGCGACAGTCGGTGTTACTTGTTCCGCAATGGGGTGCTGCAGCAGCTGACGAGCGACCACACGGTTGCCAATCAGATCGCGCGACTCGGCGGCAACGTGAGCGAAGCCGCGCAGCTCAATCATATTCTTTGGAACTGCTTGGGCGGTGGCGAAGGCACGTTTCCTCAGCCAGAGGTCATGAAGCACGATCTCGAGCCGGGGGACTCCGTGTTGTTGTGCACGGACGGTCTGACGAACGAACTCGATGCCGCGACGATCGCGCGCGAACTCGGCCGTCCGGGGTCGTGCCACGACGTTTGCTGTGCGCTGGTTGGGCTCGCCAATCAGCACGGTGGCCATGACAACATCACCGCCGTCCTGGCGCGGCTCCCCATGACACCGCCGCGGGCGCCGCGGCCGGTCTAACCGGAGACCGCTAGCGGGCCTCACGCACCCCGCGCTCTGACGCGGGGTCCTGAAACGATCAGGGCGTAGCGTCAGCTCGCGGCCCGCTCGCGTAGCATACGCCGCAACATCGACACCACGTCGTCGAGGTCGACGGGCTTGACGAGGAACTTGTCCGCGCCGATGTGGTGCAAGAGTCGCCACTCGTTGGGCCCGCCCGCGGCCGTCAGCACGAATACGGGGATTTTCGCGAGGTCATCGCGAGCTCTGAGCGCAGCCGTCAGGGGTATGCCTCCCAGACCGGGCATCTGCAAGTCCAGGATGGCCGCGGAGATCTCGAGGTCATCGATCGCAACCAACGCGCTGTTGCCGTCGCCCACGCACACGACGTCCGCGTCCGGAAATTCCATGCGCAGCTTCACCTCCAGCGCATCACGAAAGTCGGGATCGTCTTCGGCCACCAGAATGCGTCGGGGTTCGTAGATGCGGCTCATGGCGTCCAGCAGCGCCGCGCGAAACGCCTCGACGCTCTCGGTGCGCTCATGGGGGTTCTTGGCGAGCCCACGCAAGAGCACGCGATCGAACGCTGGCGGCAGCGTCGAGTTGAGCTGGCTCGGGGGAGCGACTTCTTCCACGGCGTGTTTGGCCAGAAGCTCGATGTCACTCTGGCCGTCGACGGGGAGCCGCCCGGTGAGCATCTGGTAGGCGACGCAGGCAAGCGAATAGACATCCGCCGAGGGCGTGATCAAACCGACCTGTCCTTCGCTGAAGGCGATTTCAGGAGCCATGTACGCTGGCGTACCGGCGAACACCGTACGCCCGCCAGCTTCGCCGTAGCTGGTAGAGATGCCGAAATCGGCGATTCGAGCGTGCAGATCGCGGTCGAGCAAGATGTTCGATGGCTTGATGTCGCGGTGCACCGTGCCGGCCGCGTGGATCGCGGAGACTCCGAGACACACTTCGTTCAAGATTGCCACGTCCAGCTCGAGTTCCACGCCATGATAGCGCTTGCCGAGCCACTGGGTCAGCGTGTAGCCGTCCACGAGCTCCATCACGAAGTAGGGGAGGCCGTCGTGCTCGCCAAACGCGTGGATGGCCACGATGTTGCGGTGATTCAGGCGGGCCATCACCTTCGCTTCTTGGCGAAAGCGGTCGGCGAAACCAGGGCGCAGGCGCTCGGGTCGGATGACCTTGAGCGCCACGTTGCGCTCTAGTTGCTCATCACGTGCCAGTAGCACTACGCCCATGGCGCCTTGGCCCACGTCGCCTAAAATTCGGTAGGTCCCGTCGATCAGGCTGCCGTGCGCGAACGATCCAGCGAGGGGTTGATGCGAACTCACGGTGAGCTGTTGTGGTAGCGACTGGGTGTCGGCGGCGGAGGGTGCAATAGGGGAAAGCTTCTGCGACATGAGAGCGCGCTCGTGAACGTGCAAGGTTCTAGTATCCGCGCCTGTTTACTCGAGCGCATCTTCGGTTACGTCGCCCGCGCGGTCGAGCGCACTGTTGATGTCTTTGCCGAGCTGCGCGAGTCGGCTATCGATCTCGCGTTCGGTTTCGTGCCATTCCACTTTGGTCCTAGCCCCCGCAGCGTCCAGCTTTCGCGCCAGTTCGTCGCGTTCGCGCCGCAGGTCTCGCAGCTGTTCTTGGGCGCTTACTTTGGCTTCGGCGCTCGAGTGTTCGACCGAACGTTCCAGGCGGTCGAGCTTTTGGTCCATGGCAGCCAGCGTCGCCTGCGACTCGCGCCGGAAATCGCGCATTTCTCGATCTACCTCTGCTCCGGCTTCTGCCGCGCGTATCTCGAGATGCTCTTTGGCGTCCGCGGTGTCTTGCTCGACACCGCGTGCCGTGTCATCGCAGGCGGTCGGGGCCGACAAGGCCAGGGCAAAAAGGGCGGCGGTTCTCGCGGGGGTTGTCACGGGCGTCTCCTTGGGTGGCCGGCGGGCGCACGACAGACAGATGCAGCATCGGTGCCAAAGGCAAACCTCTTCGCGCGGCACACCAGCGATGAGTCTGAGGCCCTTTCGCAGGAGCAAAGGCGACCCAGGCGGGGCGGCGCGCCCCGCCCCGCCGCCGGCGAGGTCCTGGCTCAGTTCGTCAGAACTGTAGGCCCCACCCGGTCGGCATTCGGCGATTCCGAGCCCCGAGTTCACTTCTGCCACGTTCTTCCAGAGTGACCTAGGGCGCGCCTGTGTTGTGGACAACAGAGGGCGCGTGGAACGGCGCGGCATCACAGAGATCAGCTGAAACAGGACGCGCTGCGAACGTGCTGACCTGCGCACGCGCAACACGCGCACCCTGGAGATCGTGCGACAAACTAGTGAAATGCGTGCGAAACTGCCCAGCCTGGTCCAATTGTTGCTTCGTCCATGACCGTGTCAGCTTCAACCGAATTTCTTGCTCCTACCCTCGTAGCCGCAGCGCCCGCCGCGCATGAAGAGGCGGGCCCGCTGCGGTCAGCCAACCCCGAGCGCGACGCCGCAGCAGGTCTCATGGAAGCGCGCGCCGACATGCTGGCCGGACGCTATCGCATGGACGCCGTCCTCGCAGAAGGCGGCATGGCGACCGTTTATCGCGCCTGGCACTGCCTCTTGGAACAACCCGTAGCGCTGAAGATCCTGCGTCCGGAGTACTGCAGCGTCCCCGAGATCGCGCAGCGGTTTTTGGATGAAGCACGCGCCGTCGCCCGGCTTCGCAGCAGGCATGCGGTGCGCGTCATGGATTTCGGCGGCACTGCCGAAGGCAACCGCTACATGGTGCTCGAGCTGTTGAACGGCAAGGACCTGCAGCAGCTTCTCACGGCACAGGGTGCGTTGCCTGTCGATCGCGCGGTAGGGTTCGTGCTGCAAGCGGCGGAGGCGATCGCTGAGGCACACGCCACGGGTCTGGTCCACCGCGATATCAAGCCGGCGAACCTGTTTCTTGCGAAGGAAGACGGGACCGAGATCATCAAGGTGATCGACTTCGGTATCTGTAAATCGCTGTGCCGGAAAAGCGAGTACCGTACACTCTCGAAGAGCTACCTCGGATCTCCGCAGTACATGTCGCCGGAGCAGATCCAGTCGGCGGCCTCGGTCGACGCGCGTACGGACATCTGGGCGCTGGGCGTGGTGCTCTACGAGCTACTCACCGGCCGTCCGCCGTTCCGCGCCGCGACCTTGCCTGCGCTCTGTGCTTCTGTGATGACAGAGAAGCCGAGCTGGCCGGAGCACCTGCCTCGAGAGCTCGGACGCATCGTCATGCGGTGTTTGGAGAAGAAGCGCGAGGAGCGCTACGCCACAGTCGCGGGGCTCGCAGCGGATCTCGCTCGTTTCATGGGCCTTCCCGAACCCGCTCAGCCGGGTAGCGGCGTGCGAAGCGCGCCCGGCCAATCGAGTGTACGCCCCCGAAGTCGTGTGGTGGGTTGGCTCAAAAAGGCGATGGTTTGTGGCGGTGTGACCGGTGCGACCGCGGTTGTGGGTTGGAGCGTCGACGCGGCGCGCGACGATGCGTCGGCAGCGAACGCCGCTCTCCCGACTTCGGCGAGTGTGCAGCAGGAGCAGGTCGTCGACCCCGTGCAATCCGTCGAAAGAACTGCGGTCTCGGCGGCGGTGCCGGTCTCGGCGGCGGTGCCGGTCTCGGCGGCGGTGCCGGTCTCGGCGGCGGTGCCGGTTTCGGTGGCCGTGCAGCGCATCGTTGACGGCGGCGATCCGGTCGAGCCGCCTGAAGCGACGTCGACGGTTCGCGCCCGTGCTGCCTCCGACAAACCGCCGCGTGCGACTGCTGTGCGGGCGCACACGGCGGACGCTGAGACGCCGTCGACACTCGATATGGAAGCTCGCTACGCGCTCACTTACGAGCCCGACGCGAGCTCCCCGGTTCATCCGGGGTCGGGGCGTGCCGGCACCGAAGGCCGAGGACTCGACGGTTCCGTGGAACCCGTCCCCGACCTATGAGACTCGTGCGCCGCCGGCTTTCCTGACCGCTCAGTGCTCGGGACCGCGGAACATATCGATGATCTCGGCGATGCTCAGGTGCTCGGCGTCATCGAGGTCGACGAACTCGTAGGCGTCTGCTCCTTTGAACGAGCGCTTGAACCGGGCCTGCACGCGCAGCAGTTCGCCGGCGGTCGAGCCCAGCTGGAGAGTCACGCTACCCGTCAACGGATCGGCGCACGCCCGAAGAGCGCAGCCCGTACTCGAAAGGTCGAGCGTTTGCGTCAGTCGCAGCTCGGCTCCCCGAAACACGGTGGCATCCAGCAGGACCGGCGCGCGTTCACCGAGACGGCGCCGTTCGGTGTCGAGAACCTCTCTCGCAGCTGGTCCCTCGTGGACTTCAGCGGGTGCGGCGCTTGGCTGGTTCATGCCTGGACTTCCTTGGAGCGTGTTCGAACAACGATGCTGCTTCAGTGTGCCCCACCCGAGCTGTCCGCGCCGGCGTTTTCGCTTTTCGCAAGACTAGAGGCTGATCCAAGCCGGCGATCTAGAAGGTGATACGGGCCACTAGTCCGTAGCCCCCGTGCAACTGCACCGGTTTGAAGCGCGGGATCGGTCTCCACTCGCGGGGACTCACGACGGGCGCGCTCGAATCCTCCGGAGTGGCAGGGTCGAAGGGAGTCTCCACCACACCGATCGGATCGAGCCTTTTAACCAGACGTTCCGTCCAGCGCAACAGCGCTTCGACGACGCGGCCACGGCAATACACGCAAGGTTCCTCCGCCTCCGGTGTGGGTCCGGAGAACGCTTGAGTCATCGAACCGTTGGATCTGTAGGCAGCCGCACTGCCCTCCAGCGTCGAGATGAGCTCGTTACTCTTGGCGGGTCGTTGGCTCGCCGTGATTCTGCCTGAATCTTGCGCACAGACAGTTGCTGGTCCGAACAGGCTTACGGCGAAGGCTAGTGCGAGGGTGACGTGCTTGGTGTTCACGTTCCATCATGCAGCAAGAGCGATGCCAGCTCGGTCACGTCGCGACCCAGTGGATTTGGCGACGTTGGTCGCCCGCGGGACCTTCCTTGTCGCCTCGGCGGTGCATGCTTGCCCCGTCTCCGCGGGCTTTCAGCCCCAAAATGCAGCTGTCCGCGACCCGAGGCTCGGACGTCCCGCGCTGGCGAGTCCCGGCAGCGCATTGGGCAACTCATGCACCCCACTCGGTTCAGAGGTCTCGTCGGCTGCACCGCGCGCCTCGGAAAAACCGCGCTCTTCAGGAACGTCGCAACTGTCAGAAGTGCTGCGAGCGCCAGGCTCTGCGTCGAGTGGGCGTTCGCGGCGGATGCTCACGCGCACACCCACCTTCGCGTGCGGCATCAGCTCCTCGAGCGTTCGCACGACGTCGATGTTCAACGTGGGGGTCGTGACGAGCTCGAACTCCGCCCCGTGGGTCAACAGCGTGATCAAGGTGACGAGGGCGTCGCGACAAGGCAGCCATTCTTGGGGCGAGTGCGGCCCGAGCAGGTAGCAAACTTTGCGGATCGAACTCTTGCTGTGCAGCGACCGGAGCCGCGACTCCACGCGCCTGCCGAAGTCGCTGAACGGTTCGTCATGACCGCGGCAGAGCACGTGGTTGGTGTCGCTGGTGGGTGCAGCTCGGAGCACGTTGTACATCGCGCTGCTACTGTCTGCCGCGGCAATGACCTCGCTGGTCGGCAATGTTGCGGCGCCTGCGTCTACCATGGCCGCTTGCGTAGGCAGAATGCGTGCCACGCTGGCCTACGCACGCCGAGGTGCTTTTCTCGCTGCGATCGCGGACGTACGGGGCAATCGTGCCCTGGGGCCATTCTGCGCCTTCGCGGAAAACCGCTACGGCCAGTTTCGTCCTGGTGGCTTATTCCGCATCGCCGTCGTCAGTTTCCTCTTCCACCTCGTCCGCGGCGTCCTCGGTCTTGTCCGCGGCATCCTCGACGGCCTCATCTGCCTCGTCGGCGGCGTCTTCAGCCGCTTCGCCGGTCTCCTCCGCAGCCTCGTCGACTTTCTCTCCGGCGTTTTCCATCGGACCTTCTGGTTCCTCGGGGGTTTTCTGATCGCCACCACACGCGGCGAGTCCAAGGGCTGCTACCAGGCTCATGGTCGTTGCGAACTTGTGCATGTTGAGGTCTCCATCTCGCATTTTCGCGTCCGTGGTGGACGCGCAGGTATCGGTGTTCGCACCGATACCTCGGTGAGTCTCGGGGATAAGCAAGGCATGTGCCCCGCCGCCGCACGCGCTTGCGTGTGGCAAAGCGTCACGCTCGAAGCGATCGTCGAAATCGGACCTACACGGTGCTCCGAGTCGCCGATTGAGCCCACGCCACTCGATTCCATGGTGGGTGTCAGCTTCAGCTTGACCTCGACCGAGCGAAGGGTGTCTGCTGCTATCGCGGGCGGCGACAACAAACGGTGGTCACGAGCCGTTCACGAGCGGACACGACCCATGAGTCCTAGTCATCGAAGTGTCGAAATCGGCCACACTCCAGCGTGTCGAAGCCGCCACCGATGAGCGGGCGTGGAATGAAGCCGAAGGGTGCCCATGAAGCGACTGGATTTTCGAGAACGGTTGAACCAAAGTTTGGTCTTCGGCAATGACGATGCGCGCAAGACGTAGTTTGCGAGAAGTGAGCGGGTCACGCCCCAGGAACTCGCGGCCCGATGCGAGCCGCCTCGCCTTACTCGACCATCTGCGTCAAGCAGAGGTGCGCGCTGCAAGTTCGCAGGTGGCCTCGGTCATCGGGCACATGATCGGCACGCCCCTGAACGTCATCGTGGGTCGAGCCGCGTTGCTCCGGGCCAGCAATCCCGAAAGCATGCTCGAACACGCAAACCGCATCGAAGATCAGGCCCAGCGTTTGGCCGAGCGTTTTCAACGCCTGATTCACTATCTGACGGTCCCCGAGCCCGACTACGAGGCGAGCCCCGTGCAGGTGGTGCTCGACGATGCGTTCGACCTCTACGTTCCGATCGGCGAAGCGCAGGACGTGAGACTCGTCAGGGCCGACGGCTTAGCGCCGGAAGTCGACGTCGAGGGCATTCCGGCGTTGATGGTGCTGGGTGCCCTGCTGTCATTCGCGATTCGGACGACCGAGGCGGGCCTCAGCATCGAGCTGGGCGCGGAGGCGACGGAGGGTGGCGCGGTATTCAGCATCGGGGTTCCTGGTATGCCCCCAATCCAAGGTCGGCTCGACCGTTTAGACCCACCGGAAAAGTACGACCCAAGCAGCGTCGAGCGCGAACAAGTGCTGGCCACCTGCGCGGCGATCGCCAAGCGCTATGGAGGCCGGCTCCAGCTCGAAACGCCCACCGAAACTGGCCGAGCCATGCTCCGCCTGTTCTGTCCGGCGGTTCCGTCGAGCGGCTAGTCAAGGGCTGTCGTCGGGCATGCGCACGCTTTTCCCGGACTCCACCACCTTCGTGATTAGCTCTGATTGCAGCTTGGCGTTGCGTTCGATCGCTGCCAGAGCACGAGCGCTGGCGTCGGGCTGCAGTTGTCCGCCTTTCAGCAGGCTGACCCAGCCCAGAATCGCCTGAAGTGGCGTGCGTAGCTCGTGCGAAACGTTCCGCAAGAGCTCGAGTTGTTCGGTCTCTGCGCCCTCCGCTGCCGCACCGTCAGGGAAAGCGCGGGCGTCCATGTTTTCAGCCCGTGCGCTGCGGCTCGGGGAACCTGCGGTCAATGTGGTGATGACGCCGTAATGCATGGCGCGCGCCAGCGCTCGAACCTCGGAAACCGCCGGCGCTAGCTGCTTCTGCTCGAGCTCACTCAAGAGGTCGTCGTGCAATTGCGCGTATGCCCCTGCCAGCGCGGCCACGCTGGGGGGACCGTTCGAACGGTTCACGGCTTCTTGCGTGGCCTGCAGAAGTTGAGGCAGGCGATGCAGCATGAGCGCGGCGCACGGCGTGTTCGAGGCGGTGTGCTTCACGAGTTCTGCCTGAAAGGCTTCCACGACGGAACTCTTGTCGAAGGGGGCGGGCGAGCGGGTCATTCTGTCGTAAACACCGGGTCTAGTTGGGAAGCGCTCGCTGGCGAGCACTTGCGGAGCCATTCGGACCTCAGCTTCAGCTTGAATGCAAGTTGGGTACCGCCGCCAGGGGTTTGGACGTCGCACTAGGTCTGGGTACGACGTCGGTCCGATCGCAGGCCTGAGGCCGCGTACGCTGAGGGGAGCGCCGAGCGAGTGTCCAGCGCTCGCGCCTCACCGCGTGGCAAACTGCCTCGCTGGAAGCTTCCGCAAGCACCACTGACGCCCCCGATGCTTGGAGAATTCTCGAAGGCACGGTGCTTGCTCAACCCAAACTGTTGCACATGACGAAACCTCCCTCCCGCCTTCACATTCTCATCAATCCAGCTTCAGGTCAGGAAGAACCCATCCTCGCCCCGATCAATCGCCGGCTTACCGATACCCCCATCGACTGGGAGATCACGGTGTTGAAGCCCGATCAAGAACCGAGCGCGGTCGACGCGGCGTTGTCGCAGCGTCCTGACCTCTTGGTCGTCTACGGCGGTGATGGAACGGTAGCCAAGGTGGCGACCCGCATGCTCGAGCGCGGAAGTGCGGTTCCGCTCGCGCCGCTGCATGGGGGCACCGCGAACGCCTTGGCCACGCACCTCGGGGTGCCAAAAGAGCTCGACGATGCGCTCGCCGCTCTGTGCATGGGACAGCACGAGCTGTTTGCGGTCGATGTCGGCTTCGCGCGTCAGCATGCATTCTTGCTGCGTTTGAGCATCGGGTTCGCCGCTGACATCACCAAGCACGCGAGCCGAGATCAGAAGGGAAGCTTCGGTATCTTTGCCTACGCGCTGTCTACGTTGCAGGCCGTCCGCGATGTCCAGGTTCAAGAGTACCGACTGACGGTCGACGGGGTCACCACGGCGCATCAGGCCATTGCGTGCATCGTGGCCAACTCCTCCGGGACCGGCTTGAGCAGCCCGCTCGCGAGTCATCTCGACGAGAGCGATGCCAAGCTCGACGCCTTGCTCGTGCCGGACATGAGCTGGGTCGCACGCGCGCTGGCGAACGCAGCGAGCGGAGCCGGCCTAATGGACGGGGCACCGCGTCGCTCGGGTAAGGCGCTCTCCGTGGAATGCGACGCGCCGATGCCGGTGCATGCGGACGGTGAGTACATCGGCTCAACGCCTGTCGACGTGAAGGTGCGTCATGAGGCAATTCGCCTGGTGCGCTTCGGCAGTGACGCGGAAAAGTCTGGGAGCTGAGGGCGCTCCAGAATGCCGCAATGTGACGTTTGAGAGGCGCTAGCGAGGACTCTCGAACTCGCTCGTGACTTCGTTCGGAGGCGTCTGCGCTGGTTTCACGACCTTCGGAGCAGGCACCTTGTGTCCGTTGGCGTCGTACCAGGTGCCTTCGGCAAACATGAGCCTGCCGTCCTCGAGCACCAAAGTTTTCCATGGGGCGTAGCTCAGATCGTCCGTGCTCACCGTCCACCCTCCGCGTTTCCACAGATATCTGTCACCCCGCCACACCCAGTGCCCGTCGTACCAGACCGAGTGCTCGTCGGGCGGATCCCCCGCGACTTCCACGAGGGCTGCCGGCGGCAAGTAAGGGACCTCTGTGTAGTCGGTGTTCGCGTGGGTCGTGGTGCGCGGCTCGGGAAAGTTCGCGCCGCAGCCGCTCAGACATGCGCCGAGCCAGAGCCCGCACAGACCCTTCGGTGAGCGGGACCAGGGAAGGGAGCAGAGCACGCGGACCACCCTGTCCAGCCTGCAGGCTTCGCGCCAAGGGCGTGCCCCTGGCTTCGAAGGTCGGTGCTCGTGGCACGCTAATTGCCAATGAATCTCGGTTTCGAGCCCCAGCGTCCATGGATCCTGACTCATGCGAATGCTCCCCCCTGGCGCACTACCCATTCTGGGGCTCGGTCTCACCATGTTCGCTTCGACTGCCTGCACGTCCATTCCCGAGCGCCGCTTCGCGATCGATAGCATCGACATCGAGGGCGCTCGGGCGATCGACAGCTCCGAGCTGGAGGAGCACCTCGCAAGCCGAGAATCTCCGAAGTTCTTGGGCGTCCTCAGCGGTGTGCTCTACGACCACCAGATCTTCAATCGGCACGTGCTGGAGGCCGATCTGCAGCGCATCGAGCGCTACTACCGCGCCCGCGGTTACTACCGCGCCCGCGTGCGAGCCGGTCGCGTCGACTACGTCGGTGAGCGCAAGGTGCGCATCGAGATCATCGTCGAAGAGGGGCCTCCGGTGACGGTCGAGCGTATGGACGTGCGCGGGCTCGAAAAGCTGCCCCGCGAACTCGCGCTCGCTGCCAGGGGCGAGCTCGCCGAGGTGTTGAATCAGGGCGCGGTCTTCGACGAAAAGCTGTTCGAGGACGCGGCGGACGCGCTCACGCGCGCACTGGCGAACCGCGGCTACGCGCACGCGCGGGTCGAGCGCCAAGCGCGCGTCGACTTACCCCGGAATCGGGCGACGCTGGAGTTCCGAGCCGAGACGGGCCCGCTGACGCGCTACGGGGAGATCACACTGCGCGGGCTCGGACCCATCCCCGAAGAGCCAGTGCGGCGCGCGCTCGATATCCGTCCGGGCGAAGCTTTCTCCCAGGAAGACCTGGACGCCGCGGAGCGCGCCCTTTTGGACCTAGGGGTGTTCAGCTCCGTCAGCGTCCACGCCGACCTGCCGCGCCGCAGGGGTCATGCACGCGGTCGACGTCACACCGAACGAGATGGCGCCGCGCGCGCGCTCCAGCCGAGCCGGCCACTTCCCACCGTCGTCCCCATCGTGGTAACGCTCGAACCCAGCAAGCTGAGGAGCGTCAAGCTCGGTGTTGGTCTGCACGCCGACACGCTGCGCACGGACGTGCACGGGAGTGTCGGCTGGGAGCACCAGAATTTGCTCGGCGGCCTGCAGCATTTCTTGGTCGAGCTCGTGCCTGGCATCGTGTTCTATCCCACGCGAGTGCCCGGTTTTCAGGCGCCCGAAGCGTATCTACCGGAGGCGCGCTTACGCAGCGAGTTTCGCGAGCCGGGGTTTCTGGAGGCGCGCACCAACGCGCTCGTGCGCGCCGAAGCGAGCGTGTACCCGGTATTGCTCACGAGTGACCCCGACCCCGAAGCGCCGATTCTCGGCTATCAAGATCTGCGGGCGAGTGTCGGGCTCGAGCGGCGTTGGTTCAAGCTGTACGGCGCAGTCTCCCACAACGTGCAGATGAACCAGCCGTTCACTTACGAAGGGCCGCTCGACGAGGACCTCGATAGGGCGCTCGTGAGCTACCCCGAACTCATGACCAGTCTGGACTTGCGCGATGACACTGTCGACCCGCATCGTGGTCTCTATCTCGCAAATCGGCTGCAAGTCGCAGGCGTCGGCGGCGACGCGGTCGACGTCAAGGTCGAACCCGAGGCTCGCGCGTTCATCCCCCTGGGACGCCGCCTGACCCTGGCGCTGCGCGGCGGTGTTGGGCTGCTGTTCGCGCAGAACTACGGCGATACGGTTCTGCCCAACACGGAGAGTGGCCAACCCGGCGACGCCTCGCGCGCCGAGTGGGTGCGCGATGTTCAACTCATGTTCATGCGCGGCTTGTTTTCGGGCGGTCCGACCTCGAATCGCGGCTATCGGGCGCGTGAGGTGGGTCCGCACGGCGTCGTGCCGTTCTACAATCCGGGTCAGAGCAGCGCGGACATCTCGAGCGGTTGCAACGACGACCCCTCGCGCGCCGAATGCAAGTTGCCGCTCGGCGGCTTTACCTTGTGGGAAGCTAGCGTCGAGCTACGCTTCCCGATCTACGGCCCCCTGAGGGGCGCGATCTTCGGCGACGCCAGCGACGTGGCGCCCGAAAAGCTTCAGTTTCGCTTCGACCGCCTGCACCTGAGCTCCGGACTCGGCGCGCGCTATGCGACGCCGATCGGGCCGGTTCGGCTGGATGTCGGCTATCGCATTCCGGGTCTGCAGGCGCCCGCCGGGGCCACCGGTGAAGGCATCCCGGACGAGGTCTTTGGCTTGCCCATCGCGGTGTCGTTGGGCATCGGAGCGCCGTTTTGACCGGGCGACCTCGGCTCCGCGCCTCCCCGAAGCAGTTCGGGCAGCGCTTGCTGCGCGGCCTGTTGCGCGGCCTAGCGCTCGCCCTGCTGCTCGTGCTCGTGCTCGTGCTGGTGGCAGTACTCGGCAGCAACACGCCGTGGGCTCGCCGGCAGCTTTGCGAACGCGTCAACGCCGCCCTCGCCGATAGCTTTCGAGGCAGCCTGCGGTTGACCCGGCTCGGCCGCGTGGGGCTAGGGGGAGTGTCGGGGGTGAACGCCGTCGTTCTGGACCCAGCTGGCCGTAACGTGATCGCGGTTTCGGATCTCCAGGTGTCGCTCGGAGTGTTTCCACTGCTGTGGCAGCTGATCGTCGAACGTCCAAAGGAGCTCCGCATCGACATCGATTCTGTCGAGCTCTCGGACGCGCGCGTGCGCCTCGTCGACGCGGGTGATGGCGTGCCGACGCTAGCCACGGCGTTTTCGCCGCGAACCCACGGGCCGCCCTCCGACGGGACGACCTCGGTGAGCATCGACCGCGCGCGTTTCCGCCACGTGTGGCTGCACGGCAGTCTCAGTGGGACGCGTATCGATGCCGACCTCGCGGAGCTCGGTGCTCACCTCGAGCTGACCGAGAGCGCGGTCGGGCTCGAGATTAGGCAGGTACGGCTCCGGGCGCGCGGGCTGCCTGGCAAGGTCGATCCGAGGGGCACCCTAGCGGGCAAGCTCGAGGTCCCACTCGGCGAGAGCCCTGCGTCGCTCGCGGCGCACGTGCGTTTCGACGGCGAAGCACGCGCATCGACGGCGAGGCTCGTCTCCCTGTCGGCTCGGGCGGCGATCGTCGGCGGCTCGATCAGCGCCCACGCAGCGGCTCGGCTCGGCGCCGCTGAACTAGACGCCGAGCTCGCGCTCGACACGGATGCGCGTCGGGTGATCGCGGCCGCGCGCGCTCACGGGCTCGATCTGTCGCAGCTCGACCCAGCACTGCCCCCGAGTGCGCTGTTCGCCTCGCTGACGGCAGCGGGCGGCTACGGCGAAAACCAAGAGTTCAGCGTGAACTACCGTGTGCGGCTCGGCGAAAGCGAGCTCGACCGAGTACCCCTGCCCGTGACCGAGGGAGCGGGGGTATTCGAGCTCGAGCCAGCGGCGCGCGGCGCTGGAGTGGTCTGGGGGACGCGAGGCGAACTTCGTATCGACGAGCCGGGCGCTGCCAGCGTCGTCCAGTACGCGGCTGAGAGCGAGGCTGCGGGTCCTCGCGTGCGCGCGTCGAGCACCACCACGCTCGCCAACCCCGCTCGGCTCGCGCGTCTGGTGCCAGGGCTCCGCGTCCGGGGGCGTCTTCACAGCCGAGCGAGGCTCGACCTCGGTTCGCAGCAGTTCGAGGTCGAGGCGCAGGCAAGCTTGCCTGAACTCGGAACCCCCAGCGCCTGCCTCTCGCGGGTCGAGCTCAGAGCCAGTGCCGAGGGGGCGTTCGCCCGGCCCGAACTTTCGCTCGCCGCCGAGATCGCGAAGCTGGTCGTCGCCGATCGTGTTTACCGCGGCGTGAGCCTGCGCGCTTCGGGCACCCCGGCGCGGCTGCGCGTCGCTGCGGAGACGGGAGCGCCTCGCTTGGCCGGCGGCGCGTTCGTCTCGCTCCAGCCCAGCGTCGCGCTCGAAAACGCTACGCTGCGTGTGGGTTCGGGGGACGAGGTGCTGAGCGCGAGTGCCGCGTCACTCCGCTTCGGGGGCGATCGCATTGCCGGAGAAGACGTGCGCCTCGCGACGGATTCGGGCTGGCTGCGCGCTTCCTTCGAGTACGCGGGTGAGCTGCGCAAGCTGCGGCTGGTAGCGCGCGACTTCGACCTCCGCGAGGCCGCTGCCCCCTTCGAACTCGCGCGCCCGGTGCCGCGTGGCGTCGTCACGGCAGACGTGCGACTCGATCGGGAGGCGATGGGTGCCTCGGGCTACGTAGAAGCTGGCGCCACGAAGGTCGGCTACGCCTCCGTGGCAGGCGCGACGCTCGCCGTGAGCGCGCGACTCCGGCGCGGGCTCGTCGAGGGAGGCATCGACGCGCGCTGGCGCAACTCGACCACCCACGTAAACATCGATGGTCTGCCGCTGGAGGCGGTGTCGCCGTCGCGCCTGGACGAGCTCCGCGGGCGGCTTGCGGGTGAGGCGAGCGTGGAGCTCGACGAAATCGAGCCATTACTCGAGCTCGGTCTGGTGCCGCTGGAAACGGCCGGTGGGCGCGCGCGGCTCGAGTTTCTGGTGGAGAAGCAGCGGCACGCGCCGCTGAGATTCGAAGCCACGCTCGGCACGTCGCGCTTGCGCCTCGTGGGAAAGCGCCAAGAGCTCGAAAGCGCCACCGCGGAGCAAGCGCGCCGCGCCCAGCCTTGGTCGTCGATCGGCACCGACGTCGACCTGAAACTGGCTCTCGACGAGGCAACTCGGGAGTTGTCGTTCGATGCCACGATTTGGGATACCAAGGGAAAGCTTGCGCGGATCCAGACCGAGGCGCGCTGGCCTGGCGAAGCTGCCACCCTCCCGCTGACTCGCTGGCCTTCGCTCTGGCAGCGCGTCGAAACTACGGCTCACGTGTGGTTGTTGCCGCGCAAGCTCTCGGATTGGCCGGCGCCGCTCGCCGTGAATGCACTCGACGGAACCGCGTCGCTCAGCGTCCACGCCACGGGCAGCTATCAGAACCCCAGCGTCCATTGGATCGCGCAGCTCGAGGACTTTGGCCCACCCGATGCCGTGCACGCAGGTCTCGCACTGACCGCGTCGGGCCACTATCGTCCCGAGGTGGCCACGCTGCGGTTAGGGGTTCAGGCGAAGCAGCACCGCGCGGCGGAGCTATGGGCCGAGTGGCGCGGCGATGTGCTCGCGGACCTTCTGGCAGGACGAGAACCGCCGAGCGCGACATTGCGCGGCCGGCTCGATCGTTTTCCGGTCTCCGCCGTGCCACTCCTCACGAGCCAGCGGGTGGCGGGACATCTGAGCGGCACGTTCGACGTCCGGCGCGCTGAGAACGCCTGGCAGGCGCGCGTCGGCCTCGACAGCAGCGACCTCAGCGTCGCGCGTATCGCCGCCGACCGCCTGCGCCTTCGGGCGAGCCTCGAACAAGGTCGACTCGAGGCTTCGTTGCGGGCGGCCGGGAGGGCGCTCGGCAGCATCGACGCGGCGGTTTCTGGTTCGGCGCCGTTCGGGGAGCCCGGAAACGCGCCCCTGCAGGTCGAGCTCAGCGCCCGCGACTTCCAGCTGCAGACCCTCGATCCGTTGGTCGCGGGATCCGTCAGTGGCCTCGAAGGTCGTATGAACGCCAAGCTGGCGGGCGAGCTGTCGACCGAGGCGCCCTGGTTGCGCGGTCACATCGAGGTTTCTGGCGGCGCCGTGGAGCTGCCTGCCCTGGGACAGCAGCTGCACGCGATCGAGGCGCGCGTCGACGTCGATCGCGGTCGCGTCGACTTGCGCCATCTCGAGGCCCGCGGGCTGACCGGGAAACTCAAGGCCCGCGGATCCGCCAGCCTCGATGGCCTTGCCGTAAGCTCGGCGGAGGCCAGCCTCGCCATCGCCGAGCGCGACAAGATCCCGTTGACGCTGCGGGGCGTCACGCTGGGAGACGCGTGGGGACGCGCCTCGGTGCGCTATCGCCCGGTGAGCGAGCGGCGCCGCGGGTTGGACGTGAATATCGAGCGGTTCGCGCTCGAGCTGCCGGACGTTTCGCCGCCGGGCGTGCAGAGCCTCGAGCCGGCCGCCTATGTCGAAGTCGGCCACCAGACGCGTTCGGGCGAGTTCGTCGACATTCCGCTGCAGCCCATCGAGCGGGAACAACCGGGCACGCCCCAACGCTGGATCATCGGCGTGAAGCTCGGTGCCGTCGAGGTGCACAAGGGGCCGGGCATCGCGATCGGCCTGAAAGGGAACCTGAAAGCACGCGTAGGCCGAAAGACGCGCCTCCAAGGCCGCATCGATCTGACCGGGGGGAAGATCGACGTCTCGGGCAAGGAGTTCAAGATCGAGCGCGGTTCACTCACGTTCGACCGCTCGGAGGTCGACCAGGGCGTGGTGACCGCGACCGCACGCTGGGACTCGCCGTCGGAGTACACGGTCTACGCCGAGTATTCGGGAACTGTCGAGGAAGGTGAGCTCAAGCTGCGCTCGGAGCCGCCCCTGACGCAGGACGAAATCCTCGCCTTGCTCATGTTCGGAACACCGACGGGCAGCTTCGGCGCGAAGCCCAAGAGCGAGGTTGCGACCGCGGTTGGGATTGCGGGTGGTACCGTGACCAAGGGTCTGAACCGCGCGCTCTCCGAGTTCAGCAACTTGGACGTAAGCACGCGGGTCGACACGAGCACGGGGGAAGCCAGACCTGAGCTGGTGCTACAAGTCACGCCTCGCGCCACGGCGCGCGTAACCCAAGCACTCGGTGAGGCGCCTCCGGGACAGAGCCCCGACCGGACCTTTTTGACCGTCGATCTGCGCTTGTTCACACGCTGGTCGTTGTCCGCCCAGGTTGGAGACGAAGGTGGCTCGAGCTTGGATTTGATCTGGAGGCACCGCTACTGAGCGTACTCGGCGCGGCGCTGACCCTCGGCGGGAACTCAGTCCGATGGACCGAGTTGGCAAGTCACGTACGGTGTGAACTTGCTGGCCGCCGCCTCGCTGGCCGTCAGTACGCTACTCGTATTTCGGGGCTGGACGGTGACGGTCATGGTTTCTGGGTTCACGTCCGTGGAGACGTCGCACGCCGCGGCCAGATCGCAGTCGCTGTCGATGAACACCCAATGATCGTAGCCGCTGACTCCACGTCGGGCTTCGGCTCGGACGCGGATACACGCGGGTGTGGCGGCGTGTGGTTCGGTGACGCTCGCCCCTCGGTCACTGAGTGTCGGTGATGCGTTGGACCCAGCCGCAACCATGAAGATCGCCGCAACAGCGCCGACGCAGACTTTCTCAGTTCGTGTGGTCATGCAAGCGGTCCATGCAAGGTCGACACCACTTCGTGCGCGCAAAACAAGTCGCATTTTTGATGGCGCTTTGCCCCACCGGGCCAGATTTGCCACGCTGCTCGCGCTACGAAGCAACTTGGCATTCCCGATGCATCCATCGACTCTCGATCGAAACAAACGTCTGTGTTTTCGATCAGGAGATGAACCATGGACACGAAAGAGCGAAGCAAGCAACAGCACGGCGAAGGCAACTACAAGGCGGGCCGTGAATACCAAGAAGCCGTGAAGAAGACAGCTGGCAGCGAGAAGAGCAAACGGGCGGCCAAGCGAGCCAAGGAAGCCTTGGAATCGCCGAAGGAGCGTGCTGAGCTCGAAGCCGCAGAGCGAAAGGGCAGGGCGCCTGCGCAAGGCGTCCCCGAGAAGTGAGCGGAGAGGGTGCCCAGCCATGATGCGGATCAAGATGTGACGGAGCTGCGCGCAAACGCGCTTCGACAGCAAGCGGCTCGGAAACTCAGGTAGGGTGGCCATCGTGGGCGTCGACCAGGGGTCAGGGCGCACGCTGGCCAGGCCCTCTTTGCCGGCGAGCTTCGAACGTTTCCGCCACGGGCGTGTGGCGACGCGGAAGCCTGGCTGAGCGGCGGCGCGTGAGATCCGTGCTTCGGGGTTGCGGTTCGGCTCGTAGGCACGCAAATTGTCATCAGCTTCCGCAGGCCCCACGGTCTCCCCCCTCAACGAACGCCCGCCGCGACAGATGTTCCCCATCCACGACGACAATCCGACCCTGCGTCGGCCCGCCGTTACCCTGGCGCTCATCGGTGTTACCTTGTTGGCGTGGTTGTTCCTCCAAGGGGCGGGCTCCGAACGTGCGCTAGCGGCTTCGATCTGCTCCTTCGGACTCATCCCCGCTGAAGTCACGGGTTCGCCCAATCTCGAGTTGGTGCCGGTGGGGCCGAATCTGGTGTGCCAGGTGGAACCCGGCAACGCGTGGCACACCGCGTTCACCTCCATGTTCATGCACGGTGGTTGGTTCCACCTGATCGGCAACATGTGGTTCTTGTGGATCTTCGGCAACAATGTGGAAGATTCGATGGGGCGTTTCCGCTTCCTGATTTTCTACCTGTGTTGCGGCTTGGGCGCCGCGTTCGCTCAAGTGTTCATCGATCCCACGAGCGTCCTCCCCATGGTCGGGGCTTCCGGAGCAATCGGAGGCGTGATGGGCGCCTACGTGGTGCTCTACCCGCGCGTCGCGGTCACGCTATTGGTGTTCCTCGGGTTTTTCGTCACGACGGTGCAGGTTCCGGCGTACTTGATGCTGGGATACTGGTTTGCTCTACAGCTCTTGGGAGGGCTGCCTCAGCTCGGTGGCTCCCAGGGCGGGGTCGCCTTCTGGGCACACGTGGGCGGATTCGTCGCTGGCGCGCTGTTGATCTTCGCGTTTCGTGACAAGGGACTCGTCGAGGAGCACCGCCGCATCCTGCGTCGCCTGGAAAGCCAGCGCGGGTGATCGAGGTTGGCACGGTCTTCGCTTCGCACGTGGAAACGCCACCGCGTGTGAACGAACCGAGGAATCACCCTATGCAAGCAACACCTCGAATCCAGGCATTTTATGACACTTTCGGCCAATCCTACGGCGTAGCGCCGAGCCCTCCCGCCCAGGCGCCCTTCGAGTCGCCGCTTCCGGACGAGGCAGCCGTGCGCCGGGCGTACGGCGCCGGAGTGGGCCTCCCCAGCGACCGCTGGAAGCTCGATCTGCAAGCGCAGCTCGTGGGTGCGGTGATCTTCGTACTCGCGGGCATCTGTCTCTTGGCAACGGTGGTCTTGATACTCGGGGCATGGCTCCCGGCCTGGCTCGTCACGTTGGGGCTCTCGTGTGCCCTCACGGCGCTGGGGCTGGCCTTGTTCGCGAGCGTTTCCCGTCCGCGCAACCGCCAGGCGAACGCATTCCCAACCGAGGCCGCCTCGGCAGCCCCCAGCGAGCATCCGGCTCCCTTCGAGGAGGCCATCGAGGAGATCGATCCGAAGGAAGTGGAATCTGTGCGTGGGCCTGAACTTGCCTCGGACTGGTTCGATCAGCCAAGGCTGCCACACCCCATCGTCGCGGCTGTTGCTGTCGACAACGATACCGACTCGGATCCCGATGTCGACGACGCAAAAACGCGACCGCTGGGAGAGCGCCCGCCTGCGCCGCCGTCGCGGAAGCCGCTGCGCGCGGAAATGCGTTCAGGCGCCTCCCTGAACGGCCTCAGTTGAGCGAGGATCCGTAACGGCTAGAGCCTGAGCGGCGCAAGCTGTCTCAGCGTGGCGAGAATGATGGATGCGCTACCGCCTTCGGGGCTACATCCAGCGAAGCCTGCCGACAGAACCTGTCGGCAGTGCTGTTTGGTGGAGTTCTTGCTTACGTCGCGCTCCATGCTTACCCCGATCCCCACCCGGTGGGCCGCGCGCTGGGTGTGCTGGGCGACTGCGGCTTCACTCTTGGTCTATTTCCTCCAGCCTACGCTCGCTCGGGCGGTTCCCCGCGAGCGGTTGGGAAAGGATCGACTCCAACCGCTGGCCGCTCCTCTAGTGTCAGCTCCGCGGCTGCTCTTCGTCGCCGGACCGAGCAAGGCTGTCAGATTTCGCATCGACCTCGATGCCGGCACGTTGGCCACGCCCCGCGATGCGCGACTGCTCGATGGCATCGTCGACGTGGCGCTGGCGGAACGGCGCGTTTTCCTATGCCAGGCGAACTCCGCCGCCGGGGCAGCCCCGCGCATCGTGGCCTTCGACCTGCACACCGGCAAACGCAGCGAAGCCGCGCTCGCCGAGGCGCGCGCGGCTTCAACCCAGTTCTGCGCGGGCCGCCTAGGGTTGACGGCCCGCGCCCGAGACTTGGGTCTGGCGCGTTCGAGCTACTTCACTGCCTTGCAAATGTCGCTCGAGCGGCAAGCGACGATTCTACCGAGCGTATCGAACGGTGAAGAACAGTTTTCGTTCTTGATCTCCTCGAGACACTCGTTGAGCTCTTTGACTACGACGCCTCCAGGGCAGTCATAGCTGTTCAACTCCTGTTGCCAGTCTGCGCCGATCTTCTGCTGGCAGATGCTGATCGAGGCGTACTTTTCGCCGGGACCGACGTTGCCGCATTTTTCTTCGCGGTGGCAGCGGGCCTCGGTGATGAGTCGAACACTAGAGGCTGCGAGCCCCTTGACCGCGTCGGCGGCGTTGGTAGTTGGCTCACGGTTACCAGGTGGTTGGGACTCCGGTTCGTTCGGCTGAATCTTGGGATCCGAGCGCGCTTCCTCGAGTTCATGCCGCCGTTCGGCACTGGCTTCGATCTGCGCTTTCTCGGCTTCTCGTCGTTCCGTATTCGCTTCGACCTGTGCGCGCTCGGCTTCCCGCCGTTCTTCCTCCGCCCGCTCGGCTGAGCTGCGCGTGCAGGCCAGGACCAGGCAAGGAATGGTCAGTGCGATCGCGCCACGTACTAGGTTACTTCTGTTCATGGGGAGTCTTCTCCTTGGTACTTTCTTTCTGCGGTTTCGCGGCAGCCGACTCGCGGGCATGCAGGGTGCAGTTCCCCTTCGAATGCACCGATTTCACGGTGCACCGCGTTAGTCGCGAGTGGTTCTCCCAGGCTGCAGCGCTCGAAGTTCGGCGTGCATCCGGCGTGCCAGCAACGTCACGGCCCGGAAACACGCCGAGTCCACGCATCGACGGAGGTCGGTGCTGCGCAGCCCCGCCCCTGCACCGCAACGCTGCCTCACCCAAATGCGAGCCACTGCAAGCGTCGGATGGCGTCCCGGGGCGACCGCCAGCGCTGGCGGAGGACAGAGTACCCGCGAAAGACGCGGAATTTCGGCCTCTCCACCTGCCGACAACGATGAAACCCCGGTTTCAGCTCAAGGGTGGTGGTAGATTCCGCGCGTGAGCGAACTGGAGCCGAATTCTCCAAGACCCAGCCGACCTGCCACGCCCCGCACGCGCGGGGTGGATGCAGCAAATTACCTGCTCGAGCTACAGGGCACCGCTCACGATCGCCCCACTCACGGCGTTTCTGCCGGTCACTCTGGCGAGCGAGCTGAGGGCGGCGCGGACGGTCACGGCGAGCACAGCGGGCATGGTCGTGGCGCGGGCGGAGACGGCCACGGTGCTGGCGGCCATGGCCATGGCGATGGTGGTCATGGCGATGGTGGTCATGGCCACGGCGGCCACGGCCACGGCGGCCACGGCCACGGCGCGAGCCACGCGTCGCGTCGCGCCCTCACGCTGGCGCTGGTGCTCACCGCTGCCTTCATGCTGGTGGAAGCGGTGGTCGGTTTCATTACGAACAGCTTGGCGCTGCTCGCGGACGCCGGGCACATGCTCGCGGATGCGGGTGCGCTGCTCTTGGCGCTGATCGCGCAGGTGATCGCAGCCCGCCCGCGGGGCGAGCGGAGCACCTATGGCTACCGGCGTGCCGAGGTTTTGGCCGCGTTCGTCAATGGCATCGGGTTGGCGGTGATCGCCGTGTTGGTGATGAAAGAAGCCGCTCTGCGTTGGTTTGCTCCCGTGGCGATCGAAGGATCGCTCATGCTGAAAACGGCGATGGCGGGGCTGGTCGTCAACCTGCTGGTGGCGTTCATGTTGATGGGAGGGCGCCAGGACAATATCAACGTCCGGGCCGCCTTTGCCCATGTGCTGTTCGACGCCCTGGGCTCGGCCGCGGCGATTGCGGCTGGGATTTCCGTGCTCTATTTCGGTTGGCTGCGCGCCGATGCCGTCCTTTCCGCCGGCATTGCGGCGTTGGTAGCGCTCAGCGGTTTTCGCATCCTGCAAGAAACTACCGACGTTCTGCTCGAATCGGCCCCGAAACACCTGCCGGTACAGGCGATACGGCGCACGATCCAGCAATGCGCGGGCGTGGCCGAAGTGCATGACCTTCACGTGTGGCGAATTTCCGAAGGCTTCGACACGCTCTCGGCGCACGTGGTGCTCCGTCGCAATTTTCACGGTGCCGACGTGTGTCGCGACGTGGCGGAGCAGCTCCGAATAACCCACGGGCTGACCCACGTTACCATTCAGCCAGAAGCACCGAAGCCCGAAGAAATCGTGCGAGTACGGCGCGCGGTCGACGGCGAGCCTCTGGCACCGCCCAAGGTTCGAACTTCCTAGCTCGTCGTCGCTCGTTCGCACACCTTGGAACGACCCTTGCCTCCCCTCCCAATCATGCAGAGCATCAATCCAGCAACGGGCGAACCGATCCAGCACTACAACGCACACACGCCCGAGGCAGCTCGCAAACTCGCCGCGCGTGCGTTTCTCGCCTCCGAGCAATGGCGCCAGACGCCGCTTCGAGAGCGCGCGGCTCCTTTGCTCCGGCTCGAGCGGGCGCTCATCGAGGGCAGGGACGAGCTTGCTGACCTGATGGCTCGCGAGATGGGGAA
>Ga0315910_10000386_pt1 | contig 44308 bp, 31 predicted proteins | sample EdamamesoilMG_FD_204470 | JGI IMG/M metagenome (GOLD analysis project Ga0315910, IMG submission 204470) | Garden soil microbial communities collected in Santa Monica, California, United States - Edamame soil | ecosystem: Environmental > Terrestrial > Soil > Garden | place: USA: California...
CGCAACCGTCCACGTTTGCCCGGCGTTTCTCGAAACCAGGAGCTCGGAAGCGTAGTTGGTCGCGACCACGATCGAAGCGCCGTGCGCCGCGAGCAGGCGGATGGACGGCATCGCGTTCTCGGGCCAGCTGACTTTCGTGCGCGGAACGGTGAGACCCGGCGCACGGAACAGCGGACCGCCGCCCGTTTCGATCCAGAAGCCGCTCGCCCCCGGCTCTACGCGCCGCGCGTCCGCGACCTTGCGCCATCCGCCCTTCGAGTCGCGAAACCACGCGAAGCCTTCGACAGTCGCGACGAGGGTCGCCCCCTGGGACGACACGCTGAGCACGCCGGACGGCGCGCCTGCTTCACGCTTCCAGCTCTTGCCCTGATCGTCGGACCGGTAGAGCGCCCCGCCTTCAATCGTCGCGTACCAGGCGGAAGCCGCGAAACCGAGCATCAGGATCCGCTTCGGCAGCTTCGAGAGCAGCGTCAGCTGGTCACTGACATCGACGGCATGGACTTCGGCGCCCTTCGCCGCGAGCACGATCGTCTCGTCGCTCGCCACGGCGCTCACTCCCACGAGCGTCGGAAGAAAAGTGCGGCCGCCGTCGCTCGATTGGACGAAGCCGGTGCCGCCACCGACGTAGAGTCTGCTCCCCGCCGAAACGAAGCCGCGGACCGAGCGCTCGGGCGTTTGATGCGCCTCGGAGGCCACCTGCCAGCCGTCCTGCTCGAGGCGCAGCACGCGATTGCTGCCCGAAAGCGCGAAGAACCGCCCGGCCCAACAGGTGAAAGGCACGAAGGTGACCCCGCCGCCCCGGAGCTCTCCGGGCAGCTGCAGGAAGCGAAAGCTCGCTCCGTCGTCGGTCGAGATCCCCATGAACCCGAAGTGGTAGGCGCTGGTGATCACCGCGCAGGAGCCGCGCGCGTACACCGAACCGTACGGCTCGATCGGCCGCTTCGGGAGCTCGACCGTTTGAAACGCGAGCGGCGCCGCGAGCAGCACGGACGCGACGCTTGCGAAAAACCCTGCGAGCACGATCGAGACCCCGAGGCTACCAGCTGTCTTACGATGGTTGGTGTGTTAAGCTTCCCTCCGGCATGGTGGACTTCATTTCGCTCGTCGGGTTGCTCCTCCAGCTCGACTCGAGCGCCGATCCGAAGCAGGTCACGGCACAAGCGCAGAAGCTCTACCGGGCCAAGCAGTATCAAGCCGCCTGCCCGTTGTTCGAACGCGTGACGGAGCTCGTGCCCGATCGCAGCACCGCCTGGGGTGACTACGGCCTCTGCCTCGCGAAGCTCGGAAAACGCAGGCAGGACGCGATCACCGCCACGTACCGGGCGATCGGGCTGAGCGGCACCAACGCCGGCGCGCGAAAAGCGGCCTACTACAATCTCGGCCAGGTGATCGGAGAGGTCTTCCCGTCGCACGTGCCCGGCCCGACGGAAGAAGGCCCGCTCGCCGAGCTCGAGGGCGTGCTGCCGCGCTGCGAGCTCTTCGACCCGGTGCCAGGCTGCGAGCAGCGAGCGTGGGCCTGCTACCAGGACCTGGGCGCCGGCAACACGCTCGGCCGCTTCGGCCGCGACCCGCGCACCTTTGCCAAGAAGAGCTGGCCCGCCATGGAGTGGAGCGAGGAGCCTAGGGTGCTGCTCGGCTCCGACGTTCTCGTCATGAGTGAAGAATCGTCGGAGAGCTTTCGTTCCGGTGACTACGCCTGCTTCTACGAGGTCGGCTGCCGCGTGGTCTGGGCGGATGCGTGCGGCGGGCGCATCGGGTACACGTGCAACCTCGCTCAGGGGCCGTCGCTCTACGAGATCGGACAGCGCGGCCTCGACGGCAGCTCGGAGTGCACGAAGCTCCCCTCCGTCTCCGGCGAAATCAAGCTCCTTTGAGCTCGGTCAGCTCGGGAGCTTCTCCCGCTACGGCGGCGCCCAGAGCCCCGGAATCGGTGAGACGTTCGTCTTCACGAACACTTCGTCGGCAAGGACACTCAACGGATCGCTCGTCTTCAGGTACGCTTGCGCGATCGACATCCACAGATCGTTGTGGTTACGCCCCGTCGAAAAATTTTGGTACTGGCCCCCCTGCATGCCGAGGGCACGCCCTCCGAAGATGACGGCCGGGAGCGGCGAGCGCGCGCTCGCGGTGTGGGCCGTGTCGGTGATGAAGGGCACGATGGTCGTGTCCAAGACGCTGCCGCCGAACACGTCCGTCGCGTTCTTCAAGCCGAGGACGATCTCGGCCGTCTTCAAGTTGAACCAGTGGTGAACGCTGGCCAAAAACTCGTAGACGGCGAGATTGATCTCGCTCGTCGGTGGCGGACCGCTGATGGTCTGCGCGTCTCCGATGCGATGGCTGAGCGGATGGTGCATGTACGACCCGGTTGGGTCGGCCGGGTACAGGCCTTCGAAGGCGACGTGATCGTTGGCCGAGCACCACTGAAGCGACGCGACGCGCAGCAAGTCGCATTGAAAGGCAGCCTGGATCACCGCCGCATGGGCCTTGGCGACCCGCTCCATGTAGGTGGCGTCCTCTTGCTCGGCCTTGGGATTGCTGTAGTCGAACTTCGAGCCCGCGAAGGCTTCGAGCGCCGCGTCGGGGGCGGTCGGCACCTCGCACGCCGGTGTGCCGCCGTCCAGGATCGCTTGCTCGAGCTGCAGCTCCAGTTTTCGAATCGCCTCGGTGTGGGCGTCGATCTTCGGTGCCTCGCTCGCCGGCGAAAGCGTGCGCACGCGGTCGAGGTCGCGGAGTGAGGAATCGAGCACGCTCTTTCTGAGCTTGAGCGCGCGCAGGGCCGCCGCCTGATTTTCGGGCGTGCCGCCCCCCGGCATGAAGCCTGAAAAGAGCGAAGCATAGAGATCGAGCGGCTTCCGCGTCGGGAGCAGCGGCGTGTTTTCGGTGATCGGGCCGCCCGGACGATACGACAAGACCTGGCGCGTCTCGTACCCGTACGTCATGCACTGCGCGGACGTTTCGTACGAGTCCACCCGCGCATCGGCGATGGCGCTCACGTAGCCCGGCCCGCTGCGATAGAGCTCCGGAACGCGGTGCAGGAAGATCTGATCGAAGGACGGCCCACCGGCGCAGGAGTCGTCGGCTTCGCCGCCGTTGTCGCGCGTACCGGGACAGTTCGCGCCGGTGGCCGACATCACGACCCCGGCCTCCCCTCCGCCGCCGTTCCCCGAGCTGATGCCGTTGTGGTTGAGGCCGAAGAGCACGATCGTGTCCTCACGTAGCCCTGCGTCTTCGAACGGCCTCAGGATCGGCGACGTCACGTACGTCGTACCGGTGCCCGTGGGCTCGAAGTAGTAGCGAACCGTGCCGACCGGCCAATACATCATCAGGAAGCGCGGCGGCGAGCTCATGCCCGCGGCCGACGCCTCGAGGTTCTCCAGCATCGTGCGCAAGCCGATGGCGCCGCCGACACCCGCGAGGAACGAACGGCGTTTGAAGCGATAGCTCGTCATGGAGTCCTTGCGCGCTCGCGGAGCGCGGGTGAGAGCGCGATCGCTCGCGCGAGCCCCGCGAAAGACGGGTCGCTACCGGCGCGATAGGCCGAGACGACCTCGGTCACTTCGCAGCCGTCGGTCGCCAACGTGCCGGCCATCACCGTCAGCGCGTCGCGCAGGAACGCGTGGGAGAGACAGGCGACGAAGCGGTCGTCCGCAGCGAGCACCGCGCCGAGCTCGGCGGGTCCGCTCACGACCTGAGATCCGAAGAGGGCGGGCAGGGTCACCGGCGCGATGGTCGGAACGCCCTTTTCGTCGGCAGGTCGGTAGGCGCCGACCGCGTCCAGCGCGTCGAGCACGATGCCGTAAGGATCGATCAACGTGTGACAGTCCCGACAAAGCGGGTCCTGGGCGCGAAGCGCGGCTTTCTCGCGCTCGGTCGCGTCGGCGGGAGGAACGAAGGGATCGCTCGGGGTCTGGTCCTCGGGGAAAACAGGGGACTCTTGGCAGGCAATCGCGGTGTTCACCCAGTGACCCCGCAGAATGACCGAAGCGCGATCGGGCCGGGACAGCCGCGCCATGGTGGCGCCCAGCGTCAACAGGCCGGAGCGCTCCGCTCCGAGCGTCGCCTCCGCGAAGCCGTCCGCATCCAACGGGACGCCGGCTGGCAACGTCACGCCGTAGACGGCCGCGAGCTCGGCGTTGATGAAGCTCGTTTTCGTGGTGAGAAGCTCGGGCACCGGCCGAGTGAACAATGTTGCGCCGAGAAACCGGCGAGCCTCCCCGAGCATGGAGGCGCGGAGGGAATCGCCCCAAAGCGGAAAGAGCGTGCCGTCGAGAACCACGCTCTCGACGTTCGCAAGCCCGAAGTTCGCAAATACCGCCGCGGCAAGGCGCGTGCGAGCGACGTCGCTCGCGAGCAGCCGGTCGACGTGAGCGGCCAACTCGCTTGCCGACAACGCGTCGGCCTCCGCAGCCAGAATGAGCTCCGCGTCGGGCGGGCCTCCCGTGAGGAAGAACGAAACCTCGTTCGCGAGCTCGTGGGGCGTCAAGAGCACCGTTTCCGCGGCGTCGCCCTCGGCACCGAGCTCCGTCCTGTACACGAAGAACGGCGACTCGAACACGGCGTAGACGCCGTACTGCACGGCTTCTGCGACGCTCGCGCCGAGATCTGCCGAGCGCGCGTCGTCGTAAACCCGAAGCACGTTCACGAGATCGGCGTCGTCGGGCGCGCGGCGGAACGCGCGCGATGCGAAGTCTCGGACGAACGCGCGCGCGCAGTCGTCCGTCGGCTCGTCTCCGCACCCCGTGACGGAGGCGAGATTGTCGAACACGTAGGTCCCCGCGGCCTGCGCGACGTGGTCGAGCAGCGAGAACAGGGAGTCCGTGACCACGGTGCCTTCGCGCGACGAATTCAGCGCAGGCAACGTTTGGTGCTCCGCATCCTCGATACCCAGATCGGCCGTGATCGTCTCCGCCGCCGCCGCTCCCAGGAGCGCGCCGACCGACTGCTTCACCTGGAGCAAGCTCAGACGAACGAGACCCGCCGGCCGCGGACTACAATCCGGCGGCTCGACGGCGCCACCCTCGCCACCGGCATTCGTGGAGCCGCCGGACGCTGCACCCCCCTTGCCACCGCTCCCGCCCTTGCCACCGCCGGTCGCATCACCCCCGGTCCCGGAGTCCCCGCCGGATCCGCCCGAGGTTGCCGATCCACCTTGGCCTGGAGGAGCCGCAAGACTGGAATTTTTCGACTGGCCGCAAGCAGCCAAGAGACCGCCGACGGCCATGACGACCCAAAGTGCCGAGGGCCCCCGCCCGCCGAATGCCCGGATCCTTTCCACCATGCGCCCCTATCCGGTACCGGTTCGGCACGCGCATGGATCAGGATCCGCCAAGCGGCGCGACAGCCCGGCTAGTCTGGCCGGCAATGTCCGGCCCCATCGGTGAAGCGTGAAGGGGGGGTTGTTTGCACCCGCGGTCCTGATCCTCAACCGGCTGCGCTACCCGCAGAAGTTTCTGCTGATCACCACGCTGTTTGCGCTGCCTCTCGGCGTGGTGATGTTCTTTTTCCTTTCGGTCGTTCAGCACGACATCGAGTTTTCGGAGCACGAAAAGGTCGGCGTCGATTACATCCGCCCGCTCGATGCCGTGGTGCAGCACGTGCAGCAGCACCGCGCGCTGACGGTCGCCTTTTTGAGCGGCGCGCCCGATTTCAAAGCCCAGTACGAAGCCAAGCAGCTCGAGATCCAGAGAGACCTCGAGCGTGTCGATGCCGCTGATCGAAAATTCAACTGGCTCCTCGAGAGCACGGCTGATTGGACGACGGTCAAGCAGCACTGGGACGAGCTCCGGGCCGCCATCGCCAGCTCATCGCCGCAGGAAATGGCCGACCGGCACAAGGCGCTGGTGGCCGAGATCCTGCTCTTGATCAAGCACGTGGGCGACACGTCGAACCTGATCCTCGATCCGGATCTCGATACCTACTACTTGATGGATGCTTTCGTGAACAATCTGCCGGAGGCGGCGGAGTATCTCGGACAGCTCAGGGCACTCGGGGCCCTGACCCCGCACCGCGCGCTCAGCATCCAGGAAAAGGAGCGCTTCTCCCATCTCAGCACGCTCGCACGGTCAGCGTTCGAGAAGCACCAGCGCGGCATGGCGGTCGCGTTTCGCATCAATCCGGACTTGAAAGTCGCCTTGCAGGGGTCGTTGAGCAAGGCCTCGGCGGACGCCCTGGATTTTCTGGAGTTCGTGGACGCTCGAGCGGTCCAGGCCGACAACTACAACGTGCCCAAGGCCGATCACATCGACATGTCCACGGCCGTGATCAACGTGGCGTTCGCGCATTGCGGCGCCATCGCCGACGCGCTCAGCCGCCTGATCGAGGCGCGGGTCAACAGGCACCGAGACACTCGACGCTTCGTGCTGATGCTCACCGCGATCATGGCGGTGCTCGTGCTGTACTTCTACATCGGCTTCTACCTATCGGTTCGGCAGACGGTGGCGAGCCTGCGTGAAGTCTCGGGACGCTTGGTCGCTGGTGACGTCGCGCGCCAGGTGATCCTGAAGAACCGCGACGAGCTAGGCGAGGTGGCGCGCGCGTTCAACGACGTGGCACTGGCGTTGACCTCTACCAACGCGAGCCTGAAGGACGAAGTCCTGCAGCGCAAATCCGCGGAGCAGGCCGCCGAGCAGGCGAACCGCGCGAAGAGTCAGTTTCTAGCCAGCATGAGTCACGAGCTCCGCACGCCGCTCAACGCCATCATCGGCTACAGCGAGATGCTGCAAGAAGAAGCCGGCGAAACCCAGCATCCAGAATTCATCCCGGATCTCCAGAAGATCCATGCGGCCGGCAAGCACCTGCTCCATCTGATCAACGACATCTTGGATCTCTCGAAGATCGAGGCGGGCAAAGTCGACCTCTTCTTGGAATCCTTCAGCGTCGAAAAGCTGGTGACCGAGGTCGCCGGCATGATCGAGCCGATCGCGAGGAAGAACGACAACACCTTCACGGTGCGCTACGCCCCGGACGTCGGGCAGATGGATGCCGACGCCACCCGCGTGAGCCAGTGCTTGTTCAACCTGTTGAGCAATGCCTCGAAGTTCGCGCCGTCGGGCGACGTCACCCTCGAGGTCGAGTCGCTGACGAAAGACAATCAGGATTCGGTGCGGTTTCGCGTCATCGACACGGGCATCGGCATGACGCCCGCGCAGCTGACCCTGTTGTTCAGGCCTTTCTCCCAGGCCGACGCGTCGACGACTCGCCACTTCGGCGGCACCGGATTGGGGCTCGCCATCACCCGGCGCTTCTGCGAGCTGATGGGTGGGACGGTTTCGGTCGAGAGCGTCCACGGCAAGGGCTCGACGTTCACCATGATCATTCCGCGCCATGTCGTACCCCGCTCCCTCGACATCGCTCAAACCAGCCGGGAAAGCGTCTTTCCGTCGTCGAAAGGCACGCGCGGTCTCGCGCCGCGCGGCACCGTGCTCACCATCGACGACGACCCGGGGGTGCTCGAGCTTCTCGAAAGGTTTCTGACCAGCGAAGGCTACCGCGTCGTGGCGGCCAGAAGCGGCGCCGAGGGCCTTCGCCTGGCCGCCGAGATCCGCCCGAGCGCGATCACGCTCGACGTCGTGATGCCCGAAATGGACGGCTGGGAAGTGCTGCGCTCGCTCAAGACGCACCCCGAGCTTTCCAACACGCCGGTGGTGATCGTGACCATCACCGACGACCTGGCGCACGGTTTCGCGCTCGGCGCCGCCGATTTTCTGGTGAAACCCGTCGACCGAGCGCGCCTTCTCGGTGTCGTCGAGCGCATCAAGCCGGCGGCGCGGACGGTGCGGGCGCTGGTCGTCGAGGACGATCCGGCGAGCTCCGAGATGCTGGTGCGCCTCTTGAAGAATGCCCATTGCCAGGTCGCGACGGCTCGGAATGGTATCGAGGCGTTGCAACAGCTCGAGGCTTCGCTGCCCGATCTGATGCTGCTCGATCTGATGATGCCCGAGATGGACGGTTTCGAGGTCGTGGCAAAGATGAGGAACGACGCGCGCTTTCGTTCGATTCCCGTCGTCGTCATCACGGCCAAGGATCTGACCGACGAGGACCGCGCGCGCCTCAACGGCGGCGTGGCCCGCGTTTTCCGCAAAGGCACGATGGTCCGCGACGAGCTCCTGCGCGAGCTCGGCCTGCTGCTTCACGAGCCGGCATGACCCAGATCCTCCTCGTCGAAGACAACGAGCTCAACGCCGACATGTTGATGCGCCGGCTGAAGAAGCGGGGCTACGAGGTGCACCTGGCAACGGACGGAGAGCAGGCGGCCGACATGACGGCCGCCCTGTTGCCGAAACTGGTGCTGATGGACATCAGCCTGCCTTTGATCGACGGCTGCGAGGCAACGCGTCGGATCCGGGCCAATCCATCGACCGCCGCGGTGCCGATCATCGCCCTCACCGCACACGCCCTACCGTACGAGCGGACCCGCGCCCTCCAAGCCGGCTGCGACGACTACGACACCAAGCCGATCGAGCTCGACCGCCTCTTGGGCAAAATGACCGCGATGCTCGCCAAGAAATGACGCGCGAGCGAGCGCCCCTCGTCAGCCGCCCTTGGCGAGATCCGGATCGGCTTCGCCGCCCTGCTGGGTCGGCCGATCTCCGCTTTCCTGGTCCGAACCCGCCCCGCCGGTGTCGTAAACGCGTGTCGGGCCGTCGCCGGCAGCCGGCGTGTCGAGAACGCGCGCCTGGATTTTCCCTTCCAGGTAGCTACCCAAAGCCGGGACAGGCCATTCCGGCTCGACCCAGCGGGTGGACCAATCGTCGAGCGCCGCCTGCAGGCTGTCCAGATCCGGACGATCGTTGCGATCTCGGGCCAAGGCGCTCATCACCACCCGCACGAGATCGTGCGGCAGATCCGGCCGCAGCGCGAGCAGCACGGTGGGCACGGCTTGCAGTTGCTTGACCGCCTGCTGCAATGCATTGCCCTCGACCTTGGGAAACGGCAGCGTGCCGCTCAGCATCTCGAACACCGTGACGGCCACGCTGTACACGTCGGCTTTGGCGTCCGAAGGCTCACCGAGCAACCGCTCCGGCGCCATGTACCGGGGCGTGCCGGCGGCTTGATTCGAGGTGTTCGGCGACGCGGGCTGGCTTTCGATGAACTTGGCGATACCGAAATCCAACACCTTGACCACTTCCTCGCCGACGGGGCCACGGCTGAGCATGATGTTCGCCGGCTTGATGTCGCGATGCACGATGCCCGAAGCGTGTGCCTCGCGCAGCGCGTTGCACACCGGACCGATGAGCTCGACGCAGCGCTTGAGGCGCATCGCGCCTTTCTCGGTCAATTCGTCGGCGAGTGAGCTTCCTTCGAGCAGCTCCATCACCAGGTAGGGCACGCCGCTGCTCGTGGTGCCAGCGTCCATCACCACGACGGCGTTCGGGTGGCGCACCCGGCAAGCCGAGACACCTTCCTGTTTGAAGCGCTGAACGATTTCCGGCGAGTGCAGGTAATCCGGATGGAGGACTTTGACCGCCACCTCTTTGTTGAGCGGCACGTGCAGCGCGCGGTACACGGTGCCGAAGCCGCCCTGTCCCAAGACCGCGGTCAACCGATACTTCTGATCGAGCACCACACCGGCGCCGATTTCACGCGGAGGCACGCTGGAGCGCGCCGAGGGGCGCACCGACTGGCGCAAATGGACCCGCATGCGAGCCAGGAGCAAGTCGATGTCGATCGGCTTGGTGACGTAGTCATTGGCGCCCTTATCGAGCGCTTCGACGATGTCGACGTTGTCCGACTTCGCCGTCGCCATGATCACGGGCAGCGTGGTCGGAGATCTCGTGACGCGGATGGCCTGCAGCACCTCTACCCCGTTCATTTCGGGCATCATCACGTCGAGCAGCACCATGTCGATCGGCTGCTGATCGAGAATGCGCAGTGCTTCACGGCCGCTCTGCGCGGTCACGACCAGAAAGCCGCGCCGCTCGAGGCGCCGCTTCAGCAGGTCCGTGTTCATCTCGTTGTCGTCGACGACGAGGATGCGCTTACTTTGATCCGCCAAGGGGGCCGCTCAGCCTAGGCATAGTACGACGAGTGAACGCCGCTGCCATCCGGGGGGTTCGACGGCGGGCGTCGCCCTGCAAATTGCCCCCAAATTCTTTGGCTAAAGCGGAGTGACCGAACGCTGTCGCGCCACGCTCGAGGGGACGAAACACTAGGAAATACGGCGCGGACGCCCTTAGAACAGGACCACGCCGCGAATGCCGAGAAAGAGCCAGGCGTGGATCGACTGCTCGTCGACGTCGGCCGAGGTGTCCACCGCCAGCCCACAGTCGCCGGTGCAGGAGGCCCCGACCTCATCGTAGGACCCCATGGTGATGCCGACGAAGGGGCCGGCACGAAACAGTTCGCCGACGCGAAAGTCGAGGCCGGTTTGGAAGTTCAGGTACTCGAACCCCTGCGCGTCGATCGAGACCGTCGCCGACTGATCGCCGCTCGATGCGGAAAGCGAGAACGAGAAGATCTCGTAGCCGATACCTCCGGCGAGCCACGGATCGAGACTCTGACTCGGCGCGAAATGGTAGCCGACTTGCAAACCCATCCGCAGGTCCTGGGTGCTGCACGACGCGTCGGCCCCCGACGCCTCGGCCGACGCTTCGAGCTCGTCGCATGACCTTCGTATGTCGCTCGAAAGGAGCCCGAAGCCATACGAGAAGTAGCCCCCGAGCGCGATGTGTCCGTTGAACCGCGCGCCGATGTCCACCCAGAGCGGGACCTGACCGGCGATGAGCTCGTTCAGGGGCTCGGTCGCATCGCCCGTGGCCTTTCCGATCGGGATGCCGTACCCGGTGCGGAAGCCAATCTCGAGGGCCGTCGACTTCTGCGCCTGGGCCTCGGCGCCGGGTTCGTCGTAGGCGTCTGCCCGCGCAGGCGGGGCGAAGACAACGGGGACGATGAGCAGCGCGAGCGCGAGCCTCCACCGACGCGACATGGACACGACCTCCTCTATCGAATTTTCGAGCTTATCAGACAACCTTCCCGCGGTCTTCCCGCGGTGCGAAATCGCGTGGGGCGGGCTTGCGGGGCCGCTTCTTTTTTACGAAACTCGACCGCGCATGAGCCGCACACTCGCCGTTGTCGGCACCGTCCTCGGCGCCCTTCTCTCGTTGGGCTGGTCGGCTTGCCACCACATGGGGAAGCCGACGCCGTACGGCGGTGGCCCCGGCTTTCCGAACATGTCGGGCCAGAACAATCAGGGCGGCTCGCAGCCGACCGACGCGGGCACCGACGGCGACGCCGCGCCGCAAGACCCGCTGCTCGGCATGTGGCGAGCGAACGAAAAGTCTCTCGACATCCGCAGCGGCGGCATCCTGCTCATCAACGGTCAGCCCTTCAAGTACGCCGTCGGCGGGCAAACGCTGTTCGTCGAGGGCCCCGATGGTGCCGCGGCGTCTTATCCGTTCGAGCTCTCGGGCGATCAGCTCGTCGTGACGGTCAACGGCCAGCGCGTGACCTATTCGCGGACGCCCCCCACGCCGGCGCCGGGTGCCGCGCCAGGTGCGTCGGGAGGTCCGCAGTCGGCCGGCTCGACACCGGCGGAGCTCGTCGGCAAGTGGTGTCACATGGCGAACGTCAACGCGACGAACGGCGGCCGTCAGACGAATACCTGCTTTTCGCTGAACCCCGACGGAAGCTACCAGTATCACTCCGAATCGAGCTCGAGCGGCACCGTCAGCGGCAACGCGTGGGGCGCGGCATCCCAGAGCGACGATCGCGGACGCTGGTCGGCAGCCGGCAACACGCTCACCGCGCAGTCATCGAGCGGCAAGGTGGAGAACCACACGTTCGAGAAGCGCAACCACCCGAAGACCAACGATCCGATGCTGGTCATCGGCGGCGAAGCGTTCGTCACCTACTACCAGAAGCCGCCCTGGTGACGTGACGGCTCGGCGCACGGTCTTCGGCTAGGGGCTCTGGCCGCGAGGCCGGCCTCCACGACGGCACCCACCGGGGCTGCCCGTGTCGCGTTTTTGTGATCGGCAGAGTGAGGTCGCGCATTTACGGCCGGCACGAGAAAACCGCCGCCCTCGCCTCGCTCAGGACCAGTGAGACCGAGCTCCTTTTTGGCGCCGCCCCGCATGCTCACTTCGATCCCGAGGCCCCTGAGGCTCAAGCGCAACGGAATCTTCTTGGCTGGTGCCCTCGGGTTCGCCTTCCCGCTGGCTGCTCAGGCCCAGGAGGAGCAGGGCGCCCCCGCTCCCGCACCGGTCGGCGCGGCACCGGCGGCTTCGGCATCAACCGAGCAGCCGGCGCCCGCGCCCAGCGCGTCGGCCCAGCCCTCTCAGCCGCCCAAGCGGCGCGCGAAGCCACTGCAGATCACCGCTGGCACGCCGCCGAGCTCGCAAGACCTCGGTAGCGAGGCGGACATGGCCGGCCAGCTGGGACCCGGTCAGGACCTCACGGCCTACCTCGATCAATGGGCCTTCACCATGAAGGGCTCGGTCCGCGTGCCGCTCCGCGTCGGGTTCGGACCGCGCAACGACGGACGGCCCGGCACGGAGGCCCACAGCCTGCCGCGCATCGTGGGGCTCGGCTCGGGTGATTGGAACTACGTCGCGCTCGCGCCGAACGCTTCGGCGGGCATCACGTTGATCGCGGGAAACCCGGTCGCTTCCGGCACCGTGATCTTCACGACCAGCCACCTGATCGACCCCTCCTACACGGTGATCGACGACACCGGGCTCGACTCGGCCTACCTCACGCTGAAGTTCCCGAACGCGTTCGGGTCGCGCGGCGGGTTCGCGGTTCTCGCCGGCGTGTTTTCCGAGCGCTTCGGCATGGCCGGGCCCTACCAGAAGAGCTCCGGCCACTACTCGACCTACCTGTTCGGGCGCACGCACCAGGCGGGCGAGTCGCTCACGTTCAACGTCGACATCACCGAGGACCTCGAGCTCGTCGCAGAAAACGGATTTGGCGCGAAAAGCGAGGTCGTTCCCTTCGTCGACGCGCCGCCGGAGGCCGACTGGATCCAGGGCCAGAATCCGCAGCCCTACGGCTCGAGCTTCGTCACCCACTCGCACCTGTCGTTCATCTACGACAACTGGCTCCGCCTCTCGGGTCACTACATGCTGGCGTGGGGTACGGACGACAACACGCGTGCGCTCGGGCGGGTCGCGATGCCGCGCATGGCGGTGACCGGCGCGGAGGTCCACGCCGACAGCGAGAACGCCAATCTCTACCTCGGCTATTCGCACGTGGACGGCGAGAACCTGTTCCCGCTGAGCGACGTGCTGCAGCTCCTCCACAGCGGCACGGGCCGCGCGTTCAAGCTCAACTACTTCGGCCAAAAGACGCGAGGGCCGGACGACGACCCGCGCCTTCAGGGCGGGTTCACGCCGACCAACGTGTCCGGAACGCTCGATACGATCCTGTGGGAGGGCATCGTGAAACTCGCGCCGCTACTCGGCGACCCGTTCGGCGGCCGCGACCTCAACGCCGCGTTTTACGGGATGTTCAACTATGCACACAGCCCGATCGAGGAGCCATTCGACAGAACCGAGTGGAACATCAAGACGTACAAGCTGAAGTTCGGCCTCGACGTGGATATGCGGCTCTTCCGCTTCATGTCGGCGGCCATGCGTGTGGACCGCGTGATCCCGAAGCTCGGCGTGCCCGCTGAGGATTCGGACGCTTACACCGCGCTCTCGCCACGCGTGACGTTCTTCACCAAGCCCGGCGCGAAGGAGCAACTCATCTTGCAATACACGCACTTCTTTCTCGGGCCCAAGACCGTTCCCGGTTCCCCCTACACGGACGGCTTCTACAAGGCCGACCCAGACATGCTCGTGCTCACGGGCAGGATGTCATTTTAGCCATGGCCACGCGCAAGCCCCGTTTCATCGCCCTCACGGTTCTCTCCCTGCTCGGGGTGCCCGTCGCGACCGCGCAGGCACAACTCGCGGACCCGGCACCCGCCCCGCCGACGCCGGCACCGGAGCCCGCCCCGACGCCACCGCCTGAGCCAGGCGCGCCCGAAGCAGCGCCCGCTCCGGCGCCGGCTCCGACACCGCCCCCAGCGGCCCCGGTCGCGGCGGAGCCGAAGAAAGCCGAGCCGCCGCCGACGGTCTTCCCACCGCCGACGACGCGCCCGCCGCTGCCGAAGCGCGCGAAGCCGCAGCAGATCACGGTCGGGCCGGACCCGACGGCATCCGACTTCGGCGCCGAAGCCGACATCGTGAGCAGCGTGGGCGGCGAGAAGCCCCCGCTCCAGAACCGACGCTGGTCCTACGCCCTCGGCGGGTTTTTCCGCGCACCGATGCGGATCGGTATCGGGCCCGAGACCGGCAGCACCGACGGTTCGCAGCTTCACAGTCCGCCGCGCACGACCGGCTTCAACGAGAACGAATGGGACTACATCGGCGTCGCCCCGGCGCCGGTCGGCGAGCTCAAGCTCACGGTGGCAAACCGTCGTGTCTCGGCAAACATCATCATCGCCGGCGACATGTTCTTCGACGCCGGCTACCCGAACCTGGTCAAGCTCGGCGGCTTCTCGCAGGCGTGGGTCACGGTGAAGTGGCCGGATATCTTCGCCACCAGCGGCGGGCTCGGTTGCGCCGTCGGCGCGTTCTCGGAGCGGTTCGGCATGGCCGGGCCGCACCAGCAGTCCTCGGGCTACTACGGCACGTACCTCTTCGGCCGCACGCACGTGGCCGGCGAATCGTGCGCCATCGACGTCGACCTTTCGCAAAACCTCGAGCTCATCGTGGAAGAGGGCGTCGGCGCCAAGGTCGAGGTCGTTCCGTACCGAAAAGCGGGCGCGCCCGTCGCGCCGTACCTGCCGAACCAGGGCCCGGTCCCTCAGGGCTCGACCTACCTCGCCCACGGGCACGTTGCCCTCCGTTACAGTGACTGGCTCAACGTCGCGGGCCACTTCCTCTACTCGTGGACCCCGGACGACAACGCGGACCCGAAGGTGGACCCATCGCAGCGCGGAAGCCTCACCATCGCGGGCGGCGAGATCCACACCGATCACCCGACGATCGGCTCGGGCTACGTTGGCTTCTCGCACATCGACGCCAAGCGCATCCTGCCGCTCTCGGACGCCGTGCAGGTCCTTCATTCCACGACCGGCGCCGTGTTCAAGGAGAACTACTTCGGCGAGCTACCGCCGGAATCGGTCGCCGGCCTGCTCACCGGCACTTCCGACGCCGGGCGTGACGACAGCGGGACCGTCCAGTCGGTGTTGTTCCAGTACATCCTGCGCGGCCGCCAGCTGATCGGCAAGCGCGACCCGGGTGTGGACCTTTCGCTCGCCGTGTTCGGGATGTTCAATCACGTCGTGGCGCCGAAGACCGAAGTCATGGGCAGCACGGTCATTCCGGGAACCGCCGAGCTCGTGCCGCCGTACACGCTGAAGCAGGACCGCATCAAGTTCGGCGGCGAGCTCCAGTTCGCCCCCATGCACGTGCTCTCGATCGGGACGCGCTTCGATCGCGTGATGCCGGACGGCGGCAACGCCGACGTGGCCTACAACGCGATCTCGCCGCGCGTCATCCTGCACACGAACTGGCTCGCTCGCGAGTACATCGTCGTCAACTACACGCGCTACTTCGGCATGGGCAAGGACGTGCGGCCGAGTCCGCCCTACGAGCAACCGAGCCCGCCGCCCGAGCCGTATGCATCGATCACGAAGCCCGATCCCAACCTGATCTCGCTCGCGGCGATCCTCTCGTTCTGAGAGCGCGGCGGTCGCGGTGCCGGGTAGCTGACGGCGCAACGCCTCCCGGGCGCAGCACCGGGATCGGCTCGTAGTACTCGGTGTCAGGGGACCGACACGGTGACGTCGTCGAACGAGGCCACGCAATCGCGCGTGCCGAGCGCGATGCCGCCCGCCGCGAGCGGCGCCGTGTCCGTCACGGTGCCGAGCACCGTGCCGTCGACTTCGAGCGTCACCTCGGCTCCCGAAAGCGTCAGCGCGAGCGTGTGCCAATCCGTACCGGCGACGATCTCGTCGAGATCGTCGAACGTCAGAACGTCATCGCTGCTGCCGTCGGTCTTGCGCCGGACCTTGGGCTTGCCGGTCGAACGGAACTCGACGAAGTAGTAGTCGCGATCGCCGGGTGCCCAGCGCCCAGCGAGGTAGATCATGCCGTCGCCATCGGCGAGCTCGGACACGAACTTCACGCGCGCTTCGATCCGCATGTCGGTCCAGTTGCGGTCGCCGCCGACGGTCCAGCTTTCGTCCTCGAACGCGGTCCGCGCCTGGTAAACCTGGTTCCCGCCGTCATCGACGACGGCCCAGTCGCCGAAGACATCCGTGCTCGTCCTGTCGGCGAACCAGTCGGCGTCGTCACCGTCCTCGAAGTCGTCGGTGTACGGCAGCGGCAGCGTTGCCTTTCCAATCGGCGCTCCGGTCCCGCCCGAGCCGCCCGTGGATCCGCCGCTGCCCCCGGTCGATCCGCCGCTGCCGCCCGAGCCACCCGTGGAGCCGCCCGTGCCACCGGTCGTCCCGCCGGTACCACCGGTCGTGCCACCGCTGCCGCCGGTGCTGCCGCCCGTGCCCCCGGTCGTCCCACCCGTCGCGCCAGCGCTCGTGCCCGCGCCGCCGCCGATCGCGCCGCTGCCACCGGTGGCGCCGCTACCGTCCGTGCCACCGACTCCGAGCACGATCGGCTCGTCAGTGGCCGAGGCGGCGCACGCCGAACCGAGCAGAAGAATGGCCGTGGTGAGGGGAAGCGTGAGGGGTCTCGCCATCGGCACCTGCTCCTTCAGCGGACGTTGATGTCCGGACAGCCGTAGATGATCTGCACGGTCTCGGAGCCGCTCTCCTTCACCTTCTCGCACCACGAGCCATACACCTCGACCACGGTTTGCTCGGGATCGTTGTAGGACCAGCCCTCGACCTTGGTGTCGTCCGCCGGCACCTTCTCGCCGTCCACGTTGACGGCGATGTTCGAGGGATCGACCGGCTTCGTTCGGAGCGGGAAGACGCAGGTCTTCACGTCGATCGCAATCGCTTCGAGCGCCGCCGTCAGCTCCGCGGCGCTGTTGCCGAGGTAGAAAGCGTTCGCCCGCGGGTTGGCCGACGGCGCCGGACGGCCGCCGGCGATGGCCATGTCGTTCAGCACGGTGACGGCCGAGTCCTTGTTGGTGCCGACGCCCATGACGAAGGTCGGAATGTTGGCGGCAAGCGCCTCCGCGATCGCAGCCACCGCGTACGGGCGCGCTTCCTCTTGGCCTTCGGCGCCGTCGTCCGGCCCCACGTTGATGCACGACGGCTCGCCATCGGTCGCGAGCAGGATGTACTTGGGATTCGTGCTCGCGAGCGACTGGAGGTAGGTCACCACGCGGCGGATGGCGTCGCCGGTCGGCGTGCCGTCGCCGTCGTCGGTCTCGGCCATGATGGCGCTCGCGACGTTGGCGGCATTGAGCTCCGCGATCGGCACGTCGATGCGATCGGTGACGGACTCGGCAAGACAGGCATCACCCTCCCCAGTACCGCCCTCTGGGAACGTCTTCATGCCCCAGTTGATCATCACGTCGGTCGCCGGGATAGTCTCGAGCAGCGCAGGCCTGAGCAGATCCCACTTGGGTGTCGTCACCGCGTTGCCATTCGCATCGACGTAGTCCTCGGGCGGATCCTTTTGTGACGCCGAGCGATCGAGGAGCAAGAGCACGTCGGCGGGCTTTCGCTCGAGATCGAAATACTGAAGGCCGCACTGCGGCGACTCCGTGCCGGCGGTGCCGCCGGTCTCGACCGAGATCGTGCCGGCGGAGCCACCCACGCCGCCGCCGGTGCCGCCGGTGCTCCCGCCCACCCCGCCCGAGCCGCCCGCGGCGCTGCCACCGGTACCGCCGGTGACGCTGAGCGTTCCGCCCGTGGCGCCGGATCCGAGATCGGACCCCTCGCTCGCCGAGCCGGCGGAACAGCCGAGCGCGACGGCGGCGAGCGACAAAACGAGCAGTGAGGTGGAGCTCGGGCGCAGCATCATGACCTCCGAAACGGCTTCACTCCGGAATGAACCATTTGTTCGTCGACCCACACGCCCAACGCATCGTCCCGTTCTCGTTGAGACACACGCAGCCGTGCTGCGTCGTTCCATCGACGAAGTTCCGCGCGATGCACTCTTGCCATTCGACGGCGCAGGGCTGGTCCTTCAAATAGGCCTCGTCGCCGGTCGCATACTCGATGCACGAGACGGCGTCGGGCGGGATGCCAAGCTGGCTCGGAGCTCCACAAGCCCATTGTGCGCCGAGCATGGTCTCGACGCACGCGCAGCCCTGCTGCTGCGCGGGGTCGGACACGCTGCGGTCGATACACTGACTGCCCTCCAGGTTCCTGCAGGCCCTGCCACGAAGTGCGGACGCCGTTGCGGTGAGTGCGTCGCACACCGGTGCGGTCAGCGCTCCCTGCCAGTCCCTCGGCGGAAAACAGGGACACTGCGTGTAGACACCGCCCGCACAGGTGCACACCTTTTCGCCCAAGCCATTGTAGCCGCACGTGACAATCGCGTCGTGCGTGCACGCCTCGCCCGGGTTGGGATCGAGCGCCTCGAGGTCGTACCCGTTGTCGTACGCGTACGTGCCGTCCTGAAGGTCGCCGCTCCCGCTCGAGCAACCCGCTGCCGCGAGGAGCGCGGTCATGACGACCGTCGCTCCTGCGCGCAGCGCGTTACCGGGCCGCATGATCGGCCTCGTCACCGGGCAGCTCAGTTCGCCGCCGCCGCCCACGTACCCGGCGGCTTGTCACAGTCCCAAATCTGGTTGCCTTCGTCGTCCAAGAAGCAGACGCAGGCTTCCATTCCGTTGCCACCCCCATTCTCGCAGGTGGCGTCGAGGGTCGGGCACGCGACCTTGTCTTGCTCGGTGCCCGTGCAGGGCACGATGTCAGCCGGCTTCGACATCGCCCACGGGAAGGTGGTGTTGGTCCAGCTGCATGGGTCGCACGCCCAGGTCCCGTTGCAGGTGCAGGCGCGCGAGCCGCTGTCGCCAAGGCCACAGACGAGCCCCGTGCAGTTCAGCCCCATGGTGGTGCACGCCTCACCGGTGCTGATGCCCTTGCAGGCCGGGTCCGTGTTCGCTCCGGCGCTCCCGCCGGTGCCGCTCGTCCCGCCGGTCGTGCCACCGGTGCCGCCGGTCGTGCCACCGGCGCCGCCGGTGCCGCCGGTCGCACCGCCGGTGCCGCCCGTCGCGGGGTCGTTGGGCGTTTCAGCGCTCGAGCAGCCCCAAACCCAGGCCTGCGCCAAAACCAAGAGAACTCCTGCGTAATTTGCTCGAAGCATCGTCATGTCCTCGCCGTTCATCCTTTCAGAGCCGAACGCTCGGGCCTGCCCGGACACAATGCCGGGGCCCCCCCGGTCGATCACACAAAGCGCGGGCTTAGGCCCCCACGGGGCCTGATGGCGCGCCCCCACGAGGGCCCGATGGCGTGATCGGCCTCCCTCTGGGCCGCATTAGTCATGACGCCATGGCGAATCCTTCCGTTTTGGGGGCAGGCGATTCGGTGAGCCCGGCGGCTCCCCAGGGTCTCGGCCCGGCCATCGGCCGGCACCGCTGGCTCATCTGCGCGCTGCTCTTTCTCGCGACAACGGTCAATTACATCGATCGTCAGATCCTCTCACTGCTCAAGCCGATCCTCGACAAGGAGCTCGGTTGGACGAACGCGCAGTTCGGTGAGGTCAACGCGGCGTTCCAGGGCGCGTACGCGATCGGCCTCTTGCTCTTCGGCGTGTTCGTCGACCGCTTCGGAACGAAGATCGGCTACGGGGTCTCGATCGTCGCCTGGAGCATCGCGGCCGCAGCGCACGCGTTTGCAGCAACGGTGGGCGGTTTCATGGCCGCCCGCATCGCCCTCGGGCTGGGCGAAGGCGGCAATTTTCCCTCGGCGATCAAGGCCGTCGCGCTCTGGTTCCCCAAGCGCGAGCGCGCGCTCGCCACGGCGCTGTTCAACTCGGGGACCAACGTCGGCGCCATCATCGCGCCGGCCGTGATCCCGTGGCTCGCCTTCACCTGGGGCTGGCAATCCGCGTTCGTCGCCGCCGGCATCGCCGGGCTCTTCTGGCTCGCGCTCTGGATCCCTTTCTACAACGTCCCGGAAAAGATCCGGAGCCTCGGCCAGGCAGAGCTCGCTCACATCAGGAGTGACGCCGAGGAAGCGCAGAGCGAGTCCAAGGTGGGTTGGGGCAAGATCCTCCGCTACCGCCAGGCGTGGTCGTTCATCGTGGCGAAGTTTCTGACCGATCCGGTCTGGTGGTTTTTTCTGATCTGGCTCCCGGACTTCTTCAAGAAGACGCGCGGGCTCGACATCAAGCAGAGCTGGGTGCACCTCGTGTCGATCTACGCGGTGGTGACCGTGCTCAGCATCGGCGGTGGCTGGCTCGCGGGTCATCTCGTCAAACGCGGGCAAAGCGTGTCGAGAGCGCGAAAAACCAGCATGTTCGTCTTTGCCTGCCTGGTCCTCCCGATCTTGCTCGTCACGCAAGCCGGAGACTGGGGCGCGGTGTTCCTGATCGGTCTCGCCGGTGCGGCGCATCAGGCTTGGTCCGCCAATCTCTTCACGACCGTCTCGGACATGTTCCCGAAGCGAGCGGTCGCGTCCGTCGTCGGCCTCGGCGGCATGGCGGGCTCCCTCGGCGGCATCCTGTTTCCGCTCTACACGGGTAAATTGCTCGATCGCTTTCAGGCGTCGGGCAACGTGACCGCCGGCTACACGATCCTCTTTGCGATCTGTGGCTCGGCGTACCTGCTCGCGTTCGGCATCAGCCACGTGCTCGCACCCAAGTTCGAGCCGATTGATCTCGGGGATGCCCGATGAAGGAGAGCGCCGCAGCACGGCTCGCGGCGCTCGTCACGGTACTCGGCTGCGCGGTCGCCCAGGAAGGCCCGACCCCCAGCAGTGAAGAGCTGCCGAGCAGCGGCGGAAACTTGGGGCTCGCGGGCAGTGCAGGCTCGGAGTCTGCAGGCTCGGGTGGAACCAACGGCGGTACGGGCGGCGCAGGCGGCACCGGTGGCGGCAAAGCTGGCAGCGGCGGTTCGGGCGGCGCGAGCGGCGGCTCGTCCGGAACGGGCGGAGCGACTGCCGGCACGGGTGGCAGCGGCGGCAATGCAGGAACCGGTGGCGGCGCAAGCGGATCAGGCGGCTCGGCGGGCAAGGGCGGCGCCGGAGGCAGCGCCGGAACGACGAGCTCGGGCGGCGCGGGCGCGGGTGGCTCGAGCGGCAAAGGCGGCAGCGGCGGCGCGGGCACCGGCGGTTCGAGCGGCAAGGGCGGGAGCGGCGGCACGACTGCAGGTACCGGGGGCTCCGCCGGCACGGGCTCGCCGGGCGGCACGGTGCTCCTCGACGAAGACTTCGAGTCCGGCACGGACGGCTGGAGCATCCTCGGTCAGGCAGCGTCCGACTGGACCCTCGTGAGCGACGGCTCGATGGTCTTTCAAGCCGCCAACGCCCCCGGCAGCAACAGCTTCCGCGCCCAACGCGCCGGCGCCACCACGTGGACCGACGTGCGCGCCACCGCCCGCATCAAGGTCACGGGCGTGACGGGTTCAAACAGCGACCGCTTCGCCGGCCTCTGCGTCCGCGTGCGCGACGACGTCACCTACTACTGTCTCGCGATCCGGGGCGACGACAAGCTCGCCATCCGCTACCGCCAGGGGAGCGGGGGGAGCGGCATGAACTCGACCTCGGTGAACTTCGCGCTCGAGCTCAACACCTGGTACGACGCCGAAATCGAGGCGGTCGGCACCACGGTGACCGGCAGGGTCGGCAGCACGACGGTATCTGTCGACGACATCACCACGGCGTCCGGCAACGTCGCGATTGCGGTCCCGGGGATCAATGCGCGGTTCGATGATGTGCTCGTGACGACGCCTTAGTCGTGTGGCCCGACGGGGTGGACGAGCATCGCCCTGAAGGGTCTAGGGAACGGCCATCCCAATGATCTCAGCGCGACTCAGCCTCTCGGTTGGTTCCTTTCGAACCGTCCCGCAGAGGGCCAGCGGATCTCCTTCCGCGTGCTGGCGCAGGTCGTAGGATATCGGATAAACGTCATCCACCCTTAGACCGAGAAAGCTCGCGAGCTGCTCGGGCCCCCTCTGTTCGTAGTCGAAGTCATGATAGCGGGCAGCGTGAAACCACCGCCCATCCCGTTCGACAGAGAGCGTGAGGGAATGCTCAGTGAGTCGCGCGTTCGTCGTGTCGACGTTGCCGAAAAGGGCCCACCGCTGCTGACCGTTGGCAAGCACGACCCTGACCCCAACAATCTTTCCGGTTAGGTTGGTGACCGGAAGGCGCCGAACAGGGCGGAGGTCCGTCTCGTCGGATGCTTCGTTGTCCGCGTACTGCCACACCGGGTGTTCTTCAAGGTCCTCAATTGCCAGTGCATCAACCGTTTTCACATCTTCACCATTCCTAACGGTCCGGGGAAGCCGGCTTTCTGCAGAGCGTCATAAGCCGTCGCTCACCGCCTACGATCATCACTCACCTCGTCCCTCCGTCTCCGGTCGCCACCCCTCGGATACCCGCTGCACGAGCAGATCGCGGTTCCAGATCACAGCGATCGGAAGCTGTCGTTCGGTCTCCGAAAGTACCCGTCTTACGATTTCTGTTGATCCTTCCTCGATGATCCACGTTTCCACCTTGTTCCCCGAGCGAGCTCCCGGTCTGCGGACGCGTTTCGGAAGCCCTGGAGATGGCAGATGCCCGACGACCGAAGCAAGCCCTTGCGTTACAGCGGCCACTACAGGAAAGAACGTGACGTAGCCCCCCCGGAAAAGTTCGCCGCTCACTTCCACGTGCGCGGCTTGCTTCGTCGGACATACGGCAACACCGTCGCCGTAGTCTTGATGCTTTCCCAGGTAGTGCAGATAGACCGCCGCGCCGTCCGGCGTTGTCACCTCCAAGACGTCTCCGGGCTTCGCTCTTCTCGCCATTGTCAGCCCGTTCGACGACGTGCTCGTGACGGCGCGCTAACGCACGCTGCTCGGCGGCTCCCGCTTCCGCGGTAGGGCACCGCTTGCCCACGCAAGGGCGATCATCGATTCAAGCCAAGCGAGCCGCTCAGCCGCGGTGGCGGAGAGGCCCAGAGTCAATTTTCGGCGGCGTGCCGCCTCCCACCCGCCCGCGAGCGCCTCTTCGGCCGACTTTTCATGGTCGTCGTTCATGGTCTGCGTTTGGCTCGAATCGCCTCGAGAGCCTCGATATCTTGGAGGTCCGCCGGGCGCCCGGCAAGGCGCTTCAGGGCGATGAGGTCGTCGATGCTCGCGATCCGAATCCGCGTGTCTTTGCTCGGGAAGGTCATTGCGCTCTCGCCCGCAAGCTCAGGAGCCCGAGCCCCCACGTTTGAATACCCGGGTCACGGGCCGCACCAAATCCACCTCAGGATGGCGAGGGCGATACACCGACTGCGTCGCACGAGTGTCCTTTCCAGCGCGCTCGGCGTGGCGCTCGTTTTCGCGGTCGGTCAAGGCTGCCAGCGACGCTCGCCCGAGGGCGGGGAAACGGTCGCCCGGGGGGCGCTCCCGCTCACGGTGTCCTCTTCATTCCCGCTCGATGCGCGGGCGCTCGGCCTTCAAAAGGACACTCGCATCATCGCGGGTGCGAGCGGGGGCGGCATTCACCTCCTCGTCCTCAGCGCGGTGGAGGGCGACCTCGAGACGGGGGCGCGCCGGTTGATGGCGGTTCGCGTCGCCACGGACGGCACGATCCTCGATCCGGTGGGTATCGACCTCGGCGCCGATCTCGACGGTACCGAGGCCGGAGCCGTGTACTCCGGGAGCGGTTTCGTCGTCGTCTCGCGTGCGGGGTCGTCCTTCGTGGACGACGACGGCGACGCGACTGCCCCGACGCCGCTCGGCTTCGTGCCGTCCGCGATCGTCTGGGGTGGTGACCGCGCGCTGGCGGTTTCCGCTGTCGGCTCCGCACGGTTCCTGGACGCGGCGGGTGCACCGCTCGGCGATCCGTTCGTTTTGCCGGGCGGCAACGATCTACTCATGGGCGGGGACGCCGCCTTCGACGGGACGCACTACCTCGTCCAGCTCTTCTCGTCGTCGACGACGACCGTATCACTCGCGTCGGTCTCGAACACTGGTCCGACCGGTCACACTGCGAGCGTCGCCTCCGCTGGATCGAATCCCTACGGCGCGGGAACGGGCGGCATCGCGTCGAACGGCAGCGGCGTCTTCCTGCTCGACTACGTGGCGCCGCCGGCGAGCCGCTACTATCGGTTCGCAAGCGTTGCCGCCGGCGGCGAGATCTCGCTCCAGAGCGCCGTCGTGCGCTCCACGAATCTCGTCAGTCCGACCCTGTCCGCGAAGTACGTCTACTTCATCGAAGGCCGTTTCGTCCATACCGTCTGGCCCGCACTGGTCTCGAGCTCCGCGACGACCCTGGTGCCGCTGGTTCCAGAACCGATCGTGCCACTCGATACCGCCTTCCGGGCGCTCCTCGAGTCACCGCCCCCGATCCGGTTCGGTACGGCAATCGACGGCGACGATCCGATCGCCTTCACGGGCGCGTTCGCGACGCGCGTCGACCTGAACCTCGCCCGTCTCGACGATCCGCTCTTGCTCCCACTCGCGCAGCCGCTGCCTCAGTCGCCCGTGGCGTCGGCGTTCGACGGGACGAACTACGTCGCTTCGTGGGTCGACCTCGGTCGCGACGAGGTTCGAAGCGCCCGCGTGAGCCCTTCTGGCGTCGTTCTCGACGTTCCGGCGCGGACGGTAGCGACGGGGCCGTTTCGCACGGTGGGGAGCGTCGGCATGAACGGCGGGTCGCTCGTCGTCACCGGAAACTCCGAATCGGTGGACCTGGCGGCCGTGGCGCTCGACACCCTGGGCAATGGCACGCCGGTGAACCTCGGGAGCCTCGGCACCAACTACTACTTCGACGGCACGCTCGCGACCGACGGCACGCACTACCTCGTGGGCGTGGATTTTTTTCAACGCGCGGCGCTGATCTCCCCCGCGGGACAGGTCACGCTCGTCAACGCCGCGCTCCCCTACCACGGCGCGCGCGTGGCGGTGGTCTTCGACGGCCAGAGCTACGTTGCCGTCTGGAACGACATCGCCACGAACGGCGACGGCGAGGTGAACGTGGCTCGCCTCGGCGCCGATCTCGACCCGATCGATTCGAGCGGGGTGCCGCTCATCCACGTCACCGATCTCTCGTACAGCGGGAGCGCGATCGGCACGAACGGCTCGGCTTCGCTCGTCGTGTGGTCGTCTTTCAACGGCTCGGAGCACGAGATCCGTTGCGGGCGGCTGACGCACGAGCTCGACTTCGACGACTCCCCGGGCGCGCTCGTCGCGACGAGCAGCGCTGGATACGGCCTCAACGTTCAGTTCGACGGCGACAACTATTGGATCCTCTGGCGTGATGGCCTGGGTGGCGGCTCGCTCAAGGGACGGCGCGTCAGCCCGAACCTCGAATTCGTCGATGCCGTACCTTTCACGATCGCCGGCGACGTCGCCGCGTCGTCGCTCGTTCAGACGGGGAGGGCTTCTGCGACGGTGGGAGCCGGCAAGGTCTTTGCCGCCTACGCGCGCGGCGACCTCGGCGGTGAAGCACGCGGCGTGATCGCGAGCGAAGAGGCGGGAGGCGCAGGTGGAGCGGCCGGAGGCGGTGGTGGCGGCGGGGCGGGTGTTGGAGGAGCGGGTGTTGGAGGAGCGGGTGGCGGCGGAGCGGGTGGCGGCGGAGCGAGTGACGGCGGTGCCGGTGTTGGCGGAGCGGGTGACGGCGGAACAAGTGGGACGGCGGGAAACGGTGGTTCGGGCGCGGCCGGCGGTCTCGGCGGAACGAGCTCTGGCGGCGGCGCCGGCAACGGAGCCGGGGGTGCGAGCGGTGCAAGCGGTGCGAGCGGTGCCGGCGACGCCGGCGGCATGAGCGCTGCCGGCGGCGTGAGCGCTGCCGGCGCTGCCGGCGGCATGAGCGCTACCGGCGGCATGAGCGCTGCCGGCGGCGTGAGCGGTGCCGGCGACGCCGGCGGCATGAGTGCTGCGGGTGGTGCGAGCGGTGGTTCGCCGAGTACACCCGACGCGGGCGAAGGAGGAGCAGCTGACGATCCTGCGGGCGGGGCTTCCGGAGAAGGCGCGGGCGCCGCGGCTGGCGAATCGAGCGGCGGCGGTGAACCGGGCAGTGCCGGACAAGGCGACGGTGCCGGTGAAGGCGGCGATGCCGGTCGCGACGGCGCGGGCGGCGGGTCCGCCGGGAACCCGAGCGATCCGGGGGGATGCTCGTGCCGCGTGCCCGGAGGGCGGCGCTCCGAAGGTTCGTTCGGCCTGCTCGCGCTCCTCGGCGTGCTCGGCCTTCGTCGCCGGGTGACGTCGACGTACCGGTGATCGGCGGCTCGCGCCCTATTTGAGGAAGACGCTCGTGTCGCTGTACTGGCAGAGCACGCCGTCGTTGTCGGTGGTCGTCTTCTTCGGCTCGAGGCCCTTGGAGTTGCCGATCCACTTCTGGCAGACGGGGAACTTCGGCTTTTCGGCGCGGTAGATGGTGTTGATGCCTTTGAAGATCGCCTGATCGCCGTAGTTCTCGTTGATGCCGACCAGGCACGACGAGCGCTTGCCGACGACGGCCGTGACGTTCTCGATCACGACCTTGCGCGCCGACTGGCGGCTACAATTGCCGCACGAGCGGTAAAGCTTGCCGAAGTGCTCGACGTAGAAATTCTTGATCACCATCGTTCCAAAACCGTTGTTCTGGAACACCTTGTCGAGGGCGCCGCTCGCGCCGCCGCCGTCGATGATCATCACGTCTTTGTCATCCTGACCGCGGAACGTCGCCGCGTCCTCACCGACGCGCTCCCACCACACGTTCTTCAGCGTGCAGGTGCCGTAGCAGTGGATGCCGTCCGCCGCCGGGTCACCGATGATCACGTTCTCGAGCACCGAGCCGTCGGAAAGCCGGAAGATCGGCTCCTGATCCTCGTCCTGGCCGCTCGTTCCGAGATCCTCGACGCCGTAGAAGCGCTGCATCTTGCCGTCGAAGTGGCCGCTGATGCGCTTCTGCGCGTCGACCTCGACCTCACCGGTCGGCGTCGGCCATTTGACGTACGGCGACACCTTCGGGTTGCGGTTGAAGTAGACGATCTTCTCCTGCTTCCCGCTGCAACCCGCCGCCGCGGCGAGGAGCATCCCGGCGAGCAGCGCGCCTGCGAAACCGAACGTCGACCGAGTGAACCATCGCATGACGAGTACCTTCCGGCGGGCTAACGCCCGAGCCATCCCCCGTCGACGGCGAGCACGTGACCGTGGACGTAGTCGCTGGCGGGCGATGCGAGGAACACGGCCGCACCGGCGATGTCGTTCGGCTCCGCCCAGCGCCCAGCCGGGATGCGCTCGAGGATCTGGCGGCTGCGCGTGGCGTCTTTCTGCAGCGCCGCGGTGTTGTCCGTCTTCACGTAGCCGGGCGCGATCGCGTTCACGTTCACGCCCTGCGACGCCCACTCGTTGGCGAGCGCCTTGGTGAGCTGAGCAACGCCGCCCTTCGACGCCGCGTAGGCCGGCACCGTGATGCCGCCCTGGAACGAGAGCAGCGACGCGATGTTGATGATCTTGCCGCGCCCCTGGCGCACCATGCGGCGTCCGGCGGCCTGGCAGAGCCGAAACACGCTGTTCAGGTTGACCTCGATCACCGTCATCCAATCCTCGTCGGAGTACTCGACGGCGGGCGCGCGGCGGATCGTGCCGGCGTTGTTGACCAAGAGATCGATGCGCCCGAAGGCCTGGATCGTATCTTCGACCAGCTGTGCGGCCGTCTCGCTGCGCGCGAGGTCTCCACGCAGCGAAAGCGCCTTCCGCCCGAGATCCTTCACGCGCTGCGAGGTCGCATCCGGCTTTCGCGCGTTGCCGTGACACGCCACGTCGGCACCCGCGGCCGCGAACGCCGTCGCGATAGCGGCGCCGATACCGGTGGCCGCTCCCGTGACGAGCGCCGACATGCCGTCGAGCCGGAAGAGCTCCCCGCTCATCGCCCCGTTCCGGTCTTCTTCTGACTCGCCTCGAGCCCCGAGCCGCCATCGCCGAAGCCCGGCTGCACGTTCACGACGCCGAACTGGCGATCCGCCACTTCGGTGTGGGCCGCCATCATCCAGATGAAATTGATGCTGTGGCCCGGCGCGGCGACGTTCGGGTGATAGCCGGCGGGCATCAGCACTGCGTCGCCGTCGTGAACGAGGCGCACGAACTCGGGCTTGTTCGGCTCGGTGTAGACGAGCTGAATGCCGAACGCAGGAGCCGGCATGTCGAAGTAGACGTAGACCTCTTCGAGCAGCTTGGTGTGCTCGTGGGGCGGCCAGCTCGTCCAGTTGCCCGGCTGTGAACGCGTGAAGCCGGCGAGCAAGCGCCCGGCCTCGACGTTCTTTCCGATCAGGATGTTGAGATCGCGGGACGTGGCGTCGCCGCCGGCGCGAAAGTGGAGGGCAGGGTCCGCTTTCACCTCGGCGTAGCGCACGATCTGAAGCGGGTACTTCCCCTCGACCTCCGCGGAGCACTCGACGAGATCCACGTCCGCGTCCGTCGCCACCTCGACCGTGCTGTCGCGGGGGATGTAGATGGCGTCGTACGTCCCGATACCGTGCTTGGTCCCGTTGACGCTCACGTCGCAGGCGCCACCCATGCACAGGAGCGCGGTTTCGTGCCGCCCGGTTTCGAACGCGACACGGGAGAGCTCGCGGTCGAGGCGGATGCGCCCGTAGTGGAGGTGCGACAGATCGCTGTTCTTCGGCGAGACGGCGGTCTTGCGGCCGCGGTGTGAAGCCGTTCCGGAGAAAATGAGCCTCTCGGGGTCGAGCGCGGTGGCCATCTGAGATTCCTGGTAGCGGCGCGAAGCGGCCCGGTCGACCGCACGATGGTCCTAATGCGCGCCAAGGCCAGTTAGATCACTCCTACCGGGTACTTGTGGGCCATGCGCGCCCCCTCCCTGCTCGGCTCGGCGGGTTTCCGTCTTCGGAAGAATTGCCCAGTCAGGGCACCCAGCCGCCCAGGACGACCGACCGGTCACGCAGGCGCTTGGCCTCGCTCGGTGCGAGCCGCCTCGAGGCCGGGTCGCGCCGCCGCATGTCGAGCGGCCGACCCGAAAGGTCGCGGCTCCCCGCCTCCCAGAATCGGACCCCGGTCGTCGGAGCACCCGGCGGCGTGACGAGGAACCCCTCCGGCGCAACGTGGTCGCCCATGCGGCAATCGACATAAGCCACCTGACTGGCCGGAAACCGCGTCGCATCGATGCGCGCGAGCCGGTGGCCGCTGATGCCGGGCTCCGCCGTCAGCCGGGAATCGACGAAGACGTACCCGTACTTGTCGGCCGGATTGCGCGCCTGGACCTCCCAACCCTCGCGCCCGACGACGTGAAACTCACAGTCGGAGAAGTAAGCGGTCCCCTTGCCCCACACGTAGTCCACGTTGCCTTCCACCCGGCAGCGCTCGGCGTACACCCGGCCGGTGAGGAGCAGCGTGTCCTGCCGGCTGATGAACTCGGCGTTCCTGAGCACGACCCGATCACCCGGATCCACGCGCAGGGCCTCGGCCTGCGAGCCACCCTGGGGCGTCGTGTTCCGCACCGTCAGATCCTCGATCACGACGCCGGAAACGTCTTCGAGCCCGAGCACGGCGCGATACGCCGAGCCGCGTTTTTCCTGCAAGATCTCGTTGTTCGGGTACGTGAGGACCGTGCGTCCAATACCGTCACCCTTAAGGGTGATGTCGCTCCGGCCGACGATCAGCGTGATCCCGAAGTAGGTGCCCTCCTTCACCCGGATCGAGAGCGGGCGACCCGGCGGCGTCGAGTCCACGGCGCCCTGGAGTGTGAAAAAATCACCTCGGCCGTCGCTCGATACGACGAGATCGGTGCGCGCGGCGTCGAGCGCGTTCCTCGTCGTCACTCGCCAGAGTCGAGCGTCCGCCAATCCGGTCACCGGCGTATCGGTTTCGGTGATGAAGGCCCCGTCGTCGACCGTGACGGCGTAGTCGGCGGACGGCTCGAGCGCACCCGGCCGAAAACGTATCTCCGCCGTGCGATCGTCGAGCATCCTGACCGGACGCTCCACGCGGAACTCGCGGCCCGCGATCGTTTCGGTGCGGACGGCCTGCGCGACATCGATGCTGTCGCTCGGTGTCGAGGATCCGTGCCGGATCAGGCGCACGAAACCCTGCCGGCCGAGCCGCACCGGCTGGACGAAGCGCAGGCGAAACGGCGTGTCCGGGAGAACGTCGACCGCGCTCGCCGCCGGTGCTCGTTCCACGACGAGCTCCGCCTGCGGGGCCGCCGCGCTCGGAGCGGCCTTTGGACTCACCACGGCGGGCGGCGTCGGCACTCTTGCCAGCGGCGGCTCGTCCGCGCCCCGGCCGCACGACAAGAGGCCGAGCGCGAGGAGCCCGGCGCGCGCCATCAATGTGGGCCGGCGCCGTTGCGGATCACCGTCTCGAGACCCTGCGTGGCGTCGAGCGCGTACTCGTAGGGTGGCGTGAACACGCCCGTACCGAGGTCGTCCATCTGGCCCGTCGTCCCGAGGTAGAGGTTCCCGCGCGAGGCGGCGATGCTCGACGAGTTCGAATAGTCCGTGGTGTTGACCGGATCGGAGACACCGATGAACACGTTGTTCTCGGTGAGGACGTTGGCGTAGAAGCCGACACCGACGCAGTAGTTGTTGCCGGTCGCCGTGTAGAGGCTGTTGAAGACGTGGACCTGTCCGTAGCGCACGCGCGGCATGCGCTCCCGCGCGCGATCGGCCCACCAATCGTGGTGAAACGTGACGCGGAGGTGGCCGGCATCCCCCATCGCGTTGTCGCCGCCGCCGACCAGGTTCGAAAAGTGATGCCCGCCGGGACGCTCACGCGAATAGGAAAACTTGGTCCACGAGATGGTCACGTAGTCGGCCTGGTCGGTCACGTCGAGGTTGCCGTCGGAGCCGTCCGACACGTCACAATGGTCGACCCAGACGTGGTGCGCGCCACCCCGGATCGTGACGGCGTCGGCACCCGACGAGCAGTCCGGTTCGCCGCCCTCCATCCCTTCCGCGTCCGCGCAGTCATTGCCGACGATTTTCAGGTTTCGCACGATCACGTTCGACACTTCGTCGATGCGCACGGCGCCGTGGATCTCGGCGCCGGGCAAGCCCTCGACCGTCTTGTTCGAACCGATCTCGAACCGTTCACTGGCACCGATGACACCCGACACCTGGACGATGCGCGGGTCCGCACCGGCAATCGCCGCCATGAAATCCGCGGTGGTGCTCACCTCGACCACCTCGCCGCCCTCGCCGCCAGTGGTGCCGTCGAGGCCGAGGTCCGGGACCGCTGCCCAGCCCGTCGGGCTCGTGTCGAGGGGCGGTGGTGGTGGTGGCTCGCCCGAAGTGCCTGCCATCCCGGACGGGGCCGGAAAGGTGTCCGGCGCACTCGAGCACCCCCCCACGGCAGAGGTCACGACGAAGAGCAGGCCGAAAAAGGGTGAAGTTCTCGGGAGCACGGCGCGGGCCCCGGTAAATGCCGGGACCGGTCCCACCGATCACTGTTTCCCGGTTTTCCCTGACTTCGGCGCCCTCGGCGGTGCGGACCCGGCGGGGCCGGCGCTCGGCATCCCGGCGAGCCCCCGAAGCCCCTGAAGGGCGCGCAGACGAGCCATCGGGTCGCCCCCGGCGCCGGCACCGGGGAGACCGCCCATCGCAGACAGGCCCCCGAGCAGCTGCTGGTCCAGGCTCACGATCATGAACCCCCGCGGCACTTCGAAATCGGCCGCTGCGAGCGGCTTCTTCTCGATCGCGGTGAGCTCGATGCGCCCGGATTCGGCACCCTTCTCGAAGGCCACGACGCGGAGCGGCAAGTGCTTGCCGTCCGAGAGCTCCGCCGCCCACGCGAGGTGCGGCGGGAGCGGCATCGGCGGCAGCTTGAGGAAGCTTTCGCTTTCGATCTTCAGGCAGAGCTCGGTCTTGGTCCCCTGGTGCACCACTTCCCAAACTTCGCACGCGTGACCGATCACCTGATCCTTCTTGCCGGTCTTCGTCACGGTCGGGGCGGGTCCGGCGCCGCCGGCTCCGGTGCTCGCCGAGCCCGGTAGCGACTTCGACATCGCCTCGAGCTGCGGCCCCGCCTTCTCGAGATCGAAGAGCATCGCCTGCTTCTTGTCGACGAGCACGGCGTACAACTTCTTCTTGTCCACCTCGACGAGTGCGTAGGCCTGGCCGATACCCTTCGCCGGTAGCAGGTTCGGCGGCAGATCGATCCGCACCTTCTTGTCCTTCACCAGCACGCTCACGTCGATCGACCCTGGGCCGCCCTTCTCGGCGCCGGCGAGCTGGCCCTTGGCAACGAACGCGATCCGACCTTCGAAGCCATCCAGGATCGACTGCGGCGAGGCACCCGGCGCGGCAGCCGGAGCGCTTGCGGCCGCGGAGGCGGCCGCTGCAGGAGCGGGCGGCGGTGCTGGTTTTTTGCAGGCGGGGAGCACGAGCGCGATGGCGATGGCGATTCTTCTCATGCCGGGGGAGCATAGCTCGACACGGCCTCCCGCGGGGGGCCTGGCGCCCTCGTGCTCTCCAAGATCCTGATCGTCACTGCCCTCGTGCTCTTGGGGCTCAAGTTCGGTCTCCGCGCCAGGCTTCGTGAGCTCGGTCGCGCGCTCGATCGCATCGTGAATCTGGTGCTGATCGTGATCGCTGTCGTCTACTCCCTTCAGCTCGGGATCATCCTCCTCACCAAACGTTGACCCCTGCTCGCTGATCGGGGCACATTGCCACTCGAGGACCATGAGCGGCCGCACGTTCGCAATCGGGGACATCCACGGCGAGACCACCCACCTCCACAAGCTCCTCGCTTGCCTGCCGGAGCTCGACGAGAAGGACACCGTCGTGTTCCTCGGTGACTACCTGGATCGCGGGCCAAACTCGAAGGACGTCATCGAGTACGTGCGGACCTTTCCGACGCGAACCAAGGCGAAGGTCGTCGCGCTCCGCGGGAACCACGAGGACGCTTGGCTCCGCGTGTGCCAGAAGGGATGGGACGAGTTCGTGCTGCCGCCGGGAAACGGCTGCCTCGCCGCGATGCGGTCGTACACGGGCGGGCCCGTGCCGGCGGAGGGCGAGAAGGCGCGTGACGACGAGATGATGGAGCTCACGACCGGGATGTTCTTTCCCGACGAAGTCGTGAAGTGGCTCGAGGGCCTCCCCTACTATTACGAGAACGACCACGCGATTTTCGTCCACGCGGGGCTGCCGCCGAAGGACGACGGCTTCCTTCACCCGTCGGAGGTGGACGATCCGATGGTGCTGCTGTGGATCCGAACCGAAAGCTTCTTCCGAAAGTACCGTGGCAAGCTCGTGGTCTTCGGCCACACGCGCACGGAGTTCTTGCCGCAGGAGCTCTCCGGCTACACGCCCGAGGATCCGACCGATCTGTGGGCTGGGGAAAACGTGATCGGCATCGACACCGGCTGCGGCAGCGGGGGCTTCCTGACCGCGGTCGAGCTCCCGGCGATGCGGGTCTACGAGTCGCGCTAGTCCGGTAGCGCTCTCATTTTCTCGAGCTTTCATTGCAGATCCGCGCCCCTTTTTGGGGGGGTCGCCCGGCCCGAGGGGGCTTCCGCTTGAGGCCGCACGGCGTTCTGGGATAGTTCGGAGGATAGGTGTGAACCCCGTTCCTGAGCCTCAGGCGCTGGGCGATTCTCGGGTCATCGGACCCGGGGACGTGCTCGGTCGCTACGAGCTGCTCCTACCCGTTGCAGCGGGCGGGATGGCGATGGTGTGGGCGGCCCGCCTGAAAGGGTCTCGCGGCTTCCAAAAAATCGTCGCCGTCAAGACGATGCTGCCGAAGCTGAGCGAGGATCCGCAGTTCGAGAAGATGTTTCTCGACGAGGCCTCGCTCGCGTCTCGCATCCATCACCCGAACGTCGTCGAGGTGCTCGACCTCGGTGAGGAAAACGCCGTCCTCTTCATCGCCATGGAGTGGCTCGACGGCGCGCCGCTGAACCAGGTGATGAAAGCGGCCAAGACCGCGAGCGGCATCCCGATCCCGGTCGCGATCCACATCATGACGCACGCGGCCGAGGGCCTTCACGCCGCCCACGAGCTGAAGGACGACCAGGGCAAGCTCGTCGGCCTCGTCCACCGCGACGTATCCCCGCAGAATATCCTGGTCGGCTACGACGGTTTCACCAAGATGGTGGACTTCGGCCTCGCCAAGGCGACCGCGCTCGGCGACGGCGCCACGCGCGCCGGCCAGCTCAAGGGCAAGATCAGCTACATGGCGCCCGAGCAGGTGAAGGGTGAACCGCTCGATCGGCGCGCGGACGTGTTCGCCCTCGGCGTCGTGCTCTACGCCGTCACCACCGGCAAGCACCCGTTCCGGCGCGAATCCGAGGGCGCGACGCTGTTCGCGATTTCCGCGCCTGAGCCGGCACCGGCGCCGAGCCGCTTCATGACCTACCCGGCACCGCTCGAAGCCGTGCTGATGAAGGCGATCGCGAAGGATCCGAATCAGCGCTATTCGAGCGCCCTCGAGTTCGCTCGTGCCCTCGAGCAAACGCTGCCCGAAGCCGAGCGGGCGCACGGCGGCGTGCTGGTGTCCTCGTTCGTGAAGGGTCTGCTCGGCGCCCAGCACGAGCAGTCGAAAGCCGCGCTGGCCGAGGCCCTCCGCCGCGCCGACCGCATGTCGATGTCGCCGAGTCAGGCGAGCATCGAGGGCCTGAGCGGCACCGGCGCCTCGAGCGTGAGCAGCCTATCGGCCGTCGGCCTCGCCTCACGCGCCAGCCACGACATGGGCAGCACGACGGACATGATCCGTCCGCTCACGACCTGGGAACGCGCTCGCCTGCCGGTCGGGCTCATGCTGATGGCGGTGGGCGTCGGCGCCGCGGCGTACGCCATCACGCGCAGCGCGTCGCAGCCGAAGGCCTCGCCGTCGGTCGCCGTGGCACCACCGTCGGCAGCTCCGACGACGACGACGACGGGCAAAGAGGGCGCACCCGAGGTGCCCTTGAGTGCGCTGCCCGTGGACTCGAGCGCACCCCCGAGCGAAGTGACGATGGAACCGACGCCCGACGCACCGGCACGCGGCGGCTCCAAAGTCGCGCCGAAGGGCACCGGCGCCGCACCGCCAGCGACGGGCAAGCGGAAGTCCTGGCGGCAGGATCCGGGGTTTTAGCGACGCTGGTTCGAGCCCCCAGCGAGTCGGCGCAACTCGCGCCACCGCTGACCGATGCCACGGTTCATGGCAGAATCCACGGACCGCATCATGGCGAGGGTTGACCGACTCGAAGCCGCTTTCGTCCACGTCACGGACCTACTGGTCCTGCAAAGCGAGCGCATGGACGTGGGCTTCAAGAGCCTGCGCGAAGAGATGCAGGCCGTCCGCGGGGAAATGCAGGGCATGCGCGGCGAAATGCTGGGCGTGCGCGACGAAACGCGCGTGATGCGCGAAACGCTCGCCGAGCGGCTCGATCGCCTGATCTCCATCACGGTGAAGGAGCGCACGACGGGCATCGAGCGCCTCGCCAACATCGAAGACCGTCTCGCGAAGCTCGAACGCCACGTCGGGATCTGAAGCCCGCTCGGCGGTGTTTCATGCCGAGCCTTCGTCGAGGCGCGACCCGTCGCCGCCCTACGGCATTTGCGCGGGGTGCACGACGACCGCGAGGTGCGTCATGCGGCCGAGATCCGGGATCATGAAGCTCGCCGTGAAGTTACCCGAGACCGGGATGAAGCCCGTGCCCGCGCTGACGTAGCGGAAGAAGGCCCGCATGTCCTGGACGGCGGCGGCGCTGTAGAGATCGGTGATCGTCAGCCCGGTCGAGGGTGTCACGGTCAACGTCGGCGTGCCGCTCATCCACATCGCCGACGCGAAGCTCAGGATGCGCGAGCCGGTCGTCGCCATCGAAACGACCGGCGCAATCGTGCCGGCGCCCGACGGATCCGGCACCGCGCAGGTGCCGAGGTAGCCACCGTTGAACGCGCTGAGCGGCGTCGTCTGGCGGACGCCGTTCAGCTGAATGAGGTTCGCGATCATCCGGTCGGGACTGGGTGCGGTGGCAGCATTGATGACCACCGCCTGATTGCCCGTCTTCGCTCCGATGCCGGCCTCGTTCAGGACGTAGACGAAGTGATCAGGGCCCCACCACTCGTAGCAGACACCGCCTGAGCAGGCCGCATTGCAGCTGCCGGTCGCGGCGCCGACCACGTTGACGCCCGCCTGCTCGGCGGCGAGCGTCATCGCCGTTCCGCCGTAGGTGACGGCGTCCGGACGGGAACCGGCGAGGCCGTTGCCCTGGCTCTCCGCTACCACCATCAAAATGACCATGCGGTTCGTGGCGCCACCGATCAGCGGGTGCGTCAGGTTGACGGTGTTGGCGGAAGCGGACGCGTCCACCTCGTTCGCCATCGTGATCTGCGCCTGGCATTTGTAGGTGCTGCCCGTGAGCACGCAGTTCGGCGTGGGGCCACCCTGGACGCACACGACGCCGCAGGCGCCGCAGGAGCTCGCGGAGGCGAAGTTCGCCTCACAGCCGTTGTTCGGGTCGCCGTCGCAGTTGCCGAAGCCGGTGTTGCAGCTCGGCGTGCAGACACGCGAGCCCGCCGGGCCCGTGCAGGTGTTGGTGCCGTTCGCAGGGTCGCACTGGATGTTGCAGGCGCCGCAGGCCGAAGCGGTATTGAGCTGGGTCTCGCAGCCGGGTGAGGCCGTGCAGTCGCCGTAGTCCGCGTTGCAGGTGCCGAACGTGCAGGTACCGGTGGTGCACGATTCGGAGGCGTTCGGGAAGTCGCAGGGCACGCCGCAGTCGCCGCAGTCGGTCAGCGTGCGGATGTTGCGCTCGCAGCCGTTGTTGAGGTTCGAGTCGCAGCTCTTGAAGCCGGTGGCGCAGGTGGGAGCACAGGCACCGGAGGTGCAGGCCGTCGTGCCGTTGGCGTTCGTGCACTGCACCGTGCAGGAGCCGCAGGCCGCCGTCGTGTTGAGCTGCGTCTCGCAGTCGCCGCCCACCGTGCAATCACCCCAGCCAGAATCGCAGCCGGTCATCACGCAGCTGCCGGTCGCGCACGACTCGCCGCCGTGCGCGAAGCCGCAGGCGACGCCGCAGTTGCCGCAGTCGCTGAGCGTGCGAACGTCACGCTCGCAGCCGTTGTCGGGGTTGTTGTCGCAGCTCCGCCAGCCGGTGTCGCAGGTCGGCGTGCAATCGTAGCTGCCCGGCGAGCCGCCGCAGACGTTGGGGCCGTGGGAGTTGGTGCAGGCGTTGCCGCAGCTCGCGCAGTTGGTGTTCGTACCGAGCGGCTGGCAGCCGTTACCCGCGCCGTTGCACTCGTCGAAGCCGGTCGCACAGCCCGTCACCGTGCAGGTGCCGCTCGCGCACGATTCCGAGGCGTTCGGGAAGTCGCACACCACACCGCAGTCGTTGCAATCGGTGAGCGTGCGGATGTTGCGCTCGCACCCGTTGTTCGGATCCGAATCGCAGCTCTTGAAGCCGGTCGTGCAGACGGGCGTGCAACCCGTCGTCGTGTTGCAGCTCGTCGTCCCGTTCGTGTTCGTGCACACTTCCGTGCACGATCGACAGTGGGCGGCATTGCCGAGCGTCGTCTCGCAGCTGCCGTTCGTATCGCAGTCCGCGCTCGTCGCGTCGCACATCGTCGGCTGGCAGGTGCCGGTCGCGCACGTCTCGCCCGAGCCGGAGATATCGCACGGGTTGCCGCAGGAGCCGCAGTCCGTCAGCGTTCGCGTCGACGTCTCACATCCGTTCGCGGCGCTGCCATCGCACGGACTCCAGCCGGTGTCGCACATAGGGTAGTTGCAGCTACCGGCACTGCAGGTCGCCGTGCCGTGCGCGTTGACGCAACCTTGCCCGCAGGCCGAACAGTTCGTCACCGTGCCGGACGGCGTCTCGCACCCCGGCGCCGAGCTCGAGCAATCGAACCACCCGGTCGAGCACGAGGTGACCGTGCAGGTACCGGTCGAGCACGTCTCGGTCGCGTTCGGCAGGTCGCAGCCGACGCCACAATCGCCGCAGTTGTTGAACGGCGCCGACGACGGCCGGATGTTCGTCTCGCAGCCGTTGCCCCGGTCGCCGTCGCAGCTCTTGTAGCCGGTGTTGCAGACCGGGTTGCAGCCCGTGGTCGTGTTGCAGGTATTCGTGCCGTTGACGGCATTGCAGGCGTCGCCGCAGCCGAGGCAGTTCGTCGTCGTGCCGAGGGTCGTTTCACAGCCCGCCTGCGAGGAGCAGTCGGCGCGGCCGGCGTCGCAGCCGGTGAGCACACACTGACCGGTACCGCACGATTCCGTGCCGCCGGCCAGGCTGCACTGGACTCCGCACGCGCCGCAGTTCGAAAGCGAGTTCAGCTGCGTTTCGCAGCCGTTCGGCGTCGCTTCGTCGTTGCAGTCGCCCCAGCCGGAATCGCACGAAACGATCTCGCACGTCCCGGTGGCGCAGCTCTCGGTGGCACGCGACTTGTTGCACGCCGCGTCGCACGCGCCGCAGTTGAACAAGGTATCGAGGGGCGTCTCGCAGCCGTTGTTCGGATTGCCGTCGCAATCCCCCCAACCCGACTGACAGCTCGGGTCACACCCGGAGGTCGTGCAAGCGTTCTGGCCGTGAAGGGCGACGCACGTTTCCGCGCAGGTCCGGCAGTTGTCGGTGGTGTTCAGCGTGACTTCGCAGCCGTCGTCCGCGATGCCGTTGCAATCGGCGAAGCCTGCCTCGCAATCGTCGAGCTCGCAGGCCGAGGCGTTGCAGACACCGGTGGCATGCGGGAAACGCGTGACGCAGTTGGTCCCGCAGTTGCCGCAGTACACGTCGTTCTCGCGGAGGTCCGTCTCGCAGCGCGTGTTGTCGTCCGGAATGCACTCTTCGTACGGGAAGGTGCAGGTGGAAATCCCACACACGCCGTCGGTACACACCGCCGTTCCCATCGACGAATCGCAGACGTTGGCGCAGGCGCCGCAGGCGACCGGGCTGAGATCGAGGTTGGTTTCGCAGCCGTCGGCCACGCCGCCGGTGCAATCCTCGAAGCCCTCGTTGCAGGTGATGGTGCAGGCCCCGGCCTCGCAGCCCGGGGTGCCGCCCATGTCGGAGCAGGCGTTGCCGCAGGCGCCGCAAGTTTCGGGGGCCGAAAGATCGGCCTCGCACCCGTCGTCCGGGTCACCGTTGCAGTCCTCGAAGCCCTCGGTGCAAGCGCCGGTGCACACGCCGTCGTCGCACGTCGCCTCCGCGTTGGCCGGCCGGCAGCGCACACCGCACTCGCCGCAATCCGTCAGCGCCGTGTTGATGTTCGTCTCGCAGCCGTCGGCCGCGTCGCCGTTGCAATCCTTGTAGCCGGTGGCACAGCGCGGCACGCACTCCCCGTCCACGCACTCGGTGCTGCCGTTGTCGTTGGTGCAGACCGTGTCGCAGTCACCGCAGTGGTCCGGGTCGTCCTCGAACCCGACCTCGCACCCGGTGTCCGCGTTCTCGTCGCAGTCGCCGAAGCCGTCGTCGCAGGCGATCGCGCAGGCTCCGTCGTCGCAGGACGGCTCGCCGTTCACCGCGCTGCAGGCGTTCCGGCAAATCCCGCAATCGTCGATCGTGCCGAGGTCCGTCTCGCAGCGGTCGGTCTCGTTCTCGTTGCAATCGGCGGTCCCGGGCGCGCACCCCATCGTGGTGCACATCCCGCCGCTGCAGAAACCGGATGCACAGGCCACGTGGCAACGGCCACAATTGGCCGGATTGCTCGCCACCTCGGTTTCGCAGCCGTTCGCTGGATCACCGTCGCACTCGGCCGTGCCGGTGATGCACGGGGGGTTGCCGCAGACGCCGTTCCAGCACGCTCCGTCGGTGCAGGTCCAGCCGCAGGCACCGCAGGCGAGCGCGTCGGTCTGCGGGTTCCTACAGGTTCCGTCGCAGCACGACCATCCAGTAGGGCAGGTGTCACTCGTCGTGCAGGCGGGCGTGCACACCTGCTCGAGGCAAACCGTACCGGGCGTGCAGCTCTCGTTGCCGACGCAGTTGGTGCACAGGCCCCGGGTCGTGTCGCACGTGAGGCCGTTGCAGTCGGCGTCGTCCTGACACCCGACGACGCAATGCCCCGCCGGATCGCAGAATAAACCGGTTCCACAGCGGGCGAGCTCGGCTTCCCGGGTGGGATCGCATTCGGCGCAGTACCCCTTCTGATCGCAGACCTGCATCGCCGTGAAGCCGGCGCATTCGTCGTCGCCGGTACAGGCGGTGGGCGTGGAAGGCGGAAGCGGCCCGGTGTCCGGTGGCTCGACGTCGGGCCCACCGGCGTCTGGCGGAACGAACTGATACTCGTCGGGGCCCGAGCACGCCGCTGCCACGGCAACGCCAAGGCAAACGAAGAGCGAGCGCCACACCCAGCGGTGGTGTCGAATTCTCACGCCCCACAAGCATACCAGCCGCGCCGCCAGGGCGCAGCTCCGCGAGGCATGAATGAGCAGCCACGCGTGCTTGCGCACCCACATGTCAAGAAAAGTACGAGCAGAACTGAAACGCCAGGCCGAAAATTGCCGTGGTGCCCGCGATTCAGTGAACTCGTCGCGAGCGTCACTCTCGCGTCCGGAGGCGATTCACCGAATCGCCGACACCAGGGCGTCAGAAGGTGCCGGTGACGGTGGCGCCGAGCAGGCCCGTAGGACCGCCGGGAACGACGGCGAGGCGCGCCGCCTTCGTCGGCGCAGGCTTCTTCGGTTTTTGGAAGTAAAGCATGTAGACGGCGACACCGACCGCCGCAACGCCGACGCCCGCCGCGATCGGCGCCGCGTAGTAGTAAAACGTGAGGCGATCATGGGTGTCCTCGTACTCGGTGGAGCACTGCTTCGGGTTCGGGCAGTTTTTCTCGAGCTCGGCCTCGGTCGTTTGCTTGAGCACGAAGAACACACCCGAGCCGATCAGCGCCGCGATGCCCGCGCCGCCGATCACGTACGGCACCAGGCGGTCCGGCGGCGGCTCCTGCCGGATCACCACGATCTCCTTGGGCGGCGGGGCCGCCGCCGGATCAGGCTCGGGCAGCACCTCGAGCTCAAGCACCACGCGGGTGACCTCCCGCTCTTTGAGCTCGGCGGTGGTCGTGAACTGCTTGTAGCCCGGAGCGTTGGCAACCACGCTGTGCGGCCCCGGGTCGAGCGGCATCTCGACGCCGATTGAACTCGCGCCGAGGTCCACGCCGTCGAGCTGCACGGCCGCTGCGTCTGCTCCGGCTCCGCGCTCGATCACGAGCTTCGGAATGCGCTCCTTCAGCTGCGTCATGGCGGCGTCCACCTCCGCCTTGAAGTCACTGCCAACCTGATCGGCCTCACTTTGGGCGAGCTCGTAGCCGCCGAGCGCCGTCACGAGTCGACCGAGGCCCTCTTCGCAGAACGCGATGTGGAAGCGGACGTGCGGTGTCATCTTCACCTGCCCGACTTCACGGAACTGCGAGATGGCCTCCGAGAAGTTACCCGCTTGCTCGAGCTCGATTGCGCGCTGGAACTGCGCACGGGCTTTCTTGAGTTCGGCCGGGCTCTGCGCGAACGCCGTGGTCGACGGTAGGAGGGTGGCGAGAGCGAGCGCGAGCGCGGAAAGCGAGCGGAACCAGAACGTGAGCTTCATGGGGACTGGGCAGGGGCGATGGCTACCAGGAACTGGAAGCCCTTCTGCAGGAACAGATATCGCCAACCCACGGTGAAGTCACCCGCCATGAGCGGGGTGCCCGGGGCTCGGTAGCCCGCCACGGCCACCGTCCCCCCCTCGTCGCCGATGGTGCGACCGGCCGACGATGAGCTATTCATGGTCGAGATCAGACTCGAGCCCGGGGTCGTGACGATCGGGACGTTGCCCGCATAGTACGCCGTGGCGATGCTGTAGATGGCCGACCCGCTCACGTCGAGCGTGATGGTCGAGTTCATGTCGGTGGCAATAGTGCGAACCGTTTTTGCGCTGTTCTCCGTGAACAGGGGGTTGGTCTGCCGGACCCCGTTGAACAGCGCCACGCTCGCGACGATGTGGTTCGGCGACGGGGCCGTCGACGCGTTCACGCGAATGGTCTTGTTCCCGGTCCCACCGAGGGCCGCGTCGAGCAGGTAGTAGTAGAAGAGGTGCGCCTGCCGGTACTCGCAAGCGCCGAGCCCGGCGTCTCCGTCCGACTCGCCGAAGAAGGTCATCGCAGTGTTGCTGCCGCCGACATCGTAAGTGACCGAGTCGGGCCGGGCTTGCGCGAGGCCCGTGCCCGGCGTGGTCGGCACGGGGTTGAAGCTGCCGGCGATGACACCAACGAGGAGCAGGCGGTTCGTGTTGGTCCCGGCCACCACGTTGTGGACCACGCTGAGATCGTTGCCGACCACCGAGCCGTGCGACTCACCGGAGAACGACAGCGTCGCCTGGCAGTTGTACGTCGAACCGGTGAGCACGCAGTTCGGCGTGCCGCCGCCGCAAACGCGGCCGCAAACGCCGCAGTTCGCCGGCGTGCTGAGCGACGCGGTGCAGCCGTCTTGCGGGTTCGAGCACGCTCCCCAGCCGACTTCGCACGCCGGCTGGCAGACGCTCATCGAGCCGTTCACCATGCAGGTCGATGCCGTCGAATGACGCGGGTTGCCGGCGCCGAACAGACACTGCCGGCCGCAGGCCCCGCAGTTCGACGTGCCCTGCGTCACCTCGCAGCCGTCGTTTCCGGTGTTGCAATTCAGCCGATTGTTGTTGCAGGTCGGCACGCACGTGCCGCTGCCGTTGCAGGCGACGCTCGACGCGCCGGTCGTGACGCAGGCGCTGCAGCCGCCACAGTGGGCTTCGTTGCCGGCGCCGGTCGTCGCCGTCTCGCAGCCGTTCGTCGGGTTCGAGTCGCAGCTCGCGTGCGTCGCGTCGCACGTCGGTGCGCACACGCCGCTGCCGTTGCAGGTGGTGCTGGTCGCGCCCGCGCTCGAACACGACGTCGAGCAGCCGCCGCAGTGCGTGACCGCGCCGCTGCCGGTCGTCGCCGTTTCGCAGCCGTTGGCGGTGTTCATGTCGCAGGTGGCGTGCGTCCCGTCGCAGGTGAGCATGCAGCTGCCGCCGCTACAGCTGTTCGTCCCACCCACGTCTTCGCAGGCGGCCCCGCAGGCGCCGCAGTGAAGATCGCTGTTGCTCACGTTCGTCTCGCAGCCGGCGGCCGCGGTGCAGTCCTGGAAGCTGCCGAGGCAGTCGTCGATCTCGCAGCCACCGCTCACGCAGCTTCCGGTGGCGTTGGGGAAGACGCTATCGCACTGGAGCCCGCTCGTTCCGCAGCCGCCGCAGTTTTCCTTGTCGGTGAAGGTGTCGACTTCGCAGCCGTTGTCGTACGCACCGTCGCAGTCGCCGAAGCCGTCGTCACAATCGCCCACGGTGCAATCGCCGGCCGTGCAACGGCCCGTCCCACCCTCCACCTCGCAGACCGTGCCGCACGCGCCGCAGTGCTCGGCGCTCTCGTCGGTGTTGACCTCGCAGCCGTCCGCGTAGCCGCCGTCGGGGTTGCCGCTGTTGCAGTTCGCCCAACCGTCATCGCACCCGGCCACCACGCAACCGAGCTCGGCGTCGCACCCCGCCGTCCCGTGCGCAACGGAGCAGAGACCGCCGCAACGTAGGCAATTTTCCGGATCGGTGGCGAGGTCCTGCTCGCACCCGTTGTCCGGGTCGCCGTCGCAGTTGCCGAAACCCGAATCGCACTCGGTCTGGCCGCATTCGCCATCGACGCAGTAGGCCGTCTTCCCGTCGTCTTCGGGGCACTCGTTGTCGCAGGCTCCACAGTGGAGCACGTCGGTGTCGACGCCACGCTCGCAACCGTTGGCGGCGTCCTCGTCACAGTTCTCGAAACCGTCGTCGCAGGAGATGCCGCAGGTGGAATCCTCGCACGTCGGCGTGCCGTTGATGTCCGGGCACTCACTGCCACAAGCGCCGCACGAGGTCGCCGACGTACTCGTGTCGACCTCGCAGCCGTCCTCGGGGTCGCTGTTGCAGTCGACCCACGGCTCGACGCAGCCCTGGAGCTCGCAGCTCCCACCAGCGCATCCGGGGACGCCGTTGTCGAACTCGCAGGGGGTGTTGCAGGCACCGCAGTGCTCAGGGGACGTGAGCAGGTTGGTCTCGCACTCGACCGCCGGATCGAGGTCGCACTCGTCCGTGCCCGGGCTGCAGAACACGACGCAGCGCATGGTTTCGGCGTCGCAGACGCCGCTCGTGCAGTCCGTGGGGACGAGGCAGGGCGAGCCGGGCGGGCAGCCGTCGCACATGCCGCCGCCGCAGTCCCGCGCCGTCTCGTCGCCGTTCTGCACCTCGTCGCTGCACGTCGCGCCGACGCAGCGCTGATCGTCGCCGCAGATCGAGCTGTCGCAGTCGCGCGGTGCCTCGCAGATTTGACCGGGGGTGCACGGCTTGCAGTCACCGCCGCAGTCGATGTCGGTCTCCGTGCCGTCCTGCGCGAGGTTGTCGCAGCCGGGG